>Ga0255097_1000583_pt1 | contig 14748 bp, 10 predicted proteins | sample Colum_Atlam_RepB_2_FD_188436 | JGI IMG/M metagenome (GOLD analysis project Ga0255097, IMG submission 188436) | Freshwater microbial communities from Columbia River, Oregon, United States - Colum_Atlam_RepB_8d | ecosystem: Environmental > Aquatic > Freshwater > River | place: USA: Oregon...
TTGGACACCGGCTTGATGACGGGCGATGTGACCATTGCACCCGGAGCCCAGGTCCTGGTGATGACCACCGAGATTCTGCGCAACTCGATTCTGGAGGACCCGCGCTCCTTGTCGGATGTGGGTTGGGTGGTGTTCGACGAGGTCCACTACATGGACGACCTCGAGCGCGGCTCGGTGTGGGAGGAGTCGCTGATCTTTGCGCCCGCCCACATGCGCTTTGTGTGCCTTTCGGCCACGGTGCCCAATCTCGACGAGTTGGGAGCGTGGTTGTCCCACATTCGCGGCCGCGACATGCGCGTCGTGCGTTCGGTGCGTCGTCCGGTGCCGCTGCACTGGCTGCTGTACACACCTGTGTCAGGTCCTTTTGACATTGGTGCGCTTGAAACGGTGCGCAGGCGCGAGATGGGCCACCAACCGCGCGAACGCCATGCCGGTGGTGGTCGCGGTGGTGGCGGGCGCAGGCTGCCGCGCGAAGCAGTGGAAGCGCCGGATCCGTTGCCGTTGCTGGAAGATCTCGCAGCCCGCGGCGATTTGCCGGCCCTCGTGTTCAGCTTTTCACGCAAGGACTGCGAGCGTTTGGCACGCCGCATGGCGGGCCTGGAGCTCGTGACGCGCGAGGAACGCCGGCACATCCTAGAACTGCAAGAAGAGCTGGTAGAAGCCTACCGCTTGGAAGACCGCTTCCTGGATGAGGAGATCATGCGTGCGGCGCGCGAAGGCATCGCGTGGCACCACGCCGGCATGCTGCCGATCCACAAGGAAGTGGTCGAGCGGCTCTTCACAGCCGGTGTGATCCGTCTGCTGTTCACGACCGAGACCTTTGCCTTGGGCATCAACGCACCGGCGCGTTCGGTGGTGTTTGCAGGCTTGCGCAAGTTTGATGGTGTGCGCTTTGACTATGTATCGACGCGCGACTTCATGCAGATGGCCGGTCGTGCAGGCCGTCAAGGCCACGACAGCGAAGGCTTGGTCTACCTGATGCTCTCGCAGAAGGACCTGCTCGAGGCACCGCTGCGCCGCATCCTGTCGAACGCTCCCGAAGCGGTCGAAAGCCGCTTCCGCTTGTCGTATGGCTCGATCTTACACCTCGTCGAGCGCGTGGGCCGCGAGCGTGTGCACGAGGCCTGGGAGAAGAGCTTTGACCGTTGGGCGCATCGCGGCGAGACGCGCAAGCGCGAAGACAAGTTGCGCCGCGCACAGCAGCGTGTGGTGCAAGCGCGCTTGGCTGTGTTGGACAAGCTCGGTTACTTGGAAGGCTCGGAGACGACTCCGCGCGGCCGCGTAGCCAAGCTGATCAACGGTTGGGAATTGGAAACCACCGAGCTGCTGTTCTCGGGTGCGTTGGAGAACCAGCCGCCGCGCGCTTTGGCCTGCGTGTTCCTGGCCTTGGTGTGGGAGGAAAGGCGTCGGTTTGTCGACAACCGCGGTGCCGGGCGGCGCCTGGGCCCGTTGCGTGAGCAGGTCGAGCGCGCCATCCAGCGCCTTGTGATTGCGGCCAGCGAAGAGGGCTTGGAAGACACCATTCGCCAACCCGACTGGGGCCTGACAGAGGCTCTCGATGCCTGGTACAGCGGCGCCACTCTGGGCGAGCTGGAAGAAGTGGTCGAAGCAACTCCGGGCGACATCGTGCGCGCCTTCCGTATGGCTGTGCAGTTGATGCGCCAAGTGCGCCACGCCATCGATCCCGAGTGGGACTTGTGGGAGAGCCTAGGTGCTGCGATGGAAGCGATCGACCGCGACGAGGTCGATGCGCGGCGGCAGCTCGAGTCCGGTTGAGCCCTGAGAGTTGAGCACTGCGAGTTAAGAACCATGATGCACGAAGCCTTGCGTGAAGCAGACTGGCAGCGATTGGAGGAGCTTCGAGCTCAGTTCCTAGCGGCTCAAGAGGGTGATGCGTCGGCGCAACCCTCGGCCTGGAAGAACGAGCGTGATTTGCTGCTCTACGATGCGGTGTACGGTGCGCGCATCGGTTGGAAGTGGGATGCATTTTTGCGCGATGCGCTGCCGCGTTTGGTGTTGCCCGCGAACGCACGCTTGCTGGATCTGGGCTGCGGCACAGGTGTAGCCACACGGGCCTTTGCCCGCCATGCAGCCGGCGTAGCGGCTTCGGTACAGCTCGTGGACCACTCACTCGTCGCCACGCAAGTTGCCAACAGCTTGGTGGAGCGTGATGTGCCCGGCTTGGCACGGACGGCTACACCGTGTGACCTGCAGTCCCTGGTGGCGCAGCCCTTTGATGTGTTGCTCGTGTCGCATGTCATTGACGAATGGAAGGATGAGGCTTGGCATGCGGCCTTGCGCCTCGCGCGGCAGGCCTCGATCGTCCTGTGGCTTGAGGGTGGTGCGCGCGCCACCTCGCGTGCCATGCAGCGTGTGCGTGAAGATCTTTTGACAGACTTCGAACCGCTGCTGCCGTGCACCCACAACGCCAGTTGCGGAGCACTGCAGGAGATCAACACCCACGAGTGGTGCCACCGCTTCGCTCAGCCGCCGCAAGAAGCCTTCACCACGGCTCATTTCAGCTTTGCGGCCAAGCGCTTGGGTTTGGATCTGCGGTCCCTGCCCTACTGTGGCCTGGCCATGGCCAAGCCCGGGTTCCATCACGCGCGCACGCACGGCCTGGTGCGAGTGCTCGGACGCGGCAAAAGCGAGAAAGGCAAGGCGACCGCCTCCATCTGCGATGTGCATGGCGTGCGCCGCGTGCAGATTCTGGAGCGCTACGGCAAGTCGACGGTGCGCGCCCTCGCCGATGCACCTTGGGAGGTCGACCTCCTCAAGCTCGGTTTCGCGGGCGAGCACGGTCAAGGCAAGGTAGTTTCGATCGATCCGGCGTAGCTGGGGCGTAGACTGGTCGCATCATGCTGACCGCTCTGCTCGCTCTACCTCTCCTGTCCTCCGGCACCGCGCTGGAGGTTGCGTTTCCCGAGCAAAAGTACCTGCGCCCCGTTTGGTTCGGTCATGTGACCGGCACCGAACGCACACATGCTGTGGTGGAACAGCGCGGAGTCATCTCGTTCTTCCAGATCAACAAGGAGGGACAGGCGAGCGCCCCGCAGGTGTTCCTTGACATCGAGGAACTAGTCACAACCAGCGGCAATGAAGAGGGCTTGCTGGCCCTCGCCTTCCACCCGGAGTTCGCGCGCACCGAGTCGCCTCAGCGCGGCCGCTTCTTCGTGTACTACTGCACTGCCGATCGCGATGCCAAGGTGCTATGCGAGTACCAAGCCACACGCACAGCAGCCGATGCCAACGCGCAATGGGTGGCCGACCCCAAGAGTGAGCGCGTGTTGCTGGAAGTGCCGCAACCGTGGGACAACCACAACGGTGGTGATCTGGCCTTCGGGCCCGATGGGATGCTGTACCTCGGCATCGGTGATGGTGGCGCGGCGAATGACCCCAAGAACTACGCGCAAGATGTGCGTTCGTTGCTGGGCAAGATCGTGCGTTTGGATGTGAACACTCGCGACGAAGGCAAGCCGTACGGCATCCCGCAGGACAACCCCTACCTCCAGGTCGAAGGTGCGCGACCGGAGCTGTGGGCGATTGGCTTGCGCAACCCTTGGCGCTTCTGCTTTGGCAGCGATGGCGCGCTATGGGTTGGCGATGTAGGCCAGAACCTGTGGGAGGAGGTCTGCGTGGTCCGCAAAGGCGAGAATCACGGCTGGCCCTTCCAAGAGGGCTTCCACGATTTTGACACCAAGCGCAAGAAGCGCGGTCCCGGTGAGTTCGTGGCGCCGCTCGTCGAATACAAGCATGACGAGGGACAGAGCATCACGGGTGGTTTCATCTATCGCGGCACACGCGTGAGTGCTTTGACCAATCGCTATGTCTATGCCGACTACCAGAGTGGTGTGGTATGGAGCATCGCTGCCGATGAGAAGCAGCCCGGCACACCGCGGCGCGAGGCGCAGCTGGGTGGGATCGCGAGTTTCGGGCTCGATTATCGCGGTGAATTGTATGCTTGTAGCTTCGACGGACGCATCCACCGTTTTGTGGCGGCGAGTGCGCCTGTCAAGTAAGTTTGTCAACCAAACACTGCACCTTGCGGAGCGAACCGGCGCTCCTTGATCCATCATGCTGATGATCTGCACTACGTACTGCACGAGTCTGTCACTCGCACTGCTGGCCAGCCCGCACCTGCCGGACGGCGGCACTCCCATCACCGTCAAGGCAGCACCTGCGCCCGCATACCTGTCCAAAATCGCCATCGTTGGAGCGAGCATCAGTGCCGACTTTGGCCTGCGCGACCCCAAACAGCCCAAGTCCTCACCCACGCGTGGTTGGACCATGCTCGTGGATGGCTCCATCATGTGCGATCACGAAACGCTGACGCTGGCCAGCGGCTTCTTGTTCGCCAATCCGGCCGAGGCGCTGTCCAAACAACTTGACAAGGCTAAGAACGCAGAAGCAACCACGATCATTGGGCTCGATGCGCTGTTCTGGTTTGCCTACGGCCAGCGTCCTGAAGCGGAGCGCATGGCCTTCTTCGAGCGCGGCTTAACCCTGTTGGATACGGTCCAAGTGCCGCTGGTGGTTGGCGACATCCCGGCGCTCAAGGAGGGCCCGATGCTCATGGCGACCATGATCCCCTCGCCCGAAACCATCGAGGCCTTGAACACACGCTTGGCAGCGTGGAGCAAGCCCAAGACGTCCCTTGCGCTCGTCCCATTGCGCAAGGCGGCCGAGGCGATGCAGGCGGGCAAGGAGATTCAAGCGTGGGGACATCGCTTCCCGACCAAGGGTGGGCCGCCGGTGCTCCAACCAGACCAGCTGCACACGACCTTCCATGGCTCGCTCGCCTTGTGGTGTTTGACCCTCGACAGCTGGCGCACCCTCGTTCCCGAAGATCAACTTTTCATGGTCCAGCAGTCGCCGGGCTCCATCCAGATGGCGCTGAACTGGCGCTATGACCCCGACTGGGACATCGTGGACTACAAGCCCATCGCACCGGAGCTCGAACAGCGGAGTGCGTACGCACGCTCCAAAGGGTTGCGCAAAGTTGCGCCTGCAGTGGTGCCCGCTACGCCACAGTCGAAGGACTAGCGCGACCGACGATGGCAAGTTCGGACCGCACTTGGTAGCAAGGCTCCTCCCATGACCAGTGTGAGTGCCAATCTACAGCCGGATCTACAGCGTGTGCGCGCCGCAGTGAAGGCTCACTTTGGCTTCGAGCAACTGCGTCCGCTCCAAGAACAAGCCATCGAGTGCGTACTAGCTGGACGCGATGCAGTAGTGGTCCTGCCCACCGGTGGCGGCAAAAGTCTGTGCTTTCAAGCGCCTGCGTTGGTGCTGCCAGGAGTCACCTTGGTGGTGTCGCCACTCATCTCGTTGATGCAGGATCAAGTCGCGGGCTTGTTGGAGAACGGCATCGCCGCCGCGGCCTTGAGCAGCGCGCTGGATTGGGAGCGCAAGAAACAGATCGAGACCCAGCTAGAGCGCGGTGAGCTCAAGCTGCTCTACTGCTCGCCCGAACGCTTGGTAGGCGACGGCTTCTTGGCGCGTTTGGAACGCTGGAAGGTCACGCGGCTGGCGATTGATGAGGCGCACTGCATCAGCCATTGGGGCCACGATTTCCGGCCTGAATACCGCATGATCGGCGAGCTGCGCCGCGCGCGGCCTGACTTGCCGGTGATGGCCTTGACGGCCACGGCCACACCGCGCGTGCGCGAAGATGTGGCGGCGCAGTTGGGTTTGAAGTCCCCCACCGTGCTGGTAGGTGGATTTGACAGACCGAACCTGTGCTACCGCATCAAGCCGCGCGGCGACATTGTGGCCCAAACCATGGAGGTGGTGGCGCGCCATCGCGACCGGGCCGGCATTGTGTACGTCCAACGACGCGCCGATGCCGATGACTTGGCCGCGAAGCTCAAGGGCAAAGGCGTGCGTGCAGCCCCCTACCACGCGGGCATGGATCCACACGAACGCGAGCGCGTGCAGGACTCGTTCCTGGCTGAAGAGCTGGATGTGGTCGTCGCCACCGTCGCTTTCGGCATGGGCATCGATCGTTCGGATGTGCGCTTTGTCGTGCACGCATCGCTGCCCAAGGGCGTCGAGCAATACAGCCAGGAAACCGGACGCGCAGGCCGTGACGGCGATCCGGCGGAATGCGTGCTGTACTACGGCGGCGCGGACTTTCACGGCTGGAAGAACTTGATCGTCGCCTCGGCCAAGGAAGCGCATGCCGCAGGTGTCGAGCGCGCCATGGAAGATGTGGACGATGCTCTTGAGCGTTTGTCCGACATGTGGCGCTACGCGACAGGTGCCATCTGCAGGCACAAGACCTTGTGCGAGTACTTCGGGCAAAGCTTCGCGGTGCCGAATGGCGGCTGCGGTGCGTGCGATGTGTGCTTGGGCGAGTTGTCGGTTGAGGGCGACTCGAAGGTCATCGCGCAGAAGATCTTGTCCTGTGTCGTGCGTTGCGAACAGCGCTTCGGAGCGGGCCATGTCTGCGATGTGCTGCGCGGCAGCTCGACCGAGCGAGTACGGCGCTATGCCCATGACAAGCTCTCCACCTTTGGCCTCTTGAAGGACCAGCCCGCACCCAAATTGCGCAACTGGATTGACCAGCTCGTGGGGTTGGGGCACCTGCGCGTGACTGAGGGTGAGTACCCGACCCTGATCCTGTCGCGCACAGGGGTCGAGGTGTTGCGCGGCAGCCTGGAGGTGGTCTTGCATGCACCGGCAAGTGTCCCGACACGGGCGCGGCGCCGCAGTGCCGATGGCACCGCCGAACCGGAACTGGTGGGACGCGAAGCGCAGCTGTTCGAGGCGTTGCGCGGGCTGCGGCGCGAGCTGGCGCGCGAGCGCGGGGTGCCGCCCTACTTGATCTTCAATGACACGGCGTTACGCGAGATGGCGCGCACGCGTCCGGGCAATGCGGACGAGCTGCTGGAGATCAAGGGCGTGGGCGAGACCAAGGCCCGCGATCTGGGCCCGGCCTTCCTTGCTGCGATTGCCAAGGCCTGAGCTCGTTCTGCTTGCGCGATGGGCAGGCTGGCGGCGACAATCACCGGCCCCCATGGTCGAACTCAAACTCGATGTGAATGGTGATGTCCTGGAGACGGCCGCACCGGCTCATTGGACCTTGTTAGAGGTGCTGCGCTACAAGCTCAGCCTCACCGGCAGCAAGCAAGGCTGCGACAAAGGTGACTGCGGTGCCTGCACCGTGCTCGTCGATGGCAAGCCGGTGCTGTCGTGCTTGACGCTGGCGAAGCACGCCGAGGGCAAGCGGGTCACCACCATTGAGGGACTTGCCCCGGCCTACGCGCAATGCGATGCCAAGGCCAGCGCTGATCCGGTGCAGGTGGCCTTTGATCGTTGCGGCGCGTTGCAGTGCGGCTTCTGCCAACCGGGCATGATCCTGTCGGCCAAGGCTCTCTTGGCGCGCAACTCTTGCCCCACACGCGCGGAGATCCGGCACGCACTGGCTGGCAACTTGTGCCGTTGCACCGGCTACACGCAGATCTTGGAAGCGGTGGAAAGCGCCATCGCCGACACCTTGGGGGTCGAGCCTGCTGCACGCTCTTGGGAAGAGCAGCACATGGATCCGGCCGAGGTGGAAGCGCGCGCCCAACGAGCGGCGCACGCGCTCGAGCATGTCCGCGGCGGCGGAGGGTGCTGCTGATGGCTGCGCGCGACCAGCATGGACCGCAGTCACCGTGGTCCAAGACGCCTCATGGCCCCGCCGATGCTTTCCAAGTTGTAGGCAAGCCCAACAAGAAGATTGACGGCCTTGTCAAATCGACTGGACAGGCCGTGTATGCCGACGACATTGCTCTGCCGGGCATGCTGCACGCCAAGACGCTGCGCAGTCCGCATGCGCACGCCAAGATCATCTCGATCGATTGCAGCAAGGCACTGGCGCTGAAGGGCGTGCATGCCGTCATCACGGGCACGGATCTGCCGATCAAGTACGGGGTCATCCCCTGGACCCAAGATGAGACCGCGTTGGCGGTCGACAAGGTGCGCTTCATCGGTGATCCGGTGGCTGCCGTGGCGGCGATTGATGAAGACACGGCGAACGCCGCGTTGAAACTCATCGAGGTCGTGTACGAGCCGCTGCATGCGTACTTCGATCCCAAAGAAGCGCTGGTTCGGCACGAACCTGCGATTCACGAAGGACGCAAGGAAGGCAATGTGTCCAAGAGCGTCGTGCTCGCCTTTGGCGATGTCGATGCTGTCGCACAGAGTGCTGACGGTGTCATCTGTGATGAGTACGAGTTTCACGGCACGACCCACGCAGCGATTGAGCCGCATTGTGCCGTGGCTCAAGTTGCCCCTGATGGCGTGTTGACCGTCTGGTCGTCGACGCAGATCACGCACTATGTGCATCGCGCACTCGCGAGAGTGCTGGAACTGCCGCCGGCCAAGATCCGCGTGATCCAACCGGCGCTCGGAGGTGCATTCGGCGGCAAGTCCGACCCTTTCAGCCTGGAGTTCTGTGTGGCCAAGCTGGCGCAACTCACGCGCCGCGCGGTCAAGATGCTGTGGACGCGCGAAGAGGTCTACTACGCGCACCGCGGTCGCCACCCGATGCAACTTGCGTATCGCACCTCGTACTCGAAGGACGGACGCGTGAGTGGTGTCGATGCCAAGATCCTGATCGATGGCGGCAGCTACTCGAGCTTCGGCTTGGTGACGACCTACTACGCGGGCCAGTTACTCACAGGTCCGTATGACTTCCCGAACTACCGCTTTGACTCCACGCGCGTCTTCACCAACAAGCCGCCGTGCGGGCCCAAGCGCGGTCACGGTTCGGTGCAACCGCGCTTTGCGTTTGAGGTGCAGCTCGACCAGATCGCAGCCAAGCTAGGCCTCGATCCGATCGAGATTCGTCGCCGCAACTACATCGGCAGCGACACCAAGACCGTCAACGGCCAACGCATCACCTCCAATGGTTTCATGGCTTGCCTCGATGAGGTCGAGCGCGCCTCACGCTGGAAGGAACGCAAAGGCAAGCTGCCGCGCGGACGTGGCTTGGGCGTCGCTGGCTCGATGTACATCTCCGGCACGAACTATCCGGTCTATCCCAACAACATGCCGCAAGCAGGCGTGCAGTTGAAGGTCGATCGTTCTGGCTTGGTGACGATCTTCACAGGAGGCAACGACATCGGCCAGGGATCAAACTCCATGGCGGCCTACCTCGTGGCGGAAGAGCTCGGCATGAAGGTCGAGGATGTGCGCGTTGTCGCCGCGGACACGGACCTGTGTCCTGTCGATTTGGGCGCCTACAGCTCGCGCGTGACCTTCATGGTGGGCAATGCGTGCATCGATGCCGCGCGCAAGCTGCGCAAGCAAATCGTGACGGCGGTCGCAGGGCGCTGGCAAGTTGACGAGGCACGCGTGCGCATGCTGGAAGGTGCCGTGATCGATCTCCAGGATCCCGCCAAGTCACTGAGCACCGCGGAAGCGTTCCACATTGCCGAGGAGGCCTACGACACTCTGGGCTCTACCGGCAGCTACAACACCCCCAAGCTCGGAGGCGACTACCGCGGCGGCACGATCGGTGCATCACCGGCGTACTCGTTCACGGCGCATGTGGTCGAGCTCGAAGTGGATGAAGAAACGGGCCGCATCACCATCGACCGCGTGTGGGTCGCACATGATTGTGGACGGGCGCTCAACCCCATGATTGTCGCCGGCCAAATGGAAGGCTCCGCGTACATGGGTGCCGCAGAAGCGCTCTTCGAGGAGCACGGCATCAACCGCTACGGCTTGGTGCGTGCGCCAAGTTTACTTGACTACCGTCTGCCGACCTCCGTGGACACGCCCGACTTCCATGCGCTCGTGGTCGAGAGCATCGACCCCGAAGGCCCCTATGGCGCCAAGGAAGCTGGTGAAGGCCCCCTGCACCCGGTGTTGCCGGCCATCAGCAATGCGGTCTACGATGCGGTCGGCATCCGCTTGAAGCAGCTACCGTTCACACCCGCGCGTGTCCTCGCAGCCTTGCGTGCTGCACGCACGCAGACCGAAGGAGGTCGCTGAGATGCTACGCCTTCCGAAGTTTGCGCTGCTCGAGCCGCGCACGGTGAGCGAAGCGGTGCAACTCCTCGCTCAGCATGCAGATGCACGCGTGGTCGCTGGCGGCACCGACATCCTCGTGAACATGAAGCACGAGATTGAGACGCCGTCCACGCTCGTGTCCTTGGAACGGGTGGCGGGCCTGCAGGGTGTGCGCGCGATGGCTGACGGCCGCATCACCATCGGCGCCATGACGCGCTTGGCCGAGGTTGCGACCGACGAACGGATCCGGCGTGCGCATCCGGCACTAGCCCAGGCCGCGTCACTGGTCGCGGGACCACAACTGCGTGACATGGGCACGCTGGGCGGCAATGTGCTGCTCGACACGCGCTGCCAGTGGATCAACCAGTCGTACTTCTGGCGCCAAGCCTTGGGCTTCTGCCTCAAGAAGGACGGCACCAAGTGCCACGTAGTCGAAGGCGGATCCAAGTGCGTCGCAGCGGCCAGCAACGACACGGCACCGGCGTTGATGAGCGTGGACGCGCAGTTGCGCATCGCCTCGCCGCGCGGCGAACGCGTGTTGCCCATCGATGAGCTGTGGCTGGCCGATGGCATCTACAACAAGAAGCTCGAGCGTGATGAGCTGCTCGTCGCCATCGAGCTGCCGCCCACTCCTGCGGGACACCGCGGCGCGTACGGCAAGCTGCGCGAGCGCGGTTCGATTGACTTCCCGTTGTACGGCGTGGCGGTGCGGCTGGATCTGCAAGGCACCACCATCGTGCGAGCGGACCTGTGTGCCGTGGCGTTGCAAGCGCGTCCCCTGCGCTTGTCCAAGTGCGCGGAGATTCTGGTGGGAGTCGATACCGCCAGCTCGGCTTGGGACACGGCTGTAGACGCATGTGCACAGACGGCTTGGAAGCTGTGCCATCCGATGCCCAACATTCCCGGCGACCACGAATGGCGTCGCGAAATGGTGCCGGTGTACGTCAAGCGCACGCTACGCGCAGCACTTGCCGCCACCGGCCCCGTTCATCACGTCTAAGCGTTCAGCCTGCGCCTACGGACGACGCAACAACTCGGGTCGGGCTTCAAAGAAGTCCGACTCGCGTTCTTGAGTCACCCAACCCCAATCGCCGTCCTCATAACGCCACGTTTCGAGGATGCCGACTTCTTGGGTCAGAGTCTGGCCAGGCTCGAGACGCGCTTCACGAGCCTTGGGGTGGTTCGGAGTCCAAAGCGCAGTGGTGCGCACATAGGCTTGCTCGCCTTCCACCGCCACCGTCTCCACGAAGCGACAACGCTCGTAGCGGTGGTACTCCATGCGCTGTGCAAAGGCACCCAGCCCTTGTTCGCGCCGAGCACTCGGGGTGTGCCGCGCGTGCACACCCACGATGTCCTGCGCTTCCAAAGCCGCCAGACGCTCGCGCACACGGGTCTCCAGGCGTGCCTGCGTTTGTGGTTGCTGGTGAAAGGCGGAGGCCTCAACGGTGTCCACCGCCGCATCACAAGCACCGCACCACAGACCGGCCAAAACCAGCGTCAAGCTGCGCAGCAGGTAGCTCACAGGCTGTGCGCTCATTTGTTGTCCCCCACCACCGGCACGGGGTCGCCGTCACCAAAGGGACTGTTGGGTAGCAGCGCAGCATTCGCTTGCAACTCCACCGACTCGAACGGGAGATCCGCGGCGCCGTGACCCGACACGATCTCGATGAGAACCGCGTAGAGGGCCGGATCGTTGATCTGTTCAGCAGTCGAGAACGCAGTTTGACCGTACACACGGATCCAACCTGTCTCCACGGACGGGTAGCCCAGAACTTCGTTCGCTGCATGGTTGGTGGAAGCCAAGAAGCTCTGCGAGAAGACACCATTCAACGAACGCAACGACTTGCGCGTCCAGCAGCGGAACGAGTGCTGCGCCGAGAACGCTTCCTCGTTGTCGTTGTAGATCCACATGCCTGCAATCGTGGTGAAGGCCGTGCCACCTGACAGCGCCACGAGGATCAACTCGCTGCGGTACAGGCGCTCGTTCCAACCGATGAAGCGCGGGATGTAGACCTCTTCCGGCACGCCCTCGTACTCGGTGCCATCGAGATCCCGGTTGCCATCACCATCCACATCGGTGATGACTCCATCACCGATACCGGCAAAGGACACGGGGTTCATCGAGAAGTCCACCGACTCGATGCCCTGCATGGTCACCACGTTGCCAATCAAGTGGTTGTAGACGATGGGCTGATGCGTCACGCGATCCTTGGCGAACACATACAGATAGCCTTGTTGCTGCTGGGGATTGTGCGCCGAGGTCACGACGGTCAACGTGTCGTTCGGAGTCAGCACATGCGTGCGGTTGAACTCCAAGCACGGCAGCTCCGTCCCCGCGTGGTCGTACTTGCCAATGTAGACAAACTCGACCTCGACGGTGCCGTTCGCCACGGAACCGTTGGTATTCGTCACCGTCACAAGGGTCACATTCGCCGTGCGGTTGTCAAATTCAGGGAACAGGAGCAAAGAGCCAGGTGTGTGCCCGCCTGCGAAAGCTGTTCCGGCCGTCAAAAACAAGGCGCACGCGATCAGCGCATGCTGGATGGTAGACATGGTTCGTATCTCGTAGAAGTCGTTGAAAGGAACGCTCTGCATAGGACCGCAGTTGCAAAACCGCGACGAAACCTAGAGAAGCGGCACCAAGAGCACATAGATGTGGGCTCTCGCTGCTGTGTGGCATTACACTCAGGCACGACGCTCTTCGCAATCCTGTACAGCGGTCGGACATTCGACTTGCGGCGAGAGCGCTTGATGACGAACCTAAGTACCGATCCACATGCAACCTACGCGAGTCCCACTCGAGACATACTCATTCCCGACTGTGCAACGAGCCGCTTGGAGCGGCTCTATCGTCTGCGCCTTTGCACTGTTGTCATGCACACCTGACAGTGACTTGGAAGCACAGCGCAAGCCCAGCGCAGTTGGTGGGCCCGCAAGTCCGCAACTACCAAGTGCAACACCAGCCTTGGCGGCCGTGCCCATCCTGCCGTTGCGTGCTTTTGACAGCGGTCTGCCGCGCAGCGGCACTTGGATCGGCTATCCGCTCCTGACCGACCTTGATGGCGATCAACGCGCCGACATGATCGTCAGCAACCGCGAAGAAGATGGCTTGCATGTCTACTACTCCAGCACCGAACCGCGCTGGGAGTTGCGCGTGCAAGGCATCCAACGCGATCTGGGCTACGGCTCGGCCGTCGTACGCGATGTGAACGGTGATGGCCGCAGTGACCTGGTCTTCGCGGCTCACTTGGATGGTGTGCGCGTCTACACACAGACCGAGGCGCGCGAGTGGCAGTTGGTATCGCAGCGCGAACCCCAAGCGCAGTTCTGTCCCGAACTTCAGTTGGATCTCACCCTGTGCGATCTCGATGGTGATCCGCATGCGGATCTGGCCGGGATCGGTCAGTTCCAGGGCGGTCTGCAGCTGTGGCGTGGCCGTGGCGATGGCACCTTTGAACTGCAAACCAAGGTCAAGCTGCCCGACTGCGGTTCCATGGGCCGCGATGTGGAGGCCGGCGACATCGATGGCGACGGGCGTGAAGACTTACTGCTGGCGTGCGAGCGTGGCTTGAAAGTGCTACTGCGTCGTACGGATGCCGACCAACCCGAGACTGTGTGCTTTGTCGATGCATCCGAAGGTCTGCCGAAGCCCACCATCGGCAACATCCTCTACAGTGCGGCACTGGTGCGTTTGCGCCATGACGGTCCTGTGCATGTGGCCTGCGCAGGTCTCGCCGATCCTGCACGCCGTACGGCTCACCACACATTCGGCGTCTGGCAACGCGATGCAAGCACGGGCGCATGGTCGCTGGTGTCGGCACCTCTCGCCGCCAACAGCACCGCTCCTACCGGACCTGACCATCATGCCGATCACCGCGCACTCGCAGTGGCGGATCTAGACCGAGATGGTGATGCCGATCTCGTGCTCGCCACCATTGGTCAAGGTGTCGTGGTCTGGCGCGGAGACGGCACGGGCCGTTTCGCTGCCGCTGGCAAACTCGAAGGACTGACCGGTAAGAACCGCGTGTCGATCGGTGATGTAGATGGTGACGGCTGGCTCGACATCGCCGCCACCATCCCCGCTAGCAAAGATGACCCCGAACGCGGTGGAGTGCGTGTCTATGTGAACACGCAAGGCTTGTGGCCCTGAGGGCCTAGCGCACGGCCCACAGCGCGGCGCCAAGCGTCATGCCTGGCGTCGCGCCCTGAATCGAGGCGGTGTTGTCGTCGGCGGAGACCATCCCGCTCCACAACGAATCCGTTCCGCGGTACAAGTGCAAACGTCCGCGACCGCTATCACTGCGGTCAGCGGACCAAACCAGATCGAGTCGACCATCGGCGTCCAGATCGAGCGCCGTCACACCGCGACCAAAGCTGCTCCACGGCTGCGTAGTGCCGTGAAAGAGCGCGTCGGCCCCCAACGCATTCAAGTACGCGGGCAAACTGGTGGAGTAGTACAAGTAGCCGCGGCCATTGTCCGTGGCGAGGTAGTCGGCGCGCGGTGCTCCCACCAACAGATCGGCACGGCCATCTGCATCCACATCCACCAATGCGATCGTCTGACCGAAGGAGGTGTGGCTCGGCAAACCTGCACGCACCAAGGCTGTCGCTGGGTAGGCGCCTAGATGGAGGTACACACGACCGGTACGCTGCGAAAGTGTGGGGCTCCATGCTTCGGGAGCGCCGACAGCGACATCCAGCAGTCCATCCCCATCCAGATCACCACTCGCCAGAGAGGAACCATAG
>Ga0255097_1000585_pt1 | contig 14726 bp, 7 predicted proteins | sample Colum_Atlam_RepB_2_FD_188436 | JGI IMG/M metagenome (GOLD analysis project Ga0255097, IMG submission 188436) | Freshwater microbial communities from Columbia River, Oregon, United States - Colum_Atlam_RepB_8d | ecosystem: Environmental > Aquatic > Freshwater > River | place: USA: Oregon...
TTGGTCGGATGTCCTGGTTTGATGGCGAGCTTCCCGCTTTTTCCGGAACCTCGGGCACCGGCGACCATGTCCAGTCGCAGCCCCCCTTTACGGCCCTTTTCGTCGGGACCGTGGCAGGCGAAGCAGTGGTCGGAGAGCAGGGGAAGGATTTCCCGCGAAAAGCTGATCGGAGTCTCAGGCCGGGCCGCCGCCTGAGCGGAAGCCAATGCGGTCACGACCATCATGCAAAGGGTCGTCCACATGCGAAGCACTCGTGACAGAGGGGTGAGCATCGGGATCGAGGCGTTAGGTTAGTCCTCCCGCTGATGCCGGCAATGCTGGAACCAGCCAAAACAGGGTGGATCACGACGGCGACAGACGGAGCGACGTGGCTTGCGTGACCGCGTCATTCGGGGTTGCATTCACGCATGTCCCCCGACTTGCACCGGTTGCCCACCCGCCACGCTGGCGGCGTGACGGTTGTGGGGATTTGGGTGGCCGGTTTGTGGTGGCTGGTGGGTACGATATTGGCGGCTGGATCGGCCGCTCAGAAGCTCCCGTCACGACCCGTCTTCGAGCGCGATATCCGCCCCATCTTCAAGGCCCATTGCTTTCACTGCCACGGCGAGGAGGAGAAACCCAAGGGCGGGGTGGATTTGAGGCAACGGCGATTGCTGCTGAAACCTTCTGAATCCGGCTCGGTGCTGGTGCCGGGGAAGCCGGGCCAAAGTCACCTGCTGTCGGTGGTGAAATCCGGAGAAATGCCCAAAGGCGGCAAGCCATTGGCACCCGAGCAGTTGGCACTGATCGAACGGTGGATCGCGCAAGGCGCTCCGACCTTGCGCCCCGAACCGGTGGAGGTGCCCCGATGGGTCATCACCGAAGAGGAACGTCAGTTTTGGGCATTCCAGCCGGTGGGGTGTCCGGAGCCTCCTCAGGTCCGATCCGACAAGACCGTGCGGACTCCCATCGATGCGTTCTTGAAGGCGCGACTGGAGAAGGAGCGCCTGGGCTTTGCCAAGCCCGCGAAGCCGGAGCAGTTGATCCGCCGGTTGACCCTCGACCTGACTGGTCTTCCGCCGACTCCAGAAGAAGTCGATGCCTTCGTGGCGGACCCTTCCGATGCCGCCTACGAGCGCTGGGTGGATCGGCTTCTGGATTCGCCGGCTTATGGTGAACGTTGGGGGCGTCACTGGCTCGATGTGGCGGGATATGCCGACTCCAACGGGGGCGTGGAGGCCGACTCCGAGCGTCCGTGGGCCTGGCGATACCGCGACTACGTGATCCGGTCCTTCAACGAGGATCGCCCCTTCGACGATTTCATCACCGAGCAATTGGCTGGCGACGAACTCTTGCCGGCCGTCTCCACCGATTTGGCCGGTCGCGATTTGGATCGTCTGGTGGCCACGGGTTTCTTGCGTATGGCCCCCGATCCGACGGGCGACGGTCCGCCGGAGCCGGAGTTGGCGCGCAATCAGGTCATTGCCGACACCCTCCAGATTGTTTCTTCGTCGCTGCTCGGCATCACGGTTCACTGCGCCCAATGCCACGACCACCGCTACGATCCCATCCCTCAGGCCGATTACTACCGATTGCGGGCCGTGTTCGAGCCGGCCTTCGACTGGAAGCGGTGGAAGAATCCCGCTCAACGGTTGGTTTCGCTCATGCCCTCGGTGGATCGATCCCTGGCCGACTGCGTCGAACAGGCGGCCAAGGTCCACGACGCCGAGGCCACCCGTTTGCACGATGAACTCATCGAGAAATTCGTGCAGAAGCAATTGCTGCTGGTTCCGGAGTCCCGCCGGGAAGCGGTGATCGCTGCCCGACGAACGTCATCGGCCAAGCGCAGCCCCGAACAGCTCCAACTGCTCCGGGAGTTCCCCATGTTTCAGGACCACATCATCTTGGGTGAGATTGATCGGGAAGGGGCCAACAAGGTGGAAGAAATTCGCAAGCGCGCCGCGGCCGATCGGGCCCTGAAGCCCGCTGATCCCATGGTGCAAGCCCTGGTTGAGGCTTCTGCTGAACCCGTGACCACGGTGCGATTCCATCGCGGCGATCCCCAGCAACCGCGCGAGGTGCTCAAGCCGGGGTTGTTGTCGGTCATGGGCCTCGGTGGATTGGACACCGAGATCCCGGAATCCATTCCGGGCCGTCGCACCAGCGGTCGTCGCCTCGAACTGGCCCGTCGACTCACGGACCGAAACAATCCCCTCACCGCCCGGGTGTGGGTCAACCGACTGTGGCATGAGCATTTTGGAATGGGCTTGGTCGCCACACCCGGAGACTTCGGCGCCTTGGGCGAACGCCCGAGTCATCCCGAATTGCTGAATTGGTTGGCGGCCGATTTCATGGATCACGGCTGGAAGAACAAACGCCTTCACCGATTGATCGTGACCAGTGCCGCCTACCGACAAGGCACCGTGAACGCGGCCGCACAGAAGAAGGATCCGGACAATCGCCTGTTGGGGCGATTCCGCCTCCGACGTCTCGATGCCGAAAGTCTCCGCGACAGCCTGTTGGCGGTGAGCGGCCGTTTGGATACCACGCGCTTCGGCCCTCCTGTGCCCATCGCCGTCAATGCCCAAGGACAGTTCGTGGTGGGTCGACAAAAGCGGGACGGCAATGGCGATGCGGTCGGTGTGGAGACGGGCGGGACCGCCGATTTCCGACGCAGCGTCTATGTCACCGTACGCCGCACCATGCCGGTTGGGGTGCTCGAGACCTTCGATGCCCCGGTGGTCAATCCCAACTGCGAAGCCCGTCCGGTTTCCACGGCGGCTCCCCAATCGCTGATGTTCCTCAATGACGGATTCGTGCTGGATCGCGCGTTGGATTTGGCGCAACGCCTGCGACGGGAAGCCCCGGGCGATGAGCCGGCCCAGCTCGCCCGGGTGTGGCGTCTGCTCTTCCTTCAATCACCCACGGCCAACGATGTGGACCGTTCGCGGCGTTTCCTCAAGGAACTCCAGGCGTCCTTGCCACTGGCCGAATCCAAACCCGCTGCCAAGCCCTCAGCCGCTGCGACGCCTGAAACGCCGGCGGTAACCCCCGAAGAACGGGCTCTGGCGGCCTTGTGCCAGGTGCTCATGGGTTCCAATCGATTCCTTTACCTCGACTGAGCCATGGATCGCCCTTCCAACATGTCGTCTCCGTCCGGCTTCTGCTCCCGCCGCCACTTCCTGCAGGCGGGCAGCGCCTTCGGTCTGGGTTCCACCGCCTTGTCGTGGCTCCTCCAGCAGGAGGGGCTTTTGGCAGCTCCGGCTCGACCGGAGTTGGAACAGCGCACGTATGATCTGAAACCGAAGGCGGGCCACCATCCGGCCAGCGCCCGGGCCATGATTTCCATTTTGATGATCGGGGGCCCGAGCCAGATGGACCTCTTCGATCCGAAGCCCCTGCTGAACGAATGGGCCGGGAAACCCTTTCCGGGCGAGTTGAAATTCGACAATGCCGGACAAGCCAGTTCGAAGGTCATGCCGGGGTTGTGGGAGTTTCGCAAACACGGGCAGTCCGGCACGGAGTTGTCGTCGCTCCTGCCTCATCTGGCGGGCGTGGTCGACGAATTGTGCGTGATCCGATCCATGCGGACTGCCGTGAACAACCATGGCCAATCGCTGTATGCGTTGACCAATGGCCGCATCACCGCTGGTGCGCCCACACTCGGAAGTTGGCTGTCTTACGGGCTCGGGACCCCCAGCCAGGAGTTGCCCGCATTCCTCACACTGACCCATCCCTCGGGCCTGCCGCTGCTCGCCGAGGCCAATTGGTCCAACGGTTGGTTGCCGTCGATTTTCCAAGGTACGGTGGTTCGCCCCACGGAGCCCCGATTGCTCAACCTCGATCCGGCTCCCCACCTCCGCGGGGTTCCTCAGGAGCGGCAATTGGAACTGCTAGCCGAACTCAACCGCGCTCACCGCAGTGAGCATCCCGGAGAGCAGGATTTGGATGCCCGCATCGCCAGTTATCAGTTGGCTGCCCGCATGCAGACGGCGGCCAAGGAGGCCATGGACATCCGGTCTGAGTCGGAGGCCACGCGACGACTCTATGGCATTGATCAGGAGCGGACCCGCGACTACGGCACCCGGTGTCTGATCGCCCGTCGTTTGGTGGAGCGGGGCGTGCGCTTCGTGCAAGTGGTCAACAATGGTCAAAGCTGGGACCAGCACAGCAACCTCTACACGGCCTTGCCTGACTTGTGCGCCAAGACCGATCAACCGGTCGCCGCTCTCATTCACGACCTCAAGGCCCTGGGATTGCTGGACTCCACCCTGGTGCATTGGGGAGGCGAGATGGGGCGGTTGCCGGTGATCCAAAATGATGGTCCCAAGGAGAAGGTCGGTCGCGATCACAACACCTACGGCTTCACGCATTGGCTGGCCGGCGGCGGCGTTCGGGGTGGCATGACTTACGGCGAGACCGACGAATGGGGCCACCACGCCGTGAAGGACATCGTCACTCACCACGATCTCCACGCGACCCTCCTGCACCTCTTCGGTTTGGACCACACCCGCTTGATCTACCGCCGTGCCGGCCGTGAACTCAGCCTCACCGACAGTAAGCCCGCCCGGGTCGTGCGGGACATCCTCAAGAGTTGAAGGTCATCACCGCAGTGGTCCGTTGTCTTCGACCTCTGCGTCAGGCTCTGAACGGTAGCAAACGCAGGACCGCTCAGCTCAGCTTTCTCCACTTGCGCCCCGATGTTTCCAACAGCGCATCCGCCTTGGTTGGTCCCTGGCCGCCGGCTGGGTAGAATTCGAGAAGCGCATCAGGCTTCTCTTTGCAGAGGTCGAGGTAGGGTTGAACGATCCGCCAGCCCGCCTCCACGCTGTCCGCCCGCTGGAAGAGCGTCGCATCTCCGATCATGCAGTCGTAGATGAGGGTTTCGTATCCCGTGCTCGGAGCGTTCTGGAAATAGTCCTTGTAGTGGAAATCCATGTGGACCTGCCCGAGTTGGATGGCCGGCCCGGGGATCTTGGCTCCGAAAGCGAGTGACGCGCCCTCATCCGGTTGGAGTTTGAGGATCAGGGTGTTGGGTTCGAGTTCCTCGGTCTGGGTGTCGCGGAAGAGCGAGAACGGCGGGCGCTTGAACTCGATGGAGATCTCGGTGCTGCGTTGAGCCATACGCTTGCCGGTCCTGAGGTAGAAGGGAACCCCTGACCATCGCCAACTGTCGACGCCAAGCTTCATGGCCACATAGGTCTCGGTGAGACTTTCCGGTTGGATGCCGTCCTCTTCACGATAGCCCTTGAGGGCTTTTCCATCGCGGCTTCCGGCGCGGTATTGGCCCCGGACAATGTCGGTCTGCGGGTTGATGACATGAACCGCATCCAACGCCTTGGTTTTTTCGGTTCGGATGGCGTCGGCACAGAAGGAGTTCGGCGGCTCCATGCAAATCAGCGCCAGCAATTGAAAAACGTGGTTGGGAACCATGTCGCGCATGGCTCCGGTGGTCTCGTAGAATCCAGCACGGGATTCGACCCCGACCGTCTCGGCCACCGTGATTTGCACGTGATCGATGTGGTTGCGATTCCACAGGGGTTCAAAAATCCCGTTGGCGAATCGCTTGACCATGATGTTCTGGACAGTTTCTTTGCCCAGGAAGTGGTCCATCCGATAGATCTGATCTTCGTGAAGAGTTCGGAGGATTTGCTGATTGAGAGCTCGTGCTGATTCGTAGTCGTTGCCGAAGGGTTTCTCGATGATCACCCGTCGATAGCGTTCCGGTCCCTCCTCGACCAATCCAGACTGGCCGAGGTGATTCACCACCAAGCCGAAGAAACGTGAGGCCACCGCGAGGTAGAAGATCGCGTTCTCGCTGGTCGCGTGATCGCGATTCTCACCATCCAGTCGTTGCTTGAGTGTTCGGTAGAGTTCGGGGTCGTTGAAATCGCCCCGGACATAGCTCACCTGAGCGAGGAGGTGTTTCCAGTGGGTTTCGTCGAATTCGACCGAGTAGAATTTCTCGGAAGCAAAGGATCGGACGGCCTGATCCAAGCGGTCTCGAAACCCTTCATCCGTCAAATCCTGACGGTCCACTCCGATCAGTGAAAACTGATCGGGCAGAAGTCCTGTGCGGACCAAATTGTACAACGCGGGCATCAGCAGCCGGCGTGTCAGATCCCCTCCGGCCCCCATGATTACCAGATTGCAGGGAGGGGCTTTGTCTCCGTGGACCAAGCGCTTGGCGGTGTTCGTCAGTGGGGTGCTCATCGGTGTTTGGGGTCCCGGGATTTGTGGGGCAATTCCAGTCAGCAGCAATCCAGGGGCCACCTGCCCGCCATTTCTAGGGCCGTGGCGAACAAGGGGCTTTGTTCAATGGTGCGTCTGTTCGTGAGATTTTGATCCGGCTGTGGCTCGTCCGCAGGCGGGACAATGGCGCCATGCGGGGTCCCATGTGCCTGAGGGGCCTGTACCGGATGCAACCGGAGTGTGGGCGACCGGCTTGTCGTCTTCGACCGATTCGGTCCCGAACAAAGCGACCATCATCGTTTTTCCTACGATGTTCATCAGCATGCCGAAGAGCACCAACCCGCAGAACATGGTGACCACCGCGATCAGACGCCCCGCGAGAGTCACCGGATAGATGTCGCCATAGCCGACCGTGGTCAGCGTCACCACGCACCACCACATGGATTGCGGCACCGAGTTGAAGCTCGAAAGCCCGCCGTTCACCGTCGTCTCCTTGCCCCATCGGATCTTTTCCTTGGGGTTGGTGCCATTGTGGATCGCGGTGGCCGTCTCGGGTGTTTTGCTGATGAGTTCGGCATCGGGTATCGTCACCTCGAACCGGTGCAGGGCCGGTTCCCAGGATTTCACGTCCCAGGTTCCGTCGAAGCCGGATTCGCCGCTGATGATCACCTTGCATCCGTTGAGATCGTCGCGCAGGTCCTGAGCCGTGAAACGCAGTGAATTCGGGCCGGTTCTCTGGACGGTCTCCAGCTCGCCGTGAGTGTATTCGGCGTGGTACACCAAGGTGCTGGAAATGATCACCACTGAGAACAGGGCCAGAAAGTAGATGACCAGATTGGTCACCATGGGGTTGCGAGGCTTTCCGTCTTTGTCGGTCTTGAGCTGGGTCACTGCTTCGCGGGCGAGTTTTAAGACTCGGAGCACCCGCAATACCCGGAGCACCCGCAGGACGCGCGTCGACTTGAGTGCCGTGATATTGGCCAGTTGTAGGTAGGTCGGCAGGATGGCCAACAGGTCGATCAATCCCCAGAAGCTGAAGATGTAGTCGCGCTTGCGTTTCGCGGTTGTCACATGGCCGATGTACTCCAGCGTGAAAATGAGGGTGATGACCGTTTCGCAGGTGGCGAACAATCCGTGGAACCGATCATGCATCGAATCAACCGTTTCCAATGCGCCGGTGATGGCGGCCACGAAGATCACCAGATTCAGGATGTTGTGAACCACCTGATAACTCGTGGCCGTCGGGACATGGAACATGCGGAACAACCACACGGGACCGACCGGTGGGTTTGAGCCGTCTTTGTTCAGTGGGGCGGGATTCGCGCTCATGAAAGGCGAGCCGCAGCATGAAAAATGCCGAAGCGGACGAATCGTCAGCCCGACTCCCGAGATCGGCCGCTCCTTCCGGGGTTCACCACCAGAGGAAATTCGGATCGGGTGCCTGGCTGGCCAGGGCCTCCATCTGCGCCGTGGGCAGGAACTTGAAGAACTCGGCATGCGAGTCCCCGAAAAGCATCATCATCCGGTTCTTGCCCTTGTAGTTGTGCCATTGGCTGCGGGGTTTGAGCACATCCCGGTTGGCATGCCAGATCCAATCGCCCTGAATGATCTTGGTGGACGGGGCCCGGGCCACCTCGGATCCCTTGATCGGCACGATGGCGGTGTTGCCCTTGGGGCCGCAGACCATCTTGACCTTGTAGTAGTCGAAGCCGAATTCCGTCAGGTAGCTGTTCCCATACTGCATGAAGGCGTTGGTGCAATTGACGCCGCGGGCGGCTAGCGACCAGAAGTCGCCCTTGTCGGACGGGCACCGGAAGGTCTCGTAGGCATTGCCCACATAGGTGTTGAGCGGGCGATTGGTGGCCGCGGTGAACACGTCGTAGGTGCCGTTCTTGCCGCCGGTCGAGGCCCAATCGTTGATGGCCGGGTAGGTATCCCGATTGTCGTCGGTGTACATGAAGTAGGCCTTGCCGATCTGGCTCTGGTTGCTCATGCACTTGACCGTGTGAGCCTTCTGCTTGGCATTGGCCAAGGCCGGCAAGAGCATCCCGGCCAAAATGGCGATGATGGCGATCACCACCAATAGCTCGATCAAGGTGAAGGCTCTCTGGCTGGAGACATCAACGGAATCGGAAGGGCTCGTCTTCATGGGCTGCAATTCTCGGGGTATCGCCAATGACGTTAGCGACCATGGGATCCGATTCCATGAAAATCTCCGGATTTGAACGTCACCGAGGCGTGCCTTGAAACGGTGGGGTCGGCCCTGAATCGGCCCCGGGGAGCAACTTTTCCGGTCTTTTTCTGCTCCTCGACTAGCTGTCGAAACGCAACATCGGCGAAAGCCGTGGATCCCTAAAAGTCATCGCAACGTCGATGGATTACCTCCGGGCCTCCTACAGTCGGAGCGTTTTCATGGGAAAAGCTCTTAAGCCGAGGCTGGGTCTGACGCATCCCATTCATGGGAAGGAAAGAGGTTCCTTTCCCTCCATCCAGCTACTGCCATGTCTACTGAAATACAATGCCCATCGGGAAATTCTTCCCGGCTTGCCGGGAGAACTCCAACGACGCAGCCTTTTCAATCAGCGCTCAAGGGAGGCCTTAAATGGCTATGGATTGCCATGTTTCTTCCGGTGTTTCTCGTGGAGTTGAAGGCCCAGTCGCAGCGCAGTCGATCGGTGGTGGGTTGGGGGGAATCCCTATTAGGCCTCAATCAAATGCCGCCTCTGCCGGCAGGAACTACCGCCAATGACATCGATGCTCTCGCTTCAGGTGAATTGGTCAATGCGGTGGGCTTGCGAAGCGGCATATCGGGTTATTCCGGTCCGCGAATCATCGTTTCTGGGGCCAGCATCTTGACGGGGGATGCGGCTGGTAAAGTTTTTTGGGGTACTGGAACGTCGGACTTCACCATCTGGAATGACGTGGTGGTGAGGTCCGGGGCGCTGGTGCCGGATCGCGTGTCCTTTGGCTTCCTGCATGCAGCAGTAATTCTGACCGATGGTAAGATGGGGTTTGTCGGAGATCGTCAGGGTAGTTACTTCCCCGCGACTCCCGCCGCTGGAGACTTGGTCGCTGTGGCCACTAGTGCGACCCATGCGCTTGGTGTTAGAGCCAATGGGTCTGTCGTTGGGGTCGGTGGGGTCAATTTCTTTGGGGAAAATACGATCCCTCTGGGTCTGTCGGGTGTCCAGGGGGTCGCGGCGGGAGAGTACTTCAGTGCGGCGGTCCTCGACAATGGTCAGGTCGTCGTTTGGGGAACGGACGCCAATGGCGTGCTGCAGATTCCGGTGACGGCCACCAATGTAGTCTCGATCAAAGCCGGAGCCACTCATTTGGTTGCTCTCCGCGCCGATGGCACGGTGATCGCCTGGGGCAACGCAGCGGACGGCCGCACGAGCGTTCCGGCAGGATTGAACCGCGTGATTAAAATCGCCGTGGGGCGTGCTCATGCGGTCGCGTTGCGGGACGATGGGACGGTGGTCGCCTGGGGTTACAATGGTTCCGGTCAGGCTTCGATTCCCTCAGGTCTCATCAACGTCATCGACATCGCTGCCGGCGGTAACCACAGCCTGGCCCTCGTATCCCGCGAGAAGCCGACACTGAATGCGGTCTCGGCGAGCATTGCCGGGGTGAGCTTCAATCTCGCCGACGGTTATGCTGAGAAGGGGCGGGTGGTCCGCCTGACAGCCAGCGTGGCTGGGGGAGCACCGCCGGTTCAGTATCGGTGGCGGAAAAATGGAGCGCTGGTTGCCGGAGCAACGAATGCGATCTTGGACATCACTGTGGGTCCGAGCGAAGGTAACTCGATATCGATGGACGTTGAGGCGATCAACACCTTCGGGGCGGACTCCGAGTCCGTGGCGGTCAAGGTAGGCAGCAGCCCCAGCGACCTGGCCATCCAGGTTGGTCGGGTGACCGGGGGAGCTGGGCAGAACATTGCAATAGGTGGTTATTGGGATCCAACAACTGGAACGTTCACGGCCATGGGGCGGCGGTCGGATGGGAGCTTTTTGACTTCAACGGCCACTGGAACCTCAATCATCGAGGTTAGGGCAAAGGGAAACCCCGCTCCCGATCTTTGGGTGTATGATGCCGATTCCATGCAGACAATTTTTGGTTCAGTTCCGGGTAATCTTTTTGGATCAAGTCTTGCCGGCGCATCGTCGGTGGTTCAAGGGGTCCGATATGCTTATGGAAAATCAATCCCTTCGTCTGAAGGGGTCCATCGGTATGTCGTCATCGTGGGCAACTCGTTGGGGCGACTGACCAACACTTTCAGTGTGTCGATGCACTCTGCGGCCGTTCCTCCGCCGATCGTCGCTAATTTCCCGAATATTGCCGGTCTGAGTGGCGCTACTTTGCCGACAGGGCAACCCGCCGCTGTCGGTCCGATTCCGTTGGGTACCTCGGGATTCACGCTCGCGGTGGATGAAAACTATATTTCCTCAGAGGGATCAGTTTATCAATGGATGCGCAATGGTGCGAACATCATTGGAGGAACCAATCGAACCCTCTCGTTGGGATCCTTCGCAGTTTCTAATGCAGTCCCCTACACGGTAAGGGTCCGAACTCCGCTCTATGGATCCAGTGTGGCGAGCGACTCGGCCTTGGGAGAGGCGACTTCCTCGTCTTTGACTCCGATTCTTCCGGTATCCGTCACGCTTTCGAAGACTAATCTTGCCTCCGCCACCGGTGGATCGGTTGATTTTGACGTCACGTTGACCGGATCGCTGACTGCAAAAATTTATCTCGAAAAAGAGACTTCAACCGGCGTCTGGAGTGGAAACGGTGACTTGCTTGGCAATCTCACATCGCAGGCATCGCCCGCATCGGCCAACTGGCTAGGGTGGACACCTGCAAAGGAGTTTTGGGCAAACCTGAATGGACTGGGAGGCTCTCTCAAACTCAAGATTGGAGGACCTGTGTCCACCGCCCAAAAGGGTAGTTACCGCTTGGTCTTTGCCCAGATGACTCACTTGCCGCAAGGCTCGGCCCCATTGACGGATGCTGTGCAATTGGATGGGACCCTAAGGTACTCCTACTTCACTGTCTCCATCACAGAGGCCCCCTCAATAACAGTCCCAACCGTTGCGCCCTCTCCGTCGGCGAGTGGGGGGACTTGGATCTCGGGAGTTGCCAATGGGGTTGATATGACGATCGCGGCGAAGGCCAACGCCACTGTGGATTTGTCCGCCTACCTCTCCATCGCTGGATCCCCGACTCCCAACTTCCGGTGGGAGAAGCAGACTTCCCAGAACCAGTTCACTTTGGTACGCGCGTTCACCAATTCATCCAGTTTGGTTCTGGCGGCAGTGCCCACCAACGCTGGGATTTACCGTGTGACAGCGACTAACTCGATTGGCGGAGCCACTGGGGTAACCAAGCTGATCGCACTCAACGTGGATCGGGTTTTGACTGTGACCAATGGAGCAATGGTTTTCCCCAATGCGACCGTTGATCTCCCGATATCAATGGTGGGTTTTGGGGATGAGTCGGTGCTTTCTTTCACACTCCAAATCGATTCTGCCTACATCTCGATGGCTGCTGCCAATGTAGCAATGACCCTGGAACCGTCCCTCGCTACCAGTACCACGCTCTCCTATCGCACTTCCGGATCCGTTGACGCGACTCCTGCGGTCAACGGATCCGGCGGCAATCGTTTGAAGATGCAAGTGTTGGTTTCAAAGACCGATGCTACGAAGACCTTTTCCGCAGGAACCAACCGTCTGGGCACGCTGACTCTCAAAGCGCAGAATATCTCCAGTATTGGTGTGATTCGAAGTGGCGCGTCAAGTCCATCGCTGGAAGCTACGATTCAGATCTTGGGCTCGGGCACGGTCGGTCCAGACTATCTGCCGCTGAGCATCGCCTTGACCAATGCGACCTTGGCCTCTCTGGTGGCGGAGTCGGGTTCCGTGCGCGTATTGGCCGATTCTTTGGAGGGCGACGTGGACGGTGATTTTTTTGTCAACGTCACTGATGTCACCGCCATTGGAAATGTCTTGGCGGCTGGCGCCTTCGGGAGCTTCAACGCAGCCGTTCTCCAGAGTAGGTTGGACACAGCTCCCCGTCAGGCCTCGGGTGACACCAGTGTCAACCTCGCTGACTTGGTTCAAGTCGCTCGGTATGCTGCCAAATTGGACGCCGCTCAACCGGCTGGTGGTCCGAGTGGCACGTTCGCCCTCAACGGGGGCATTACCGTTGCGAAAGTGTTCAGTCAGCAGAAGTCCTTAGCGGCGGCCAAGATGCGTCGGATCCGACTCGGATGGGCTGATTTAGTGGCTGGCCAAGAGGTTTGGGTTCCGGTGTTGCTCTCAGGATACGGAAACGAGAATGCCTTGGCCTTCAACGTGGAGTTCGATCCCGGCGTTATCGAGTATACCGGACTGAAAGCCGCGGCCGGGACTTCCCAAATGGAAAACAACCTTGCGGCTCAGGAGGGACGCGTCGGAGTCCTCCTATGGAAGGCTGCGGGTAGAGCAGTGCCGTCGGGTGAGTGCTCAGTGGCGGAGCTGGGATTCCGTGTCAAAGCCGCGGTCGGCAGTGCGAAGATTCGATTTGGTAGCCGCCCGGTGGATTCCCTGATCGCGACCGTCGACGCCCAACCGGTAACGACCGTCGAGTTCGAAGGGGGCGAGTGGCCCATTGCCCAGCGTCGGCGTGTGGTGGGAGGGCAGATGGTTTCCCAACACATGGCCGCGGGTCGTTGGAATGTGGAGCTGCAAGCAATCGATTCGGCTGGGGTTCCCGTTTCGGCGGTCAATCGTTCCATTCGAGTCCATTCGGCAAATCGTTTGGATGCGAATGATGCGGAATGGACTCCCGTCGGAGTCGCTCCGGAGGTCACGCCTTTGGGGACGTTGCGACTGCCGTTGCCTCAATCGGCAGACCAAGCATCGCGGTTCTATCGAATCCGCGAGGAATGAGTTGTTCGTTCTTGGATTCTGCTGGCGGGTCTTCGGGGCCGAATCCCGTGATCCGGTAGAGAAATCCAATCGGCTGATCGAAAGTTCCAATTCACGGAGGCGCTCAATTTCAGGATTGAGCGCCTCCGCTCTGTATTCAGGGTTGGCACCTGTGAGGACCACCCACGTCGGCAATACACCGGTTCGCTCCACCTTCTCGCTGCCCCCAGCGGTTCCTCCTTCTTCGGCCCGCGTGGTCATCGTCGGTGGCGGCATTGTGGGCAGTTCGGTGGCCTATCATCTGGCCAAGGCGGGCTGGAAGGATGTCGTGCTGCTCGAGCAGGGACTCATCAGTGGCGGAACCACCTGGCATGCCGCCGGCATGATCGGTCAGTTGCGCGCCAGCAACAGCATGACCCAAATCAACAAATATTCGGCCCAGCTGTATCCCAAGCTCGCCGAGGAGACGGGGCATGACGTGGGGTGGGTCCGCACCACCGGACTGACGCTCGGGACCAATCCGGAGCGCATGACCCAACTTCGGCGCACTGCGGCGATGGCGGAGGTCTTTGGCGTCGAGGCCCATTTGGTCGGCCCCAAAGAAGCTCAAGATCTCTGGCCGCTCATCCAGGTCGAGGACGTGTTGGGGGCGGTGTATCTGCCGGGAGACGGGCGGGTGATTCCGGGGGAATGCGCGGTGGCTTTGGCCAAGGGTGCGATGGCCCACGGAGCAGCCCTCTTCGATCGCACGCGCGTCGCCTCGCTGCTGCAATCCACGGCTCCGCACGGACGCCAGCGGGTCACCGGGGTGCGATTGGAGAGCGGTCAGGAAATTCGCGCCGACTGGGTGGTTCTTGCGTGCGGCATGTGGGCTCGCCAGCTCGGACTGGGCATCGGCGTGGATTTGCCGCTCTACCCGGTCGAGCATCATTACGTTTTGAGCGAACCCATCGAAGGAGCGCTGCCGACCTTGCCGTGCGCCCGCGATCCGGATGCGGCGATCTACTTCCGCACGCTCGATGACGGATCCATCAAGCTCGGTGCCTTTCAGTGGCGATCGAAGCCGTGGCAAATTGGCGACACGGTGCCCGGCGACTTCGCTTTTGGTTTGTTGCCCGATGACTGGGAGAAGTTCGCCGAGCCCTGGGCGGCCGGAAAGCACCGCATCCCAGCCTTGCGCAACGCCCGATTCCCGAAGTTCGTCAACGGTCCGGAGAGTTTTACGCCGGACAACAATTTCCTGATGGGCACTCCGGCTGGAACCGAGGGGTTGTTCGTACTGGCTGGGTTCAACTCGGTGGGCATCGCCAGTGCGGGCGGTGTCGGCAAGTTCGCCGTGCCCTGGTTGGAATCGGGCGAAATGCCGATGGACCTTTGGAGCGTGGATGTCCGCCGCTTTGTGCCGGCGCAAAATGGACGGGGATATTTGCAAGCCCGTGCCGCGGAAGTGCTGGGATTGCACTACCAGATGGCTTGGCCCAACCGCGAGATGGAGACTTCGCGGGATGTTCGCGCCACGCCGCTGCACGCGCTCACCCGCGCCGCGGGGGCCTGTTTTGGGCAGACGGCAGGCTGGGAACGCCCATTGTGGTATGCCCCCACCGGAACGGCGGCCGAACTCCGGTACTCCTTTAGTAAACAGAACTGGGC
>Ga0255097_1000589_pt1 | contig 14654 bp, 6 predicted proteins | sample Colum_Atlam_RepB_2_FD_188436 | JGI IMG/M metagenome (GOLD analysis project Ga0255097, IMG submission 188436) | Freshwater microbial communities from Columbia River, Oregon, United States - Colum_Atlam_RepB_8d | ecosystem: Environmental > Aquatic > Freshwater > River | place: USA: Oregon...
GGAGCGCATGGCGGCATAATACCCAGCGCATGAGTACGATCCGCTACCGCATCCAGCCGAGCCACCCGCGCGAGCACTACTTCACCGTGCAGTGCCGGCTGGAGTCTCCCGATCCGCAGGGCCAGGTGTTCCGCCTGCCCTCCTGGATCCGCGGCAGCTACCTGGTGCGCGACTTCGCCAAGCATGTGCAGGAGCTGCACGCCAGCGCCGGCGGCGAGCCGGTGGCGATCGAACGGCTCGACAAGCGCAGCTTCCGCTGCGCGCCCTGCGCCGGCCCGCTGACGCTGGACTACCGCGTCCATGCCTTCGACGAATCCGTGCGCAAGGCCTTCCTCGACACGCGCCGCGGCTTCTTCAACGCCAGCTCGCTGTGCTACCGCGCGGAGGGCGCCGGCGATATCGAGATCGACATCGAGGCGCCGCAGGACGAAGCCTGCGCGGGCTGGCGGCTGGCCACCACGCTGGAGCCGCTGCAGGTCGGCGCCGAGGGCTTCGGCCGCTACCGTGCGGCGGACTACGAGGAGCTGATCGACCACCCGGTGGAGATGGGCCGCTACACCCGGCTGGACTTCGACGTGGACGGCATCCCCCATGCGATGGTGCTGTCGGGCCGGCATGCCGTGGACGGCGAGCGGCTGATGCGCGACCTCGGCCGCATCTGCCACGTGCAGCGCGAGCTGTTCGGCCAGGAGCCGGCGCTGCGCGAATACCTGTTCCTGACCTACGTCATGGGCAACGGCTACGGCGGCCTCGAGCACCGCAGCTCCACGGCCCTGGTCTGCTCGCGCAAGGACCTGCCGGCGCCGGGGGACGCGCGCTTCACCAAGGATTACCGCGGCTTCCTCGGCCTGTGCAGCCACGAGTACTTCCATCTCTGGAACGTCAAGCGCATCACCGCCGCGCGCTTCCTGGAATCCGATCTCGCCGCCGAGGCCTACAGCCGCGATCTCTGGCACTACGAGGGCCTGACCTCGTACTACGACGACCTGTTCCTGCTGCGTGCCGGCGTGCTCGACGCCGCGGCCTACCTGGACCTGGTGGCGGAGAACGCCACGCGCCTGCAGCGCACGCCGGGGCGCCTGGTGCAGACGCTGGCGGACTCCAGCTACGAGACCTGGATCAAGTACTACCAGCCGGACGAGAACACGCCCAATGCCGGCGTGAGCTACTACATCAAGGGCGGCCTGGCCTCGCTGTGCCTGGACCTGCAGCTGCGCCTGCATTCGCAGGTCACGCTGGATGATGTGCTGCGCACGCTGTGGCGGCGCTACGGCGCGCCGGGCATCGGCGTGCCCGAGGGCGGCCTGGAGCAGGTGGCGCAGGAGCTCTCGGGGCTGGACCTGCGCGAATTCTTCGACGAGCTGCTGCGATCCACCGAGGAGCTGCCGCTGGCCGAACTGCTGGCGGCCTTCGGCGTGGAGTCGAAGCTGCGCGCGGCGGTGTCCGATGCCGACGCCGGCGGCCGCGTCAGCGGCGAGGCGCCGCCCGCCTGGGCCGGCCTCAAGCTGCGCGGCGGCGAAACCCGCATCGCCTACATCCAGGCCGGCAGCCCCGCCGCGCTGGCGGGCCTGTCGGTCAACGACCAGCTCGTCGCCCTCGACGGCCTGCGCGTGGCGCCCGGCAACTGGGGCGCGCTGCTGGCGGCGCTGCCGCCGGGGCAGGATGCCAGCCTGCACTACTTCCGCGGCGACGAGCTGCTGGAAACCCGCCTGGCGCCGATCGCACCGCCGTCGGACACCTGGACGCTGACCCTGATCGCGGCCGAGGGCGAGGTGCTGGCGCGCCGCCAGGCCTGGCTGGGCCTGTAAGAGACCCCACATGATCGAAGCGCTCGCCAAGTTCCTGCTCGCCTACCTCGCCGGCACCGTCATGGGCGGGCAGATCGTCGGCAAGCTGCGCGGCGGCGTGGACCTGCGCCAGCACGGCAGCGGCAACGTCGGGGCCACCAACGCACTGCGCACGCAGGGCAAGGGCTTTGCGCTGGCCGTGCTGCTGATCGACGTGCTCAAGGGCGTGCTCGCGGTGCTGCTGATCCCCAAGCTGCCTTGGCCGCTGGCGGAGGCCCAGCCCTGGCCGCCGGACTGGCAGGCCTATGCCTGCGGCGTGGGCGTGGCCCTGGGCCACTGCTACCCCGCCTGGTACCGCTTCCAGGGCGGCAAGGGCGTGGCGACGCTGGCCGGCGTCTTCGCCACCCTGCTGCCGGCGGCGCTGCCCTGGCTGCTGGGCGGCTTCATCGCCGTGACCATCCTGTCGGGCTACGTCGCGCTGGCCTCGGTCAGCGCCGCGGTGCTGGCGCTGTTCTATATCGCCTGCATCGACGCCCGCGGCCTGTTCTCCGCGGCCGGCGCCTTCACCGGCGCGATGGTGCTGCTGGTGGTGTGGAAGCACCGCCGCAACCTGATCAACCTGGCCCGCGGCCAGGAAAACCGATTCGACAAGGCGAGGCTCCTGCACCGATGGCTCAGCCGCTGATCGAGGCCGAGCGCCTCAAGCTCGTCGACGCACTGGCCGACGGCGAGTGGCATTCCGGCGAGGACCTCGCCGCCGCCGACGGCATCTCGCGAGCGGCGCTGGCCAAGCGCATCGAGAAGCTGCGCGACTGGGGCCTGGACGTGGAGGCGCGCCAGGGCCTGGGCTACCGGCTGCCGCAGCCGCTGGAGCGGCTGCGGCCGGAACGCATCGGGGCAAAACTGGCCTTCGAGATCCTCACCGCGACCGATTCCACCAATACACGCCTGCTCGAGAGCGATCCGGCGCGTGACCCGCAGGCCCTGCTGGCGGAGTACCAGACCGCCGGCCGCGGCCGGCGCGGGCGCGAGTGGCGCTCGCCCTTCGCCGCCAACCTCTATCTCTCGCTGGCCTGGTCCTTCCCGAGCTGGCCGGCCACGCTCAGCGCGCTGCCGCTGGCGGTGGGCGTGATCTGCGCGCAGGCCCTGCAGGCGCAGGGCGCCGCGGACATCGGACTGAAGTGGCCCAACGACCTGTATGCCCGCGGCCGCAAGCTCGGCGGCATCCTGATCGAGCATCGCGGGGAAGCCGGCGGCAACTGCCGCGTGGTGATCGGCATCGGCATCAATGTGTCCATGAGCCTGCAGCAGGCCGAAGGCATCGCCCAGCCCTGGATCCCGCTGGCCGAGCTCACCGCCACGCCGCCCTCGCGCAACGGGCTGGCGGCGGCGCTGCTGCAGCGCCTGGCCGAGGGCATCGCCCGCTTCGAGTCGCAGGGCTTCGGCGCCTTCGCCGCGGAATGGGCGGCGCTGGATCTCGCCAACGGCCGCCCGGTGCGCGTGCTGCAGGGCGAGCGCGAATACGAAGGCATCGGCCGCGGCGTGGACGCCCAGGGTGCACTGATCGTGGAGGCCCTGGGCCAGTACCAGACGCTGCATTCGGGCGAGATCAGCCTGCGGCTCGCATGATCCTGCTGCTCGACATCGGCAACAGCCGCATCAAGGCCGCGCTGGCCGGCAGCTCCGGCATCGAGGCGGTGACCGCGATCGCCCACGACGGCGATCCCGCCGCCGCGCTGCTGCAACTGCCCGAGGAGCGCCCGGAGCGCATCGCCGTGGCCAACGTCACCGGCGCGGCGCACGAGCCACAGATCGAATCGGCGCTGCGCGAGCGCCATGGCATCGTTCCCTCGTTCGCGCGGACGCAGGGCGAATGCAACGGCCTGACGCTGGCCTATGCCCAGCCGCAGCGCCTCGGCGTGGACCGCTGGCTGATGATGCTGGCGCTGTGGAGCGAAACCCGTGAGGCCTTCGGCGTCGCCGGCGCCGGCACCGCGCTGACCTATGACGCGGTGGATGCCTCGGGCCGGCACCTGGGCGGCTTCATCGCCGCCGGCCTGTCCACGCACCTGCAGGCCGTGCTCGGCGCCACGCGCTTCGGCAGCGGCCCGCTCGGCGAGCAGTACAGCGACGGCCTGGGCCAGGACACCGAGGCCTGCGTGCGCCAGGGCGCCTTCCTGGCCTGCCTGGGGGCACTGGAGCATGCCGCCCGCCGCCATCCCGCGCCGCGCCAGGTGCTCAGCGGCGGCGACGGCCCCCTGCTGCAGCCCTGGCTGCCGGACTGGTCGGCACGGCCGCAGCTGGTGCTGGAAGGCCTGCTGGCCTGGGCAAAACTCGAATCCTGAGCCCCAGAACAAGAAAGCCCGCGGATTCGCGGGCTTTTTGCTGGAAATGGTGCCGAGTGAGGGATTTGAACCCCCGACCAACGGTTTACAAAACCGCTGCACTACCGCTGTGCTAACCCGGCAGGGTCGGGCAGTGTAGGCAGTCTTCTGCGCCCCCGCAAACCTGGCGTAGCCGGAGCCCAAGCTTCCCCGGCGCGCTATGCAGCGGGCAAGAAAAAACCCCCGCAGCTTTCGCTACGGGGGTTTGTCCTTCTTTAAGAGCCTGGCAGTGTCCTACTCTCACATGGCTATTGCCACACTATCATCGGCGCTGTGTCGTTTCACTTCCGTGTTCGGGATGGGAACGGGTGGTTCCAACACGCTATGGCCGCCAGGCAAACTGGCTGACGAGTCGCGACCTTGCGGTCTCGCCTCATCGAATTGGGTTTGTAGTCAAAGCTGCGACGCCATGCTCTCAATGCCTTCAGTACATTGACGTCAAAAATGCTTGAGCGTTATATGGCCAAGCCGCACGAGCAATTAGTACACGTTAGCTACACGCATTACTGCGCTTCCACATCGTGCCTATCAACCACGTAGTCTACATGGGCTCTACAGGCAGCTTAAGCTGCGTGAGATCTCATCTTGGAGTGGGCTTCCCGCTTAGATGCTTTCAGCGGTTATCCCGTCCGTACATAGCTACCCAGCGATGCCACTGGCGTGACAACTGGAACACCAGAGGTACGTTCCACCCGGTCCTCTCGTACTAAGGTGAACTCTCCTCAAATCTCAAACGCCCACGGCAGATAGGGACCGAACTGTCTCACGACGTTCTGAACCCAGCTCGCGTACCTCTTTAACCGGCGAACAGCCGGACCCTTGGGACCGACTACAGCCCCAGGATGAGATGAGCCGACATCGAGGTGCCAAACACTGCCGTCGATATGGACTCTTGGGCAGTATCAGCCTGTTATCCCCGGAGTACCTTTTATCCGTTGAGCGATGGCCCTTCCATACAGAACCACCGGATCACTTAGACCTACTTTCGTACCTGCTCGACTTGTTTGTCTCGCAGTCAAGCTAGCTTATGCCTATGCACTCAAGAGCGCGATTTCCGACCGCGCTGAGCTAACCTTCGCACTCCTCCGTTACTCTTTGGGAGGAGACCGCCCCAGTCAAACTACCCACCATACAGTGTCCCTGTCCCGGCTTACGGGACGAGGTTAGAAATTCGAGTTTATCAGGGTGGTATTTCACCGGTGCCTCCACCCCAGCTAGCGCCAGGGTTTCAAAGGCTCCCACCTATGCTACACAAACAAACTCAAACTCCAGTGTAAAGATATAGTAAAGGTTCACGGGGTCTTTCCGTCTTGCCGCGGGAACACCGCATCGTCACGGCGATTTCAATTTCACTGAGCCTCGGATGGAGACAGTGGAGCCATCGTTACACCATTCGTGCAGGTCGGAACTTACCCGACAAGGAATTTCGCTACCTTAGGACCGTTATAGTTACGGCCGCCGTTTACTGGGGCTTCGATCAAGAGCTTCGCTTGCGCTGACCCCATCACTTAACCTTCCAGCACCGGGCAGGTGTCAGACCCTATACGTCCACTTTCGTGTTTGCAGAGTCCTGTGTTTTTGATAAACAGTCTCAGCTCCCTCTTCACTGCGACCCGCTTGCGCGGGCGTGCCTTCTCCCGAAGTTACGGCACTAATTTGCCGAGTTCCTTCATCCGAGTTGTCTCAAACGCCTTAGGATACTCTCCTCGCCCACCTGTGTCGGTTTGGGGTACGGATTCTTGTTACCTGAAGCTTAGAGGCTTTTCTTGGAAGCGGGGTATCAGCAACTTCGGCCCAGTAGGGCCTCGTCATCACGCCTCAGCTTAGCTCTCCGGATTTGCCTGAAGAGCACGCCTAAACGCTTAAACCACCATCCAACAGGTGGATTGCCTAACCTTCTCCGTCACCCCATCGCAGTAACAAGAAGTGCTGGAATATTAACCAGCTTTCCATCGACTACGCCTCTCGGCCTCGCCTTAGGATCCGACTCACCCAGCGCCGATTACCGTTGCGCTGGAACCCTTGGGCTTACGGCGAACGGGTTTTTCACCCGTATTGTCGTTACTCATGTCAGCATTCGCACTTCTGATACCTCCAGCAACCCTTACGAGTCACCTTCACAGGCTTACAGAACGCTCCTCTACCACGCACATTGCTGTGCATCCGCAGCTTCGGTGTATCGCTTGAGCCCCGTTACATCTTCCGCGCGGGCCGACTCGACCAGTGAGCTATTACGCTTTCTTTAAATGATGGCTGCTTCTAAGCCAACATCCTGGCTGTCTGTGCCTTCCCACATCGTTCACCACTTAGCGATAACTTTGGGACCTTAGCTGGCGGTCAGGGCTGTTTCCCTTTTCACGATGAAATTTAGCTCCCACCGTGTGTCTCCCGTGATTGCACTTGTAGGTATTCGGAGTTTGCAACAGCTGGGTAGGAACTTGTGCTCCCCCCAAACCGTAACAGTGCTCTACCCCCTACAGTGATACACGAGGCGCTACCTAAATAGCTTTCGAGGAGAACCAGCTATCACCCGCCTTGATTAGCCTTTCACTCCTATCCACATGTCATCCCCGACTTTTTCAACAGGCGTGGGTTCGGGCCTCCAAGTGGTATTACCCACTCTTCACCCTGCACATGGATAGATCGACGGGTTTCGGGTCTACTCCCAGCAACTAATCGCCCTATTCAGACTCGGTTTCCCTACGGCTCCCCTATACGGTTAGCCTCGCTACTGAGAAGTAAGTCGCTGACCCATTATACAAAAGGTACGCCATCACCCTTGCGGGCTCTGACTGCTTGTACGCATCCGGTTTCAGGTTCTATTTCACTCCCCTCTCCGGGGTTCTTTTCGCCTTTCCCTCACGGTACTGGTTCACTATCGGTCGACAACGAGTATTTAGCCTTGGAGGATGGTCCCCCCATGTTCAGACAAGGTTTCACGTGCCTCGCCTTACTCGATTTCACGTATCTGACTTTTCGCATACGGGGCTATCACCCGCTATGGCCGGCCTTTCCAAACCGTTCTGCTAAGTTTCGACACGCTTAAGGGCTGCTCCCCGTTCGCTCGCCACTACTAGGGGAATCTCGGTTGATTTCTTTTCCTTCAGGTACTTAGATGTTTCAGTTCCCTGAGTTTGCCTCCACAACCTATGGATTCAGTTGCAGATACGGCCGAAGCCGTGGGTTGCCCCATTCGGAAATCCGCGGATCAAAGCTTGTTTGCTAGCTCCCCGCGGCTTATCGCAAGCTACTACGTCCTTCGTCGCCTGTTGTCGCCAAGGCATCCACCAGATGCGCTTGATCGCTTGACCATATAACCTCAAACATTCTCACGAATGATCTCGGCCATAGGTTTAAACAACCTATAACTTACATTTCGCCGTCAAGCACCTTCGGCATTGAGTCTGATTACTTCCTTTTTACAGGATGTAAACAGATACATAATGTCTACAGTTTTTGACTACAAACCTAATTGTTAAAGAACAGTTTTAAATCCACTTCCGCGGATTCATGAAAACATCTTTGCCCAAGATGCTTTCATGAACCAGAATTGGTGGAGCCAGTCGGGATCGAACCGACGACCCTCTGCTTGCAAAGCAGATGCTCTCCCAGCTGAGCTATGGCCCCGGTTTCCGGCGCACCCTGGAGTCTCTTGGGAAAATGGTGGGTCTGGCTGGATTTGAACCAGCGACCCCACGCTTATCAAGCGTGTGCTCTAACCAACTGAGCTACAGACCCAGGTGCGGTTGAATCGCAAGGCGCGATTCCGACTGTCTTAGCAAGTAACTTGTGTGGATGCTCCCAGCACGCTTTCGAAGCGTTCTGTAAAGGAGGTGATCCAGCCGCAGGTTCCCCTACGGCTACCTTGTTACGACTTCACCCCAGTCATTGACCACACCGTGGTAGGCGTCCCCCTTGCGGTTAGACTACCTACTTCTGGTGCAGCCAACTCCCATGGTGTGACGGGCGGTGTGTACAAGGCCCGGGAACGTATTCACCGCCGCAAATGCTGATCGGCGATTACTAGCGATTCCGACTTCATGAGGTCGAGTTGCAGACCTCAATCCGGACTACGATGTACTTTCTGGGATTAGCTCCCTCTTGCGAGTTGGCGACCCTCTGTATACACCATTGTAGTACGTGTGTAGCCCTGGCCATAAGGGCCATGATGACTTGACGTCATCCCCACCTTCCTCCGGTTTGTCACCGGCGGTCCCCTTAGAGTGCTCAACTGAATGGTGGCAACTAAGGGCAAGGGTTGCGCTCGTTGCGGGACTTAACCCAACATCTCACGACACGAGCTGACGACAGCCATGCAGCACCTGTGTCTAGGTTCCCTTGCGGGCACTCCCACATCTCTGCAGGATTCCTAGCATGTCAAGGCCAGGTAAGGTTCTTCGCGTTGCATCGAATTAAACCACATACTCCACCGCTTGTGCGGGCCCCCGTCAATTCCTTTGAGTTTCAACCTTGCGGCCGTACTCCCCAGGCGGGACACTTATCGCGTTAGCTACGACACCGACACGCAGAGCATGCCGACGTCAAGTGTCCATCGTTTACGGCGTGGACTACCAGGGTATCTAATCCTGTTTGATCCCCACGCTTTCGTGTTTCAGTGTCAGTACAGGCCCAGGCGGCTGCCTTCGCCATTGGTGTTCCTTCCGATATCTACGCATTTCACCGCTACACCGGAAATTCCACCGCCCTCTACCGTACTCTAGTCAAACAGTCTCGGAAGCAGTTCCCAGGTTAAGCCCGGGGATTTCACAACCGACTTGTCAAACCACCTACACACCCTTTACGCCCAGTAAATCCGATTAACGCTTGCACCCTCTGTATTACCGCGGCTGCTGGCACAGAGTTAGCCGGTGCTTATTCTTCAGGTACCGTCAAGACTCGAAATGTTAGTCCGAGTTTTTTCTTCCCTGCTTAAAGTGCTTTACAACCCGAAGGCCTTCTTCACACACGCGGCATTGCTGGATCAGGCTTGCGCCCATTGTCCAATATTCCCCACTGCTGCCTCCCGTAGGAGTCTGGACCGTGTCTCAGTTCCAGTGTGACTGATCGTCCTCTCAGACCAGTTACTGATCGTCGCCTTGGTGAGCCATTACCTCACCAACTAGCTAATCAGACGTAGGCTTCTCTCAGAGTGCAAGGCCTTGCGGTCCCCTGCTTTGGTCTCTCGACATCATGCGGTATTACTCCAAGTTTCCCTGGGCTATCCCCCGCTCTGAGGCAAATTCCTACGTATTCCTCACCCGTCCGCCGCTGGATGTATTGCTACACCCCGCTCGACTTGCATGTGTTAGGCATGCCGCCAGCGTTCAATCTGAGCCAGGATCAAACTCTCCAATTAAATATGTATAACTGGATGGCACCTCAACCCCTAAGGGTCTTCAGTGCCGTAAGAGCTATCTTCGCTATGCTCAACTTACGTTTGGCTTTACGTTGATACTCTCGGTTGTGTTGCTGTGGCTTCTGCCACGCACCGGGAGCACCCACACAAATTACTTGCTAATTTGTTCTTAAAGATCAGTGCTTTGAGGCTTCGTCGTTTTGCGTCGTTGCCGTCAGCGGGGCGCGAATAATAGGCGAATCCGGGCCCTCTGCAACAGGGGTTTTTCGGGAAAATTTCAACCCGCTGTTTTTAAATGATTTTACTCGGCATCTTTTTGCCCTGACCGGGCGCAATCGCAACCCAAGCCCAGCAACTGCGCGGAATGTGGACAGATAGTGCTCACGGGCGAGCCCTATCCGCCGGCGAACTCAGCGATGGCGGGGCCGATTTCGGAGCGCCGCCCAGGCCAGCTTGGGCTCCGCCCCCATCTGCAGGACGAGTTCATCATCAGCCGCGATTGCCTCATGCGAGATCCATGGGCGCTCGCATGCCTGTCCGTTGATGAACCTAGACCGGAACAGCCTCCATGCCCGGCTTGGGGGGGAACCGCGCGCCGTACCTGGTGCATCCGCTTGATTCGCCACCCGGCATTTCAAGCCTCGCATGCCTGCATGCGACATGGCCGACCAGCGTGCGCGTCGATCTACCGGAGTTGCGAACTAACCAGGCCGGCGCAGTGGCGCGCGCTGCCAACATCCACCAAGGTCTTGCCCGTTCCCTCAGGCCAGAGGCACGAGTGCGATCAGGACGGAACGATCTCGCAAATGCATGGCGCTGGCTCCGGGAGACTAAGAAGCAAACGCGAGCGCTTCGAGACGGCATCGTGGCGCCAGCCCCGGCGAATCCTGCCCATTCAAGGATGCGGTCTGGCACTATCGAATGGCTGTCCGGACTCCAGCCGGAAGAGAGACGATGATCGAATCCCTGGCACAGGCACCCATACCGCTGGCCGTGAAGCTCACGTACAGCGCCTTCATGGCCGTATTGCTGCCCGTATACCTGCGCCAGTATGGCCCGACCAACTTGCTTTACTTCTGCGATGTCGCCCTGCTGCTGACGCTCGCTGGCGTCTGGCTGGAGGACGCGCTGCTGCTGTCGGTGGCGACCGTGGGCATCCTGATCGCGCAGCTCTTCTGGCTGCTGTCCTTCCTGGGACATCTCTTCGGGCACCGGATCAGCGGCATGACGGACTACATGTTCGAGACCCGGCGCTCGCGCTTCCTGCGGGGGCTGTCGCTGTTCCACGGCTGGCTGCCGGTGCTGCTGCTCTATCTCCTGCTGCATACCGGCTATGACCCGCGCGCCTTGCCCATCTGGACCGGATTGGCCAGCTTGCTGGTCCTGGTCTGCTACTTCTTCATGCCGCCGCCGTCGCCCCATCGCGGCCTGGCGCCGGTCAACATCAACTATGTCTATGGCTTCGACAGCGACAAGCCGCAGTCCTGGATGTCCCGGCAGGCCTGGCTGGCGCTGGTGCTGCTGGGCTTCCCGCTACTGCTCTACCTGCCGGCACACCTGTTGCTGAACTGGCTGATGCCAGCCGCTGTCCGATAGGTCCCCGAGCGCCCGGGCATGGGGCCTCGCCAGCCTGAAGGAGAATTCGGAACCAATTGACCCTACCCCCCCAGGGGTGTATAAACCCCGACTTTGTTCGACTTTGCATCGCCAAGGCAGATGGCATTAGATTGGTTCAAATGAAAGCCAAAACGACGAAAAGCCCGGCAAAACCGGCTCCTGCGAAGGCAGCGGCCTCGAAGTCCGGCAACTCCAAGAGTGCCCCCGGACTGCTCAGCAAGCTCAAGGGTGCCCTGACCAGCAAGAAGCCCGCACCGGCGGCCAAGGCCCCGGCCAAGCCCGTCGTCGCCAAGCCTGCGGCCAAGCCCGCCGCCAAAGCGGCCCCGGCCAAGCCGGCGGCGCCTGCCAAGGCCCCCACCAAACCAGCTGCTACCGCGGCCAAGTCCGCCGTGGCCAAGTCCCCCACTCCTACGTCCTCGATGAAACCCGCCAGCACCGACAAGAGCAGCAAGGCCGCCCCCGCTTCCGCCCCGGCCAAGAAGGCCGCCGCTCCTGCGCCTGCACCGAAGAAGCCGGCGGTGCGCAAGCCGGTGACGCCGATCAGCTTCGACGGCCTGCCGACCGAGGACCAGTTGCGTGCGATGTCGGACGACGACTACATGAACGACACCCAGCTGGAGTTCTTCCGCCACCGCCTGCTGCAGATGCGCGCGGAAGTACTGGAGCGCGAGGTGGACGTGAAGGAACGCCTGCACCAGCGCGAAGTCTTCGCCGACCCCGCCGACCGCGCTACCGCCGAGGAAGAGCATTGGCTCGATCTGCGCCTGCGCGAGCGCGAGTCCCTGCTGCTCCGCAAGATCGACGATGCCCTGCGCCGCCTGGAAAACCGCGAGTACGGCTACTGCGAGAAGACCGGCGATCCCATCGGCATCCCGCGCCTGCTGGCACGCCCGACGGCCACCGTCTGCGTGGACGTCAAGGGTCAGGACGAGCGCGTGGAAGCGCAGTTCCGCGATCGCTGAGGCAAGACGCCCGCTACAGCAACGAGGCCCCGGAGCGATCCGGGGCCTTTCTTGTTGGAGCCTGCCGTTTAGCCGCTCGCGAGCCCAGGCCGGTCCTAAAACAAAAAGCCCCGGATCGCTCCGAGGCTTGCTTGACTGTAACCGACTGCGGGCCCGCTGGTGCCCATGGCCGGACTCGAACCGGCACGCCTTGCGGCGCAAGATTTTAAGTCTCGTGCGTCTACCGATTCCGCCACACGGGCTGCGGGAAATCTGCGGTAAATGGAGGCCAGGGTCGGAATTGAACCGGCGTACGCGGATTTGCAGTCCGCTGCATAACCACTCTGCCACCTGGCCACCGGACGGCTGGGATTCTACCAGCCGCTGAGACTAAAAAACCCCGGCATTGCTGCAAGGGTTTTCTTGAAACTGGAGCGGGAAACGAGGCTCGAACTCGCGACCTCAACCTTGGCAAGGTTGCGCTCTACCAACTGAGCTATTCCCGCGTCTTGAGAGCGCGCATTTTATAGAGAAGTGAGGGCAAGTCAAGCTTTTTGCGCGGGTTTTCTTCAAACCTCCCAAATTGCTCAATTATTGTCCGCCATCAGCGGCCAGGCCGCCCGCAGATAGACCGCCATGCTCCAGATCGTCAGCACGGCGGCGATGAACAGCAGGCCGTAGCCGAGCTGGTAGATCGGAAGATGGAAGGTGTCGATCTGCCAGATCATCATGCCGATGGCCGTCATCTGGAAGCCGGTCTTGACCTTGCCGATCCAGCTCACCGCCACATGGGTGCGAGCCCCCAGCTCGGCCATCCACTCCCGCAGGGCCGAGATGGTGATCTCGCGGCCGATGATCACGGCGACCAGTGCGGCCAGCATCCCGCCCGGCTGGTCCTGGAGCAGCATCACCAGGCAGACCGCCACCAGCAGCTTGTCCGCCACGGGATCCAGGAAGGCTCCGAACTTGCTGGTCTGGTTCCACTTGCGCGCCAGGTAGCCGTCGAGCCAGTCGGTGATGGCGGCGGCGGCGTAGATGACCGTGGCGAGCTGCCGCGAGACCTCATGCCCGGCGATATGCACGGGAATGTAGAACAGGGCGAGCACGACCGGGATGGCGGCCACGCGGCCCAGGGTCAGGGCCAAAGGCAGGGTGAGCTTCACGCAGTCGTCCTGGTTGTCATGCCCGACAGATTACCCGACTCCGCCGCCGAGCCGGTGAAAAAACCGGCCCTAGTGGAAATGGGCGTAGATGCGTTCGGCCAGCGTGCGGGAGATGCCTTCCACCCGGGCCAGGTCGTCGACGCTGGCGCGCTTGAGCTGCGCCAGGCCGCCGAAGCTCCGCAGCAGCGCACGCCGCCGGGTGGCGCCCAGGCCTTCGATGCTGTCCAGGTCGGATCCGAGGCGGGCTTTCTCGCGGCGGCCGCGGTGGCCGGTGATGGCGAAGCGATGGGCCTCGTCGCGGATGCGCTGGATCAGGTGCAGGGCCGGCGAATCGCCCGGCAGGCGCAGCGGGAACTCCCTCTCGGGCAGGATCAACTCCTCCAGCCCCGGCCGGCGTGTCGGCCCCTTGGCGATGGCGACGATGCGCAGGTCCTCGATGCCGGTCTCGTCCAGGGCCTCCAGGGCCGCATTGAGCTGGCCCTTGCCGCCGTCGATGAACAGCAGGTCCGGCCGTTGGACCTCGCCGCTCTTGACCCTGGCGAAGCGCCTGCCGACGGCCTGCTTGATGGCGGCGTAGTCGTCGCCAGGCGTGATGCCGTCGATGTTGAACTTGCGGTAGGCCGACTTCAGCGGCCCCTGGTCGTTGAACACCACGCAGGAGGCCACTGCGCGCTCACCCTGCGTATGGGAGATGTCGAAGCACTCCAGGCGCCGCGGCGGGCTCTCCAGGTCCAGGGCGCGCTGCAGTTCCAGCATGCGCTCGTCCATGCTGGCCATCTCGGTCAGGCGCGTGGTCAGGGCCTGCTGCACCGTGCTTTGCGCCATTTCCAGCAGGCGCAGCTTGGGGCCCCGCTGCGGACGATTGATGGTGACCCTGCGGCCCGCCCGCTGCGCCAGCGCGGCCTCAAGGAGTTCCGCATCCTCCAGCTCGTGGCTGACCAGGATCTCCGGCGGCGCCGGCTGCTCCAGGTAATGCTGGCTGAGGAAGCTCTCCAGCAGTTCCTCCGGCTCCACCTGCGGCGGATGCCGGGGAAAGTGGCTGCTGTGGCCCAGGTTGACGCCGTCGCGCACGCTGACCACCGCCAGGCAGCTGCTGGAGGCGTGCGGCGCCACGGCGATCACGTCCAGGTCCTCGGCGCCGCCGGTCAGCGCACGGCTCTCGCGCACTCGCTGCAGCGCCGAGATCTGGTCGCGCAGGCGCGCGGCCCGCTCGAAGTCCAGGACCTCCGCCGCCTGCTCCATCTCGGCCCCGAGATCCTTGGCCAGCTCGTCCGCCCTGCCCTCCAGCATGCGCTGGGCATTGGCGACGTCGCGCGCGTACTCCTCCTCGCCGATCAGGCCGACGCAGGGGGCGCTGCAGCGCTTGATCTGGTGCTGCAGGCAGGGACGCTCGCGGTGGTTGTAGA
>Ga0255097_1000594_pt1 | contig 14487 bp, 7 predicted proteins | sample Colum_Atlam_RepB_2_FD_188436 | JGI IMG/M metagenome (GOLD analysis project Ga0255097, IMG submission 188436) | Freshwater microbial communities from Columbia River, Oregon, United States - Colum_Atlam_RepB_8d | ecosystem: Environmental > Aquatic > Freshwater > River | place: USA: Oregon...
CGCAGGGGACAACGTCAGCTTACAGTGGCATACCACAAATACCAGCGCGTTTATCCAGTCAGAGCCCGTGGCGGCTACCCCTACACGCCCGGCAATACCGTCCGTGATCTTCACGGCGACGTTTGTCTCAAAGGTATAGAGATGGTACAGTCCATATACCTGTCTCAAAGGGGCACCCATGAACGTTGATGAGCTACAAAACGACCCCAAATATAAGAAGCTTGACCCCGAATACGTCGAATTTGCGCAAGTCGACGATATCTGGGTTCGTGCTTATACCGTCCCGCGGGCACAAATGATCATTGCCCAGCACGTCCATGTGCACGACCATATAACTTTTGTGTCACAAGGCGCCGTTGAGGCGTGGCAAGACGGAGAACTTTTGGGTGAATTTGCGGCTCCGTCTCTGATCAAGATTCCAGCAGGTAAGAAGCATGCCTTTAAGGCTTTGACGGACGATGTCTGTCTGTGCTGCCTGCACAACCTACGCGGCACCGGACTGGAGTCGCCCGAGATTAAAGAGGTGTAATCATGCCATTTGCAACAGTCTTGGCAGCGGAGATAGCGGCGGCTTCTGCGGGCGCGGCGATGGCGGAAACCATGGCCGTCGCGGCCTTGGCCGATGTGGGGATGGGCGCGTCAACCTCGCTTCTTGGCGCTGGAGAGACTGCCGCTGGTCTTGGTTTGACTGGAATGGGCGGGTTGTCTGGTGCTGGTGCTGGCGGCGTTGCATCTTTGCCTAACGCGTTAACTTCTCTTCTCCCGCAGGTTGGCGGCGTTAATCCAGAGATTGCCGCACAGGTTGCTGACTTTGCTAATGCTGGCGCCGTCCCGCCTGTTATCCCTCCTGCTGCAGTGCCAAGCGCCCTACCCAGTGTGGCGGGCAGTGCAATGCCAACAACGGCACCCCCTGTGTCGCAGGGGATTCAGGGATTACAAGCTGGTAATTTTGCTCAGCCTATCCCGGCTGAGTATCAAACTGCCATATCTCAAGTTGGTCAAATGGGTCGATACCCGGGTACGCAGCTCGCGTCCGTTGGTAATGCTGGAGTTGCTGATGCTTTGAGTCAAGGCGCAAACAATTTGCCAATTGATCCACAAGCATATGATTTGGGGCAAAGTCAAATTGCCGATATGTACGGCAAAAACCTGGTGGGCGCTGAAACGCCAACGCCAGCCGGCAACTTTATGAATGAGGCTGAGCCTGGCTGGACTTCCAGCACCGGCCCAGTAGCAGATGCGGTAAAGCCTGGTTTCAACAACCCCGTCTCCCAGTTTTACAACTGGTATAAAGAGCAAGACGCTCCCACGCGCTACGGGATTGGCGCCCTTGGCACCTCGCAAGCCGCCAAGCTTTTGAATAAGCAGCCGGGCGTAGCAGGCGCTCCTGCGTACAACGGTCCACTGTCCAAGTTCAAATATAGCCCTGACACTTATAGGCCGTACACATACAAGCCCTATGCTGCCGGAGGCACTGTAGAGCATATGTCTAACGAGAATGCGATTGGTGCCAATACAGGTTACCCGCAGGCAGACATTCATCAGGGCGCCTATGCAACGCCTTGGCAGACGCCCATCTCCCGCAACGTTGTGGCCGACTCGGGTGATGTTGGCGTTGACCAGATGACGGGATTGCCGCGCATGGCCCGCGGCGGCATTGCCCACTTTGAAGGTGGCGGCGAGGCTAGTGGAGGCGGAGATGCTGGCAGCGGTGCTGCTGCGGGAGGAGCTGGTGATACGGGAGGCTTGGCCTCTCTTGCCTATAGCCCTTCAATGTACAGCCCCATGATGTACAGCCCGGCAATGATGTCTACTTCTTTGGTTGATCCTGCTGCTGCTTATCAGGCAGCTCAGCCGGCAATTGACATGTCGCGTCAAAACTTCCAGAACTTCTTGGCTCAGTATCAAAACCTACCGATTACCGAGGCCGCGCCTGAGCCGGTTGTGTATCAAGGTTTGTACGCTGGCGAGGGACCAAAAGCCGCCAAGTCTGAGCCCGAATGGGGCGGTTATTCTGGGGCGTCGGGCGGGAGTGTTAGCCCTGCCGGTTTTGATAATGGCGGCGGTATTTCCAGCCTTGGCAGTTACTCCGATGGCGGCCGTTTGCTAAAAGGACCGGGGGACGGAATGTCTGACAACATCCCCGCTACGATCGGGCGTAAGCAGCCTGCTCGCCTAGCCGACGGTGAGTTTGTGGTGCCAGCCGATGTGGTCTCTGGGCTTGGTAACGGATCCACCGACGCTGGGGCCAAGCACCTGTATTCCATGATGGACAAGGTTCGTTCCGCAAGGACTGGCACCAAGAAGCAGGGCAAGCAGATCAACGCACGTAAATATTTGCCTGCCTAACATGCCATTGCACCAAGTCCATCCCAGCCAGCTGCCAACGGTATGGCCTATTGCCGCCCCGTTGCTGCAGAAGGCGATTGACCTGGAGCCTGAAATGATTACGATCGAACAGGTTGAATACTCTGTTCGCACCGGTCGTACGTTTCTGCTGGTTTGGGAGGAGCCCGGCGCCGGAATCACCGGGGCGGTGACCGTGGAGTTCATGGACTACCCGCGAGAGCGCGTTGCCCATGTGAATTTGATGGGTGGAAAAGGCGTTGTAAGAGACTACGTTTTTGATGAAGCCAAGGAATGGATGAAGTCTTGCGGCGCCACAAAAGCACAATGTTGGGCCAAGGGGTCATTGGTTCAGATGTATGAAAAGATGGGCATGACCAACACCCATCAGGTTATGAGGATTAACCTATGAAGCTGCTGAATTTTCTCTTTAAGTTTTTAACGGGCCAGCAGTTTGCGCTGTACCTTGGTGGCGGCGGTGGTGGCGGCGGTCCAACCACAAGCACGACTCAAACGTCTAACATCCCTGAGTACGCCAAGCCGTATACGGAAACCATGCTGGGAGCTACCCAGCAGCAGCTGTTCAACACGGCGCCTGGCCCAGATGGGTCGACTCAGATTACTAGCGTCAAGCCGTACCAAGCATTTGGTGCGCCGGTTGCGGGAAGTCAGTATGCCGCAGGCTTGGGTCCTGGTGAAGTTGGCGCAGCTCAGGCCGCCTATGCCCCCATGGATCCGCTGCAACAGCGCGCCTATGCCGATATCTCTCGCCAAAGCGTTACTCCGCAAATGGCTGGTGGCCGTGACATTACCAACATTGCCGCTGCTAACGCGGTAAATGCCGGCGCCCTGTACAACCAGCAGGCAACAAACCCCTATGCCACGCAGCAGTACATGTCCCCGTACATGCAGAACGTGGTGGACGTGCAACAGCGCGAGGCACAGCGGCAGTCTGATATTGCCGGCATGCAGCAGCGCGGGCAAGCTACCCAAGCCGGGGCCTTTGGCGGTGGTCGTCAGGCAATTATGGAAGCTGAGCGCCAGCGTGCTTTGGCCTCGCAAAAGGGTTCTATCCAAGCTCAAGGTCTGCAGAGTGCTTTTGACCAGGCTCGTCAGGCGCAGCAGTTTGGCGCTAACCTTGGTCTCCAGAGCGCCCAAGCAGGATTGGCTGGTGGCCAGCAGATGTATAACCAAGCCGCCGGCGTCCTTGGTTTGCAGAACCAGTTTGGCGGTCAGCAACAGGGCTACAACCAGAACGTCCTGAACCAGGCCATCCAGAACTATGCGATGACCCAGCAGTATCCGCAGCAGCAGTTGGCGTTCATGAATGCCCAGCTCCGCGGCTTGCCCATGCAGGCATCGACAACCCAGATGTACCAAGCGCCCCCGAGCTATCTGTCACAGGCGGCCGGATTGGGCATGACGGGTATTGCAGGTCTTGGCCTGTACAACGCAATGAATAGATAAGGAACTGGCATGAGCATCCAAGCTGGACTTAAAGAGCGGGCCTATTCCATTGCGGAGATGGCAGAGACGCCTGAGCAAATCAAAGCCGCCCAACGCACCCTGAGCCAATCGGTTCAGAACGGTTCTTTGCCGTCGTACGTTGGCATCCCGCTGATCAATGAGCTGAACCAGAAGATGGCCAAGGCCAAGGCGGCCATGTCTGCCCCCATGCCTGGCATGGTCCCTCAGCAACCGCAATCGCCGCCCATTGCCCAGCAGGTGATGCAGCAAGCGCAGGCAGATCAGGGCGTTCCTGCTCTGTCTTCTAACCTGCCGACCGAGATGGCTGGCGGTGGAATTGTTGCCTTTGCCGGCGGCGGTGAAACGGACCGCGGTATGATCGAGGCCCTGCTTGGCCGGGATGAAGAAGAAACCGACGAGGAGTTTGACGAGCTAGTGGGCGCCATGTCTGGTAGCCGCCTGCCGGACATCAGCAGCATTCTGAAGATGGTGGAGGATTCCAACCTGCCGTCTGACGAGGGCATTGAGGCTTTGGCCCCTGTTGAATCCAAGACTTTCCTGACCCGCTCTCCCGAGGGCGCGGCAGTTGAGAACGTTACCCGCCGTGAGGGTGACGGCACAGTGCAGATCGAGCGCGACAAGAAAGCTGTCCGCGGTGACGATGGCCTGCTCCAGTACGTGTTGGCCAAGGAAAGCGGTGGCCGTCGCTATGACCGCTCGGGCAACCTGCTGACTTCCCCCAAGGGCGCGCAAGGTGAGATGCAGGTTATGCCTGGCACCCAGCGCGATCCAGGCTTTGGCGTTGAGCCTGCCCGTGACTCGAGCCCTGATGAGATTGCCAGGGTTGGGCGTGATTATCTGAGGGCTTTGCGTAACCGCTACGGTGACGACAAGTTAGCCGCCATTGCCTACAACATGGGGCCTGGTGCTACGGACAAGTGGCTGGCCGCTGGGGCGGACCCGTCTCGCCTGCCTGCTGAGACCCGCAACTATGTGGCCGGCATGGCCGAAGGCGGTATTGCCAGCGTCAAACGTTTCCAGAATGCAGGGATTGTCCTGCTGGACCCCAATGACCCGGACAGCTGGAGAAACCGCTCTCTTCCGCCTGAGCCAGATGCGCCCGAGCCCAGACAAAAATATCGGGACATTACAAAGATGACTCCTGAAGAGATTCGGGATCAAGCTCGACGCAACGCTGCTGCAAGACGCCTTTCTGCAGCAATGCCTCCCGCCGCTTCTACGGTTGCTCCTGCCGCACCAGCTGCTGCCGCAGAGACCCCTGCTTCTGGCGCAAAAAGCATGGGTAGGTTTGGCCGTATCGCAGGACCGCTTGGGATTGCTACTTTGGGCTATGACGTTGGCAAGAACGTGCTGGAAAGCAAGCAGGCAGAAGAGCTTAAAAAGTATGGCCCCGAGCCAGATCTGACGCCCGAAGAGATTGAGCGCGCATCACGCCCCGCGTTCATGAAAGATGTCAGCGTAAGCCCCAAGGAGCAGAAAGATCGCGGCATCAAGCCGTTGGCTCCTTTGACGTATACGCCTGCCGGGGTTCAGACTTATGGCCCTCGTGCAGGTTATACGCCTCCTAGCTCGGCTTCAACTGCCGCGCGCACACCGGTTGGCGAGAACTTCCAAACCGGCTTTGAGGATTACATCAAGCAGGCGCCCAGAGAGGACATATCTGCCAACTTGGATCAAGAGGATATTGATCGTGCCGCCGGCATGCAGGGGTTGAAAGATCTTGCTGGTGCTGCCGCGCCAGCCGAAACCACTGAGGCCAAAGAAGAACCCAAGAGCAAGCTGGAGCAGTTGCTCGAGGCGCGCATGGGTCGCTTGGATAAACAGCGTGACATTGACAATTACATGGCTTTGCTGTCTGCCGGCCTCGGCATGATGGGTGGCACGTCGCCTTACGCCGGGGCCAACATTGGTCAAGGTGCTCAGGCTGGTATCGCTTCCTACCTGCGTTCGGGCGCTACCCGCGCAGCAGAAGAGAATGCAATTCTTTCCGGCCAACTGGGGCTGGAGCGCTACAAAGGCTTGGCGGATATTCGTAAACAAGGTCTTGAGACCCAGAAATATCTCAAGGGCTTGGAGCTTGACCTCAAGAAACAGGTGGAAGCCGGAAAGATTACCAAGGCTCAAGAGGGTCAGCGCTTGCGAGCGGCAGAGATTGCCCGTCGTATGGAACAGGACTATCTGGGACGCGCAGAAGCCACGGCAAGAGCGCTTGTAAAGAACAATACATTGCTTTCTATGGACGAGGCTAAGTCAAACGCTTTTGTTCAAGACGCAATTAAAGATGCTAGAACCCGTTTGAATTTACAGACGGGTTATCGCAACTTGATGCGACAGGCTTATGATGGGTATGATCCTGGTGAAATAGATGTTGGCTCCGACATGGAGGCCATAATCGCAAGAAATTTACCAAAAGCCAAAAAGTAAGGGTGCCCCATGGCAACAATTGAGGATCTCTTTGCTGCATTGAAAGCCGCCGATGCGGCAGGGAATACCGAAGATGCCACTAAGATTGCCCAATATTTGAGTGGTCTTGGGTTTGGTCCAAAGGTAGAAGCCGAGCCGCCCAAGAAAGAGACGGGCTTCAAAGACTACTTAAAGGACATTCCTAAAGCAGTTGGCCGCGGTGCCGCCGGCTTGCTGGAAACGTCTGCCATTGGTGCATCCGCCCTCCTGCCAGAAGACTACGAGAAGTCTGCCCGCGCAGGCATTGAGAGCTTGGCCGCGCCCACTCGCGAATACTTGGCGCCATCTACGCCCGAGGTTGGCGAAAGCGTTTCCAGCAAATTGCTGTCCGGCGTTGGCTCTACCGTTCCTTTCTTCTTGATGGGGCCTGCTGGCTTGGCCGGCCGTCTTGGCGCTGGTGCACTGGGCGTCTCTGCCGGTGCTGGTGAAGCACGTCTAGGTGCAGAGCAGGCTGGCGCCACGGCAGAAGAGCGAAGCAAGGCTACTATGCTCGGCGCGCCGGTTGGCATGCTGGACATCCTTGCCCCCAACATTGGTCCGCTGAAGGGTTTGCTGACCACTGCCCTCGCCCGAGGTGGCGTGGAAGGCTTGACCGAAGCCGCCCAGAAGGTGGCCCAGAACTACATTGCCCAAGGCATCTACGATCCCAAGCGAGACGTGCTCGAGGGGTCCGCAGAGGAAGGCGCATATGGCGCCGGCGTTGGTGCATTGACCAGCCTGTTGGTTGATATTGCATTGGGTCGTCGTGCCAAGGGTGCTGCAGAACCTCAACCAAAAGCACCTCCGGCCGCCGTAGAAACGCCACCAGCAGAGGCAATGCCCCCAGCCCTCGGCTTGCCAACCATTCAGGCCCAGACGCCGACGCCCGGGTTCTCGGCACAAGAAGCTCAAGACCTGCGTCAAGAGGCAGAACAGCTCGAGCAACTGCGCCAGCAAGCCATTGAGCAGAACCGTCTGGATGACTTGGCCCGCATAGAAGCGGCCATGATTGCCCAGCAAGAACGCGTCGCCGGCATGTCAGGGTTTACCCGGATGGATGGTAACGTTACCATTGGTCAGGTGATGCAAGAGCGCCGCCGGGCGGAAGAAGAGCAGGCCATGGCCGAGGCGGCCGCCGCTGAGAAACAACGCCGGGCAGAGATTCGACAGATTGAAGCGACTACGTTTGACGCCGATCCTGTACGCAACGAACTGATTAAGCGCCGAGAGCTTGAGCGCTTGGGTGTTGAACGTGCTACCCCTGCTACCCCTGCTGCCCCTGCTGCCCCTGCTGCGCCGTCTCCTTTGGAAGAGCCGGCCGGCCTGTATGCCAAGGGCGAGCCTTTGGAGGCTGAGCCGCAGGCCAAGCCGCGTGGCGCCCAGAAGTTTGATTTCACCCCTGAAGAGCAGGAAGAGATCAAATCTTTGAAGAGCAGCATTGCCGCCATCAACAAGGACATTACCGCGGCCAAGGCTCAAAAGACGAGCCTGTTCAAGACGCTCGAGGGCAGGCTGACCGTGCGCCCAGGATCGTTTAACCTGTCGGATATTGACCCGGACAAGGCATCCCTGCGCAAGCTGTACAAAAAGGAGGGCAAAGGCGCCTTGTTGGAGGACATGATTGAGGATGGTGCGCTGGACGACTTCTTGCCCCCCGATAACCGCAAGCTGGTGGGCGGACAAGAGAACCCGCGCTTTGATTCGCAGGCGGCTATTGAGCACATTGCCGGCAAGCTGCGCTCGGGTGACTACGCTTCAGAGATTGAGGCGGCCAACCTTCAGGCTCTTGAGCAACAGCGTGATGCTGCCAAGGCTGAGCTGGAAAAGATTCAGGCATTACCGCAGGTTAACCGCGAGCTGGCCGAGCAAGCGCAAATGGCGCGGACTGGCCCAAGCCTGCAAGATTTGTTGGATGATGCGGCTAATTCTGGCGTTGACGTTGAGCAGGTTCAGGAAGACGTTGCCCGTCAAATGCCTGATGCAACTGATTCCGAATACCGCCTTGCGTTGTACAACACATTGATGGCGGCAACAAACAAAAGCTTGTCATATGAAATTGATGGCGTTGAGTACACGACGACCGAAGTTGAAGATTTAATTGCTGAAAGGTTTACATCAGATGAAATCGACACGCTCATCGAGCAAACCGAAGCCAAACCGACAACAGCTGCTCAACCTGCTGCAGTCTCTCGCCCCGCAACAACGACTGTCCCTGTTGCAAGGCGCGAAGCAGAAGCTGGAGCAGAGCCAGCAGTAACTGAGGCGCCAGGCAAGCCGCCGGTGTTGGTGGCTCCGCCGAGCCTCAAACTGAAGAAAGGTCGCAACGAGCAGGTTGTTCTGGCCGCGCGCGAGTTAGCGGCAGGTCGGATTACAAAGCAACAGTACGATCAGTACGTTGATTACTACATGCCGATTGGCCCGGTCATGGGTGGCTCTCTTGAGTCTCCAATTGACAATTCTTTGATGACGGACATCCTGACAAACAAGATTAAGCAGAAGAAAAAGTCTGAGCTAATCAATGCGCCAATTAAGAACGGAACCCGCGTTGGCTTGCGCATGGACATCCCGGCCCTTGAGTGGGGTCGTCAGAATGGAGTCAACGGAAGTGTTGTTTCCATTCACAAGGGAACCAGCCCAGACAACAAGACCACCGGTCCAAACATTTCGTATCAAAGCACGGGCCACATAAAGAATGTAGTCTTTGCGCCGAGAGATCAGGGCAGGTCTTTTGGGATTGCGCAAAACCTGGAAGGTCCGAAGGGTGAGAAAACTCCGCAGCAGACTGTTGAGGGAGACTGGATTAACACGCCGCCTGAGCAGACCTTTAAGATGGTTAAGAGTCTGTTGAATGATCCGAGCTGGAAACAGATCAGCCTGGACCCGACGCGACACGCCTTCTTCTATGACCGCGGTAACCGCCAGCCGGTTGTGTCTGCCGACGAGGTGCTGCAGGTTGGCCGTTTTGTTCTGGCAAAGAACCCGGTCTATGCTAATCGAGAGAGCTTCATGTACTCTCTCAATCCGGACATTGGCACAGACAATCTGAACCCTGCAGATTTTGCAGGCGTTAAGAATGCTCAAGAATTGTTGGAGCGTTATCTCAAGGTTGGCAAAGACAAAGGATTGAAGGATCTTGCATCATTGTTGCTGCAGTCCAAGCGGCTCAAAGATGTCGAGGTCAACTTTGTCAAGGCTGGCGACACGCCGAAACATGCTGGCGTGGCCGCGAGCCTAAGCGCAAACGCAATTGCTGTCACTCATACTGACAAGACAGGTAGCCGGGTTTACTACCGCGCCGACAAGCCGGATGCATTCAATGAGTCAACGCTAGTTCATGAGGTGTTCCACTCCATGACTGAGGCGGCTCTTGAAAGAAATCCAACGTTGCGCAGAGAGCTAACAAGCCTGACGCGCGAGATGCGCATTGGCCTGCGGGATTTTGAGCAGCTAACAAACAAAGGCACAAACAAAAATCTGTCTGAGTTCTGGAACATTGCTGTTCGGGACAAGCCGGGCGAGATGCTTGCGTATGCAATGACATCTCCAGCCTTCCGCCAGGTGTTCAGCAACATGGCTGCCAATGGCCGGCCATTCCAATCGCTGTCATACAAGGATACGGAGAGCCTGCGCGTTCGCAAAGAGAAGCCAACCAAGCCGGGAGAGAAGCCTGCAGCGCCAAAAGAGCTGACCGCATGGCAACGCCTTACTGACTTTGTTCGTCGCTTGCTGGGCATTCCTGCCGTCAACCAGAAGAAGTTTGAGCAGGCTCTGATTGATTATCAGCAGAACCTGAAGCGTCACGAAGAGGCTCAGGATCTGTACAACGCACGGCTAAAAGAGTACGAAACAATCTCTCCGCTCAAGGGCACGCTTGACAAGTATCTCAATGATTTGATTGCAGATACCGAGGCCGTGGGCGTGGCTATGCCGCAGGGCGAGACTGTAAGTGAAATAGAAAAAGAAGCCCTTCCATATGATAAGGCTCCAAAATCGCTATTGGGCTTTAAGAAAGAAGGGCCGCAAACTCCGTTTGAAGAAACTAAGTACAAACACGTAGAGTTTGTTCGCGTTACATTTGAAAATGGAGAGCAGCAACTTGATGCCATCAAGGGCCTAAATAAAGCTCATGCTTTGGCAAGGGCAAGGAAGAATTGGGACGGGGCAAAAGTTGAGTCTGTTCCTTTGTCTGTTGTTAAAAAAGAAGACCCGTCTTTAGTTGATGAGGCAAAAATTTCTAGCGCCATCTTTGGTGGCAAGCCGGCCGCGCCGCAGCCAACCCAGCTGGGCGCAGACGCAATGGAAATGCTGGAAGGTATTGGCCGCTCTGTTGCCCCGCCTGAGCCTGGCTACATCCAGAAGGTCCGTCAGTCTTGGGATAACGCACGAGACAATCCGCAGGCTACGCGTGAAGCAGCAGGCGGTGCTTTCCGTAAGTTTGCCGACCAGGTTGAGACGTGGTCGTTCAGCAGTGATGCTGCTCTAAACAACCAGATCCGCCGTGAAGTGATGAACTCCATGGTTGGTAACGAGCAGAAGATTGGTACGCTGCTCAACACCAGCCTGAGCCAGACCGCTCACTCTGATGCGATTGCCAACCTGTTCCTGATGGAAGGCAACATCCGTTACAACACGGAGATCAACAAGTGGGAAGGCGTCAAGGACGACAACAACATCTTCAATCTGTCCAAGAAGCTGGATGAGATTGCGGAGAAGAACGGCCTGACCAAAGAGCAGATCGAGCTTATCTCTCACACTGCCTTTGAGGCACGCCGCACCCAAGGCTTGATCGACTTCAACGCCAACATTGATGCGCAGGTTGAGGCTATGCGCGCGGAGGCTGCGGCTACCCGCGCGTCTGGCAAACCTGTTGCTGCCCATGCCTTGAGCGAGAAAGCGCAAGCACTGCTGGCCAAGAAGAAGGTCACAAAGAACATGTCGCCGGAGGAGATTGCGACCGGCCTGAAGTTCTTTGAGATGTTCCCTGATCTCAATCAGGTGACCAGCATTTGGAACGGCATGCGTGAGAACGCCCTCAAGGTCATGGTTGATACCGGCCTGTACACCGACGCAGAAGCCAACATGCTTCTGGACGTGGTGGACTATGTGCCGTTCTACCGCGAAGAACAGATCGAGGAAGGCAAGGGCCCGAAGGAATTCCTGCGCTCTCTGTCTGTGCAGGCGGACAAGCGGCTGAAGGGTTCCGCCAAGCCGGTCAATGACATCTTTGACAACATGGTGCGCTGGACCCAGTACGCCATCAACCGTGGCGTGCGTAACCGTTCTGCTGTGGCGCTTGCCACCACGGCCGAGCAGGTTGGCTTGGCTGACCGCGTTGAGGATGCAAGGGCTGGCGACAACGTGGTTAGCGTGTGGCAGGATGGTCAACGGACCTACTACAACATGCACGACCCGCTGTTCATGTCTGCCTTCCGCGGGCTCGAGTCAGTGGCCATCCCGACGGTGAAGGTGTTCAGCAAGATGGCCGACGTGTTGCGTCAGTCTGTGGTGCTGTACCCCCTGTTCTCGATTGCTCAGGTTCCGCAGGACTCGTTTGCTGCGATGTTCACGTCCGGCCTGAAGCCGCAGTACGCTCTGTCCATCCCTTTCCGTGCGGTCAAGGAATTCATCCAGACCCTGCGCGGTAAGAGCAAGGCGCATGAAGAGCTGAAGAATATCGGTGCAGTTGGCGTGCGCGACTTTACGTCTGCTGTGATTCGTGCTGACGCCGAGATCTTTGCCGGCCTGAAGAAGGACAAGAGCCTGTGGGATAGCGTTAAGCGCAAGCTTGGCAACCTTGCCATGGCTGCCGACAATGCCGTGCGTCAGGCTACGTTTGAAGCAGCCGAGGCTCAGGGCCTTAGCAAAGCAGAAGCTTATGAGAAGGCGTTCGAGATCTTCAACGTGCGCCGTCGCGGTAACAGCAAGATGCTTGCATTGGCCGGCCAGGTTATCCCGTTCTTCAACGCCTACCTTGCTGCCCAGCATGTGGCATACCGTACGCTGACTGGCGTTGGCACGTCACCCACTGAGCGCAAGGCAGCCTTCCAGACGCTGGCCGCCACGACCGGCTCGGTGATGGCTCTGTCTGTCCTGTACGCCATGATGAACGGTGACGACGAGGACTACCTGAACAAGCCGACGCCCACCCGCGATCGTCTGCTGATGATCCCTGGTTCTGGTGGATTCAGCATTCCGTTGCGCGCCGACATCTTTGCGCTGCCCAAGGTTCTGGCCGAGCATACGTACCTGTTGCTGACCGACAACGGATATGAGGATGGTGCCAAGCTCCGTTCGTCCATGGCGTCTCTGTTGGCTAACTCGATCTTCTCTCCGACCCCTGTGCCGCAGGCCATCAAGCCGCTGACAGAAGCCATCATCAACTACGACTTCTTCCAGCAGAAGCCTCTGGTTGGTGTGTTCCAGCAGAAGAAAGAGCTGGGCCGCCAGTTTGAGGACAGCACGTCTGAGTTCTCTAAGCTGCTGGGCAAGACTGGGTTTGTTTCCCCAATCATTGCTGACCACCTGATCCGCGGGATGTTCGGCTCCTTTGGCGGCCTGTTCATGTACGCGACCAACCCCATCTTGGCCGAAATGTCAGGCACGCCACGCCCGGCTCTATCGTTGCAAGACGCCTTGGCAACGATCCCCAACGCCAGTGGATTTGTTTCCAAGGAATACGAGTCCGCCCTGCGCAAGGACTTTTACGCCCTAAAGGAAGTGACTGATCGTGCGGCATCTACATTGTCCGACCTGAAGCAGCGCAGCCCGCAAGAGATTGCCGACTACCTGTCTGACGAGACAACCCGCCAGCGCGTTGCTTTGGCCCCGGCGGTTAACCAAATCGCGACGAAGATGACCAATATCCGCAGGGCCATGACCACAATCAGCCAAGCTACCGAAGATCGCATGGATGAGGAAGAGAAGCAGCGTCAGATCAAGCAGCTGCGTGAGGCAGAACGGCAGCTCTTGCAGGGCGTGAACCTGAAGAGACTGCGCGAACTAGCCGATCTTTAATCTCCGCAGAAGCAGGCAATAGCCTCTTCTGTTGGGTCGAACAGCTCTGTCTGTTGGCCAGCAAACTTCAGCATCTCTGCGTAGCTGGGGCGGTCGTTCCTGAACCTGTCGCCGTCGCCAATGGCTTGGCCGCTGGACTGGATAGTCCCTTCCATCTTTGCCCACCACACTGCGCGCTGTGGTTCTTCCCGGATCAGGCTCAGTATTTGAGCTGCAGGCTTGAGCATGCATAGGTCGCAGTTGCCGTGCATGGTCTTGCCGCCATGGTTGGGCAGGCGCAGGTCAAACGGGTGGCTTGCCCAGAACTCTCCCACGTCCTTGGCGGTAACGTTTGCCGTTACCAGCGGGGTGCGTTCGCGCGCGATCTTGGCCGCCCGGCGGCGCTCGTCTGCCCGGATACCGACCCAGTCCATGTTCTCGTTGTGCTCCCAGCCCAAGGACTTCAAGTACTTGTGGATGGTCCTGATCTTCATCTCCACCGTGCAGAACCTGGTGACCGGGTTGGGCAGGTAGTTCTTCTTGATGATCAGCTGCTCAAAGGGTTCGCCGTTGCGGCTGGCCGTCTCGAACGTGACGCGCTTGAAGCGTGGCTCCTCGGGGATGTACTCGAGCCAGTGGATTTCTACGTTCCATTTCTGCTCGCAATCGCGGACGAACTCCAGCGTGGCCGGGTGCTCCTTGCCTGTATTGGCAAAGCAGACGATAGCCTCTGCTGGCAGGCCGTTGTTGGCCTCGAGGACGCGGTGCAGCATGTAGGCTGACGTGCGCCCGCCGGAGAAGGATATGACCGTTGGCTCGTCGATGATGAAGGGGTTCATTGTTTCTCTTCCTGTAGGGCCTGAATGGTCTTGGCCAGCAAGTCCCATTCTGTAAGCTTGTACCGAGTAAAGAATCCTCCTTCACCAAGGCCATGTAAGCCGCTATTGCCTCTATGGTGTTCGACGCAGAGGCCTATAACCAACCAGTCAGAGGCCTTCTGTCCGCCCCCGGCTGCGCCTCTAGGATGATGGAGTTCTACCGGAGTCCTGCCATATCCCAAGTGCCGACACAAAATGCAGCCCAGATCTGCGACTGCGTTCATGTGCCGCTTGATAGATGTCATTTCTTTTTCTCCCAGCCGGTGTGGAACCCCTTGTCCCACGCCTTGGCCCAGCAGATGCACCACAGGTCGTAGTAGCCACGGTTCAGCGGGAATCC
>Ga0255097_1000595_pt1 | contig 14477 bp, 9 predicted proteins | sample Colum_Atlam_RepB_2_FD_188436 | JGI IMG/M metagenome (GOLD analysis project Ga0255097, IMG submission 188436) | Freshwater microbial communities from Columbia River, Oregon, United States - Colum_Atlam_RepB_8d | ecosystem: Environmental > Aquatic > Freshwater > River | place: USA: Oregon...
CCTTTAGGTCAGGATCGAGCTTGTGCTTCCGATCAGAGCACGTCTTCGCGATAGATCCAGCGCTTGCGCTCCGGAGCTCCGCGCGCGACGAGTCGCCACAGGTGCTCGGGACCACAAATCGCCAAGTACTCGCGCTCGCCTTGCTTGGTCTGCAGGATCACGCGACCTGACACTAGACCGACCAAGCGCTTCTCGTGTTCGTTCTCTTCCGGCACGACGAACAAGCCCGCGCCGATGAACTCGGGACGGCCGTACAGTCGTTGCGGAATGGTGGTCACAATGCCGAGCACGCGCGGCTCCTCAAGCACTGTCACTTTTTCTTTCCACGGCCCGTACGGATCACGGCCGTAGATCCACAACTCGGTGCCCGCGGCCGGAGTCTCGAACTCCATCACGCACTCGGGCAAGCGGATCTCTGTCTCAGCGGTGTAGATCGCGCCGCCTACAGGCTCGATCACCACCTTCTCGATGCTCGGGCCATCGCCATACCACGAGGTCACTTCCGCGGGCCCCGAGCGCGCCGTGCGGCCGAGGAAGACCAAGCCGTAGTCCGTGTTCACGCCGAGCTCTTCGCCCGCGGGTGTACGGATGTGCACGACGGGATCCGCGATCGTGCGCACTCCTGTGCAGGAGGCGAGCGCGGAAGCCACAACGATGGCTAGGGAACCGATGGATAAGGCGGGGATGCGATTCATTCGAAGCGTTCGTACCACTGGCGATAGTAGTCGTTCTCGGGGTCGAGCTCCATGGCCAGTCCGGCCCAAGCCTTGGCTTCTTGGTCCGACAACTTGCCGCCGCCTTCTAGCCGCGGTCCACCGCCTTCCCCGCGACCGACGCGGGTGTTCAGCAGACCCAGCTTGAGCGCCGACAAGTCGTAGTACACATCGGCATCTAGCGGGTCGATCTCAAGGGCCTTTTGGAGATCTGCCATGGCCTTGTCGTCCTGATCCTTGAAGGCCAAGGCCTTGGCCCGCGCCACAAAGGCACGCGGGTCCTTGCAGCCCTGCTCGATAGCTTCGTTCAGGTCCGCTAGAGCCTCGTCAAATTCGCCTTCACGCAGCTTTTGGGTGCCGCGCTTCATACGGGCCGTCGGGCCTTCCACGGGCATGGCCTTGATGTAGGCCAGCCATTCCTTCTCGAGCTTGTCGACATCCTTTTCGCCGATGCGCTTCAGCAAGTGCGCACGGATATCCACCGGCTTGATGCCAAAGCCGCGGCCCATAGGTTCCGAAGGAATGCCCTTGGCGCGCGTGTAGATCTCTTTGAAGAAGCGGTTGAAGTTCTTCTGGTGCTTTCCACTTTCCCACGTGTTGAGGAAGTACACGAAGGACCACGCATGCGCGTACTGGAAGCCATCAAAGGCTCCACGGTCGATCAAGAACAGCTCTTCCAGCTTGGTGTAGCCGCGCCCGTTCTTTTGACGGCGGGCCGCACCTGTCGCGGCTTGTCCACTTTCCGTGACACCGATGGCTTGTTGCACCGTCAGCACACGATCCAACTGCGGCAGGCCAGGCTCGATGACCAGCTTGCCTTTCTTGTCGCGGAAGACCTTCGAGCTGCCGAAGTAATCGGCCACGGCTTCATTGAGCCAGATCTGCGGCTCGTACTGGTCGTCGATCAAGTACGTCAACAAGTGCGTGCACTCGTGCAACGCGACCCATGTCGACTGTTCGGGCTCCTGGTAGTCGTGATAGAAGTTGAGCGTCTTGTCGTAAGCCCAGAAGTAGCCCAACACACCCGGCGACAGATCCGGTGCCGCTGCGTTGGCGTGGAAGTCCTCATAGGACTTGTAGATGTTGACCACCATCTTGGTCCGCATCAGCGACGGAGTCGGCTTGATGCCGATCCGGTTGTCCATGAGGTTGTAGTAGGTCTCCAGCAGTTCCGCGTAGTACTCGAGCAGCTCGGGCCCCGTGTTCGTCACGAAGCGGAAGTGAGCCGTCTCCTTCTCCCAACCGGTGCCCCACGTCGAGCGCGCCTTGATCTCTTCGATGCGCTTCTTCGAATCAGCGAAAGCCTTGGCCAGCTCGGCCTCATACGCGGCTTTCGACCACCAGCGGCCGCGGTAGCGCACATAGCCCTGGGCCAGCTTCTCCTTCTCGTCGTCGTTGGCCGGGACGTAGTCGCTCATGTCGCCCTCGACTTCGATCGAGCGGATGAGCGACTTGTCCTTGATCTCGACGACACCGCCGCTGGCGAACTCCAAGCGCAACACGCCATCCCGCTCGCGGGCTTTGGCTGGTGTGACGATGCGTCCGTCCTTGGTTACGACGCGGTCGGCGGATGCCTGCGGAGCCAGTACCAGAGCGGCTAGCGCGATGGCGGCACAGAACGAGACACGCAGAGCGTGGCGAAAGAGGTTGCTCACTTGGTGGCCGTGTAGTCTTTCCAAGACTCCTCAAGGACTGCCATGTCGATGCCACGGAAGGCGTCTTCCACAGCTTGGTTCAGGTTGCCGGTCATCGCGAGCGTCTTGAAGTAGGTGTCCAGAATCTTCTCCCACTCGGGGTTCCAGTTCTTCGCGCCCTTCTTCTTGCCCGTGCGCAAGAAGTAGATCAGCGACCAACCCTGCGCGTAGTTCTGCCCGCCGCCGGCGCCATACTTGTTCTGACCGTAGTACTCCTGCTGCGTGAAGCGCACCAGATCCTGCAAGGGCACGAACTGATTGCTGCGCACCAACTCACGCACGGTGTCGACGCGCCACTTGAACTTCTCGGCCACGAAACGACCACCTTTCCACTCGAAGCCGGAGTAGTAGTCGCCAGTGCCCTCGTTGTACCAGCTGTGCGGACTGATGTTGCCGTAGAGGTAGAAGATGTACTGGTGGAAGGCTTCGTGGTTCAGCACGGCCCACGTGTCGTTGCGTCCACCACCTGCTTGGTCGTCGTAGAGCACCAACTCTTGTTGCGTCCAAGCCCAGTAGCCTGCGCTACCACCAGGTCCACCATAGCTGTGATACGCCGATTGATCGGTCAGCACGCGCACGACCGAGCACTTCGACAGTTCACGCGGATCGCCCGAGCCTAGGATGGCCTTGGTCATCTCCTCTTCGGCTTTCTTGGACCTGTCATCTTCACTTGACGACCCCGTGCGCAGCGTTTCACCCGCCTTGCGCAGCTCCTGAGCTTTCTCGTAGGGGTAATCAACTTCGTACTGACTACGAATCGCCTCCAAGCGCTCCAGCAGCTCTTTGACGAACATCTTGTCCTTGTGCGGAGTCAGGACGAAGTAGTTGGGCGTTTCGTAGAGCTTCCAATCGCCACCGAGCTTGGCGACCTCGGTCTGCAGCTTGGCCCGCTTTTGCGCGCGCAGGTCGTCACCTGCTGCGGCCGCCGATGCGAGCTGCTTGACCTCCAACGGACCGAAGCTCTTGGCCATCGTGTCGTAGGGGCCTTCCCACTTGGCGGACTTCTTGGGGTCGCCAGGGAAATTGACCACAAAGGCCACATCCAAGTTCTCCGCCAGTTTGTAGTTCCAAGCACGAATACGCGTGCTGTCCTTGGCTTCGCCAGGCGTGACCCAGTCGTAGACCTTGCAGGGGACTTTGTTGATCGTCGTGTCCTTGCTGCCCTCCAAGGTGAAGCCGCGCCCGTACTCGGCTGCGACCCATGCACTCACATCCTTGCGCGCAGCACCTGTCAAATTGATTTTACGGCCTTCCTTGCCGTCTTTGGTTTCTTCCGGCTTAGGGCGTCGATCAAACTTGACCAAGTGCGCGTTGACATACAGAGGCTTGTCACCGACCAGCACATACTTCTCCAAGGGCGGATCGAACTTAGCGATCAGGTTCAGCTCGCCCGGTTGCGGCGGGATCAAGCCCCACTCCGCGGGCGTCTTGATCTTGAAGCCCAGATCGACAGAGTCCTCGTACCACTTGCCGGCCTTGGGGGCCTGGACTTGAGCGGGCAACAGGCTGGCTGTGGCGATGAGCACGCACAGGGCCGGCCAGAGGGCTAGCCATAGGCGGACAACGGAAGCGGTGGTGGTGCGCATGAGGGCCCTCAAGACGCGCCGCGGTGGCCGGTACGGCCACGCAAGCGCTCCTCTATGATCCACCTTCGCAAGGCCCGGCTGCAAGGGTGCCGCGGGTACCTCTTGCAAAGGTCTTGCCACCGGCACCGTATGTGGTTTGCTCGGCCTTCCTCCCAAGCGCACAATCAACCCACCATGAACTCCAAAGTCCTCGCCCTCGTAGGGGCTCTGCTGGTAGCCGCGGCCGTCTGGTTCTTGACTAACGCTGGACAGCGCGAAGGCGCCATCCAGCAAACGCAACCAGTGGCGGTCGATCAGGCACCTCAAGCGCCTGTGTCCGCGGACTTGGCGGCCCCGGAGGAGCTGCAGCAAAGCGAGCGCACCCAGCCCGTGCGGGTCACGGCCGAGGTGCCGGCCACAAAGCCCAGCACGAGCGCCAAGGATGCGCCGTTGACCCTGGTTGGTCGCCTCGTGGATGAGCGCGGCACCGCCGTCGCAGAGGCCAAGCTCATGGTGGCCACCGTTGGTGCCGGCCCGGAGTTCGCGCTCGATGAGTTGGGCGACATGGCCAACATGGGTGCTTGGATGGCGTTGGAGACGGTGCAGACCGGAAGCGATGGTCGCTTTGAAGTGCCGCTCTCGCGCAAGTCGAACAGCGTGCAAGTCGCCGCGCGTCATGCCGGCAAGGCACCGCTCGACAAGCGCTTTGATGTCACACCGGGCAAGAACGATCTGGGTGACATTGTGCTCACCGCAGGCGCTGTCGTGGTCGGTCGAGTGGTGGATAGCCGCGGTAGCGGTGTGGCCGGAGTCGAAGTGCATCGCAAGCGCGCTGGCAACGACATGATGGCGAACTTCAACCCTTTCGCTGGACCGGTGGTGGCGACCAGCGATGCGACAGGCCGCTTTCAAGTTGATCAACTGGCACTGGGCGAGTGGAAACTTAGCTTTACACATGCCGAGTATCCGGACGCGACAGCGGAAGGCTCGACCAGCCTAGGCAATGAGCGTGTAGCCAATCTCGAAGTGCGCCTGGCAGATGGTTATGCCATCACCGGCATCGTGACGGGCCTAGAGGGCAAGTGGACAGACGACCTGCATGTCGCCGCCATGAAGGCTGGTGGTGGTGCGTTCGGTATGCCGGACATGTCGGGCGGACGCCGCGCCAAAGTGGCTCAAGACGGGGCCTTTCGCTTGGCGGGCTTGTCGAACGAAAGCACCTATCGCTTGCGCGTCGTGCGCGGCGACAAGCAGGACATGATGCAGATGATGGGTGCGCGCCGCGGTGGCACGGAAGCCAAAGGAGGCGATCGCGGTGTGCGCGTGCCGTTCCAAGATGAAACCGCCATCGTGGCTCAAGTGGTGGACGCGCGCACCAAGGCGCCGATTGTGGCTTTCCGCGTCGAGGCTGGCGCGCAGTGGAAAGTTCCTTTGACAGACGAAAAGGGCAAGCCGCAGAGCAGCTTCCCCGAAGGACGCTTCCGCTTCACCAACATCGTGCGCATGAACAAGGACGCCAAGATGGGCGTCAAGATTGTGGCCGATGGCTACCGCACCTATGAGAAGGGCGGCATCGAGCTGGCTGATGGGGCTACGGTCGATTTGGGCATGGTCGAGCTCGAACCTGCACCGATGGCGCGCATCACGGTGGTGGATGCGACCACCAAGAAGCCTGTGGCGAATGCCAAGGTGACCTTGGAGGCTGTCAAGGAAAATGGACGCGAGGGCAACTTCGCCTTTGCTGTGGGCGCGGACGATGAAGACAGCTTGCCCATGATGCCGTCGGGCGATGCGCGCACGGCCAAGAGCGGCGCCGATGGCGTGGCGTTGGTCTCGATGGAACCCGGCAAGCGCTTGCGCGCCGTGGTCAAGGCCAAGAACTACGCGGAATGGGCCGGAGCCGAGTTCGTCGCGCCTGCCGAGGGTGAACAGGCTCTGACGGCCGAACTGATCGAAGGCGGCACAGTCGCGGTGACCGTGCTGGATGCCACCGGCCAACCGGTGGCTAAGCAAGCTGTGGAGCTCGGCCGCGAGGGCGAGGACTGGGCCGCGATGATGGGCGGCGGTTCTCCGCGCACGAACGCCAAGGGCAAAGTCGAGTTCAAGAACCTACTGCCCGGCGCACAGAAGTTCCGAATCGCTGAAGACGGCCTCTTTGGTGGCGGCGGTCGTGTACGTATGCGTGCTGCCCGCAGTACGGGCGATGGCATGGTCGACTTGGAGCCCCAGGAAGATGCCCAGTGGACCATCGTGCAAGTCGAGGACAAGGGTCGCCACGAAGTGACCTTGACTGTGGCCGCTCGTTCGACCGTCACAGGGATCGTGCGCGAAGGCGGCAAGCCCGTCAGCGGTGCCACGGTGCGCGTCGATGCTGACGAAGAAGGGGTGATGTTCGCAGGTATGGGTGGCGGCGTTTTCGGTGGAGATTCGGGCGTAAAGACCGATGCTTCCGGTGCGTTCACCTTGACCAATGTGGAGGCCGGTAGCTCGAAGTTGGTCGTGACGGCGCCCAACCGCGCCATGCCGCACACCCAGGACATTGAGATCTTGGCTGGCGAGACCAAGGTCGATGTTGCCTTGTCCAGTGCTTCCGTCGAAGGTGTCGTGGTGGATGAAAAGGGCTTGCCTGTCGCGGGTGCCAAGGTGCGCGCGTTGAGGGCTCCGACGGAGGGCCAACCCGAGTCACGCGGTCTGGCCGTGGCGGTCACCCTGGATGCGGGCGGCGAGGGCGGTGGTGAAGTGATGGAGTTCGGTGGTGGGCAAGCCACCACCGTCACCACCGACTCGGAAGGCCGCTACAAGCTGCGCGGTCTGCCCAGCGGCACCCGACTTTTGGTCGAGGTGCGCGCCAAGGAAGCCCGCCCCAAGCAGAGCGATCCGTTTGAGCTGGCCATGGACGAGGCCAAGACAGGCTGGGACTTGATGGTGCAGCCCGGGGCTTCCTTGGAGATCCAGCTGCGTCGAACCGATGGCAAGAGCGGCATGTTCTTCGCGCGTGGTGTGCGTCTCGACGACAAGGACGAAGAGACCTCGGACACGGCCCAGCAGTTCTCGCAGACCTTGAAAACGCGCCTCACGGGCATGGTTCCGGGCAAGTGGAAGATCACGGTGACCATGGTCGGCATGGGCGACGAGGCGGATGGTGGCGTGTCCAACTCGGAACTGCCGCCCAAGGTGCTCGAAGTGCGCTCAGGCCAGAAGAACGAAGTCATTTTCGACTTGTGAGTCACACCGCGGCCTGAATCCAACTCGCCAAGCTGCAGCCCATCTCGTAGGTTAAAGGGCCGAGCTGCAGCATGCGCGTGTCCAATACACTTGTCCTCGTCAGTCTGGCGGCTTTAGCTCTCGTGGGCTGGCTGCTGTACGACGGTGCCGGTGCTGCTGTGCGCGCGGCTGGTCCGCACAGCATCAGCTTGGACGATGATCTGTCGTCCACGGCAGCGGGGCTGGATGGTGTTGAGAGCAGCAGCACGCCCACCATGGACGGGCGCGTGGACGAAGGTGCGCCGCCTGCGCCCACGACCACGACGGAGCCGGAACTGCCTGCTGGCCGCGCGCGCTTGGTCGGCCGTGTGCTCACGCGCGCCGGTGAGCCCATTGCGGGTGCGCGCGTGCTAGCTAGCGCCTCGGATGGTTGGATGCAGATTCCGCTCGACGCGGAACCGGACCTGCTCGAGCGTCACGACATCAAGGTGTACGAGACCACCACCAATGCGGCTGGTACCTACACCTTCGCCGAGTTGGAGGCGGGCATGACGCGCTTGGTCGTGCGAGCCGCGGGCTATGCGCCGCACTACGCTCCAGCAGCGCCCACCTTTGGCGGTAAGGAGAGCACATGGCCGACCATTGCGTTGGACCCCGGTGTGAGCCTGCGCGGGCGCGTAGTGGATGCGCAAGGTCAGCCAGTAGCGGGAGCCACCGTGGCAATTGCCTATGACTGCATTCGTCGGCGTTCCAAGTTGCTGTTGCCAGGGCGCGGCGCACCGGTGACGCAGACCAATGCCGAAGGCGAGTTCGTCGTGGATCAACTTGCTGTGGGCGCGTGGCACATCTATGTCGACGATGGTTTGCACCTTGTCGGCGAAGCGCGTGGTGAGTTGCTGCAAGCTGGCTTGGAGGATGCGCGTGTGCGCGTGGTGCTCGACGATGCGTGGAGCATCAGCGGCACAGTCAAGCCAGTCGAAGGTGACTTGCCAGTAGGCTTGCGCGTCAGCTTGCGCGCGACCGAATCGCGCGAGGAGAGTCAGGAGCAGACCGAAGAGGCCCCTGAGTTCGCTTCTTCGCTGCGTCCCACGCGCCCGGCAGGGTTGGGCCTGGTGCGGCATGGTTTGGTGGCGGCCGATGGCAGCTTTGTGGTGGCGGGCTTGCTGCCGAATCGCAGCTATCGCCTAGCCCTTGCGCGGCCCAAGAGCGAAGGCAAGGGCTGGCGCGCTCTGGGGATCGAAGATCTCAAGCCCATTCCATCAGGCACGAAGAACACGCTCGTGCAGATTCGCCCGATGGCGGCGCTGACCTTCACTGTCGTTGATGCGGCCACCGGCTTGCCCCTCGAGGACCTGTTGGTGTGGGGCGGTCAAGGGCGCGAGCGCAACATGCGCGACGACAAGGGCCAAGCCAAGAAGCACTTCCAAGGCGGCGTGGTCGAGTGGTCCGAGCTGCGTCACAACCCCACCGGCAAACCCTTCCAGTTGCGGATCGCAGCGACGGGGTACCTCGATCATGAAGTGCGCAGCGTGAACCTCAAGGCGGGGACGCTCACCAACCTTGGTGAGGTGCGCTTGCAACCCACGACCGTGGCCAAGGTGCACGTCTATCGCGAAGGCACGCGGGAGCCGGTCGTCGGTGCGCGCGTCGTGCTGGCAGACAAGAGTCAAGAAGAATTGACGCAGCTCTCGGAGCAAGAGCTGAGTGCTGATTGGACTTGGGATCCCAAGCTCAAGTACGCCTTGACGGACGAGACGGGCGTGGCGCATCTCACGGCTCCTGCGGGCAAGACCACAGCGTTGCAAGCCAGCGCGAAGGGCTGTGTGCCCGGCCCTGTGGTGCGTCAGCTGATGCCTGATTCCGGCGAGTGCGTGCTCGAGCTGTACGTCAAGGCCGGCGGCGTGGTCGAGCTGCGTGTGCAAGATGGCAATGGAACTCCGGTGGTCAAGCAGGAGATCCAGCACATGCTGCCTCTCAAGCCGGGCACGGATGAGGAACAGTGGGGCGAGAGTGCACACTCTGATGATGCCGGGTTGGCGCGCCTCGAAGGGCTAGCGCCCGGCACGCACAAGTTCCGACTCGCGCCCGAGCGCGGGAATGTCTGGACTTGGGGCCGCGAAGGTCAGAGCCAGCCTGAAGAGCCGTGGTCTGAGGTGCGTGTGGAGGCGGGGCAAACCGCGAGCCTGACTCTGCGCGGCAAGCAGCGCGGTTCGCTATCGGGTTTGGTGCGCGAGGAGGGCCGACCTCTAGAGGACGCCGGTGTGCGCCTTGTGCCTCACGATCCGAACATGACGCAGGGCTGGGCCGGATGGGGCGGCGAGAACGATCCCATGTTGGCGACCAGCGATGAGACCGGCCTCTATGCGTTTGAAAGTCTGCCGGTAGGCACCTATCGCTTGTTTGTGACGCACAAGACACGCCGCCATGCCAAGGAGTACTTGGTCGAGGTGCTGGGGCGCGGTGTGATCCAGAACATCGATCTGCTCGTGGCGCGCATCGAAGGCCGCGTGCTGGACGAAGACGGCGTGCCCTTGGTCGGCGTAGAGGTCAACCTCTGGCCCCAAGGCGAACGCATCGAAGTCGAGCCGCCCTACGATTTGGTCTACAGCGAAGATGAAAGCGGCAGCAGTGACGTCGATTGGAAGGCGTCACCGGCCGCAACCACGCGCACCGATGCGACGGGCATGTATGCGATGCGCGGCGTGATCACAGAGACGCCGCTCGTCGTGCAAGTGCAGGGCCCATGGACCGAAGAGGTGCAGACTCCGGCCTTCACCTTGCTGGACGGCGAGGTCCGGCATGGCTTGGATGTGCGCTTGCGCAAAGCGGGTCGACTGCAGTGCAGTTCGGCGGTCACTTTTGATGACTCGCATTGGATGCATGTGCAGGTTTCGCGCACCGATGCGAATGGCGCGCGCCTCGCGCGCGAGTTCACGCTGAGCCGTTGGAACACCTCCGAGCAATTGCGTGGCCTTCTGCCTGGCGAATGGCAGGTCAAGACGACCATCATGGGCCCGCAAGGCGCCGCTGCGCAGCCGCGTGAGTCCGCGTTGGTCATCGAAGTAGGCCGCACACTAACGACTCGTTTGGAATAGGACGCAACGCGCACAGCATGAGTGGTTACGACGCGGTGTTGATCGACTTGGATGGCACGCTGATCGAAGGAGCCGAGGGCTTGCGCCCGGAGAATGTGGCGGCGCTGCGTGCTGCGGAAGCGCGTGGCAAGAAGGTCATGATTGCGACGGGGCGCTCGACCGCTTCCGCGCGTCCCGTGTTGGAACAGTTGGGGCTGAGCACACCCGCCGTGGTCTTCAACGGTGCGGCGGTGTGGTGCCCAAAGCGTACGCGCCTGATCGAAGAGCGCATCCTGTCGTCGCGCACGTTGGAGCGTTCGTTGGCCTTTGCAGCCGAACATGACTTGCTCACGATCCTGATGGCCAGCGAGCGCAAGTGGGCCTCGCCTCCGCGTGATCCGGCGGAAGCTCGCGCGTTGCAAGGCTTGCGCGGACTGGAGGTCGTGCCGCGCGAGATGCTGGCCGCGCAAGAATTCATTGTGCGCGTGACCATGTTCTCGGCCACGCACTCGGCCTCGGTGGCTTTGATGGAAGCCGCCGAAGCCCACATTCGTCAACCGGTCTACACCACGCACTTTCCGCTGTCGGTGCTGCACGCCCACCGCGAAAGCCCGATGTCGGTCATCGACATCCATCCGCCCTGTCGCGGCAAGGCCGAGGGCTTGCGCGTGCTGCGCGATCTCTACGGGATCGAGCCCGAGCGTGTCGTCGCGATCGGTGATGCGACCAACGACTTGCCCATGTTTGCTGCTGCTGGCCTGGCGTTGGCCACGGAAGACGGCATGGACGAAGCGAAAGCAGCCGCGCACCACATCATCGGACCTGGCGGCAGCACCGCCATCGCCCGCGCGATCGAGCAGTACTTGGCGTAAGCGCTACTTGGACTCAGGCGCCTTCTTCGACTCAGAAGCCTTCGGTGCTTCTGTCGGCGAGTCCTTGTCCTTCTTCGCGTCGCTCTTGTAGCTGTCCGAGCGATAGTCGGTGAGGTAGAAGCCCTCACCTTTGAACAAGAAGCCCGCACCCGAGCCAATCTTGCGCTCGAGCCCGTTCTTGCCGCACTTGGGGCACTTCTTCTTCGCTGCCTCGCTCATCGAGTGGAAGATCTCCAACTCGTGGCCGCACTTCGTGCATGCGTAGTCGTAGGTCGGCATCAGGCACTCTCGCTCGGTACAGCGGCAACCTTGACTTGTGCTGGGCGCAAGACGCCTTGCGTCGAGGTCCAGCCGCGGCGCAGCACCACAAGGATCGTGCCCTCGGGCTTGTCGCTGGTCTCCACGCGCTCCACTGCCTCGTGCTGAGCGGGATCGAACACACCTTGGGCCGCGATGGGCTTCACACCTTCGCGTTCGAGCGCTTGCAGCAGCACACCGCGCGTCATCTCCACGCCCGCCAACAGGCCCTTGGCATCGGCGCTCGTGCACGGGCTGGCACAGGCCATGTCGAGGTAGTCGAGCACCAGCAACAGCTCGCTGTAGAAGCCCTTCTTCGAGCGATGCACCGCCGCGTCGATGTCGCTTTGCACGCGACGACGCAGGTTCTGGTAGTCCGCTTGCGCGCGTTGCCAGTTGCGCAAGTACTCGTCCCGTTGTGCGGCGAGTTGCTCCGCAGAACCGTCGATGACCGCAGCCACTTGCGGTTCCGCCGGTTCCGCTTGTGATTGGTCTTGTGTGCCTTCGTTCTCTTGCATGTGCGCCACTCAGAGCATGTTGCGGATCTTGTCGAAGAACGAAGTACCGCCCGAGCTCTTCTTCTCGATCTCGGCGTACTCCTTGAGCAGGTCCTTCTGGCGATCCGTGAGTTTGGTCGGAATCTCGACATCCACGCGCACATGCAAATCGCCGCGCCCGCGGCCCTCGATGTGCGGTAGGCCTTCGCCCTTGAGGCGAATCATCTTGCCAGCAGGCGTGCCTGCCGGAATGGACAACGATGTCTTGCCGCGCAGCGTGGGGATCTCCACCTTGTCGCCCAACACCAACTGCGTGTAGGCAAACGGCAAGGCACAGATCAGGTCCGCGCCTTCGCGTTGGAAGCTCTTGTGCTCCAACTCGCGCACGACCACATACAGATCACCACGCGGCGCATTGGCTTCACCGGCATCACCTTGGCCCTCGACGCGCAGGGTCATGCCATCTTCCACGCCGGCAGGGATCGGGATTTCGATGTCCGCCTTGTCGTCGATCTTGCCTGCGCCCCTGCAGGTGCCGCACGGGGACTCGATGGTTTGTCCCGCACCGCGGCACGAAGGGCAGGGGGCTGCCATCGTGAAGAATCCCTGGTTGCGGTGCACTTGCCCGCGACCTCCGCAGGTCTTGCACGGCGTAGGTCCAGTGCCGGGCTTGCAGCCCGAACCTTTGCAGGGTGTACAGTTCTCTTTACGCTTGAGCGAGATGGTGCGCTTGACACCTTTGTCGATCTCTTCCAGCGTCAATTCGACTTGGATCTTGAGGCTGCGTCCTTGGCGAGGACCGCTGCGGCGCCGGCCTCCGCCGCCGAAGATGTCGCCGAAGATCGAACCACCAAAGGCCTCGAAGATGTCTTCGATGTTGGTGAACTGCGGGCCGGCGTACTCGCCGCCTTGGCTGAAGGCTTGATGACCAAACTGGTCGTAGCGCTTCTTCTGCGCGTCATCCGACAGCACGCCGTAGGCCTCGGCTGCCTCTTTGAACTTCTCTTCGGCAGCCTTGTCACCCGGGTTCTTGTCCGGGTGGTGCTGCATGGCCAACTTGCGGTAGGCGCGCTTGATCGTGTCCGCATCCGCGGTGCGCTCGACACCGAGCACTTCGTAGTAGTCGCGCTTGTCAGCCATGATTTCGAGTGAGGGCCGCGAGGAAAAAAAGCGCGCCCGGACTCCTGCAGGACCAAGCCATGCAGGAGTCCGAGCGCGTTGGAATCACGCCATCGTGCCTTCGATGCGCGCCTTCTCGTCCTTGAGCTCGGTGACCATCGTGTCGGTCGTGAGCAGCAAGCCCGAGATCGAGGCGGCGTTCTGCAGCGCGCAGCGCACCACCTTGGCGGGGTCGACGACACCGGCCTTGAACATGTCGACGTACTCGCCCGTCAACGCGTTCCAACCGATGTTGCCACCATGCTCGCGCACGGTTTCGACCACAACCGCGCCATCTTCGCCGGCATTCTCGGCGATCTGACGCAGCGGGGCTTCCATCGCCTTCAACACGATCGAAGCACCAAAGCGCTCATCGCCCTTGAGCTTGAGAGCCTTGATGGCTTCGGTCGCGTGCAGCAGCGCCACGCCACCACCCGGAACGATGCCTTCTTGGATGGCCGCGCGCGTGGCATTGAGCGCATCTTCCATCAGGTCCTTGGTCGACTTCATCTCGGCCTCGGTCTTGCCACCGACCTTGATGACCGCGACGCCGCCCGACAACTTGGCGAGACGCTCTTGCAGCTTCTCCTTGTCGTAATCGCTCTTGGTATTGGAGATCTGCACGCGGATTTGCGCCACGCGCTCGGCGATCTCCTTCTTCGAGCCAGCACCACCGATGATGGTGGTCGCATCCTTGGTGACGCGCACACGCTTGGCGGAACCCAAGTGCTCGGCCGTCACCTTGTCGAGGGCGATGCCCAGCTCTTCCGTGATCGCCGTGCCGCCCGTCAGCGCTGCAATGTCACCGAGGTAGGCCTTGCGGCGATCGCCGAAGCCCGGGGCCTTGACGGCGCAGACATTCAACACGCCCTTGAGGCGGTTGATGACCAGCGTGGCGAGCGCTTCGCCTTCGACATCTTCGGCGATGATCAGCAACGGACGACCGAGACGGGCGGCGGTTTCCAGCACCGGAACCAGCTCGCGCACGCTGAAGATCTTCTTGTCGCAGATGAAGATGAAGGGATCCTGGAACTCGGTGGTGAGCTTCGTCAGGTCCGTGGCGAAGTACGGCGACAGGTAGCCCTTGTCGAACTCCATGCCTTCGACCACTTCGACGCGCGTGTCGAGACCAGTGGCCTCTTCGATGGTGATGACGCCTTCGTCACCAACCTTCTCGAAGGCGTCGGCGAGCATCTTGCCGACATCCTTGTCGTTGTTGGCGGAGATGGCCGCAACAGAGGCCTTCTCGTCGCGCGACTTGACCTTCTTGGCTTGCGCCTTGATCGAAGCCACCGCGGCTTCCACCGCAGCGTCCACACCATTGCGCAGCGCAATCGTGTTCACGCCCGTGGCCAGGTAGCGCAGGCCTTCGTTGAAGATCGCGGAGGCCAACACGGTTGCGG
>Ga0255097_1000596_pt1 | contig 14465 bp, 17 predicted proteins | sample Colum_Atlam_RepB_2_FD_188436 | JGI IMG/M metagenome (GOLD analysis project Ga0255097, IMG submission 188436) | Freshwater microbial communities from Columbia River, Oregon, United States - Colum_Atlam_RepB_8d | ecosystem: Environmental > Aquatic > Freshwater > River | place: USA: Oregon...
AACCCATTTGGCCCCCGCAGGTTTTCTCCAGGTCCCAGAAGAAGTGAAAATCTGCGTGTCGACGCTCGAGGCGAGCGGCGCAGGCAAGCCGAACAGCCCGGTCTGGAGCGTCACGGGATCAGAGGTCTGCGCCGAGAGCGACCACGGCAATCGCTGGGGACTGCGTCACCGTCACCGACGCCCGGACGCTCCAGCCGGACGGCAGAAACAAGTTGTCGAACCGCACGGACGAGCTGTAGCTGGCGGTCGTGGTCGACGCCGTGATCGCAGTCACCGCCACCTCGGTCAAAACCGAAAAGGTGGAGACGCCGTCATGGAGGAACAGCACCACGTTCGCCGCCGCCGTGGAGCCCAAACCCTTCAGGTTGATTTCTCGGATCTGCGTGCCGGTCCCCACACCGGTAATCACGATCGCGACAGTCCCGGTGCCGTCCCGGTTCGCGTTCGCCGTAGCGACAGTCGTCGCACCGATCCGCGGGGTCGCCGCAAACGCCGGAGCCGATGCCATCAGGCGTTACCGGCGGTGAACGTGGCGCTGCTGATCTGCACCACCGCACCAGCAGTGATCGCCGTCGAGTTCAGATTCAAATCGGCGCCGCTGGTGCCAACGTCGCCGTCGATGACTGCCGTGGTGCCCGCAGCGTTCGTGATCCGCCACCAGGAGGCAGTGCCCGTGGCGTCCGCCGACGAATCCTGCGTGATCGTGCTGACGTTGAGCACCCCGCCAGATGCCGAGGGAGCGAACGTTGCGCTGCACGTCAGTTCGGCGAGCTTCGTCTGCGTGGTGACGGCGGTGTCCGGCCCTGCGGGCTGGGTGCCGTTGTAGATGCGCCACAGTCCCGACGCCCCAACTGCGGTCGTGATCTGGTTGAGCATGTTGTTTCGCAGCGTCGTGCTCAACTTCAGGTTCGCCATTACTGCTCCTCGTCGGTCGTGCCGCGATCAGCGGCGATCAATGCGTCCACGTCGATACCGAGCGCCTCGGCCAGGTCGACAATCTGTGAATCCGACAACTGGATGTCAACGGTGCCGGTGATGATTTGCGGCTCAGACATGGTCCCATCGTACTGCGCCTGCTGCTGGCCGTTATGCGACGTCACAAGGTCACCTCAAGCTCGATGGTGATCGAGAACTGGAGTTCGTCACTTGTCGCCCAGGTGAACGGCGCCGCCTCTGTCACGTCGGTCATCGGTGAGCCCGATTCCCGAAAGAAGACCGTGCCCGGGCTGGCCGGCGAAATGTACGCCTGCCCGCCGTAGGTCGATCCGGCCGAGCTATCGGTGAACGTGGCGGTGCCGAGCTGCGTGCCGCTGAACGCCGACACGCCAAGGCCGGTCGGCAGGACGACGGCGAGCAGTCCGGTCGCGAACGTCGTCGTGCTGCCGATGGCAATGCGGCCGATCACCTCGATGGTTGAGCCGTTGCGGCGGTAGCGCACGTCGATCGTGGCGTTGCCTGGCGTGAGCGTCCCGCCGGTCTGGGCGAACGTCGCCGCATATGCCTGCCACGGAGCCCATGCGATGCGCGGGTTGCGCTGTGCGAGCGCTTGCAACTTGTCGCTGCCGCTCATCAGTCGCTCGGCCGCTCCGATCTCGAGCTGAATGTCGCCGTCCTCGAACTCGACATATGGCGTGAGGTCGAGCCATTCGATGCCACCTGCGCCGTTGTCGATGCGCAAACCGACCGACATGCCCTGACGTACCGGCCAGGTCTGACCAAGCAGCCGCAGGTACACCGGATAGATCGGCTCGCCTCGGTGAATGGTCGGCTGGCCGGCGGGGTCGTAGATGCCGTTGGCCGGGTCGTACACGAAACAGCCTTGGCCTGTTTCGAGCAGCCCGGAAATGTCGTATTCGCCGCTCGACAGGGTGATCTGCTGGCGCACCGTGTCCTGCGACCCCAGATAGGCGGCAGCGGCTGCGGACTCGCAGCCGATCGGCGTGTCCTTGCTTTCGATCACTCGGGTCACCGTCAGCGTCCCACCGCAGTAGTCGCTGGCAGCACCGGCGACGGCGTTGTTCGTGCTGCCGAGCACAATGACTTTCGACGCGAAGCTCTCAACGTCGACTCGGCTGCCGAAGTTGCCGTCAATGCCTTTACCGCCGGCGTAGACGTTCAGCCCTCGCCCCGTGCCTCTAGGCGTGATGTAGGTGTAGTTGATGCCGGTGTCGCCGAACCTGTCCCACTGCTGCCATTGCACGCCGAAGGTCTGGTGCCGGATTCGCCACTCGTACTCGTAGGCGTTCGCCATTGTGTCGAGCGCCTCGCGCGGCGTGCAGAACTGGAACGTGCCGATCTTCTTGACGCTGCTGTAACCGAACGGCGTGTCCTCGGCGCTGAAGTACGTGCCAAGCAGAATGGCGTTCAGCCAGTCCCACTCGTACGCGCCGGTCGTGGTAGTTATCAGCCCGGCGGGCAGGTTCGACGCAGCGATGTGGTAGCTGCGGCCCTCGTTGTCGCCTAGCAGCATCGCCAGGCCGTAACCGGCGATCTCTCGCTGCGGGCCCGGCGACGTCACAACGCCCATCCATCTCGCTGCGGTTCGCAACGCAGCATCGGACGCACCGGGAATCGTCGCCTGCGACGGGAACACGGCCAGCATTGAGAACGGTTCGATGCGCTCTGCCACCCGATATGGCGTGTCGTCTCTGAGTCGCAAGCTCCAGCTGCCGGGCGACATGACCCGCTCGGTAACCGTCATCGGATCACGACCCTGGCCGACTCGCCACGGCCGGCGAAGAACTCGTAGGCGACCGCCTGCGCGGTGTTCGGTCCGGTGGCCGACGCCCCGTCGATCTCCGTGCCGATCGCCCAATATCCGGTCGTTACTGCGGTCGCATTGGTGACCGCTCCGGTCGTCGTGTTGAAGGTGAGCGTGCCGGTCGCCGCAACGACCCACCGGTTACCGCTGGCGTCGGCGGTGGTCTGGCGCGCGTAGTTCGTCGACGTTGTACTGGCGCTGTTGCTGCTCGGCGCTATAGACCATGACGGGCTGAAATCCGTGTTTAGGTCGATCTGTACGACACGGCTGCCACGCTTGACGGTCAAGTCAACCCACAGCCTGCCCCGACGGGTGCCGCCCGCCGATATCTGGTCGCCGACGATGCGCACGGTGCAACGTTCCGGCGAGTTGGCGATGATCGTGATTACCGACGTCGAGGTCGCCGCCCAGGTGAACGTCGACGCCGAAATGGTGCCGGTGATCGTCCACGTCGCCGGGCCGACCGTGACCCACGACCCGGAGTCCCACGCCTGGATTACCAGCGCACCGGATGCGTTGAGCTTCGCCCGGATCAACCCGTTCGACAGCTCAAAGTTTGTGTCGACTTCGGGTTGCAACGCATGACCCAAGAACAGCAGACCGCTCGTCGAGCCATAGGTGCCTTTCACTCGGCACGACCCGACGTATGCGGACGCAGGGTCGACCGTCCATGCGTGGTACAGCGTGCCGGGCAGGAACGACCCGCCGTAGGCGATGCGCACCGACGCCCCATCTTCGGTGGTCCGGGTGACCGCAGCCTTCGTCCGACGTGTCGAGTCGCCGCAGTCAACGTCAACGGCAGCGTTCGGGAATCCGCAAATCGCGCCGTTTGCGTCGCCGGCCGCGTTGAGCGTCGCGTCCGTCGGACCCGACAGCAGCGCACCGTATTGCGTTGTCGCCTCGATCTGCGTGGACATCGGCATACGACGCAGCGACGCCGACCACGACACATGCCTGGTGCCACCGATCGACCCGCGGCCCAGCGTCGCAGACGCACCCATCACCCGATACCAGCCGTTCAGCGTCGGCGCAGACGACGACGTCACGGCCACCACCGGCTCGTACGGTTCCGAGGTCGGATCGAACGAGTCGATGTTGTTGACCAGTAGCGCCGCCTGATCGTCCGACGCAGCGACGTGCAAGCCGGACAACGTGACCGACGTGCCGGACTGGGTCCATTCATAGGGATGTCTAAGCGTTGTCCCGTCGCCGGCGGCCGAGCCGTCTATGCCGATCCGGCCAAGCGTGAACTGGCTCATCGTTGACTCCTGTCCAGTCGACGCAGCTCGGACGACATCCAGCGCACCACCTCGTCGGGTCGGCCGATCGGACTGTTGACGTTGATCGTCACGTTCCGTCCACCACCACTCAACATGCTGTTCGGTACGATCCCGCCGGACTGATTCGGCGTGAACAGCTCGGGTCCCTGCTCGCCGACCAGATAGGTGCGCCCGGCGGCCACCGGTCCGCCGTCAGCGTTGCGGCCGGCGAGCGGCTCGAGGCCGGGTGCCAGATACGCCGGCGTGGTGTCGATGCCCAGCTCGGCGAGAGCGCTGGCCGTTTCCCGTGCGGCTGCTGCGATGCGCTCAAACGCCGCCGCCTGAGCGTCGGTCGGCAGCGCATCGGTGAACTCGCCGACACTGCCCAATGCCCGGCCCACTTGAGACACTTGGGTGTTGAAGGCCTCTTGTCCCTTTGCGGCCGCATCAGCTTTCTGCGCGGCCGCATCAGTCTTGGCGATGAACTCGTCATAGAGCGCACGCATGGTGGGGTCAGAAATCTGGCTGCCCAGTTCGTGCATCTTCTGGGTGTAGATCTGGGTCTTTTCCGTGGCGGTGAGCGTGCCTTGGCTGCCGGCCGCCAGCTCGACGCGCTTGTCGACCTCGGCTTTCGCCAGCGCGTCCATTGCCCCGATCGAGTCAAGGATCGCAGACTCGTAGTCTTTCTGCTTCTCGGCAAACTCTGGAGCTTTGCGGCCGTATTCGCTAGCAGCTTCCTCGGCGGCCTGCTGCGCCTCGGTGACCTTCTCCAGGCCGTCACGCACTGAAACCTGCGCACGGTAGTAGTTGAGCTGGCTGCCGACGGACCCCATTGCCGCCATAGCCATCTCGTCGACAGCCTTGCGGTACGCATCCGTCGCCTTGGTCGCAGCCGCTGCGTCCCGTGCAGCTTCGCGTTCCCGGTCGGCCAGCTCTTTGACCTTGGCGGCGGCCTGCTCGGCGGACACGCCTGCGGTGTCTACCGCCTCGGCCATGTCACCTGTTAGCTCTTTAGCGCCAGCTGCCGACTTCTTTGCCTCTGCGGAAACGGCGAACCACGGACTAACGAGCGAGCCGATGGTCGGATGCTGCTGTAGCCATGACCCGATGCTGTTGAGCCCGTCGAGCACAACCGACCCGGCTTCCGCTGCGCCGGTCAAAGCCGGCACGACGCTCTTGGCGGCCTCGGTCTGCAAGCCGTGCCATGCGTCAGCCAGTGCGTCCGTCGCCAGCGAAAGTTCCCGCTGCTGCTGTGCCGTCTCTGCCGACACGATCTGGTAGTCGGCGACGTCGGCCATAGCCGCCCGGATGCCCTTGCCGCCCTGCTCGAGGTATGGCATCAGGTCGGCCCAGCTCTTGCCGAACAGGGCGGTGCCCATCGCTGCACGCTTTGTCGGGTCCTGCGTGCGGATCATGGCGTCGGCGACGTTGCCGAGCGTCGCCGCCATGTCGACCGTGCCGTCCTTGGCGTACACGGCGGATAGGCCGAACTCCTCGAGCTTGCCGGCGTCGATGTTCTTGGCGAGCCGGCCCATTGCCGCAGCGCCGGTCTCGGCCGACACGCCGAGATCGTCCATCGTGGCGACAAGTCTCGACGACGTTTCCCACGACAGGCCCGACGAGTCTCGGAACTTGCGGACCTCGTCGGTCATCGTGCCGAGCTGGCGCACGCCGGACGCTACGAACGCACCGAGCCCGGCGACCGCAGCGCCCGCTGCGAGCGTCGACGCAGACATGCCGCCCAGGTCCATGCCGACCGATTCGGCCAGCCCGCCGAGCGGGCCGAGACGGTCACGGGCCAGGTCCCCGATCGCCCCGTCGAGCTTGCGGATGCCCTTGTCGTCGACCTTGCCGACGGCGTCGTCGAGCTTGCCGACGGACTTCTCGGCGTCTTTCGTCGCCTTCTCCAGCGACGAGGCGTCGCCGATGATCTCGACCTTGATCGTGCTAGCCACCGGCTGCCACCTTGCGCACCTCGTCGAGCAACCGGTCGACACCCCGCTGCATCAGCCGCACGACCTCGTCGGCGTTCTTGTACAGCGCCCGATCGAGGAACGGGTTACGCCAGATGATCCCGCCACGCCAGCCCTTCGCCTTGTTCGGCCGGGTCGGCCAACCGTAATGGATCGGCCCGGCGTACGGCACCCGCTTGGTGCCGCCGGCCAACACCGTGCCGCCCCGAAGCGCACCCTTCGCCCGGATCGAGTTGCCGAGCGCGCCGGTGCGTCGCTCGGACTTGGTGCGGACCGATGCCGCCAGCTCCGACTTGCCGTCGCGCACAACCGCCGCAGTCGCTGCCGCAAACTCGGCTTTCAGCTCTTGGCCCAAAGCCTTCTTGGCGGTCTTGTCCTCTAGCTGGCGCAACGCCTTGCGCAGCTCTTTGGTGCCTTCGAGCTTGATGTACCGAGCGCGTGCGTTCTGCGTTCCCTTGGTTGGCTTGCCTGCTGCCGCCACCGGCCGTGGCTCAGCTGGTGGCGCGGGTGACTGCGCCCGACAGCGGGAACGTGACCGAGACGGCAGCGAGATCGCCGACCGACCCGTCGAGCGGGGTCCACCCGTTGACGACAAAGGACCCGGTGTACTTGGGGTTCGACGCCCCGACGGCGCTGTTCGTAGCACGAACCTCGAACACGCAGGTCGTGCCGAGCAGCGGCCACATGATCGAGTCGATCGCGCTAGCGGCCATGTCCTGGTTGAACGTCAGCGCCAGGCTGCCGGACTTGAGGCCGGAGATGTTGGTCGTCCAGCCGGCGTCGCCGAAGTCGGTGGTGTCGAGCGTCGCAGCGTCGACAGTGAGGGTGACGGACTTGACCAGCGTGCTGCGGTCAGTCGCCGTCGACGTGCCGAAACCGATGTAGCAATCGGTCATTGCAAATACAGCCATTAGAACTCCTTATTGAATGCCGATTACTACACGGGTCTGGAACGACGGCGACGTGCCGGACACGGTCCACAGGGCACGCCAGTAGGTGTCGGTGATCGCACCGGTCGCCGAGCTGAACTGTGCGCCCTTGGTGGTCTGAGCGCTGAACGTGATGCGGTCCGTCGGCGAGGTGAACCCGCTGTTGTCGTCGCTTTGGATCTTGACGGTGATCGACGGCGTGGTGCCGCCGGCGGTCAGGAAATGACACGCAGCCCACACCCGCTGCGTGGCAGACACTGCACCGAGCAGCGAGCCGGTGCTGTTGCCGGAGCTGGTGATCGTCGACACCGTGTCAAGCACGCCACGCACCATCGGCTGGTTGCCGGCGAAGGACACGCTGTGCGTCGCCAGGTCGCCGACCGCACCGTCGAGCACTGTGCGGCTGCTCAACGTGCCACGCGTGAAATAGGCGACGTTGCCGACCGTGCCGCCCATCGGGACCGCAGCCAGCACGTAGTCGCCGCCCAGGCCGACAGCGAGCACCTCGTCGACCGCAGATGTCTGCGATGCGGTGGCGGTCGCCATGTCGGTCGGGCCCGACGCCGTCCACGTCGTCGAGCGCAGCCCGGCGATCGGCTCCTCCCAACCGCCCGAGCAGAACGTCGTCGCCATCACCATCGACACGTCAGTCGTCACGCTGATGCTGTTCGCGAAGCACGACAGATCAAGCGCCGTGCTCGAGGTGCCGGCGTACAGGTCGACGTCGAGCAGTGCGAAATGTGCCATTAGGTCCTCCTGACCAGAACCCGCAGGCTCAGGTCGCAGCTCAGATAGCGGGCACCGTCGACCGACTGCTCGCCCCGGACGTTGGATGCGTCGTCGACGACCAGGTCGGCGCACACGCCACCGAGCGTGCGGTCCGATCCCATCAGTGCGTCGATCAGCGACGACGATGCGCCGGCACCCGATGACAGCAGGTCGTCGAGTCGTGCCATTGCAGCTCGAGGCTCGCCGAGCTGCACCCACGGCGACAGCGTCAGATTCACCACCGCCAGCCCGCCGGCGAACGCCTCGTGGTAGTCGACGTACGGCGAGCCGGGAGTGACGATCACAACCGACGCAGCGCCCGCAGGGATCTGGTCCGGTGCGTGCGCCACAGCCCGCACACCGGTCACCGTGGCGACACGTTCGGCGACAGCCTCACGGATGTCGGCGAGTCTCACGCCACCACCGCCGACGTGACCGGATGGCGGTAGCGGGCGAGCAGCGACGCAGCCATCGGGTTGTCACGCACGCGGATCGGGCCGAACTCGCCGAACCCGGCGACCCCGAACGGTGCATCCTTCAGTTTCCACTGCTCGGCGGCGATGATCAGCGTCGCTTGTTTGACCGGTGCGGGCACCGCCGCCCAACCCCACAGCGCAGTGATCTGCACCGCACGCCGTGCGCAGAACGCCGGCCACACCTTCGAGCCGACTGCGATCAGTTCGGTCGACGGCCAGCCGGTCGCACCGTTGTAGCCGACACCGGACCCGCCGAGCTCGAAATCGGTGCCGATCGTCCAGGTCGTCTCGTACGTGCCGTCGTCGTTGTCGTCGGACTTCACGATCAGGCCCGACGTCGACTGAATGTCCCAGCCGGGGTCGAGGATCAGCCGCTGCCAGCCGCCTGCACGCAACGTGCGCACGGTCGCCACCGCAGCAGCGCTGAACGTGCGCCCGCAATGGTCGTCGACCTTCTGCTGTGCAACCGACAGGGCGAACGACAGCGACGTGTCGTCGACCGTGTCGTCGATCGCCAGGTGTGATCGCAGCTCGGCGAGCGAGGCGTAACCCACGGTCAGGCCTTGCGCCGGATCGACCGGCGAGGCTTGTCGGCCACGGCCTCCTCGAGCACCTGGCCGTCGTCCTGCACACGCACGAACGCACCGTCGGGTGCGCCGTCGAGGATCGGGTCGCCGTCAGCGACGAGCCGACCGGCGGCCACCGTACCGGACGGTGTGTCGATGTTTCGCGTGGCGACCCACATGCCCATCCTGTTTGCCTCTCTGTTGCGTCGGGCCGGGGTGCCAACAGCCAACACCCCGGCCCAACTCGACCCGACACCGCCCAGGAGTCGGGGACCGATCAGGTGACGTTGAGCAGACCCAACGCACCCGAGTCGACGACACGGCCGCCGGTGCGCCACATGGCGTACAGGCCACGCTGACCGGTCGGGCGACGGTTGCTGCCGAGCAGGTGCGGGACCAGCTCGACGGTCATGCCGACCCGGTCGACGATCGTGTAGCCGGCGGCCATGTCGCCGAACAGCAGCACGTAGTTGTCGCTGGTGGCGTTGATCACGCCGTCCACCTGCGGGTTGCTGTAGGCCGGACGGCCGAGCAAGGTGCCCGGACGGGAGGCGTCGAGCTGGCTCCACAAGGTGGCGCCGCCGTTGGCGTTGAACTGGCGCACCTTGTCGAAGATGAGCTCGTTGGCGACCCACGAACCGCGGGCACGGAACCGTGCCGCCACCTTGGCGATGGTGGCGTACACGTCGGCAACGGCGAAGGTGTCGGTCGTCGCCGAGGTCTGCACCTGGCCGCTGTAGTTCGTGTACAGGTCGTACACGACGCCCAGCGGCTGGTTGGACCCGGTGCCGGTGGTGAAGCCGGACAGCTCGAGGTCGTCGCGGGCGATCATCAGCAGGTTGCGCATCTCGGCCTCGAACGCCGGCCAGTCCTGGCTGATCTCGATGCTGAACGGCACGAACGCCTGCGCACGGATCGGGGTGATCGTGGTCTGCGCGATGGTCGGAGCGTTGTCCGACGACTCGGTCGCCTCGGCCGCCCAGCCGGCGGTGATGCCGGCGGTGCTGTTCACGTTGTAGTTGTCGGCGGTGGTCTGCACGACGCGGGCGGTCGCACGGATCGCGTTCGGGGTGAGCCCGTCGTGAGCGCCGGTCACCAGCAGGGTCGGGTCCAAGATGGTCGGCACGGCGTACCCGCCTGCCGAGTCGGTCAGCGACGCCGCACGCACATGCTCGACGGCACGGGACTCCTCGGCGGTCAGCGACCAGCCGGCACCCGAGATCAGCTTCGACCAGGCGCTCCGGTAGGCCGGACGGCTGGCGGCGATGACGTGGCGGGAAAGCTTGCCGGTGATGTCATCGGCCCGCTCCAGCGAGCTGTAGAGGGCGTTGCGGACGTTGTCGTCGGTGAGCGGGAGGCGCTCCACGGCGGTACGAGCGGCGCCACGCACCTGCTCGAGCGGCCCGTACTGGCTCATCTCGTCGTCGATCGGGTTGGCCTTGCGGACCATGATGGTCGGGGACACGACCTCGCGGGCCTGCTCCGGGGCGGACACGACCGCCTCGAGCTGCGCCAGCTCCGAACGCAATGCGTCCAGCTCCGGGCCGGCGGCGTCGAACTCGGCGAGATCGGCGGCGAACTGCGCACGCTCCTCGGCGGACGGCTCGCCGTCGCGGGTGGCGTACTCGGCCAGTTCAGCCCGAAGGGCGTTCGCCCGTTCGGCCTTGACGTTGATGGCGCTACGCAGCGCCTCGATGCGGCTCATGATGTCATCGCTCCTAAACGGGTCAGCGCCTGCTGGCGCATCTCTCGCCGGGTGATGCCATCCGGGGCATCGGCCTCGGCCCTTTCGGGTCCGCTGTCGCCGACCGGGGCGACGGGCTGATCGTCCACCAGCGTAGCGCACTGCGCTGCGTCGTCGTCGTTGTGCGACCTTTCCAGGGCGCGGAGCATGTCGAGCGCGGCCATACGCACGCCGACCGTGGTGCCCTCGTAGGCCGGGTTGACGACCGGGCCGGCCTCGAACAATGCGACCTCGGTCAGCGTCCGCTCGTCGAGCGACTGGTCGTCCTTGGCGGCACGCCACTCCTCGGCGATGGTTTTGAAACGGAACGACATGCCGTCGAGCGCACCGGACTCGATCGCTGCACGGATCGGCAACGTGTGCCAGTTGTCGTGGATGCGGCCCTCGGCCCACAGTCCTTTGCGGTCCTCGCGTAGCGACGTCCACACGCCGATCGGCAACGTGCCGAACGTGGCGTCGTGGCCGTGGTTGAACTGCATCTTGACTTTGGCGGCGCCACGTTCGGCGAGCGTCCGGGTGAATGCGCCCGGCTTGATCTGCTCGACGTAATCGCCCAAGAAGTCGCTGATGTTGGTGCGTTCGTTGAACTTGGCGACGTAGCCGGCAATGGTCAGCCCGTCGCCGTCGGGTGCGGCACGCACCTCCCAGCCGTCGTCGGTGCCGACCATCCGGTCGTGCGTGCGGTCAGCCATTGACAGATCCTCCAGAACCAGGAGCCTGCGTCTGTACAGACAGCAAGCCCGAGTGGACCAACTTCGTCATGTCTCCAGTCGTGACGGCTGTGATCACGCTGGACGGCACGAACCCACCGTCGACAAGGGTTCGCATGGTTTGCGCCTGTTGCGCCATCACTGACGCATCGTCGAGCGCATCGGCCTGCAAGGCGGACACGCCGGTCACGTCGACCCACAGCTCGCCGTTCGACGGTGCCGTGACCAGCGGGCGGAACGCATCAACGGCACGCAGCCACAGGTACCGGACCTTGCGGTCGGCCAGGGCACGGTTCGCCTCTTTGCTGTTCGCGTAGGTTCCCTGCTCGATGCCGGCGGCGACGACCGGCACACCGGCAGCGGCGGCGATGTCCTTGTGCACCTGCGTGCGCACCGACTCGGTGTCGAGATCCTTGAGCGACGATCCGACCACCTTCAGATCGGCGCCGCCACCCAAGAACGCCGTGCGGAACGAACGCTCGACGCCTTCGTGTTTCTGTAGGAACACGTCTCTGAACGCTTCGACCGTCTCACGCATCACGTCCGGCGGGAACACCACGACACTGTTCGGCGTCGCGGAGTTCTCGAAGTAGCGGGTCAGGAACCTACGTGCGCCGTTGTCGCCTGCGACGTCCTCCATCGCTGGCCGCAGCCACGACATGCCACGCCAGCGGGCCGACGGGTCGGCCTCGGGGATGTACGCGCCGACCTCGGCCCACGGCCACACCTCCGGGTCACCGCCCGGCGGCTGATAGATCAGGCCGACCTTGCGTGCATCCCACGCCAACTGCGGGTCGGCCGGGTAGCGATCCGAGCCCGACACGATCGTGCAGTGCTCTGCCGGCAAGTTGCGCAGCTCGCCGCCGTCGAGCACCCAGTAGCTCGCACCGGTGCACGCCACGTCGAGCTCGCAGCGCTCAAGAATCCCGGCAGGGTTGTCGAGCACCGACAGCCCGCCGTCGGTGAACACGTCCGCCGCCATCGGCCTCGAGCCGGACCCGTAGCGTTTCCAGACGAACCGGGCCTGGCTGAACAAATCGGCACGGGTGCGGAAGATGCCGTACACGACGCCGTTGCTGGTGAGCGCCGCACGTTCGCCGGACAACAGCGGCGACTCGTCCGGTCCCCATGTCGTCGTCGGCAGATACGTGGCACCGGCGTAGCGCATCACGTCGAGCTGGCTCGCAAGCCAGCCCGGCGGGAACGCCCGCTCCTGCACCTCGAGGCCGGCAAGCCGGACCAGACCGTCACGCAGACCCATCGTCACCCCTCGTCACCAACAGCCACGCCCAGCCGGCGGACAGCACCGCCTCGACCAACGCAGCCACACCGACACCCGGCACACCGAACAGACACCCGCAACCCGCAAGCAGCGCCACCGCCGCCCACACGACCAGCCACCAGGGGCGCATCAGCCGACCATCACGAACGGGGTCGCCTGCACCGGCGCAGCCGGCGGGGTCCACCCGCGGCCGTTCGCCTCGATGCGTGCCTGCCACGCGTAGGTGAGCGCTGCGGCGCAGTCGATCCGTCCGCCCTCGTCAGGCTTCGCCAGATTGCGGAACACCCTGGTGCCGGTCATGCGGCGCACCACACGTGCACGCTGCACATGCGCCGCCAGCACGCCGTCACGGTCACCTGCCGACGAGATCGACAGTGCGCCCGAACCGAGCGCCGTCTGCGACGCTTCGACCGCCTTGTCGACGATGCTCGTCTGCCACACCGGCATCCGGTCGACAACCTCACGACCCCACCGGGACTGCCACAACCCCAGCTCGTCCTGCCAGTGCGACGGGTCGACCTTGAACCGGCTGACCGTGAACCTGGCAAACGCCTGCTCGACGGCGGCAGTCACCTGCTCACGCGGAACCTCCCAACGTTCCCGCACCGGCAGCCCCGGCGGACGCTCCCAGTAGCCGAGCAGGAACGCCACCCCGGAATCCATGTGCACCGCGACAAGCGCCGTGGCGTCCGTTGTGCGACTGCCGTCGAAGCCGAGCGCGATCGGCTCGCCGTGGTCCAGGCCAACATCGCACAGCGACGGCAACGCACACAGCACGGCGTCAGCCGCCACCGGGCGATTCAGATGGAACCGGTGCACGTCCTCGACGGCCATGTCGGGGTCCTGGCAATCGGCGACGATGCGCACCTGATCGACCCACGGTGCGTCGCGATAGGTCAACGCCACGCCGGCACGCAGCTGCTCGACGTCGCCGATGTCCTCGACATGCGCCTCGAACTGCGGGCCGAACACCATGATCCCCGGCCGCTTCGACGCCGTGTCCTCGATCTGCTCGGCGACCGACTCGTCACCCGGAACCCAGGCGTTCGTCGTCGCCAGCAACCGTGCGCCCATCTTCGAGGCATTGCGCTGCATCGTGGCGTACAGCCTGCGCCCCGAGTTCATGCGAGTCCACAGATGCGTTTCGTCGCACACCGCTGCGGTGATCGGCTGACCCTCACGCGACCCGGCCGACGCAGACACCACGTCAAGCCGACCCGGCCGCCCACGCAGCACCGTGCGAGTCACGCCAAGGTCGATGCCGGCCACCTCGAGCAGCGGCGATTCGGCCAGCATGGCGTGCACCGCCTGGTAGGTGTTCTGGCCCTGGTCCTCGGTCGCCGCAGCGATCTGCACCAGCGGCGCCTCCCGAGGCCGACCCACCGGATCGCCGTGCGCATCCAACCCGTCGAACACCACCGGACCACACAGCTCGGCCAACGCCACCACCGCCGCCAGCGGCGACTTGCCGGTGCCCTTCGCCATGCGGATCTGACCACGCCGGTACAGCGGCCGGCCGTCCACGTCGAGCGCATACCAGTCCGCCAGCGCACGCAGCTGCCAGCCGGTCAACACCATCGGCTGCCCGTACTGCGCCCCGCCCGGCACCCGCAGGAACTCCTCAGCCCAGTCCGCCACCTGCCAGCCCAGGGTGCGCTCCGGCTCGGTCCACTCGGTGCCGCTAACCCAGGGCATCGCTGCCACCCACCGCACGCAACCGCTGCCGGGCATTCGACGGCTTCGCCGCCATCGACTTGCGGTCGACCGCCGACAGCCCAGCCCTTGCCCGCTCGGCCGGTCCCAGATACAGCTCGCCCTCAGCCCGCAAGATCAGCGCCGTGTTCCGCCACGCCCGCTCGAGCTCGGCCGGGTCACCCGACGTCACCTGCCGCCACCACACGTCGACCATGTGCAACAGGCGCAGCACCTTCGGGCGATCCTCCTCGAGCCACGCCACCTCAGCTGCTACGCTGCCCGTCGCCGCTTCCCACCACGCC
>Ga0255097_1000606_pt1 | contig 14349 bp, 20 predicted proteins | sample Colum_Atlam_RepB_2_FD_188436 | JGI IMG/M metagenome (GOLD analysis project Ga0255097, IMG submission 188436) | Freshwater microbial communities from Columbia River, Oregon, United States - Colum_Atlam_RepB_8d | ecosystem: Environmental > Aquatic > Freshwater > River | place: USA: Oregon...
GCCCAGGGCAAGTTCGTCGACTTCGTCCGGCGGGAGGGCAACGAGGAGGTGGACTACGGCGGCAATCCGCTGCCGAAGTCGCCCGAGTACTCCGTGACGCTGGCCCTGGAGTGGGCGCCGATCCGGAACCTGCTGATCCGGCCGGAGGCCCAGCGCGTGGGCGCCACCTCGGCGCAGATCGACAATCGCTCCGATCACCAGATCCCGGCCTATACGCTGCTCAACCTGTCGCTGCGCTGGCACCACCGCGGCCTGGGCCTGTTCTTCAACGGCAGCAACCTGGCCGACCGCGACTACCGGCTGGATGCCAGCACCACCGCGCTGCGCGGCGATGCAGTGGCCGCGCTGGGGTATGGCCGCCGCCTGCTGGGCGGCCTCGAATTCCAGTTCTGAGCCGAAGCGCATGGCCTCGCAGATCCGCGCCGGTCTGGTCCTGTTCGCCGCCATCGCGGTCTGCCTCACCGCCTGGCGGTGGCGCCGTCTACCGGGGCGCCGGGCCCTGTCGTGGCTCTCGGGCTGGACACGCTCCAGGGGCGGACCGCGCGGCTTCTTCGACCACCGCCCGCGTGGCCTCGGCAACGGCTTTCCGGCGGCGCAGTACCGCCGCTACGATGGCTGGGTGCAGCGCCGTGACAATTCGGCCCTGCCGGCGGACCTGCGCGAGTCCATCACGGCCCGCATCGCCGCACCGAAGGCGAAGCTGCCGCCCGCCGCAACCGGAGTCGCCCATGACTGAGCGTATCGAGACTCTCCCCGCGCTGGAGGCCGTGGTCGGCAAGGTGCCGGGGCCGCGCGACCTGAAAGTCATCGACTTCCTCGATGACGCTTCGCGGCGCTGGCTGCAGACCTCGCCGCTGCTGTTCGCCGCTTTCGGCGATGGCCGCGCCATCGGCATCACGCTCGGCGGCGGCGAGCCCGGCTTCGTGCAGGCTCCGGACGAGCAGCGGCTGCGCATTCCGCTGGCGCTGCTGGATCATCCGGAGCTGGCGCAACCGGGCCTGGGCTTCGGCGGCCTGTTCCTGTCGCCGAGCCTTTGCGAGACGCTGCGCGTCAACGGACAGGTCGAGTCGGTGGCGGAGGGCTTCGCCGCCATATTCGTGCGCGAGTGCTACCTGCATTGCGCCAAGGCGCTGATCCGCTCGGACTTCTGGAAGGGCGAGCCGGGCGGCGATGTTCCCGGCGAGGCCCCGGCCTTCGTCGATGCCAGCCGCTTCATGGCGCTGGCGACGGTGGACCCGCAGGGCTGGGCCGACGTCAGCCCCAAGGGCGATCCGCGCGGAGCGATGCTGCAGATGCGCGGCGGCGACGCCTGGTTCGCGGACCGCCCGGGCAATCGCCGCGTCGACAGCTTCCGCAACATCCTGTCGCAGCCGCAGGTGGCTGCGACTGTGCTGGTGCCGGGCAGCCATCGCGTCGTGCGGCTGGCGGGGCCGGCGCGCTTGAGCACCGATGCGGCGATGCGTGCCGTCTTCACCGTGGCGGAACGCCTGCCCAAGCTGGTCACCTGCGTCGCGCAGCCGCGCCTGGAGCTCTACGACAGCGCCGCGCTGGCGCGGGCGCAGCCCTGGCCGGCACGGCCGGCGGCGCAGGATCTCGACCCGGCGGCGATCTTCAAGGCGCACGTGCTGCACAGCAAGTCGGGCGGCCTGATGGCTGGCGTGGCACGCACCGCGCTGAAGCTGCCGGGCCTGATGGAGAAGACGCTGAAGGACGACTACCAGAAGAACCTCTACTGATGAATACCGCCACTCCGGCCGGCAACAGTGGCCCAGGCCGCTGGTTCCGCTTCAACCTCTGGCTGCACCGCTGGACCAGCCTGATCGCAACGATCCCCTTCCTGGTCCTGTGCCTCACCGGCACGGTGCTGATCTTCCACGAGGAGATCGACGAGGCCCTGGGCACGGTGCCGGTGTCGCAGCATGCGGCCGGGACGCCGCAGCGGCCGGCCTCGGAGTCCATTGCCAACGTGCTGGCGGCGTATCCCGGCGAGCGCGTGCTCAGCACCGGCGTGGACCCGGAACACCATCCCGGCGTGATGCTGGTGGTGACCGGGCCCCGGGATGCCGAGAGCTTCGAGGATGCCAAGGTCCGCTTCACCGACCTGGTCACGGCGCAGCCGGTGGGCGATCCCGATCCGGGCATGACCTTCACGGGCTTGCTGCTGGAGTTGCACGCGGAGTGGTTCCTCGGCCCCGCCGGCGAACTGGTGGGAGCGCTGATCGCGCTGCTGGTATTCCTGTCGCTGCTGTCCGGCATCGTGGTCTATGCGCCCTACGTGCGGCGCATCGCCTTCGGCGTCCTGCGCCGTGGCAGGGGCGCGCGCCTGCTGCAACTGGACCTGCACAACTTCATCGGCGCCATGGTGCTGGGCTGGGCGCTGGTGGTGACCGTCACCGGCTTCCTGCTGGGCTTCAACTCGGTGGCCATCGGCATCTGGCAGATGACCGAGCTGGGGCCGCTGCGCGCCGAGGCCCGTCGCCTGGAGCCGGTGGATGCGCGTCATCCCCCGGTGGACGTGGACCGCGCCTATGCCATCGCGCAGGCCGCGGCGCCGCAGGGCTGGACGGTGAGTACGATGATCTACCCGCTCACGGAGTTCTCCACGCCGCGCCACTACACCGCGCTGCTGGTCGGCAGCGAGGGGGTGGACGAGCGCCTGTTCCGCGTGGTGATCGTGGATGCGAAGACCGGCGAGGTGCCGATCGTTCCCCGGGTTCCCGGCTACATCAAGCTGATCTCGCTGTCGCAGCCGCTGCACTTCGGCGACTACGGCGGCCTGGCCCTGAAACTGCTGTGGACCGCCTGTACCTGGCTGACACTGTTCATTACCGCCAACGGCGCCTGGCTGTGGTGGGACCGCCGCCGCAAGCGCCAGCCGCTGCCCGACGGAGTGCCGGCATGAGGGCCCCCAAGATCCTCAGGCGGGTGCTGGCCCTGGCGCTGCTCAGCGTGGCCGGCATCATCGGCATGCTGCTGGTGGATTCGGGCTGGGACTGGGCCTTCTTTGCGCTGGCGGCGCTGCCGCTGGCGGTAGGCGGCTGGTGCTACGGGGTGGAGCGGCATTGATCCATCCCTGCCTCTGAAACCTTCGCCCTGAGCCTGTCGAAGGGTGACCGGTTCGGCTGGCGGAGCGTTCATGCCTCGACAGGCTCAGCACGAACGGTCTTCAGGCGGGCTACTTCTCCTTCACCCACCTTGGCGCCGTCTCCAGTGCCTCCACCAGCAGCGCCAGCGCCGCCTCGGCGAAGGCCCACATGTTCTCGACGCGGTCGCTGCTGCCGGTGCGCAGCGTGCGCACGAGCTGCAACGGGCCGTGGACCGCCAGGCAGGTATGGCCGGCCGGGTCGCCGTAGGGGTTGCCCTGCGGCCCCGCCGCGCCGGTCTCCGCCAATCCCCAGGCGATGCGCCCATGCTTGGCCCGCACGGCCTCGGCCAGCCACTGCGCATATGGCTCCGAGCTGGAGCGGATGCCGCGCTCGCGCATCTCGTCGGTGGAGATGCCGACCAGGCCGCGGATGGCGCGGGCGGAGTAGGTGATGGCGCCGCCGGAAAAATAGGCGGAGGCGCCGGGCTGGGCCAGCAGGCTGGCGGCGATCAGGCCGCCGGCGGAAGTCTCGGCCACGGCGATCTTCTCGCCGCGTTGCTTCAGCAGCAGGCCGGCTTCGCGGCCCAGGAGCAGGATGTCGCGCATGCGCTTCTCATGACGGCAGGGTGAGGCGCGATGCTAGCGGGATTCCCGCTCAGACGTCGAAGTCCACCCACAGCGCAGCGTGATCGGAGGCGGCGTCCTTCTCGCTGAGCATGGTGGGCAGGTGCGGGAACAGGGTGCCGTTCTTGCCGCCCCAGACGCCGCGGCGCTCGATGCCGCCGGCGCTGACCCTGGCGGCCAGCTTCGGCGACATCAGGATGTAGTCCAGCTTGGCCGAGGCGGTGCCGTTGCCGTGCGTGCCCTCGCGGCCGTCACCCTTGAACTTCTTGTGGGCCATGACGTCGACCAGGTCGGAGCCGTTGCGCAGCAGCGGGTCCATCGGCGGCTCGTCGGGAGTTTCGTTGAGGTCGCCGGCGATGGCGATGTACTTGAAGCCCTGCTTCACGCGAAGCTCGTAGATCTCGCGCACGCGGGCGGCCTGGCGGCGGCGCTTCTCGGCGGAGGCGGCGGCTCCGCCGTAGCCCTTGCTCTTGAAGTGGTTGACCAGCACCAGCAGGCGGTTGCCCTGGGGCGTCTCGATCTCGTACTCGGCGCAGTCGCGGCTGAATACGCGGCCCTCGACGTCCTCGTCATCGACATGGCTGCACATGGAGACGATGCCGTAGCCCTCATGGCTCATCAGGCCCACGTCGATGCCGCGGTCGTCGTTGCCGTCGATCAGCATGACGTGCGCGTAGGGCTTGGCGGTGACGCCCGGCAGGACGTCGTCGTTGAAGCGGCGCAGGCCGGTGCGGTCCTCGGCCTCCACCACGCAGAGCACATCGGCGCGCAGCAGGTCCACGATGCGGGCGGTGTTCTCGGTGGCGGTCTCCTTCACCGCCTCGGTCACCAGCTCGAACCAGCCGATCCAGTCCAGGCGGCCGGAGGCCTCCACCTGAGCCGCCTGTCCCTTGGGCTTGCGCAGGAACTTGCCGCGGATGTCGCGCAGGCGGATGTAGGCGCTGGCGCCATTGGCGATCAGGCCCTTGTGGCGCTGCATGATCGTCAGGATCTTCTTCTTGGTCGCCGCGCTGTAGACCGGCTCCTGGATCAGCTCGTTGAGCTGGGCGTAGTCCTGGAGTACGGTCTTGCCGTCCTTCCAGTCGTCCAGGTTCATCACCTTGGCCCGCTGGAACATGTTCTCGACGTTGAAGGTCGCCAGGCGCATGACCGCTCTCCCTATGGCGCCGCCCCCCGGCGGCAATGAAGAACCTAACCCGGGGCCCGCGGGGGTTGTCACCTCGCGCTTGTCATATTCGAGGTGAAAACGAGGAAAAAGTCGCGCTTGGACCCCGGATTCGTCAGGGCCGGGCCAGGATCAGCGGGGCGCTGGCGCCCGCCAGGACGCTGGCCGGGGATACGCCGAACATGGCCTTGAAGGCATGGCTGAAGTGGGTGGAGCTGGCGAAGCCGGCGTCGAAGGCGGCCGTGGTCAGCGATGCGCCGGCGGCGATGCGCTCCAGTGCGCGGCGGAAGCGGATCCAGATGCGGAAGCGGCGCAGCGGCACGCCGGTCTGGTCCTGGAACAGGTGCTGCAGGCGGCTGGGCGACAAGGTACTGGCCTCCGCCAGCGCGGCCAGCGGCAGGTTCTCGCCGAGGTCGGCCTGCATCAGGCGGATGGTCGCTTCCACGCGTGCGTCGAGCAACGGGGAGGGAGAGTAGCGCCCCAGGCTATCGGCCAATACCTGCTCCAGGGCCGCGCCGCCCTGGGCCGGGGCTTCGTGGAGGTCCTGCAGGGCCTGGCGCAGCGCCGCGCCGCCGGGCAGTTCGAAGGCCGGCTCGCGGGCGTCACGCGCCGACATCGCGGGGTGGAAGGGGCGGTGCGGATCGTTGTAGTAGACGGCGGTGATGCCGCCGCGCAGGTCCAGGGCGTGCATGCAGCCGGCCGGCACCAGCGCGGTCTGCGCCTGCCGCCAGGAGCGCTCGGCGGACAGCCGGACGCGCACCTCGCCCTGCAGCGCCACCAGCAGCACCGTGGCGGCGTGGCGGTGCGGCGCCACCTCGCCCAGGCGGCCCACGAACAGCAGGCGCTCGGGCCATAGGCAGATGAGGGGAGAGGGCTCCGGGGGGGCGGCAGCCGGTTTGGGCAAGTGTCGGGGCATGGCGCCGGGTAGATTGCGCGGCATCCCAGGCCAAGTCGAGTCCAGCCGCCATGATGTCTCCCGATCCGATCCAGGTAGCCGCGGTGCAACTGCAGGGGCGCCCCGGCGATTTGGCGGGCAACCTGCGCGATGCTCGCGGATATGCGGAACAGGCCTTCGCCGCCGGTGCCCGCATCGTCGCGCTGCCGGAGTTCTTCGCCTCTCCGGTGTACTACGACGAGCCGTTCCATGACCAGGCCGTCGACGAGCGGAACAACACCGCGCTGGAGATGATGATCGGGCTGGCGCAGCGGCACCGCGGCTACATCGGAGGCTCCATGGTGCTGCGGCGCGGCGGCGGCGTGTACAACACCTATTTCTTCGTGCAGCCGGACGGCCGCTGGTTCAGCCATGACAAGGACCTGCCGACGATGTGGGAGAACTGCTTCTACGAGCCCGGCGACGATGACGGCTTCATGGATACAGACCTCGGCGGTGTCGGTGCCGCGGTGTGCTGGGAGCTGATCCGCACGCAGACCGTGAAGCGCCTGCGCGGCCGCATCGGCCTGGCGATGACCGGCAACCACTGGTGGACCATTCCCTCCAACTGGCCGCTGCTGACGCCGCTGCTGCGGCCGCTGCACGAGATCAACCGCGGCTTCTCCGAGGAAGCGCCGGTGGAATTCGCCAGGCGGCTCGGCGTGCCGGTGCTGCATGCCTCGCACTGCGGCCGCTTCCGCAGCCGCTTCCTGCTGCTGCCGGGCACGCGGCTCAGCGTGGCCCACGCCTCCGAGTTCGTCGGCGCCACCCAGATCGTGGATGCCGCCGGCCGCGTGCTGGCGCGCCGCAACACGGCCGAAGGACCGGGCATCGTCAGCGCCGAGATCCGCCTGGGGGCGCAGGCGCCGGTGACGCCGCTGGACGAGAGCCGCTTCTGGATTCCGCCGCTGACCCTGCTGCACAAGGCCTACTGGCACCAGCAGAATGCCTGCGGCAAGAGCTTCTACCGTTCGCGGCAGCGCGCCGCGGCCTGAACCATTCCAACGACACGAAGGGACCGCAGACATGCTGACCGCCGTACAGATCGCCCAGCTTGGCTGCGGCCTGTTCTTCCTCACCGGCCTTCTCACCGGCATCTGGAAATACCGCTGCATGATGAACAGCCCGGACGCGCAGGCACCGGTGTATGTCGACATCTGCCACCGCACTGCGCTGATGTACGCCTTCGCCTGCCTGGTGTTGGCCGAGTTCGCCAAGCTCAGCGCCTGGCCAGCGGCCGTGAACGCCTGGGCCGTGGCGGTGCCCATCGTCTTCTTCGCCTCGGCGGTGATGATGTATGCCGTCCACGGCATGCTGCGCGACACCGACAACCAGCTGCGCCGTCCGCACCGCCTCGGTGCCGCGACGCTGCCCGGCGCCTTCATCACGCTCTACATGGTGGCGCTGATCGCGGGCGAGGTCGGCGGCTTCCTGGTGCTCTTCGCGGGATTCCTGAAGCCGATCCTGTTCGCGGCTTGATAAATATCAAGGCGCCGCCGGATGGCGGCGCCTAGCCTTGTGCCGATTCCTTCTGCACGAGGCCGAACGATGGACGCATTGCTCCGGGCGCAGATGCCCGACACCCGCATCGTCGCCGAGGCCGGCGCGCTGGTGCGCGCCGCCTTCGACGACCGCCTGTTCCACCACACGCTGCGCACGCATTTCCTGGCACGGCGCTACGCCGAGCGTTTCGGCATTCGCTGCGACCCTGAGCAGCTGGCCATGGCCTGTCTGTTCCACGACCTGGGGCTGGTGGCGCCGCAGTACCGTGCAGATCGGGCCTTCACCTTCAGCAGCTCGGGAGCGATGAAGCCCTTCCTGCTGGCGCGGGGCTGGACGGCGGCGCGCATCGTGCCGGCGATGGAGGCCATCGACTTCCACATGCAGCTGCTGCCGCGCTGGGAATTGGGCGAGACGGCGGGCCTGCTGCAGGTGGGCGCCTGGATGGATGTCACCGGGCTGCGCAGCCGGCGCTTGCCGGGCGCAGTGCGCGAGGCCCGGGCGCAGTTCCGCCGCGGCAGTTTCTTCTGGCAGTTCAATGCCTGCCTGGCCGGGCAGCTGGTTTCGCCCAGGCGTGCCCTGGGTCTTCTGGCGCCCCGCGGGCGGGAGCCTGCAGGCCATTACGGCTGCGAGGCCCATCGGCCGTGCCTGGCGGCCTGAGCGAGCGGCAGGGGAACGCGGGGGCTCTAGCGCGTCGCCAGCAAGGGCGCGGCAGCCTGGCCGCTGCGGGCCGGTTCCTGCGCGTAAAAGCTGGCCGCCAGCAGTAGGGCGGCAAGGCCCGTCGCGGCGGCGAGCCCTTTGCTGCGCGAACGCCGCGGGCGGCTCATCAGGGTGAGCGGCAACGGGATGCGGTGCTGCGGAGCGCGGGTTCTCATGGTGGATTTCCTTCGGCGATCGGGGCGTATGAAAACGTCCCCGATGGCAAGCATTCTGACGCCGATGCCCTGCGGCTTCTGTGCGCGATCTCCCGAAAATGGCCGAAAGGCATCGCCGCATTCTGCACGGGAGGCGTGCTTACTCCTGCAGAAATCCGAAGCACTTCCGCGCGATGCGCCAGGTCTTGCGACAGTCCGCCGCGGCCGGCAGAGTAAGGGTTCGCAAGGAGAGCTTTTCATGGACGAAGGAGCTGCCGCTTCCCTGTGCCAGGAACTGGACCGCATGGCACGTGCGGAACCCGGCGCCGGCGGCGCCGCGCTGGAACGCGCACTGGCCATCTGCCACCGGCTGCACGACGAGCATTCCCGTTCTCCCCGGACTTCGGAGCGGCTGCGCCAGCTGCTGGCCCTGCTGCAGGACTGGATGATCCTCGACGGCTGGCGCGACTATGGCCTCGCTCCGGGCGTATTGCGGGCGGCGATGCTCGAGATGATCGGCCGCATCCGCGACGATCTCTGCGAGCAGCGGCGGGCGGCCTGAGCGCAAAGCGGCATGCGGATTTCCGCCGCTGGCGTGCCGCGACTTTGCAAAACGCAGCAGGACCGCCGGCGAGCCGAGCCGCAGCCTCCTGATTGGCACGGTTTTTCGTTGCGCGCCTCCCCTGGCCCGGGGCTTGCGAGCCTGGCCGGGGACAAGGGGAGGAAACGATGAAACGACCCATTGGCCTCATCGCGGCCGCCCTGGCGGGAGCCGCGGGCTGCAGCGCATCCGAGCCGCTGGTGCTCGACCGGGCCAAGCCCGGCCTGGTTTGGGGCAGCGCGGCCCCCGGCACCGATGTCGTGCAGCGCTTGCCGGAGGATTCACCCGAGCTGCTGGGTGATCCCGGCTCCCGCTTCCGGATCATGGTCCGTGCGGAGGACGACGTGGCCGTGGCCAGCCTGCGCCTGAGCGTGGAGGGCACCTTCCGCTGCGCCACCGCCAGCGGCGACTGGATTGCACCCTTGAGCGTGGTGCGCGAGATGCCGATCCCTGAAACCGACCGCTCCGACGACTCGCGCCTGGTCTACGCCGGCACGCGCCTGCGGTTGCTGGGCACGCCCTGCGGGCGCTTCCAGGTGCCTGTGGGCGGCCGCGAGGAGGAGCTCTACGCGGTGGGCGGCAGCTACCGCCTGCGCGCCATCGCCACGGACACCGCGGGCAAATCCGCCGAATCGACCATGACCATCCATACCGCGACGGCCCTGCCGGGCCTGGCCAGGCTCTGAATCCACCATGGAGCGCAGGATGCTGGCGGACGAAGCAACAGGGCCTTCCGGCGGTTCCGCAAGGCCGCTGCCGGAAGACCCGCAGCGGCGGCCGGTTCCGCTTCCGCCCCTCCTGCCGGACCGCCGCGAACGGGGGCGTCGCCAGTGGCGCGAAGCGGGGCTGCGCTCGATGGCCTACTACCACCGCGACCGCCCAGGCCGTGATGGCGAAGCGGCCGTCCGCGAGCATCCCGCCGAGCGTGCGGAGCCGCGCACCGCCAGGGACGCGCCTCAGCCTTCGCGCCAGAGCACCTGCCAGTAGTCGGATTCGTCCGGATCGCCGAGGCCCATGCCGGACTCGCGCCGCCGCATGAACTGCATCGGCTGCAGCAGCGAGGCGTCTTCGGCGTGGGGAACCTCGTAGTAGCCCTGCGCCCGCAGGCGCTGGACCGTGGCTTGCAGGGCCGCTTCGTTCAGGCCTGTGCTGCATCCTGCTTTCTGGCTCATGCGCTACTCCTTTAGCGGTCAAGTCAGAAGTCGGCTCCGTGGCGCCGGGAGCCGGGTCGGGTGAGAGGAATTCTGGGAATGGACGCGCCGCTTTCAAGAGGCGGCCTGCTCCCGGCCAGCTGTCAGCGGCGCGCAGGGGCCGCCGCCCGCGGCCGGCGCGGCCGGCGGCGCGGGGCCAGCCGTGGCGGCCGCCCCGGCGCGGGCCGGCCCAGGTGCTGGCCGAGGATGCGCATCACCTCGCCGTTGGCCACCAGGCCGATATGGCTGCCCTTGACCTCCATGCGATCGCCGCAATGGCCGCGGAGCGGCACGCAGAACTGCCAGGGCACGATCCCGTCGCCTTTGCTGAAGATCGACAGGCAGGGCACGGCATAGGGCAGTGGAAACTGCAGCTCGCCCCAGTCCAGCTGCGGCATGTGCCTGCGGTTGAACCAGAGGAAGGCGTTCCACACGGCCGTGGATTGCGGCGTGCCGTGCAGCGGCGAACCCAGCGTGATGATCTCGCGGACCAGGTCGGGGCGGATGCAGGCCAGCTCGCGCGCATAGAAGCCGCCCAGGCTCCAGCCGATGATCGTCACCGGCTCGCCGCAGCGGTCGCGAAGTTCGTGCAGACGATGCAGCAGGCGTGTGCGCACGCCGGGCTTGGGGCCCCAGTTGACGCCCTGCTTCCAGGCGAAGCTGCGGTAGCCCACCTTGCGCAGGAAGCGCCGCAGGGCCCAGGTTGAAAGATCGCTGCACAGGAAGCCGGGGATCACCAGGATCGGGCGTCCGTCGCCGCGCGGGGCGTCGGCCACCAGGCGGCGTTCGGACAGGGCCAGGTAACGGCCCAGTTCAGCGATGCAGCGGGTCTCCCCCAGCGTGGCCAGGAGGGTGGGGCGGGTAACGGCAGCGACGAGCGCCTTCTTCATCTTCCTAACCTCCTTCAGCGGGCGCCAGGGACGGCGCGTTGGTGAGCGGCTGGGTTCAGGCTAGGCGGATGGCGGTGAATTCACGGTGAACCGGATTTTGCCCAGCATTCCGCATTTTTCCGTGCAAAAGACATTGAAAGATATGGCTTTGTCATCGTCGTCTGGGCGGGTAACAGGCCGCGAGCGCCGCATGCGGCGAGGACTTTCCTGTAGGAAATGCCCTATTGCCATCGAAGCGGGGCAGAGGGCATATTTTGACCAGCCGCCTTCACGGGAGCCCGACATGGACGAGCAGGAAGCCGCATCCTTGTGCGACGAGCTGTACCGCATGGCCAAGGCCGAGCCTGGCGCTGGCCAGGCGATTCTCGAGCGGGCCGCCGGCATCGCCCAGCAATTCGACGAGGCCTATCCCGATCACCGCGCCCTGTCCGAGCGCCTGCGGCGCATGCAGGCGCTGATGCAGGACTGGGCCGCGCCGGAAGGCTGGCAGGCCCATGGGCATGGCCCCGCCGTCCTGCGCGGGGAACTGGTCCAGCACATCGCCGCCATCACCGACGAGGTCTGCGCGAGGCCTGCCCTGGCCTGAGCCCGCCGGCGGCGGGCGCTCATCGGCGAGGTTGCCGGGCTTCGCCCCGCTCCGGCAGCGGCGGACGCTCGCTGCGTCCATCTTCCAGGACGTTGGCCAGGCCGCTGGCGGCGGGGCCGTTCACGACATGGCCGTCGCGCTTGTCGAAGCGCGAGCCATGGCAGGGACAATCCCAGGTCTCTTCCGTCGCGTTCCATTCCACCGCGCAGCCCAGGTGGGTGCAGATGGCGGAATGCTCGTGCAGCAGTCCCTCCTCGTCCCGATAGGCAGCGATCTTGTGCAGCCCGCGGCGCAGGATCGCTCCCTGCCCCGGGCGCAGTTCCTGTGAGCCTGCGAGGTCTCCGGCGGCAAGCAGGCCGGCGTACTGCGCGGCCACGTTGAGGTTTTCGCGCGCGAAGGCCGCGGCGGCGCGCAGCGGCACGCGCGCAGGAGCGTAGAGCCTGGCCCAGGGATTGTCGCGTCCCTGTATCAGATCCGTGATCAGCAGGCCGGCGATGGTGCCGTGGGTCAGGCCATTGCCCGAGTCGCCAGTGGCCAGGTACACGTGCCGGTCATGGGGATTGCGGCCGATGTAGGCCAGTCCGTCGATGGGCTCGACGACCTGGCCCGACCAGGCGGCCACCATCTCTCGCGCCATGGGAAACCGTTCCCTCGTCCAGCGCTCCAGCCTGCGAAAGGGGGCATCGCCGGCGCCACCGGACTGCCCGGTCTTGTGGTCCTCGCCGCCGACGATCAGCAGGTCCCAGTCCGGATCCTCGCTGCGGGCCTGGCGCAGGTAGTGATACGGATCGGGCGTATCCCAGGCCAGCAGGTCCGGCAGCCATCCGCCGGGAATGCGCAGCACGATCACGTAGCTGCGGTAGGACGCCTGCTTGGTATGCGGCGTGAAGAGATTGTTCATCGGGCTGTTGGTGGCCACCACCACGTCCGTGGCCGTCACGGCATGACCGCCGGCGATGCGCACGCGCACGGGATCGCCGTCCTCGATGTGCTCCACGAAGCTCTGCGTATGGATGCTGCCGCGACGCTCGATCACGCAGGCGGCGAGGCCGTTGAGATAGCGCAGCGCGTGGAAGCGCGCCTGCCGCGGGAAGCGCAGCGCGGGGCCGAAATCGTAGCAGTCCACCGGCAGCCGGGGCACAAGTTCCACGTCATGGAGGCCGGCGCGCTGCGCCGCTTCCAGCTCACGGAACAATTCGCCCTCGGACTCGCCGGGCGGCACGAAGAGATAGCCGTCGATACGGCGGAAATCGCAGTCGATGTGCTCGCTGCGGCAAATCTCCTCGATGCGATCGATGGCCCGGGCATGGCTTTCTGCCGCCAGCCTGGCACCGCCCTCGCCGTGGTATTTCTCCAGGCGGTGGTAGCGGTCGTCCAGTCCCGTGGCGAGGTGTCCGCTGGTGCGCGCCGTCTCGCCGCCGCCGATGCGACCGTCGTCCAGCACCACCACGGACTTGTTCTCGCATGCCAGCAGGTAGGCGGTGGTCAGGCCCGTGATGCCGGCGCCGACGACGCAGACGTCGGCGTGCAGGTTCTGGCGCAGCGGCTCTCCCTTGGGCAGGCGCGAGGTCTGCATCCAAAGCGACTCGGTCGTTCCGGAATCGGTCTTCATCGCGGTCTCCGTTGCACAGGCGAGGACGGTTCAGCGGCCCGCGGCCCGTGCTGGCGCGCGGCGGCTCCTCGGGCGGCGGGGGCGGCGTTCAGTCCGGTCTTGCAGGTCATGCGCGGTTCCTGGTGTCGGGCGGCACCTGCCGGGTGGCAAGCACCGTACCCGGCCCGGGCACGGCACTTGCCGCTCTACCGGGCCACGGACGGCACATGCCAGGAGGCAACGATGGAATCGAGCGGAAAGACAGCGCTGATCACCGGCGCGAGCAGCGGGATCGGATACGAGCTGGCGAAGCTGTTCGCCCAGGAAGGGCACAACCTCGTGCTGGTCGCCCGGTCCGAGGCCGAGCTCCAGCGCATTGCGCAGGACCTGGAACGGAGCTGCGGCATCGAGACCCTGGTGATCGCCGCGGACCTGTTCGATCCGGAGGCGCCGCATGAGGTCTACGACCGGGTCCGGCGGGCCGGCGTCACGGTGAACTACCTGGTCAACGACGCCGGCCAGGGCGTCTACGGCAAGTTCGCCGATACCGACCTGGAGCAGGAGTTGCGCATCATCCAGCTGAACGTCGACGCGCTGGTCGTGCTGACCAAGCTGTTCCTGCGCGATATGTTGGCCCGCAACGAGGGGCGCATCCTGCAGCTCGCGTCGATGGTCAGCAAGAATCCCGCGCCATGGTCTGCGATCTACGGCGGCACCAAGGCCTTCGTCTACTACTTCTCCCAGGCCCTGGTGCAGGAACTGGAAGGCACGGAGGTCACGGTCACGGCCCTGCGTCCCGGCGGCACCGATACCGACTTCTTCCGCAAGGAGCACGGCGAGGAGGCGGCCATCGTGCAGGAAGGCAAGCTGGGGCCGGCCGACCAGGTGGCCCGCGACGGCTACGAAGCCATGATGGAAGGCCGCAATGCCGTGGTGAGCGGCTGGCAGAACAAGATCATGGACAAGGCCGCGCAGCTGATGCCGGACACGCTGGCGGCAAAGCAGATGAAGAAGATGCATGAGCCGCGTCCCGGCGGGAGGCGGCAATGAGATCCGGCAGCCTGCTTCGCCGGCTCGATGCAGCCCTGCACGGCCAAAGCATGGCCGTCGCACCCGGCGCGACCGAGCGCACCCGCATGAGCCTGGTCCGCGTATGCTCCCGGTGCCATGGTCCGATGCGCCCCGCCCACGCTGCGGTGGAGGAAGACCGCATCACGGGGCTTCCGGTGACGCGCTATCGCTATGTCTGCGATGCCTGCGAGGGCCATCCTCCGGGCGGGCAGGGCGACGGGGCGTGAGCGGGCTGCCGATGGAAGCCGCGATCACCGC
>Ga0255097_1000609_pt1 | contig 14280 bp, 14 predicted proteins | sample Colum_Atlam_RepB_2_FD_188436 | JGI IMG/M metagenome (GOLD analysis project Ga0255097, IMG submission 188436) | Freshwater microbial communities from Columbia River, Oregon, United States - Colum_Atlam_RepB_8d | ecosystem: Environmental > Aquatic > Freshwater > River | place: USA: Oregon...
GCCTGCTGCTCGACCGGGGCGGCTTCAGCGGCCGGGGCCGGGGCGGCTTCCGGAGCCGGAGCAGCTTCTTCCTTCTTGCAAGCGGCCAGGGCCAGGGCGGCGGCGAGGCCAGCGGCGATCAGAACATTACGCATTTGAACAACTCCCAAGGGTTTGAAAAATTAAGTTACCTAGCTAGTAATCAGGACAGACCGTAGTCTGCCCCGATTAAGGGCGAAATCATACGCATTTTTTTGCATCGCACAAGACTGAGGCGCGGCTCAGGGAACTTTTTTGCTGCGCCTTGCCCGGGGATGGGCCTGGTCGTAGACCTCGGTGAGTCGCTTGAAATCCAGGTGGGTATAGATCTGGGTGGTGCTGAGGTTGGCATGCCCCAGCATCTCCTGGACCGCCCGCAGGTCGCCGGTCTCGGTCAGCAGGTGGGTAGCGAAGGAATGCCGCAGGCGGTGGGGGTGCAGGTGCGTGCCCAGCCCGGCCCGCTGGGCCCAGAGCTTGAGGCGCTGGCCGATGACGGCCCGCGAGGCCCGCTGGCCGCTGCGCCCCACAAACAGCGCCGTCTCCCCGGGTGCGGCCGCCAGGGGCCGCTGCGCCAGCCAGGCCTGCAGGGCCGCCTGGGCCTTGGAGCCGATCATGACGATGCGCTGGCGCCCGCCCTTGCCGTTGACGGTGATCTCGGCCTGGCCGCCGGCAACCTGGGCCAGGTCGAGATCGTGCAGCTCGGACAGGCGCATGCCGGTGGAGTAGAACAGTTCGGCGATGGCCTGGTCGCGCTCGGCCCAGCTGCCTTCCCCGCCCGCATCGAGGGCGGCGTTGAGATCCTCCCGCGGGATCACCGCCGGCAGCTTGCGGCGCAGCTTGGGTCCGCGCACGGCGGTAGCGGGATTGGCCTGCAGCCTCCCCGCGTGGACCTGCCGCTTGAAGAAGCCGCGCAGGCTGGAGAGGTAGCGGTGCAGCGAGGCCGGCTCGATGCCGGCACGGTGGCGGGCGGCGACGAAGCCGCGCACCGTGTGCTGGTCCACCTGGGTCAACTGGCCGATCCGCGCCTGCGCGCAGTAGGCGGCGAAGGCGTCCAGGTCCTTCTGGCTGGCGGCGAGGGTATGCGGCGAGTAGCGCTTCTCGTGCCGCAGGTAGGACAGGTACTCCGCGATCTCGGCGCCGAAGGGCGCTGGCGCGGGCTGCGTCATCAGAGACGCGCGCGCACCGCGGCGGCCACCAGCTCGGCGGTCATTTCCAGGAACAGCTTGCCCTGGCGCGGCTGGAAGCGCTCCGGGTCCACCGCGCCCAGGGCGATCATGCCCAGGTGCTTTTCCTTTTCCAGCGGGATGATCGCCGCCGAGGCGGGCAGCGTTTCCGCCTTGGGGAACAGCAGCTTCGCCTTGTCCGCGGCCAGCGGGCCGCACTCGATCAGGCGGGTGCGGAAGAAGTTCTCGAAGGCCCGGGCAATCTTGCCCTCCGGCTCCACCGAGGCCAGGCCGTCGATGTCGTGGCGCTTGTACTGCGTGCTGGACAGGCCGATGAAGGTTTCCTCGATGCCGAAGTCCTCGCGCATGCACTTGGCCAGTCCCACGGCCACCGCCGCCAGCGAGGGCGCGCGCATCAGCGTGCGGGCCAGGCGCTGCACGTTCTCGGCACGCTTCTCGTTGTCGCGCGCCGCCGCCAGCAGGCGCTCGAGCTTGTCCTCCAGGCGCTGGTTCTTGGCCCGCAGCATGTCGACCTGGCGCTCGATCAGCGACACCGCCGAGCCGGCCTTGTGGCGCATCTCGATGGCCTCCAGCAGGTCCGGGTGGCGGGTGAGGAAGTCCGGATGCGCCTTGAGGAAGGCGACGACCTCGCGCTCGTTGAGCTTGGGCGCTTCGGCTGCGTCTTTCTGTGCCTTCAATTCGGCCATTCCAATTCCCCCGTGAAAACCGTCTCGGCCGGCCCGGTCATGTAGACCGGCTGGCCCTCCCCCGCCCATTCGATGGTCAGCATACCGCCGCGCACTTCCACGTCCACCTTTTCGCCCAGGCGGTTCCACAGGCGGCCGGCCACCACCGCGGCGCAGGCGCCGCTGCCGCAGGCCAGGGTTTCGCCGGCGCCGCGCTCGTAGACGCGCAGGCGCGCGCGGTCGCGGCCCTGGATCTGCAGGAAGCCGACGTTGACCTGCTCCGGGAAGGCGCGGTGCCGCTGCAGCCGCGGCCCCAACTCGCCCACCGGGGCGGCATCCACGTCCGGCACTTCCAGCACGGCATGCGGATTGCCCATGCTGACGGCGCCGAACTCCAGGGCTTCGCCGTCCAGCTCCAACCGGTACAGCGGCGCAGGCGCGGCGGCCCCGGTGAAGGGCACCTGCGCCGGCGCCAGGCGCGGCACCCCCATGTTCACGCGCACGCGGCCGTCGGGCAGTTGGCGCAGCTCCAGGGTGCTGGTGCTGGTGCGGACGCGGATGCTGTCCTTGTCCGACAGGCCGCGCTCGCGCACGAAGCGCGCCAGGGCGCGGGAGCCGTTGCCGCACTGGCCCACTTCCGAGCCGTCGGCGTTGAAGATGCGGTAGTTGAAGTCGATGTCCGGCGCGGTGGGCGCCTCGATCACCAGCACCTGGTCGCAGCCGACGCCGAAGCGGCGGTCGGTCAGCTTGTGCAGCAGGGCCGGGGTCGGCCGGAACGGCGCGCGCGTGGCGTCGATGACCACGAAGTCATTGCCGGCGCCGTGCATCTTGGTGAACGAAAGCTTCATCCGCGCATTCTACTGTCCCGCGCCGGGCCGGGAGCGTATGCTCTTGAACACAAGGGGAATATTGGCGGGACCATGAGCAAGGAACGAGCCGCGCAGGGCGCCCGGGGGCGTCCCGCCGCATGAGGCACCTCTACCCCATCGTCACCACGCCCGACCTGGCGCGCTGCCGGGCCTTCTACGTCGAGGCCCTGGGGGCCCGGGTGCTGTTCGAGCAGGACTGGTACCTGCACCTGTCGGTGGACGGCTGGGAGATCGGCTTCCTGCACCCCAGCCATCCGCGCCGGCTGCCGGTCTTCGCCCATACGGCGCTGACCCGCGGACTTTGCCTCGCGCTGGAAGTGGAAGACGTGCGCGCGGCGCATGCGCTGATGCTGGCCCGTGGCTTCGAGCTGCTGGGACAGCTCGGCGAGCACCCGGGCGGAGAACTTTCGTTCTCGGTGATGGACCCGGCCGGCACGGTGCTCAATGTCGTGGAGCGGCGAGCCGAGGGCGGAGCGGAGTTCTTCGGCTGACCGGACCCCAGCCGTTCGCTGGACCTGCCGAGGCATCGACGGCCCCTGCGGCCGCGATGACGCCACCCGTGGCGAGACTCCCGCTCGCCCATTTCACCCCGGCCGCGTCCGGCTCAGCGCGAAGCGACTTCCAGTCGCGGCCGGGGCCAAACGCCCCATGGCCGGACATTCATCTGATCCGCCTCATCCAGGCCAGTATCTTCGCCGCCAGTTCTTCACCCGCATCTTCCTGGATGAAGTGCCCCACCCCTTCCAGCATCTCGTGCGGCTGGCCCTGGGCGCCCGGCACCTGCTTCTGCAGGACCTTGAAGGCGCCACGGGTGATCTTGTCGCGGTCGCCGAAGATCGTCAGGAAGGGCTTCTGCCACCGGCCCAGGGCTTCCCAGGCGCGGCGGTTGGCCGGCGTGGCCGGATCCTGGGGCGTGGTGGGCACCAGCGCCGGGAAGCGGCGCGCGGCGGTCTTGGAGGCCTCCGTGGCGAACGGCGCGTCGTAGGCCGCCAGCACCTCGGGGGAGGGCTTGCGGCTGCAGCCGGAGCGGATCACGCCGGAGACGGGAAACCACGGCGAGTGCAGCGCAAACGCGCGCCACAGCCTGAAGGCCGCCGGGGCCTTGCGGTCGCCGGTGGGCATGAAGCCGTTGGCCACGACGATGCGCGCGAAACGCTCCGGCTGCTCCATGGCGATGCGCAGCCCCAGCAGCGCCCCCCAGTCCTGGCAGACCAGGGTGATGTCGCGCAGGTCCATCTTCAGGATCCACTGCGTCAGCCAGTCCACGTGGGCCTGGTAGCTGAACAGCTCCGGTTCCAGCGGCTTGTCGGACTTGCCGAAGCCCACCAGGTCCGGCGCCAGGGCGCGGTAGCCGGCCTGGGCGAACAGCGGGATCATCTTGCGGTAGAGGTAGGACCAGCTCGGCTCGCCGTGCAGCATCAGCACCGGCGGCGCCGCGGCGCTGCCCTCGTCGACGTAGTGCAGCCGCAGGCCGTCGTCGAGCAGCAGGTAGTTCGGCTTGAAGGGGTAGCCCGGCAGGTCGGCGAAACGCGCCTCGGGCGTGCGGAACACTTTCATGGCGCGGGAGCATACGGTTTTTGACCACCCCGGACCACCGTGTTAGAAATCTTTGATTCGACGAGAGGGAGTTCATCCAGTGAAAGTGCTCGGGGCTGACATCGGGTTCGGCTACACCAAGGCCACGGACGGCAAGCAGCACCAGATTTTCAAGTCGATCGTCGGTGAGGCCAACGAGTCGCAGTTCGGCGAGAGCCTGCTGCCGGGCCAGCCGCTGTTCCCGCGCCACCTGATCATCAACGGCCAGTCGGTGTTCGTCGGCGAGCTCGCCGAGACGCAGTCGCGCGGCCGCGGCTTCACGCTGGACCAGACCCAGTTCCTGACGCAGTACAAGAAGACCCTGGCGCTGGCCGCCCTGGCCCCTTTCATCGACAGCGGCGACCCCATCCGCCTGGTGGCCGGCCTGCCGATCAGCTACTTCCGCAAGCACAAGGATGCCCTGACCACGCTGCTGCAGAACCGCCACCCGGTCACCGTGGTGAAGCCGGGCAGCGGCGAACGCGAGGAGAAGGTGATCTACGTGGAGCGCGTGCGGGTGATCCCGCAGCCCTTCGGCTCCATGTTCAACCTGATGCTCAACGACGTGGGCAAGCCTGCCAGCCAGCGCTTCGTCAGCGAGAAGATCGGCATCATCGACATCGGCTTCCGCACCGCCGACTACACCATCAGCGACAAGACGCGCTATTCCGAGCGCGGCAGCCAGTCCAGCGACTCCGGCATCTCGGTGGCCTACACCGCCATCGCCAACGCCCTGCTGGAGAAGAGCGGCATCAACGTGGAGCTGTACCGCCTCTACGACGGTATCTCCAAGGGCAGTATCAAGATCAAGGGCAAGCGCTACGACCTCAACGCCATCTCGCAGGCCGCCTTCGGCCAGCTGGCCTCGCGCATCGCCCAGGAAGTGAACCGCCTCTGGGCCGACGACTGGGACATCGACGCCATCGTCATCACCGGCGGCGGCGGCGCGGCCCTGGCGCCGTTCCTGACGCCGCTGCTGGAAGGCGAGGTGCTGCCGGTGCCGGCCGACCAGGATGCACGGCTGAACAACGTGATGGGGTACTGGAAGTACGGGATGAACCTGTGGGGGGCGTGAACCGCAAGCGTGTGAGTGTCCAGTGGACACTCACAGCGGTTTACGCCGAGCGACCATGTATGGCGTCACAGGAGGCGGCCCAGGTGCCGCCTTTTTCTTGCCTCCTCGCCCGCTGCAAGGTGAGGAAATCTCCAAGCGACTCTTGTAGGGCAGGAAGGCGAAGCGCATCCCCCTACTGCTCTGCTTAATCAACCTGCTAGCTTGTCTAGACTACTGCCGCCGTGAGTCAGCGTCAGCCTTGCCTTTCCAGATGCAGGCCTAGCCAGCGTTAAATCCTGATACTCCTCGTCGCCAAAAGAATCTCTGTAAGTGATTCTCAGATTAGAGACAAAGTCTTGAGGCGCCGTGGGATCCCATATCAATGCAACATCCTTGGTTTCCCCCGCCTGCCAATGCGCGTGAGATCTGCCTCCAACATGTTCACGAACTATCCCGCCCGACACATGCAGGGTTACCGTCGATACTGGTTTCCCCAGGTTTTGAATCTTCAATGTCTGCCGAACCAAGCCACTCGGCTCGGATGAGCTGCCGCCGCCTGCCGGGACAAAAACCGGCTGGGCAGCTCGCTTCTCGGCTCGGCTTTGAGCCTGAGCTAATTCATGATCTTTTAGGGCAACGCTTGCCATCGTCCGTTGCGCCTCGACCGAGTGGCGCAATTCCTCCACCTGATGCTGAAGCTCCTGCCCTTGCAGCTGCAGCGCAAATGAACTCTGCAAATAGCCGACCACCAGCCAGATGAAGCCTAATGGTGAAAAAGCGCCCGCCAGAAAATCTCCCCACTCATTGAGGGTGAGCGGAGGTTGATTTGGCTCTGACTGCAAAATCACAGCAAGCACAGTCATCGCGCTAATCCAGAGCGCAGAAAACACACTCGCTCCAAGGAGGAGGGGCCTTTGCCACTTCCAGACATGCAAGGACTTTGCAGTCGACATTGATATTCTTCCATCCTCTGAGGGGCCGCTTCCGCTTCTATCGTGAGACCCCACGCCCCTCACCCTCATCTCTTTCGCAGGCGTGGAAGGGAGCGCAGATCACGCGGCCCGCTTAACCTTCGTCTCCACCTCCAGTTCTTCCAGCGCCTCGCCCGTATACACCGCCAGGTGCTGCATCGACGGCAGGATGTCGCGGCAGCCGGTGAAGCCGATGTTGAACTGCCCCGCATAGCTCACGCTGGTGATGTTCAGCGCCTGCCCGTCCGACAGCAGCGACACCGGATACATCTGCTCCAGCCGCGCGCCGTTGAAGTACAGCGGACGGTCCGGGCCCGGCACGTTGGAGATGGTCAGGTTGAACATCGGCCGCGTCACGCCGCCCAGTCCGGTGAGCAGCTGCAGCACGTAGGGCGACATGTACAGCATCGTGTAGTTGTTGATGCCGGCCTTGGGCAGGCTCTGCAGATGCTCCTTGGCCACCTGCGTCGAGGCGTGGATCGCCTTCAGGCGCTCGATGGGGTCGGCCAGCTCGGTGTGCAGGCTGGAGATGATGAAGGTGATGGCGTTGCCCGAATGCTCGTCGTCCGCCGGGCGCACCGACACCGGCAGGCCCGCGGTCAGCGACTTCGCCGGGAGCTGGTCCAGCTCGCCGAGGTAGCGCCGCAGCGCGGCGGCCGACAGGCCCAGGAACACGTCGTTGACGGTGACGCCGGCGGCCTTGGCCACCTTCTTCACGCGGTCCAGCGAATAGTGCTGCGTGGCGAAGCGGCGCTGCGCCGAGACCTTGGCGTTGAGGATCGACTTGGGCGCCTCGAACGGCAGCACCCAGTCGGGGCTCTCGTGCTTCGTCGCCTGGCGCGCCAGGTCGCCGAAGGCGCGCGACAGCTCGGGGAAGGACTCGGACTGGCGCTGCAGGCCGGCTCGCAGCTTCTCCCAGGGGGTGCGCCCGGCGCCGGCGCGCGGCGGACGCGGGCCGTCGCGGCCGGTGCCGACGCTCCAGGGTGGCGGCAGGTCGCGCGCGGCGGGGTCGAAGGACAGCATCTTGGTCAGCATGCGCATGCCGCCGACACCGTCCACCAGCGAGTGGTGCATCTTCACGTACAGGGCGAAGCGGTTGTTCTCCAGGCCCTCGATCAGGTGGCACTCCCACAGCGGGCGGGTGAAGTCCATCGGATGCGAGTGCAGGCGCGAGATCAGCACGCCCAGCTCGCGCTCGCCGCCCGGCCGCGGCAGCGCGGAGTGGCGGAAGTGGTAGTCGATGTCGATGTCGGCGGTCTCGCTCCAGGTCGGGAACACCGACTTGAGGCGCGGCGAGGTCAGCCGGAGGTTGAAGGGCGCCGCGAAGTGCCGGGTCTGGCGCAGGTTGGACACGATGTCGTTGAACCAGGTGTCGGGCGCATCCTCGGGCATGGAGTAGATCGACAGGTTGGCGACGTGCATCGGCGTGCGCGCGCTGTCGACGAACAGCCAGGTCGCGTCCAGCGGGTTCAGGGTCTTCATGCGGCTCCTCAGCCAGTTTGTTTTCCTTTTGGTGCCGGCATGAAAGCACAGATTGGCCGCAGGGCCTACGAGGCCTGGTGCGCAGCCCCTCATGCCTTTTTATTTTATTGTAAAAAACTTTTATATAAATTATTAAATCACAATCCCAGCCTAACAATTGATAGTGTCTGGAGGGGCATTTTCGGCCTATACTGGTTTCCTGTTCTTAAACGCTCGTTCAGCAACGACTGCCGAGCCCTCGAGGAGAAGCCCATGAACACTGCGGTGTCCTACCTGCCCGGCATCAGCGCCAACGAAGCCGAAATCAAGCGCGTCTTCGACCGCCAGCGGGCCACCGCGCTGCGGCTGCGCACTTCCACCGCCGAGGAGCGCATCGCCAAGATCAAGAAGCTGCGCGACACGCTGCTGGCGCGCAGCGAGGAATTCCACGAGGCCGGCTACAAGGACTTCAAGAAGCCGCCGGTGGAAGTGGACCTCACCGAGATCGTCACCGTGGTGGTGGAGGCCAACGACGCCATCCGCCACCTCAAGAAGTGGATGAAGCCCAAGAGCGTGATGCCGACGCCGCTGATGCTCGGCACCCAGGCCTACGTGCAGTACGAGCCCAAGGGCCGCTCGCTGATCATCTCGCCCTGGAACTACCCGGTGAACCTCACCTTCGGCCCGCTGGTGTCCGCCATCGCCGCCGGCTGCACCGCGATCCTGAAGCCCTCCGAGATGACGCCGCACCTGTCGGCGCTGATGGTCAAGATCACGCGCGAGCTGTTCTCCGAGGATGAAGTGGCGATCTTCGAGGGCGACGCCGCGGTTTCCACCGCGCTGCTGTCCCTGCCTTTCGACCACATCTTCTTCACCGGCTCGCCGGCGATCGGCAAGGTGGTGATGGCGGCCGCGGCCAAGCACCTGACCTCCGTGACGCTGGAGCTGGGCGGCAAGTCGCCGACCATCGTCGACGCCTCGGCCGACCTGAACCTGGCGGCCCGCAACATCCTCTGGGGCAAGTTCACCAACAACGGCCAGACCTGCATCGCGCCGGATCACATCTTCGTGCACGAGTCGGTCAAGGACTCGTTCATCGAGGAATGCCGCGCGGTGATCGGCAATGCCTACGGCAGCACGGCGCAGGAGCAGATGAACAGCCCCTACCTGGCCCGCGTGGTCAACCAGCGCCACACCCAGCGCATCGCCGGCCTGCTGTCCGACGCGCAGCAGCGCGGCGCCCGCGTGCTGACCGGCGGCGCGGTCGACGAGGGCGCCTGCTTCATCGCCCCGACGCTGATCGACAACATCCCGGCCGACGCCAAGATCCAGACCGAGGAGATCTTCGGGCCGCTGCTGCCGATCATCGCCTACCGCAACCTGGACGAGGTCATCCAGCAGATCAACGACCAGCCCAAGCCGCTGGCGCTGTACATCTGGAGCAAGACCGAATCGAACATCAAGAAGGTGATGCAGAACACCAGCGCCGGCGGCACCTGCATCAACCACACCGTGGTGCAGTTCCTGCACGCCAACCTCCCCTTCGGCGGCGTCAACAACTCCGGCATCGGCAATGGCCATGGCCTCTACGGCTTCAAGGCCTTCTCGCATGAACGTGGCGTGGTCCGCACCCGCATCATGGGTGCCAAGCTGTTCTTCCCGCCCTACTCCCCGTTCACGCTCAAGATCATCGGCATGATCAAGAAGCTGGCGAAGATCCTCGCCTGACCGTGAGGGGCTGCTGACGCCACCGCGATCGCTGCGACCGCGGCGGAGTCAGCAGCCCCTAAGCCGTACCGCACAAGCCGGGCGCAAGCCCGGCTTTTTTGTTGCCGAGCTCCGTGGGAGCGGGCTTGCCCGCGATCTGTTGGACGTGCGGCAAAAGATCGCGGGCAAGCCCGCTCCCACATGTGGACGAGGCGCCCCGGCGCCGACGGGTCTCCAATGGGATACGCCCGATAGAGGCGCCGAGGAGAAGGAACATGTCGATGATGCCCAAGCTGGCGGCGCGTGACCTGGCGATCGTCGCCGCAACGCTGGCCCTGGTGGCCTGGAGCCACCGGCTGCAGGAGGCGGGCGCGGCGCTGCACTGGCCGGTGGCCGTGCTGGGCGGCGCCCTGGTGGCGGTGAGCGGCTACCTGGTGCACGAGTGGGGGCACCTGCTCGGCGCGCTGTCCCGCGGCAGCCGGGTGGAACTGCCGCCGACGCTGGCGGCGGTGTTCCTGTTCAGGTTCGACAGCGATCGCAACGACCGCCGCCAGTTCCTGGCGATGTCGATGGGCGGCTTCATCGCCTCCATCCTGGTGGTGGCGCTGCTGGCCGCGGTGCTGGATATGCGCTGGTGGGCCGACCGCGTCGCCATGGGCCTGGTCGTGCTCGGCGTGGCCGCCACCTTCATCCTGGAAGTGCCCGGCGCCTGGAAGGTCTACAAGGGCGCTCCGCTGCCGCATGGCGCCGCCTTCGTCGGCGGCGACGGTCCGGCATGAGGCGGGCCGCGGCGGCATCGTTGCTGGCGCTGGCGGCATCGGCCGCGCTGGCCGGCGGTGTCGAGATCGTCAGCCCCGACAGCCTCCATTGGCGCGGCGAGCCGGCCGCGCCGGGCGCCGTCGTGGCGGTCGTGCACGGCGATCCCCGGACGGGACCCTACGTGATCCGCGCGCGCTTCGAGCAGGGCGCGCGCTCAGCGCCGCATCGCCACCCCGACACCCGCACGATCACGGTGCTCAAGGGCCGCTACTTCTTCGCCACCGGCACGCGCTTCGACCCCCGGGCCCTGGAGGGCTACGGCCCCGGCACCCTGCTGGTGGTACCGGCCGGCACCCCGCATTTCTCCTCGGCGCCCGAGGGCGAGGTCATCGTGCAGGAGAGCGGCGACGGGCCGACCGCGCTGGAGCCGGTAGCGCCCTGAAGGCCTTTCGGAAGGACTCGGGACGTTTTTCCTTTCAGCCATTCAGCGCCAGCAGCTTCCGCGCTCTGGTCGCCAGCGCCCCGCGCAGCACCGCGGGCTCGAGCACTTCCACGTCGAAAGGCAGGCGCAGCAGCTGGCGCGCGAACCAGGCCGGCGCGTCGGTCTGCGTGTGCAGGCGCGTGTGCCCGCCTTCCGGCACCAGCATGCCCAGCGCGCCGCCGAGTTCGGCGGCGACTTTCTCCAGCGGCGCATGCAGCAGCACATCGACATCCAGTGCCCGCGGCAGCGCGACGATGCTCTGCTTCAGGTGGGCGGCAGCGTCGAAGCCGTCCGGCCGCGCGAAGCGCGCCTGGCGTGGCGCCAGGGCCTCGATCCGGTCCAGGCGAAAGGAGCGCAACCCCTGGCGCAGGTGACACCAGCCGGAGACGTACCAGCGGCCGGCACGGTAGACCAACCCGTAGGCGTCGAACTCGCGCTCGCTGCCCCGGCCCTGCTCGCCGCGGTAGCGCAGCCATATGCGCTGCTGCGCCTGCGCCGCGGCGGCGAGCTGCGCCAGCGCGGCATGATCGGCACGGTCGCGGGCGCCGGGCAGGTCCAGGGTCACGGTGGCGGCCAGCGCCTGCAGTTGCCGCTGCAGGGCCTGCGGCATCACGCGGCCCAGCTTGGCCTGCAGGCCTTCCACCGCCGGGGCCGCCTCGGCCAGCCCCAGGCCACGCGCCGCCACCAGGCCCAGCGACAGGGCCAGGGCTTCGTCGTTGGTGAACATCATCGGCGGCAGCCTGAAGCCGGACACCAGCGAATAGCCGCCGTGACGGCCGCGCTCGGCGGTGATGGGCACGCCGAGGTCTTCCAGCGCGCGGATGTAGCGGCGCAGGGTGCGCTCGTCGACCTCCAGCCGCTGCGCCAGTTCGGGGCCGCTGAGGCTGCCCCGGGCCTGCAGCAGTTCCAGCAGGGCCAGGAGGCGGGTGGTGGGTCGGGCCATGTTTCGAGCCTGGAAGAAAATCAGGGCGGAATCTAGCCTGATTCAGTCCTAGCCTGCGATTCCCCGATCCATTTCAAGAGGAATCGCAACATGGAACCTGTCCTTTTCTATGGCGTGCCGCAGGGCTGCTCCTTCGGCTCTATCGTGGCGCTGGAATGGCTGGGCGAGCCCTACCGCCTCTGCCGCATCGAGATGCTGGAGCAGCCCTGGGACCCGCTGTATGCGCGCGTGAACCCGCTGATGAAGACTCCGGCCCTGCTGGCCGGCGGCGAAGCCCTGAGCGAAAGCCTGTCGATCCAGCTGCACCTGGCGGCCCGCGGCATCGGCAAGGACCTGGGCTTTGCTCAGGGCACGCGCGACTACGACCGGCTGACGCGCATGCTCGGCTATCTCAACACCGACTTCTTCGCCGCCTTCGCGCCGCTGTGGCTGGCCTACGAGAGCGGCGCGCTGGAGCCGGTGCAGGAGCGGTTCCTGCGCGGCATCGGGCGCGACGAGGTCGCAAGGCAGTGCGCCTGGCTGGATCGCCTGCTGGCGGACCGGCGCTGGCTGCTGGGCGGCGCGCGCAGCCTGGCCGATGCCTACTTCAGCGGCATCGGCCGCTGGGTCGGCTACATGAAGCTGTTCGACACGGAGCGCGAATACCCGAACCTGCACCGCTACCTGCAGGCACTGGGCGACGACGCCGGCGTGCGCTTTGCGCGCAACGTGGAGAAGGATCCGCAGGGCGCGCGCGGCGCCGCCTTCCGCGGGCACGTCACCCTGCGGGAACTGGAGCCGCTGCTGCCGCCCGCAATCCTTCAGCGCCAGGCGGCGTGATCGATGCTGCGCCCCTTGGCGCCGTCCTCCAGGGCGGCGCGGAAAGCCGGCGGCACCGGCGTCTTGCCGAGCTGGTGGTTCACCATCACGTAGACCGTGTCGGAGCTGGCCCGCAACGCCTCCTCGCCGGCCAGGCGGAACTCCACGCCGATGGTGAAGGAGGTGTTGCCGATGTGACGCGTGGCGACGCGGCATTCCAGCACGTCGTCGTAGCGCGAGGGCGCCTTCCACTCGGTGGTCTGCTTCACCAGCTGGAAGTCCAGCTCGCTGCTGACCATCTGCGCCCCGTAGCCGATGGCGCGGATGAACTCGGACACCGCCAGGTCCACGTACTCGCCGTAGCGCGCGTTGAACACGACCTTCTGCGCATCGCACTCGCCGTAGCGCACGCGCAGGTAGTAGCGGAAGGGCTGGGACATGGAAGCTCCGGAGTTCGATGCGCCAAGCTTAGAACATGAGGGAAAAGGATTCCTCGCGCCCCGGGGTCGGGCAAGGGGCGCGCGTGAAGCGGGTGACGGCCCTCGCCCCCGCCCCTCTCCCTCGGGAGAGGGTTGCAGGCCGGTCCTCCCGGAAGCCTGGAGGGGAGAAAAAAATGACCCCGCCGGATCGCTCCGCGCGGGGCCTAGCGCTCCCCCCTCTTGATCGGTGACTACGGCTTGCGCCGGGCCTCGGCCTGGCGCTGGTCGTTGGATTTCAGCGGCGCTGCCGCGGCCTTCGCCTTGGATGCCGCCGAGCTCAGCGCCCCCAGCGGCAGGCCGGCGCCGGTGCAGGCCTCCTCGTCGGCGGTGTCCTCGGTCGGCAGCACGGTGTCGATCCAGCTCGTGATGAGGTTGGCGGCCTCGCCGTGCACCACGCTGCGGGCGATCGGCGGCATGCGCACGCCGGGCTCGGCGGAGCCGACGCGGAACGGCAGGATCGAGCCGGCGGCGTCCTTGGGGATGATGTCGTAGAGCTTGCCGCCGGAACCGCGCCCCGCCGCGACCGGCTTCTTGCAGATGCCGTAGTGGATGTCGACGGCGCGGTAGGCGTCGAGGAACAGGCCGGAGTTGGAGGCACCGCCGTTGGGCTGGTGGCAGTGCGCGCAGTTCACTTCCAGGTAGGCGCGCACACGCTGGTGGATGTCGTCCGCCGAATTCGCCGCCGCGCCGCTGTCGCCCGGCACGTTCCAGCGCGGTGCCTTCTCGATGCTGGCGGCATCGGCCGGCAGGCCCTGCAACAGACCCAGGCTTTCGAGATGCCGCAGCTGGTTGACGTCCTCGCTGCCGTAGCGCGCATCCTTGTTCATGAAGCGCGGCTTGAGGCCGATGGGCGCGGCGCCCGGCTCCTTGTCGTCGCCACCATGGCAGGTGACGCAGTTGAGCGCGGCGGGGATGCCGTAACGCGCAGCGGCGCCGGTGTAGCGCTGGCGCGTGCCGCCCAGGCCCTTCACGTCCGGATCATGGTCGAGGTAGTCGTATTCCACGCTGGCCTCGCCACCCTCGACCTTGAGCTCCGCCACGCGGCGGCCGTTCTCGGTCTTCCAGATGTAGGGCAGGCCCACCCAGTTCACGCCCTGCGCGGTCTGGCGCTTGATCAGCAGGCGCGTCTCGACCACGTTCTCGCTGATCAGCGCGCCGTCCGCCGCTTCCTTGCGGAAGGCGAAGGTCTTGGCGATCACCGTGCCCACCGGCAGGTCCAGCGTCGCCTGCGGGCCGTTGTTGTGGTCCTTGTACTGCGCCTTGCCGCCCGGCGGCAGGTAGATGAAGCGGTACTTGCTGGCGTAGTCGGAGAACAG
>Ga0255097_1000610_pt1 | contig 14273 bp, 9 predicted proteins | sample Colum_Atlam_RepB_2_FD_188436 | JGI IMG/M metagenome (GOLD analysis project Ga0255097, IMG submission 188436) | Freshwater microbial communities from Columbia River, Oregon, United States - Colum_Atlam_RepB_8d | ecosystem: Environmental > Aquatic > Freshwater > River | place: USA: Oregon...
TCCGTATGCAGTGTCACAGCGCCAGGATCGCCGGCAGTGCCTGCTCGATGCGCTGCCGCAGGCCGACTGAGACCTCCGTCATCGGCAGGCGCAGGCCGTCGGTGATCTGGCCCATGGCGGCCAGGGCCGCCTTGATGGGGGCCGGGTTGGGTTCCGAGAACAGCAGCCGGATCCAGGGCAGCAGGGCGTAGTGGATGCGCCGCGCCGCCTCCAGCTCGCCGGCGCGGACATGGGCCAGCAGGCGGCGGTAGAGATCGGGGCGGACATGCGCCGCCGCCGCGATCGCCCCATGGCCTCCCAGGCAGGCACAGGTGAAGATCAGCGCGTCCTCGCCGCTGAGCACCTGCAGCGGCGTGTCCCGGATCAGCGCGCAAAGCTGCTCCAGGTCGTTGCCGGCGCTCTGCTTGATGCCGACGATGCGCGGGTGCTGCGCCAGGGCCCTGAGCGTGCCGGTCTCCATCGCGATGCCGCTGCGGTAGGGGATGTTGTAGAGCAGGATGGGCCTTTGGGTGGCAGCAGCCAGGACCTCGAAATGCCGTCGGATGCCCTCCTGCGAGGGCCGCGTGTAGTAGGGCGTGCTGATCAGCCAGCCGGCCAGCGGCTGCGGCTCCAGCTCGCGCAGCCGAGCCACCATCGCCGCGGTGTCGTAGCCGGCGAGGCCGAAGACCACGGGACAGCGGCCCCGCGTCACCTCGAGCACGGCGGCGAGCACGCGCTCCTGCTCCTCTTCGCTCAAGGTGGCCGGTTCGCCGGTGGTGCCGCAGACGATGAGGCCGTCCACGCCCTGGTGCAGCAGATGTTCCGCCAGCCGCTGCATCGCGGCCAGGTCGGGTCGATTCTCCCGGAAGGGGGTTACCAGCGGGATCCAGATTCCCTGGAAGGCAGTCATGTGAGGCTCCTGTTGTGATGGATGGCGGACGTCGGGGACGCTGGCCATCGGCACGGAGCCGGCGGAGGGACTGCGGGGACTACAGGGGGTACGGCAAGGCAGGCGATCCGTCGGCGGCGCCGACGGGACAGCATCCCGTCAGGCGAGAGGCTGTTTCTTGGATTTGCCGAGGGATGCCGGGCGCGCGCAGGCCTGCCGGCCGCGGGGCGGCTGCGGGGTGGCATGGACGAGGGTCTGCGGGCTCATGGCGGCGCGCACGATAGACCAAAGCCGGATGGAGTGCAAAATCCTGCAGGAGCCAGCTTGCCGGCTCCTGCATCGGATCGGAAGGTTATTTCTTCTTCTCGAGGAACGCGTTGACCCGCCTGGAAAAATCCTCGGTTTTCGCGCAGCGCAGGAAGGCCGCGCGCTCGGCATCCAGCCGTGCCGACAGCTCCGGCTCGGCCGAGTCGCCCAGCAGCTGCTTGAATTCGCGCAACACCTGCGGCGGCTGCCTGGCCAGCAGGGCCGCGTAGGCCGCCGTTTCCTGCTCCAGTGCCGCCGGCTCGGCCAGCCGGGCCACCAAGCCCCAGGCATGGGCGGTGGGGGCGTCGAGCAGGCCGCGCGCCAGGATCACGTCCATGGCGCGGTTGGCGCCGATGCGGCGCGGCAGCGTGTAGCTGAGCCCGCCGTCGGAGGAAGTGCCCAGCGCGCCGTAGCCCACGACGAAGCGCGCATCGCTGGCGGCCACGATCAGGTCGCAGGACACCGCCAGCGACATGCCGCCGCCGGCGGCGGAGCCGGCGACGCTGGCGATGACCGGCTGCGGCAGCGCGCGCAGGTTGCGGACCGTGCGGTGCAGGCCGTCGATGATCGGCCCCAGCAGGCGGTCGGGATCGGGCAGCGCGTCGCGGATCGCGGCGATGTCTCCGCCGGCGCAGAACTGGCCGTTGTCGCCGCGCAGCACCACCACGCGGATGTCGCGGTCGTCCTTCAGCGCGGCGGCGGCATCCGCCAGCGCGTTGCCGGAGGCCAGCGACAGCACCGGCATGCGACCGACGGCGCGCAGCGTCAGGGTGGCGACGCCATCGGCGCGTTCGACGGAGACGTATTCGTTGCTGCTCACGTGAAGATTTCCTTATGCGATGAGGGCCTGGCCGCCGTCGACACCGATGGACTGGCCGTTGATGTAGCGTGAATCGTCGGAGCATAGCGCGACGACGAAGCGGCCGATGTCCTGCTCGCAGTCGCCGACCCGCGCCTGCGGCACGGTGGCGATGAAGGCGGCGGACTCCTCCGGACGCTCGCGCGTCCACCATTCCATGGCCGGCGAGTTGGCCAGCGGCAGGATGGCGTTGGTGCGGATGCCGTCGCGTGCCCACTCGCAGGCCGCGGCGCGGGTGAGCTGGCGGATGGCTTCCTTCACCGCGGCATAGGCGCCGTAGCCGGCCATGTCCCAGCGCTTGGCGGCGGAGGAACCGAAGTTGACGATGTTGCCGTCGCCCTTCAGGTGCGGATGGCAGAGTTTCATCAGGCGGAAGCTTGCCAGCGGACCGGACTCCCAGCCGGCGGCGAAGGCTTCCTCGGTCACGTCGTTGAGCGTACCCAGCGGCACCTCCTGGGCATTGTTCACCAGGATGTTGAGCTTGCCGAAGTGCTTCACCACGGTCTCGACGCATGCGGCCAGCGAAGCCGCGTCGCGCACGTTGCACTCCACCGCCAGCGCCTTGCCGCCGCGCTGCTCGATCTGCTTCACCGTGGCCTCGAGCTTGGCCTTGGTGCGGCCGGTGACGGCCACCGCGACGCCTTCCGAGGCCAGCGCGAAGGCGATGCCCTGCCCCACGCCCTGCCCCGCGCCGGTGACCAGCGCGACCTTGCCCTGCAGCTTTGCCATGTCTCTCTCCGGATGCCTTTCGTTTAGTGGACGCACTATCGGCCAGCCGGAGGAATGCCGGCCTGATCCGGCTGGAGTAGGCCCGGCGCCGGTCAGCCGTGGCCGGCGCAGGATGAACCGGGCATCACCGCCTTCCAGCGCGGATCGTCCACGCGGAACACGCGCGGCTTCATGTAGTCCCCGGGGTCGCGCAGGTAGTCCAGTTCCGGCGGATGTTCCAGGCCGGCCAGTGCGTTGCGCCACTGCGTCTCGTAGGCCGCCGCGCCGCCGCCCAGCACCGGCGCCCAGGCATCGTGATGGCTGGGCAGGAACAGCTGCGGATGGGCGCTGGCGACGTACTGCGTGGAGTCGCGCAGGCCGCTGGTGACCATGCCGAAGCCGACGATGGCACCCACCTGCACGTCGACGCAGCCGGGGAAGCCTCCGAGCGCGGCCTGGATCGCCGGCCCCTGGGGCTCCTCGTCGCCGATGGGCCCGGTGGAGTCGTGCCACAGCAGGCTGAAGTCGCCCACCCGCAGGTGGTAGGCCCAGGTGCCGCCCTCGGGCTGGCCCAGCAGGCCGTCGTCGGTCAGCGCCTGCAGGAAGCCGGCGATCTCGCGGGGGTCGGTGTTGAGGTGCTCCAGGTAGCTCAGCACCTGCGGCACGAAGATAAGCGGCAGGCCGCCGGTCAGCAGGTCGGAGGGATCGACCGCGGAATGGATGTGCTGCAGCACCTGCAGCGGCGGCAGGTCGCTCCACAGGCGCAGTGCCTGCAGGGCGCCGGGGCCCGGCGACTCGCGGCTGCCCAGCACGACGCAGGGGAAGGCCGCCATCGCGCCGAGCTGCGCCGCACGCTCGCGCGCGGTGTTGCAGACCGACTGCCCGGCCACCAGCGCGGCGCCGGTATGGCCGGCGACGTAGCCGGCATCCGCGGCGTGGTCGAAATGGCCGTGGCCGATCAGGATCGCCTCCGGCCGGATCGCCGCCAGCTCCTCGCGGCCGATCGGCACGTAGTCCTCCTGCAAGCCCACCGACTCCCAGGCATCGAACAGGAACAGGTGGCCGCCGGCCGAGGCGATGAAGCTGGAGACGCCGTACCACCAGAGCTTCACGGTGTCCGGATCGGTGGCCCCGGGGCCCAGGATGCGGTCGCGCGCGGCCTGCACCTCGGCGCCGGCCGCCGGTGCCGGCGGCAGCGGCCGCCATTGCGCCGCCGGCACGTCGCCGACATTGCCGCCGGAAGGGGGCTCATCCACTTCCGCCGAACGCGAACAGGCCGCCAGCGCGGCCAGCAGCAGCAAGGTCAGGACGCGCAGCGCCATCAGGATCCCCCGGATCGAAACTCGTGAAGCCTAGCAGGGCCGCAGGCCGCCGCCTTGTACGGAACGCGCGCCGCGGCTACTCGCCGTTGAAGTCGACGAAGGTGCCGTCCACCAGCCGGTCGCGCATCGCCGGATTGGCGGCGGCGACGTCGCCGCTGGCGTTCATCTCGGCGATGTAGGCCTCCATGGCACGCTGCGTGGACTTGTGCCCCAGCGAGCTCACGAAGGCGGCCTGCTCCATCTTCAGGCCCATCTCCAGCGGCAGGTTGCCGCCTTCCAGCACCGCACGCTTGCAGGCCGCGACCACCGGCTTGGAACGCCGCGCCAGGCGCTCGGCGGTGGCCAGCGCCTCGTCCAGCAGCAGGGCCCGCGGCAGCACGCGGTGGACCAGGCCGATGCGCTCGGCCTCCTCGGCCGGCACCGGCCGTCCCTCCAGCACCAGCTCCAGCGCGCGGCCGCGCCCGATCAGGCGCGCCAGGCGTTGCGTACCGCCGCCCCCCGGCGTGATGCCGATCAGGATCTCGGGCTGGCCGATCAGGCCGTCGTCGCTGATCAGGCGCAGGTCGCAGGCCAGCGACAGCTCGCAGCCGCCGCCCAGGGCCACGCCGTTGATCGCCGCGATGAACACCGCGCCGCTGCGGCCGATGCTCGTCATGGTGTCGTGGAAGCCGCGCAGCTGCGCCAGGCCCGCGGCCGGCGTGCGCTCCAGCACCGCGCCGCTGCCCGGGATGCGCTCCAGCGCACCGATGGCGCCGATGCTGGCCTTGGCCAGGGACTCCGGCAGCGAGGGCGCGCTGCGCGCCAGCGCCAGCAGCTCGCGGATATCGTAGTGGGCGATGAAGCGTTCGGGGTGCGCGCCGGTGAGCACCACGGCGCCGACGCTGTCGTCGTCGGTCGCGCGGCCCACGAGCTGGTCCAGCTCCGCGACCATGCCGGCGCCCATCAGGGCATGCGGCGGATGGTCCAGCCGGGCCAGCAGCACGCGGCCGCGCTGCTCGACGTGGATCTGCTCGGACATGGCGCACTCCCCTGGGGCCAGGCCCACAGACTAGCAGCCCCGGGCGGCAACGCGCAGGATCCGCCGCCCCGCCGGGCGGCGCGGCCGCCGGAGCGGGAGCAGCGGCAGGGACTATCGGTACGGCGAGCGGCTCAGCTCCATGCCCTCCCGGATGCGGCAGCTGATCGTCAGGCTGCCGTCACCGGCCCAGATCTTGGTGCTGCGCAGCCCGGGGGCGTCCACCAGCCGCAGGGCTGGCGACTTGGCCGACGCGGCCAGATTGTCGGAACGCGTCAGGCACTCGCTCCAGCTCATGCGGAAGACTTCCCTCTTGCTCACCGGCCCCTCTGCCGGATAGCGGCCCAGCGGGATCATCAGCTGCAGCTGCTCCGGGGTATAGGTCGCGCCGGCCTGCGCCGAAAGTGCCACCAGCAGCAGGAGAGCGGGAAGGCCGGCCAGTTTCATGGGATATCCGTTTTCCGGAACAAGAAGCCAGGGGCAAGATTAAGCCGGGGCCTGCGGCGAGTGAAGCGGGCGGCAAAAAGGCCCGGCCTCCTCGCGGAAGCCGGGCCTTGCAGGCAAGCCGCTCAGGCCGCAGCCGCGATCTTCGGCTGCTCGGCCTTGGCCGACTCCGCGATGTCGCGGGCGGCGATGTAGCCGAAGGTCATCGCCGGGCCCAGCGTGGAGCCGGCGCCCGGGTAGGTGCTGCCCATGACCGCGGCGGAGGTATTGCCGATGGCATAGAGGCCGGCGATGACGCTGCCGTCCTCGCGCAGCACGCGCGCCTTCGGATCCACGTCCAGGCCGCCCTTGGTGCCGATCTCGCCGGGGTACATCGGCACGGCATAGAACGGCGGCTTCACGATGGGCCCCAGGCAGGTGTTGGGCTTCACGCTCGGGTCGCTGTAGTAGCGGTCGATCGGGATGCTGCCCTTGCCGAACTCCGGGTCGACGCCGGTCTTGGCGTACTCGTTCATGCGCGCCACGGTCTCGGCCAGGCCCTTGCGGTCCACGCCGATCTTGCCGGCGAGCGCATCGATGCTGTCGGCGCGGAAGTAGACCTTGTCCAGCCAGTCGGCCGGCAGCCGCGCGTCCGGCTCGATCTGGCCCGGCAGGAAGATGCCCATCGGGTACTTGTAGCGGAACGTGGCGTCGAACACGAGCCAGGCCGGCACGCAGCCGTTGCCCTTGGCGTGGTCTGCATACATCGCGTCCCGGAAGTCCGGATACGCCGCCGCCTCGTTGGCGAAGCGCTTGCCCTCGGCATTCACGGCGACGCAGCCCGGCATGCCGCGCTCGATGAACAGCGTGATCTGCTGGTCGGCGCCCGGCTTGCGCACGGTGGGCGAACCCCAGACCTTGTCCATCAGCTTGGTCGCGGCGCCCAGCGCCTGGCCGGCGCGGATGCCGTCGCCCTGGTTGATCGGCGGCGCGGCGGTCCATTCCACCTTGGTCGGCTGCGCCAGGTACTTCTCGCGCATCGCCTGGTTGGACTCGAAGCCGCCGCAGGCCAGGACCACGCCGCGGCGGGCGCCGTAGCGCTGCTTGCGGCCGCGATGCACGACATTGACGCCGACGACCCGGCCGTTCTCCTCGATCAGCGAGTCCATGCCGCATTCCAGCACCAGCGGCACGTTCTTCTGCAGCATGGCGTAGCGCAGGGCCGACACCATGCCCTGGCCGAGCACCTGGCGGCGGTCGCGGTGCGTCTTGCGGCGCCAGCCGATGTCGAGCCAGTACTTGAGCAGCATCTTCAGCGTCAGCCAGATCCAGCCCGGTCCGCGCGAGAACAGCGTATGCGCCTCCACCTGGCTCATGGCGATGCGGCCCATCAGCAGCGTGCCCTTGAAGGATTCGCGCTGCCGGTCGAACTCGGGACCGAGCAGCGAGGCATCGAAGTCCACCGGCTCCATCGAGCGCCAGCCGTCCTTGCCGCCCGGACGGTTGGAGTAGTAGTCCGGGTACTTCGGCACGTTGCGGTACTTCACGCCGAAGGTCTTGGCCATGTAGCGCACCATCTCCGGCGCGTTCTTCAGGTACGCCTCGATGCGTTCCTGCGGAACCTCGCTGCCGACGATCTCCTTGAGGTAGGTCAGGCCTTCCTCGTAGGAGTCGCTGCCGCCGGTGCGGGCGATGTCGTCGTTGTTGGGGATCCAGATGCCGCCACCGGACACCGCCGAGGTGCCGCCGTACTTGTCGGACTTCTCGATCACCACGGCCGACAGGCCCAGCGACTGGGCGCACAGCGCGGCGGTCATGCCGCCGCCGCCGGAGCCGACGACGACGACGTCGAACTGCTGGTCGAAGTTGCTCATGGCTTACAGGAAGAAGTCGGTGTTGTCGCGGCCCAGCAGCACGCCGCCGTAGTTGCGGCCGAAGATGTCCGGGTTGTTGGCGTAGTGCGCGCGCGCCGCGTGGATGTCGAGGAAGAAGCGCACCAGCGGGAAGTCGCTGAAGATGCCGCGGCCGCCGCAGGCCGAGAACAGCTGGTAGGCGTGACGCGCGCTGCGCTCCACGACCTGGGCCGCCTGGTAGCGGTAGTGCAGGCGCTCATTGAGGTCCAGCGGCTGGCCGCTGCGGATCTTGCCCAGCAGCGTGTCGAAGTTGCGGCGCAGGATCAGCTTCATCTCGTCCACGGCCAGCATGGCGTCGGCCACGGCGAGCTGGGCAGGGCCCTGCTCGGCGGTCTTGGAACCCATGTTGCCGGTCCAGGCCTTGCCCCAGTCCACGAAGCTGTTGACCGCGCCCTGCAGGCCGCCGATCGCGGCGCTGGACACCGCGCGCACGAAGATCTGGCCGAACGGCAGGTCATACAGCGTCGAGGTGAAGGTCTCGCCGCCGGGGTTGGTGCCCATGAAGCCGTCGCTGGCCTTGTGCGTGCGGTACTCCGGCACGAAGCAGCCCTTGACCACGATGTCCTTGGAGCCGGTGCCCTTGAGGCCCATGGTGTGCCAGGTGTCGATGACCTCGAAGTCCGAGCGCGGCACCAGGAAGGTGCGGTACTCCGGAGCGCCCTTGCCGTCTTCCGGGAAGATCAGGCCGCCGAGGAACACCCACTGGCAGTGGTCGATGCCGCTGGAGAAGCCCCAGCGGCCGCTGAACTGGAAGCCGCCCTCGACGCGCTTGACCTGGCCCTTGGGCATGTAGGTCGAGGCGATGAGCACGGAAGTGTCGCCGCCGCCCCAGACATCGGCCGCGGCGCGGGGGTCGAACAGCGCGATCTGCCAGTTGTGCACGCCGATCACGCCGTAGATCCAGGCGGTGGACATGCAACCCTCGGCCAGCGTGGTGCAGACGTCGTAGAACACCTGCGGGTCCATCTCGTAGCCGCCGTACATCTTCGGCTTGAGCACGTCGAACAGGCCGGCGGCCTGCATGTCGGCCACGGTCTCCTTGGGCACGCAGCGGTCGGCCTCGGCCTTGGCGGCGCGCTCGGCCAGCACCGGCACCAGGTCGCGGGCGCGCTGGACCAGGATCTCGGGAGTGACGGTCTGGGGCTTGGATTGCATCGTTGAATCTCCTTGACGGGCCCCGTCCGGCGGGGGCCTTTTCGTAGTGGCGCCAAGGCTCACACAGGGCCGCAAGCCGAGCATCGTCCAAAATGACTAGAGCTCGGGCAGGCTCCTCCGCCCCCGCAAAAACAGGACCTTAGCGCCGGCTGGCCACCGGCATCAGGAAGCGGCACAGGGCCGGGCCCAGCAGCACCGCGCCGAGCATGTTGGCGGTGAACATGAAGGCCAGCAGCAGGCCCATGTCGCGCTGGAACTGCAGCGCCGAGAATAGCCAGGAAATCACGCCGCCGGCCAGGCACAGGCCGGTGAACAGCACCGCCTTGCCGGTCTGGCGCAGCGTGGCGACATAGGCCTCGCGCAGGTCCAGGCCCTCGTCCAGCACCTTGTGCCGCAGCAGGTCGTAGACGTAGATGCCGTAGTCCACGCCGATGCCCACGGCCAGGGTGATCACCGGCAGGGTGGCCACCTTCAGGCCGATGCCGAATACCGCCATCAGGGCGTTGGCGAAGATCGATACCAGGAACAGGGGAATGCCGATCACCAGCAGGCCGGTGAAGGAGCGGTAGGACAGCAGCACCAGGGCACCGATCACCACGTAGACCCAGAGCACGGTCTTGAGTTCGCTGGCCTCCACCACCTCGTTGGTGGCCGCCATCACGCCGACGTTGCCCGAGGCCAGCGCGAAGTGCACCGGGCAGGGCGAGGGGCCGGGCTCCGCGCGGGCCTCGGCGCTGCGCCGGCCCGTCTCGCAGGCGGCCGGATCGAGCTGCGGATGGTCGGCGAAGAAGTCGCGCGCGTTGTCGCGGTTGAAGCGCTCCACGGCGTCGGTGATGCGGTGGATCGTGGTGGCCTTGTGGTCCGAGGTGAAGACGTAGACCGGGATGGCGCTGCAGTCCGCGTTGAGCAGCCCGGTGGAGGTCTCCACCGGCTTGGTGGAAAGCACCAGGGAATCGTGGTTGCGCGGCAGCACGCGGAACTTGACGTGGCCCTCCCAGAAGCCGGAGTAGATCGCCCTGGCGATGTCCGGCAGCGCGCGCGTGGAGGCCACGCCCTCGACGTTGCGCATGTGCCAGGCGAAGCGGTCCACCTGCTCCAGCGGATCGTGCTCGATGCAGTCCCAGGAATCAGCCTCCGCCACGACGGTGAGGATGTCGGTGGCGATGCTGAAATTCTCGGCGATGGTCCGCGAGTCGCGGTTGTAGACGGAATCCGGCCGCAGCTCCGGCACGCCCGCCTGGGCATCGCCGATGATGCGCTGGCCCTGCAGGTATCCGCTCAGGCCCAGCACCACCGCCGCCAGCAGCAGCAGGCCCGCCGCCACCGGCGCGGTGGTGACCGCCGCCATGCGCTGCCACAGCGCCTCGCCGCTGCGTGCCAGCTGCGCGCGGCGCGCGCGGAAGGCTTCCAGGTCCTTCACGCGCAGGCGCGACAGCCAGATCGGCATCATGACCTTGTTGGTGACGATCACCGCGAACATGCCCAGGCAGGCATTGGCCGCCATCTCGCGGATCACGCCGATCGGCACCAGGGCGATGGTCAGGAAGCCGGCGACGTTGGTGATCAGCGCGATGCTGCCCGGGATGAACAGGCGCCGGAAGGTGGAGCGCGAGGCCTCGAAGGGCGCCTCGCCCTGCACCACCTGGTCGGCCCAGGTGTTGACGTACTGCACGCCATGGCTGGTGGAGATCGCCAGCACCAGGAAGGGCACCATGATCGCGAAGGGGTCCAGGCCGTAGCCGAAGCTGTGCAGCAGGCCCATCTCCCAGATCACCGCCACCACCGAGCAGGCCAGCGGCAGCCAGGCCAGGCGCAGGTCGCGCAGGTACAGCAGCAGCGCCAGGAAAGTGCCGAATACGGTCAGGGCGAAGAAGAACACCACGCTGCGGGTGGCATCGGTGACGTCGCCGATGACCTTGGCGAAACCGACGATATGCACCGAGAGGCGCGGGTTGTACTGCGGGTTGGCGACGCGCTCGGCCTGCAGCAGGCGGCCGGGGACCTGCACGACCACCGGCTGGCCGTTCTCGTCCTGCCCAGCCGTGTCGATGCCGCGGAACCGCAGCTGCCAGCCGGGATCGGCGAAGCGCTCCGCCACCACCTGGCCGGCCTTGAAGGCGCCATGGTCGGCCTTGAGCCTGAGCAGGTACTTGTCCGGACTGGTGAAGCGGCCGCGGACATCGCTTTCCAGGCCATGGGCCACGCGCTGGTAGTCGGTGCGGGCATTGGTGCTGGGATTGCGCTCCAGCACCTCGGCATAGACCATCGCGCCGCGCTGGTCCTGGCTGACCAGGCGCCCGATCACGCCGGCCTTGCCCACCGCCACGCGGATGCCGGCCAGCATCTCCGGGGTCGGCGTGTAGTTGGCCGGGATCACGTCCTCGGCGCGGAAGCCGCCGTCCACCACCTCCAGGTAGCGCACGTTGCGCGTGAAGATCGACGACAGGCGCGCGCGGTCGATGCCGGGAATGAATTCCACCTCCTCGGTCGCGGCCTTGAGGCTGGCCATGAACTCCGGGTTGTAGATGTCGCCGTCCTTCTGCACCAGCGCCACCAGCACCGCGTTGGCGCCGCCGCCCAGGTCCTCCTGGTAGCGCTGCAGCACCTGCATGTAGGGATGCTCCAGCGGCACGGTCTTGTCGAAGCTGGCGTCCGGCTTGAGCTGCAGGGCCTGCCACAGCATGGCCAGGGTCATCAGCGCGAGCAGGGCCAGGCTGAGGCGGCGGCCGCGCGGCGCGTAGAGCGCCGGTTCGACGAAACGGACGATGGACTGGGCGGTCAAGGCCATGGCGGGTTTTCCCTGGTTTTCCCTACGCTAACCATCGGCCCGGCGCCCCGCCCCGTTCGTTTGCAGTATCAAAAAACAAGAAGGGCGGCTCGCGCCGCCCTTCGGGAACTGCCCGCTGTCTCCGCCGTTCACCCTCCGACTGGCTCGGGGCGAACGGCCGAAGGCTCTCGCATCAGTTCAGACCAGCGCGCCGTGGCACTGCTTGTACTTCTTGCCGCTGCCGCAGGGGCAGGGATCGTTGCGGCCGACCTTGGGCATGTCGCGCACCACCGGGGCCTGGCGCTGCACGGGCTCGGCGGCCTCCAGCCGGCGCGGGGCGGCGCCCTGCGGCGCGGCGGCGGCCGGCTGCTCGTCCGCGGAGCCGGCCACGTCCGGCGCGGCGGCGTGCTGGAACTGCAGCTCGCGCTCGGCCTGCTGGCGGCGCTGCTCCTCGATGGCCCGCACTTCCTCCTCCGACTGGATGCGGACGCGGGCCAGCATGGAGATCACGTCGTGCTTGAAGCGCGCCAGCATGTCGTTGAACATGCCGAAGGCCTCGCGCTTGTACTCCTGCTTGGGGTCCTTCTGGGCGTAGGAACGCAGGTTGATGCCCTGGCGCAGGTAGTCCACCGCGGCCAGGTGCTCGCGCCAGAGGTTGTCCAGCACCTGCAGCATGATGGCCTTCTCGAAGTGCTCCAGCACGGCGACGCCGATCTGGTCCTTCTTGGCGTCGTAGGCCTCGCGCACCTTGTCGAGCAGGCGCTCGCGCAGCTTCTTCTCGTTGAGGTCCTGCTCGTCGTCCAGCCACGCGCGGATCGGCAGGTCCAGGTGGAAGTCGCGGCGGAAGGCATCCTGCAGTCCGTCGACGTTCCACTGGTCCTCGATGGTCTGCGGCGGGATGTAGGCGTCGATCACGGCGGCGACCACGTCCGGGCGGATCTCGTCGACCATGGCGGTGACGCGCTCGGCGCCCATCAGCTCGTCGCGCAGCTCGTAGACGGCCTTGCGCTGGTCGTTGGCGACGTTGTCGTATTCCAGCAGGTGCTTGCGGATGTCGAAGTTGTGCGCCTCGACCTTGCGCTGCGCGGTCTCGATGGCGCGCGACACCCAGCGGTGCTCGATCGCCTCGCCCTCCTGCATGCCCAGGCCCTGCAGCATGGCGCGCATGCGCGGCGGCGTGAAGATGCGCATCAGCGTGTCGTCCAGCGACAGGTAGAAGCGCGAGGCGCCCGGGTCGCCCTGGCGGCCGGAGCGGCCGCGCAGCTGGTTGTCGATGCGGCGGGATTCGTGGCGCTCGGAGCCGAGCACGCAGAGGCCGCCGGCCTGCAGCACCTGCTCATGGCGCAGCTTCCACGCGGCGCGTGCCGCATCGCGGGCGGCCGCGTCGTCTTCCGGCAGCTTCGCCAGCTCGGACTCCAGGTTGCCGCCGAGCACGATGTCGGTACCGCGGCCGGCCATGTTGGTGGCGATGGTGACCGCGCCCGGACGGCCGGCCTGGGCGACGATGTCGGCCTCGCGCTCGTGCTGCTTGGCGTTGAGCACCTCGTGGGCGATGCCTTCCTTCTTCAGCAGCGCCGACAGCAGTTCGGAGGTCTCGATGCTGGCGGTACCCACCAGTACCGGCTGCTGGCGCTGGTGCGCCTCCTTGATCTCGGCGATCACGGCGGCGAACTTGTCCTTGGCGTTCATGAACACCAGATCGCCGTGGTCCTTGCGCAGCATCGGCCGGTTGGTCGGGATCACCACGACCTCGAGGTTGTAGATGCTCTGGAACTCGAAGGCCTCGGTATCGGCCGTGCCGGTCATGCCGGACAGCTTGTTGTACAGGCGGAAGTAGTTCTGGAAGGTGATGGACGCCAGCGTCTGGTTTTCCTGCTGGATCTTCACCCCTTCCTTGGCCTCGATGGCCTGGTGCAGGCCGTCGCTCCAGCGGCGGCCCGCCATCTTGCGGCCGGTGAACTCGTCGATGATGACGATCTGGCCGCGCTCGACGATGTACTCGACGTCGCGCTTGTACAGGTGGTGCGCGCGCAGCAGCGCGTTGAGGTGATGCATCAGCACGATGTTGGCGGCATCGTAGAGGCTGTCTTCCTCGCCCAGCAGCTTGGCCGCGCGCAGCAGGTCCTCGACCTTCTCGTGGCCGGCCTCGCTCAGGTGCACCTGCTTGGCCTTCTCGTCCAGCACGAAGTCGCCGGTAGCCTCGTCCTCGTCGGAGTTCTTCTCGCCGCGCACCAGGCGCGGGACGATGGCGTTGATCTTGCGGTACAGCTCCGGATCGTCGTCGGTGGGGCCGGAGATGATCAGCGGCGTGCGGGCCTCGTCGATCAGGATCGAGTCCACTTCGTCGACGATGGCGAAGTTCTGGCCGCGCTGCACCTTGTCGCCCAGCGAGAAGGCCATGTTGTCGCGCAGGTAGTCGAAGCCCAGCTCGTTGTTGGTGGCGTAGGTGATGTCGCAGGCATAGGCCTCGCGCTTCTCCTGCGTGCTCTGGCCGGAGGTGATCACACCCACCGTCAGGCCCAGGAAGCGGTAGATGCGGCCCATCCACTCGGAGTCGCGGCGCGCCAGGTAGTCGTTGACGGTAACCACGTGCACGCCCTTGCCGGGCAGCGCGTTGAGGTAGGCCGCCAGCGTGGCGACCAGGGTCTTGCCTTCGCCGGTGCGCATTTCGGCGATCTTGCCGTCGTTGAGCACCGCGCCGCCGATCAGCTGCACGTCGAAGTGGCGCATGCCCATGACGCGCCTGCCGGCCTCGCGCACCACCGCGAAGGCCTCCGGCTGCACCGAGGCCAGCTTCTCGCCCTTGGCCAGGCGCTCGCGGAAGACCTGGGTCTGGGCCGCCAGCTCGGCGTCGCTCATGGCGGCGAACTTGGATTCCAGCGCGCCGACCTGGCGGACCAGGGTATCGAGCTTTTTCAGGATGCGCTGGTTCTGGCT
>Ga0255097_1000614_pt1 | contig 14145 bp, 14 predicted proteins | sample Colum_Atlam_RepB_2_FD_188436 | JGI IMG/M metagenome (GOLD analysis project Ga0255097, IMG submission 188436) | Freshwater microbial communities from Columbia River, Oregon, United States - Colum_Atlam_RepB_8d | ecosystem: Environmental > Aquatic > Freshwater > River | place: USA: Oregon...
GTCTTCCGCCATGGACGGGGCCCCAGGGCCTTGGTCGGGCGGATCAGCCTTCTTCGGACTCCACCTGCACCTCGAACCCGCCTTCTTCGCCTATCGTCAGCCGGACCGTCATGGGCCGCAGCAGACGGAGCAATCCTCGGTGTAAACCGCTGATCCGCCGGACAGATCGAGCTCCAGCACGATCTGTTCCCAGCAAGCCGGGCAGGTGACGACGGCTTCTTCGAGCATGGCGTTCTCCTCACAGCCGGCATGACGGCCGATTCTGGCTCAAAGGAACAGCTCCAGCAGCCGGTTCAGATGCCGGTGCCCCAGCGCCGTGGGCCGCAGCAGGGCCGGGTCCGGCTCCATCAGGCCCAGGCGGCGGGCCTCGGCCAGGGGCACGTCCAGGGCGGACAGCGGCAGGCCGGTACGCTGTTCCCACAGGCTCGCCGCCACGCCGGCGTTCAGGCGCAGCACGTTGAGCATGAATTCCACCGGCATCTCCTCGGCGGAGAGCCGGCGCTGCTCCTGCACGGCGGCCGGGGTCCCGGCGGTTTCCTGGTAGCGCTTCGGATGCTTGTGCCGGGCGCGTCGGACGACGCCGGCCGGGCCGCTGCGCTTGCCGTGGGCGCCGGCGCCGATGCCCAGGTAGTCGCCGAACTCCCAGTAGTTGAGGTTGTGCCGGGCGCGCCGGCCGGGGCGGGCATAGGCCGAGACCTCGTATTGCGCGTAGCCGGCGTCGGCCAGGCGCTGCTGGCCGGCGTCGAACATCGCCGCCACGGCGTCGTCGTCGGGCAGCGGCGGCGGGCGCGCGGCGAACTCGGTATTGGGCTCCAGCGTCAGCTGGTACCAGGAAACGTGCTCCGGCTGCAGGGCCAGCACGCCGTCCAGGTCGGACAGGGCCTCGGCTTGCGTCTGCCGCGGCAGCGCGAACATCAGGTCCAGGTTGATGTTGTCGAAGCCGGCGGCCCGGGCCAGGCGCAGCGCGTCCACGGCCTGCCCGGGATCGTGGATGCGGCCCAGCCTCTTCAGCTGCGCGGCATCCAGGCTCTGCACGCCGATGGAAAGGCGGTTCACCCCGGCGGCGCGGTAGCCGCGGAAATGCGAGGCGTCGGCGGTGCCGGGGTTGGCCTCCAGCGTGATCTCGATACCGGGCGCGAAGCCCAGGCGCCTGCCCACCTCTTCCAGCACGCGGCCGATGGCACGGCCGGAGAACAGGCTGGGAGTGCCGCCGCCCATGAAGATCGAGGCCAGCGGGCGTCGCTCGCCGTCCTGCAGCTCATGCTCCAGGTCGCGGACCAGGGCCTCGACGTAGGTGTCCTCGGGCGTCTCGCCGCGCAGGGCGTGGGAGTTGAAGTCGCAGTAGGGGCACTTCTGGACGCACCAGGGGAAGTGCAGGTATAGCGCCAGGGGGATCGCCGGGTCTGGCCCGGGGCCGGGAGCTGCGCCAGGGCCGGCGGCGCCGGGGTTCATGTCTCAGTCACGCAGCATGTCGAGCAGCTCGGCCGCGGCCTGGGCACGGTGCGAGAGGCGGTTCTTCACGGCGGGGTCGAGCTGGGCGGCGCTGCAGTCATGGCCCGGCACCCAGAACAGCGGGTCGTAGCCGAAGCCGCCTTCGCCCTGCGGCGTGTGCAGGATGCGGCCGCGCCAGGCGCCCTGGGCGATCAGCGGCGTGGGGTCCGCCGCGTGGCGCAGGAACACCATCACGCAGACGAACTGCGCGCCGCGATCCTGCTCGGCCACGCCTTCCAGTGCCCCCATCAGCTTGCGGTTGTTGGCTCGGTCGCCGGCGCCCTTGGCGGCGTAGCGCGCGGAATGCACGCCGGGCTGGCCGTCGAGGAAATCGACCTCGATGCCGGAGTCGTCGGCGATCGCGGGCAGGCCCGAGACCTTCGAAGCGTGGCGCGCCTTGATCAGCGCGTTCTCGACGAAGGTCGGCGCGCTTTCCTCCGGCTCCTCGTCGCTGAAGTCGGTGACCAGGCGCAGCTCCCAGCCCAGCGGTGCCAGCAGGGCCTGCATCTCCTTGAGCTTTCCGGCATTGCGGCTGGCGAGGACGACTTCGGTGGGCATGCCGCTACGCCTTCAACGCCTCTCGCTGCAACTCGATCAGCTGGCGGATGCCGGCCGTGGCCAGGTCCAGCAGGGCGTCGAGTTCCTCGCGGCGGAAGGCGTGGCCCTCGGCCGTACCCTGTACCTCGATGAACTGGCCGGCCTCGTTCATGACCACGTTCATGTCGCATTCGCAGCCCGAGTCCTCGGCGTAGTCCAGGTCCAGCACCGGCTGGCCGCCGGAGATGCCCACGGACACCGCGGCCACCTGGCCGAACAGCGGGTTCTTCTTGATCTGGCCCTTCTTCAGCATGGCGTTCACCGCGTCGGCCAGCGCCACGTAGGCGCCGGTGATCGCGGCGGTGCGGGTGCCGCCGTCGGCCTGCAGCACGTCGCAGTCCAGGGTGATCGTGTAGTTGCCCAGCGCTTCCAGGTTGACGCAGGCTCGCAGCGAGCGGCCGATCAGGCGCTGGATTTCCTGGGTGCGGCCGGACTGCTTGCCCTGCGCGGCCTCGCGGCGACCGCGGGTATGGGTGGCACGAGGCAGCATGCCGTATTCGGCCGTGACCCAGCCGCCTTCCTTCTTCCAGGCCGGGCCGCGCTCCTCCACGCTGGCGGTGCAGAGCACGCGGGTGTCGCCGAAGCTGACCAGCACCGAACCTTCGGCGTGGCGGGTGAACTGGCGTTGTATCGAAACCGGACGGAGCTGGTCCGGCGTGCGGCCGGAGACACGGGTGGGCATATGTAAATCTCGCCTAAGGGCCGCGAATTATACGGCGGGCGCGCCGGGCAGCGGCTATGATCGTGTCATAAACATGACAGACCCCCGAAGGTCTGCAGTATTCCGAGGAGAGATTCATGCGCAAGGGGTTGGTGGGCGGCCTGGTGGCCGCGGTGGTGCTCGTGGGCGGTTGCAGCCGGTCCGATGAAAAGACCGCCACGGAAGGGCCCGGTCCGGGCGGGGCGAAGTACGGCGTCGACATCACCCGCACTTCCCTGGGCATTCCCCACATCAAGGCACAGGACTTCGGCAGCCTCGGCTATGGCTACGGCTATGCCTTCGCGGAAGACAACCTCTGCGTGATGCAGGAGGACTTCGTCACCATCCGCGGCCTGCGGGCGCGCTACTTCGGCCGCGACGGCAGCTATACGATCCAGCCCAACGGCACCACCGCGAACAACGTCGACAGCGACTTCTACTGGCGCAGCAGCGCCACCGACGAAGCCATCGCCCCGGCGCGTGACCACACCCTGCCGGACTACAAGGCCGTCACCAGGGGCTTCGTCGACGGCTACAACCGCTACATCCGCGAGCTGAAGGCCGGCGGCCACGAAGGGCGCCATGCCGCCTGCCGCGGTGCCGACTGGCTGTTCGAGATCGAAGAGAACGACATGTACCGGCGCTACTACCGCCTGGCGCTGATCGCTTCCGGCTCGGTCTGGATCAACGAGATCGCCACCGCACAGCCGCCGCCGCTGTCTCTGCCGGCCGCCAGCGCCGCCGCGGCGCGGGCCCGGCCGGCCGCCGAGCCCACGGCGGAGCAGAAAGCCGCCGCGCTGCGCAGCGATCCGGGCCCGTTCCGTTTCTTCCAGAAGGACCGGAAGTTCGGCAGCAACATGTACGCCCTGGGCAAGGACGCCACCACCGACGGGCGCTCGGTGGTCTACGGCAATCCGCATTTCCCCTGGATCGGCACCGAGCGGCTGTACCTGGCCCATGCCACGATCCCCGGCAAGTTCGACATCATGGGGGCCTCGCTCTACGGGGTGCCGGCGATCCTGATCGGCTTCAACGACCACGTTGCCTGGAGCCACACGGTCTCCACTGCCTACCGCTTCACCTTCTACGAGCTGACGCTGAATCCGCTGAACCCGACGCAGTATCTCTACGACGGTCAGATGCGCGACATGACGGCCGTGCCGCTCACCATCGACGTGAAGAACGGCGACGGCAGCCTCTCGCAGGAAACGCGCACGCTGTACAAGACCCACTACGGCCCGGTGCTGGTGCTGAAGGCCGCCGGCATCCCGATCCTGGGCTGGAACAACCTCAAGGCCTACGCGCTGCGTGACGCCAATGCCGAGAACGACAGCCTGATCAACCAGTTCGCGCGCTGGAACCAGGCGGCGAGCCTGGACGAGTTCATCCGCCTGCACGGCGAGGTGCTGGGCATCCCCTGGGTCAATACCGTGGCCAGCGGCCCCGGCGGCAAGGCCTACTACGGCGACATCAGCGTGGTTCCCAACGTCCCCGACTCCAAGGTCACCACCTGCCAGGCGGTGCCGCTGCACCAGGTGGTGCAGCTGCTGGCGCCGGGCCTGCCGCTGCTGGACGGCTCGCGCTCGGCCTGCGAATGGGACACCGACGAGGATGCGCCGCGGCCGGGTATCTTCGGCCCCTCGAACCTGCCGAAGATCCAGCGCGACGACTGGGTGCACAACTGCAACGACAGCTACTGGCTGACCAACCCGGCCGAGCCGCTGGAGGGCTACGCCGGCATCATCGGCTCGGAACGCAGTGCCCGCTCGCTGCGCACGCGCCTGTGCATCCAGCAGATCACCCGGCGTCTCGGCGGCACCGACGGCCGCCCCGGCAACCGCTTCGACATTCCCACGCTGCAGGACGTGGCGCTGTCCAGCCAGATCCTGTCGGCGCAGATGGAGCGCGACACGGTGGTGGGCACGCTCTGCCGCCTGCCGACCCTGGTGGGCAGTTCCGGCCCGGTGAACGTGGCCGCCGCCTGCGAGGCGCTGCGCAACTGGGACCTGAAGGCCAATCTGGATTCCCGGGGGGCACATATCTGGCGCGAGTTCTACCGCCGCGTCGCCGGCCCGCTGCTGCCGCTGCCGATCGGGCCCGAGAACCCGCTGCTGTACCTGACGCCGTTCTCGGCCAGCGACCCGGTCAACACGCCGCGCGGCATCAACGTGCTGCTGCCGACGGTGAGCGTGGCCTTCGCCGACGCAGTGAAGGCCGTTGCCGACGCTGGCTTCGCACCGGATGCCCCGATGGGCGAGATCCAGCATCCCGGCTTCATCGACAAGACCATCCCGATCTTCGGCGGCGAGGATTTCGAGGGTGCCTTCACCGTGGTGGTCGCCGGCCCGATCTCCGAAGAGGGCTACAACATCGACTACGGCAACAGCTACATCCAGACCGTGACCTGGGGCGAGGACGGCGTGGAGGCCGAGGGTTTCCTCACGTACTCCGAGTCCACCGATCCGGCCAACCCGCACTTCTCCGACTACACCCGCGAGTACTCGGCCAAGCGCTGGCACAAGCTGCCGTTCAGGGCGGAGCAGATCGAGGCGGATGCGATCCGTAAGTACCGGTTGAGCGAATAATGCGGTTCGCCCTCTCCCCTTTACGGGGAGGGGGCGGAGCTTTCGGTTGATCTGAGGCGGACATCCCGTGGGTGCGCTGCCCCTCGCCCTAGCCCTCTCCCCGTAAGCGGGGAGAGGAAATGGCGGCAGGCCTCTTGATTCGCAGCGCGAACAGCACCGCCAGTATCCCGATGTACATCGCTGGCTCCCGCACATCCGACTTCACCAGCCACAGGAAGTGCAGGCAGGCCAGGATCGCCGCCGGGTAGACCAGCCGGTGCAGCAGGGTCCAGCGGCGCTTCAGCCGCCGCTGCCAGCCGCGCGTGGAGGTCAGGGCCAGCGGCAGCAGCAGCAGCCAGGCCGAGAAGCCCAGGGTGATGTAGCTGCGCTTCACCAGGTCCTTGGCCAGCTGCGCCGCCGACCACTCGAGGTCGAAGCTCAGGTAGATCGCGAAGTGCAGCGTGATCCAGGCATAGGCCCAGAGACCCAGCAGGCGCCGCACCTGGATCGCCTCGGAGCGGCCGGTCAGCCGGCGCAGCGGCGTCATCGCCAGGGCGGCCAGCAGCAGGCGCAGTGCCCAGAGGCCGGTCTGGTGCTCCAGGAACTCCACCGGGTTGGCGCCCAGGCGGGCCGTGGCCACGCACCAGCACAGCCACAGCAGCGGTGCGCCGCCCAGCGTCCAGGCGGCCAGCCGCCACCACAGCAGCGGTCGCTGGAGGGCCGCCATCAGTAGAGCTTCTTCGGGTCCATGCCGGCGTAGAGCGGGGCCACCTCGGGATAGCCGTTGAAGGGCAGGGTCTTGCGCTTGAACAGCTCGCCCAGGCGGCGCTCCGTGGCCTGGCTCCAGCGGGGATGGTCCACGGCCGGGTCCACGTTGGAGTAGAAGCCGTATTCCTGCGGCGCCATCTGGTTCCAGGTGGTGATGGGCTGCTTCTCGGTGAAGCGGATGCGCACCACCGACTTGATGCTCTTGTAGCCGTACTTCCAGGGAATGGTGAGGCGCAGCGGCGCGCCGTTCTGGTTCGGCAGGACCTTGCCGTACATGCCCACCGAAACGAAGGCCAGCGGGTGCATGGCCTCGTCGATGCGCAGGCCCTCCTTGTAGGGCAGCTCCAGGCCGCTCCAGCGCGCCAGCGGCATCTGCTCCTTGTCGTACAGGGTCTCGAAGGCGACGTACTTCGCCTTGGAGGTCGGCTTGAAGCGCTTCAGCAGGTCCGCCAGCGGGAAGCCCAGCCAGGGCACCACGATGCTCCAGGCCTCCACGCAGCGGTGGCGGTAGATGCGCTCCTCCAGGGCGTGCGGCCGGATCAGCGCGTCCAGGTCGATGCGGCCCGGTGCCTCGCACTCGCCGTCCACCGCCACCGACCAGGGGCGGGTGCGCAGGCTGTGGGCGCTGCGCGAGGGGTCGCCCTTGTCGGTGCCGAATTCGTAGTAGTTGTTGTAGGTGCTGGTGGTCTCGAACGGGGTCACCGTCTCGCCGCCGGCCTGCTCGCTGCGCCGGGCGATCTTCAGGCCCGCGGCCGTGTTCGCGGGGGCGGCCGGAGCGGCGGGCGCAGCGGCGTCCCCGCAGCCGGCGGCCAGCAGCGCCGCCGCGCCCAGGCCCATGCGGGCCAGGATCTCGCGGCGCCGGTAGTAGGCCGGTTCCGGCGTGATGTCGCTGGGCGGTACGGCGGACGGCGGCAGGATACGGATCAGCATGGAGGCTCCGGGCGGCTTCCTGGATGGCGCCAGTGTGACACCGCCGGATGCCCGCCGTTCGTCGCTGTCATAATGTCCGGACGCTGCAGCATGAAACGCGGACGAACGAGCATATGGAGCTGGACGAACTGATCGAAACCTTCGAGTTCCTGGGCGACTGGGAGGAGCGCTACCGCTTCCTGATCGACCTGGGGCGCAAGCTGCCGCCGATGCCGGCGGAGGAGCACACGGAGGCCAACAAGGTGCGAGGCTGCATGTCGCAGGTCTGGTTTGCGCACAGCCTGAAGCCGGGGACACCCCCCACCCTGGAATTCCGCGGCGATTCCGACGCCCATATCGTCAAGGGCCTGATCGCATTGCTGTTTGTGGTGGTTTCCGGCAAGACGCCGCGAGAGATCGCGGATTCCGACATCGGCGAGATCTTCACCCGCCTCGGACTGGAGAACCATATCACGATGAACCGCCGCAATGGCTTCTATTCTATGGTCGAGCGGATCCAGAACATCGCGCGCCAGGAGCTTGCGCGCGCGTAACACAGGGCCGATAGAATCGGCTCCATCCACAAAGGAGTAGCGGCGATGGGCGTCTTCTTTTTCTATGCACTGGTGATCTTCGCGATCGTCACCCTGTTCAAGGGTGTGGTCACCGTGCCGCAGGGCAAGGAATACACGATCGAGCGCTTCGGCAAGTACCGCGCCACCTTCACCCCCGGACTGCACTGGCTGGTGCCCTGGGTGGACCGCGTCGGCCGCAAGCTGTCGCTGATGGAGCAGGTGCTGGACGTGCCCTCGCAGGAGGTCATCACCAAGGACAACGCCATGGTCGGCGTGGACGGCGTGGTGTTCTTCCAGATCCTGGACGCCCCGAAGGCGGCCTACGAGGTGCAGAACCTGGAACTGGCGATCATGCAGCTCACCATGACCAACCTGCGCACCGTGATGGGTTCGATGGACCTGGACGAGCTGCTGAGCCAGCGCGACCACATCAACGCCAAGCTGCTGTCGGTGGTGGACGAGGCGACCACGCCCTGGGGCATCAAGGTCACCCGCATCGAGATCAAGGACATCCGCCCGCCGACCGACCTGGTCGATTCCATGGCGCGACAGATGAAGGCCGAGCGCGAGAAGCGCGCCAACATCCTGGAAGCCGAAGGCTTCCGCCAGGCCGCGATCCTCAAGGCCGAGGGTGAGCGCCAGTCGCAGATCCTGATCGCCGAGGGCGAGAAGCAGCAGGCCATCCTGGATGCCGAAGGCCGCAAGGAAGCCGCCTTCCGCGACGCCGAGGCGCGCGAGCGCCAGGCCGAGGCCGAGGCCCGCGCCACCATGATGGTGTCGCAGGCCATCGAGAAGGGTGATGTGCAGGCGATCAACTACTTCGTCGCCACCAAGTACATCGAGGCGCTGGGCCGCATCGCCACCAGCCCCAACGAAAAGCTGGTGCTGATGCCGCTGGAAGCTGGCAACGTCATCGGCGCCCTCGGCGGCATCGCCGAGTTGACCAAGAAGGCTGCTTCGGGCGCCCCGAAGTAAGTCGCAGCGGAGAGACGCGATGGACGTGCTTTACTGGCACTGGTGGGTACTCGGGCTGGTGCTGCTGGTGGCGGAGATGCTGCTGCCCACCGGCTTCGTGCTGCTGTGGATCGGGGCTTCGGCGATCATCGTCGGTGCGCTGAGCTGGGTGCTGCCGCTGAACTGGGAGCTGGAGCTGGTGCTGTTCGCGGCACTGTCGCTGGCCAGCTTCTTGGTGTGGAAGAAATTCCGTCCGCCAGCGCAGGAAAGCGACCAGCCCATGCTCAACCGCCGCGGCCAGTCCTACATCGGCCGCAACTTCACGCTGAAGGACCCGATCGTGAACGGCGTCGGCAAGCTGCGCGTGGATGATTCGCAGTGGCGCATCACCGGCCCCGACGTGCCCGCCGGCACGCAGGTGCGGGTCACCCGCGCCGACGGCGCCACCCTGCACGTGGAGCCGGCATAATCGAGCCCGAGCACGCCAAGGGCACCCCGCTGCGGCATCCGCTGCAGCCGCCGCACATCACCGGCGCCGAGAACCTGTACTCGCTGGGGGAGGAGATCAGCCATGCGGTGACCCATGGCCTGGGTGTCGTGCTGTCGATCGTCGGGCTGGTGGTGCTGGTGGCCAAGGCCACCCTCTACGGCGATGCCTGGCATATCGTGGCGGCGGCGATCTTCGGCAGCACCCTGGTGCTGATGTACGCCGCCTCCACGCTGTATCACTCGATCCCGCTGCCGGGCGCCAAGCGCGTGCTGCGGGTGATCGACCATTCCCTGATCTACTTCCTGATCGCCGGCACCTACACGCCGTTCACGCTGATCACCCTGCGCGGACCCTGGGGCTGGGGCCTGTTTGCCTTCACCTGGGGGCTGGCCCTGGCCGGCGTGGTGTTCAAGATCTTCGCCACCGGCAAGTTCGAGAAGGTCTCGCTGGCCATATACCTGCTGATGGGCTGGTGCGCGCTGGTGGCGATCAAGCCGCTGCTCGTGGCGCTGGAGCCGGCGGCGCTGTGGCTGGTGCTCGCGGGCGGTCTGACCTACAGCGGCGGCGTGGCCTTCTACACCTGGACCAGCCTGCGCTACCACCATGCCGTCTGGCACCTGTTCGTGCTGGCCGGCAGCGTGCTGCATTTCTTTGCGATCCTGCTGTACGTGATTCCCGGCCCCCAGGACTGAGCGGCCGCAGGGCCCCAGACTCCCGGCAGAAGAGGAGAGCCCATGGCCAAGAACGGTTTCGCCGCGGTCCGCAGCCCCTACCTCGTCCCCTACGACGGCACGTTCCGCGTGGCCCGCGCGGCCACCAGGCCGCCGGCCAAGCGCGCCGACAAGGAGACCTGCAAGCTCTGGCTGGCCGAGGCGGTGGAGGAACTGTCGGCACTGCAGCACATCCTCTACGCCAACGACTATCACAGCGTGCTGCTGATCTTCCAGGCGATGGATGCCGCCGGCAAGGACAGCACCGTCCGCGCCGTGCTCACCGGCGTGGACCCGGCCGGCTGCGACGTGCATTCCTTCAAGCGTCCCTCGCTGCAGGAGCTGGACCACGATTTCCTCTGGCGTACGGCCGCGCGCCTGCCGGAGCGCGGACGCATCGGCGTGTTCAACCGCAGCTACTACGAGGAGGTGCTGGCAGTGCGCGTGCACCCGGAGTTCCTCAAGTACCAGAAGCTGCCGCGCATTCCCAAGAAGCTGGACGATCTCTGGGAGGAGCGCTACGAATCGATCCGCGACCACGAGAAGCACCTCGCGCGCAACGGCACGCTGATCCTCAAGTTCTGGCTCAACGTGTCCCGCGAGGAGCAGCGCCAGCGCTTCCTGGCGCGCCTGGACGAGCCGGAGAAGAACTGGAAGTTCGAGAGCGGCGACATCACCGAGCGCGGCTTCTGGCGCGACTACATGAAGGCCTACGAGGCTGCGCTCAACGCAACCTCGCGCCCCTGGGCGCCGTGGTATGCGATCCCGGCGGACAACAAGCCCTTCATGCGCGCCACGGTGGCCGAGCTGATCGTCTCCAGCCTCAAGAAGCTGGACCTGCGCTACCCCGAGCTGGAGCCGGAGGAGAAACTGCGCTTCGACGAGATGCGGGAGAAGCTGCGGAAGGACCGCTAGGGTTCGCCGCTATGCCGGCCGACGCCTGTTGACGAGCAGCCACGGCAGCAGGGACAGCGCGACCACCCGCAGGACGCCCCCGGTCAGAACCGGGGCGGGCTCAGCAGGATGCCTGCCGAGTCGACGAGGAAGGCCAGCGCTCCGCAGGCCAGCGGGCGACTACCCCCGCAGCGGCAGCGTATGGATCCGCAGCTTCTCATAAGGCCGCCGCGACAGCGTCAGCAGCGCCTCGGCCACCGCCTGCGTCGTGATCGGCCGGTACTTGGCCAGCGGCCCGGCCAGCAGGGGCGACAGCAGGGGGCTGAGTTTCTGCGCGAAGGCCTCGCCGGGGCGGTGCTCGTCGCGGTCGCCCAGCAGCAGCGAGGGCTGCACGATGCGCAGCGAGGGGTAGCCGAGTGCGGCCAGGCCCTGCTCCATGCGGCCCTTCACGCGCGAGTAGAACGAGGGCGAATGGACCGAGGCGCCGATGGCCGACACGACCAGGAACTGGCGGGCGCCCTGTGCCAGGGCGGCGGTGGCCAGGGCCAGCACGTAGTCATGGTCCACCCGCTCCAGGCCGTCGCGGCCGGCCTTGCCCTGGGTGGTGCCCAGGCAGCAGTAGACGTCGTCCGCCGCCAGGCTCGCGCCCAGCGCCGGCAGGTCGCTGAAATCGCTGGTGATCGCCTCCAGCTTGGGATGGTGCTGCGCCGGCGGTCGGCGCCCGATCACCTTGACCCGGCCGTAGTCGGGGGAGGCGAGCAGCAGCGGCAGCAGCTTCTGGCCGACGGCGCCGGTAGCCCCGGCCAGCAAGGCGGTCTTGGACTCGTTCACGGTGCTATCCTCGTTTTTCTGGCGGGAGTGTACCTGCCGGCATTGAAACTGCGGCGGCTGGGTCCGGTCAAAGTCGGCCTCAGCCAAGGATGGCCCATGACTTCCGTGTCCTTCACCCTTCATCCCCGGCTCAACGCCGACTGCATCGTGGCCGGCGACTGGCCGCTGTCGCGCCTGCTGCTGATGAACGACAGCCAGTATCCCTGGTACATCCTGGTGCCGCGCCGCCACGACATCCGCGAGATCCATGAGCTGGACGCGGCCGACCAGACCCAGCTGTTCCGGGAATCGATGATCCTGAGCCGCGCCCTGGCGCAGGCCTACAGGGGCGACAAGCTCAACATCGCGGCGCTGGGCAACGTGGTGCCGCAGCTGCACATGCACCATATCGTGCGCTTCACCACCGACGCCGCCTGGCCGGCGCCGGTCTGGGGCAAGCATCCCGCCAGGCCCTACTCGGAGGGCGAGGCGCTGGCGCAGATCGAGCGACTGCTGCCGCGGCTGGAGCTGCCGCTGATGCCGTTGCGCACGGTTTCTCCCGCCGTTGCTCCGCCGGTGGATCAGTAGGCGCTTTGCCCCGCTTGCTTCCCCCCGCTGCCGGTCCCTAGACTGGCCCGGCACCGCCCGCCCGAGGCGGGCCAGGGCCATCCGGCTCCAGCACACCAAGAACGAAAGACGAGGGGATTGGCATGGTCAAGCGGCTGCTGTGGGCGCTGTTGCTGTCTTCACCCGTGGCGCTGGCCGCGCCGCCCGCCGCCAAGCCTGCGGCTCCCGCGCCCTATGCCGCGCCCGGAGGCGCCGGTCTCTATCCGGTGCCGGATGCACCCTACACCGCCACCTACCGGTCCATTTCCCTGGACGACCTGGTCCGGCTGAACCTGACCACCGGCACCTGGCAGGGCTCGCCCAAGGTGCAGAAGGACCGCGCCTGGTACGACGCGCATTTCTACGACACCCTGGCTGCCCGCAAGGTCTGGCGCGACGGCAGCTCGCCGCCGCACTATCCGCCGTTCCAGGGGCCGATCACCTGGGACATCGTGCCGATCCCGCAGGCGCCGCCGCCGCCCTGCGACCAGCCGCAACCCACCGGCTACGACGCCGAGTCCTGCCGCTACGTCAACCAGCTGTTCAAGGACCTGGCCAAGACCGATCCTGCCGCCGCCAAGCTCGCCCGCGAGCAGGTCCGCCGCGGCCGCGACGTCTGGTTCAAGGGCAGCTTCGGCAACCAGGACGAGGAATACCTGCACACCACGCGCACCGTGGGCAAGGACAACGTCTGGTATCCCTGGCTCGACACGCGCGAGCGCAAGCACCGCTTCACCAAGTGGGGAATGATCAACGACCCGGATTGCACGGAAGGCGACGCCAGCACCCACTGGTACGACCGCTGCCCGGATGCCCACAGCTCCGGCGTGCTGGGCTACCGCAAGTACTACCAGGACCCCACCCGGGACGCCTCGGGCAAGGTGACCTTCGACCCGGCGACTTCACCCTACCGCCAGGACGAGTTGCAGAAGAACCTGCGCTATGTGCTGGGCGGGCCCTGCGTGCAGTGCCACGTGGCCTTCGACCCCACCAACCCGCCCAAGGACCCCAACCAGCCCAAGTGGGAGAACATCCACGCCACCATCGGCAACCAGTACACCATGCAGCCGATGCAGTACGTGATGGGCACGCCGCAGGACTCGCTGTCGCGGCAGGTGCTGGGCCTGGGCCATCGCGTCGGCACCATCGACACTTCGCTGGTGGCCACCGACTTCCAGCACAACCCCGGCACCCAGAACAACATCATGGACTTCTCGAACAAGCGGCTGTTCGAGGAGCAGATGAAGGATCCGGTCACCGGCAAGATCTCCAGGGCCCGCACGCGCCACGTGCTCAAGGGCGGCGAGGACAGCGTCGGCGAGCATCTGGCGCTGATCCGCGTCTACGTCAACATCGGCATGTGCACCGAGGAATGCTGGACGCCCAAGTTCCCCAAGCCGGGCACGTTCTTCGGCGACCAGGCGCACCAGAAGCCCTTCGACATCGCGCAGTGCGCCAAGGACTGCGAGGCCTGGAACTACGCCGACGCCAAGATGCCGGAGCTGGCCTCCTTCCTGATGACCGGCGGGCCGACCTACCTGCTGAAGGCCACGGACGTCGACGGCACGCCCGGCTCCGCCTTCATCGACCTGGCCAGGGTGCCGCAGGGGCGCAAGGTCTTCGCCCGCGAATGCGCCGGCTGCCACAGCTCCAAGTTCGCGCCGGACAACGTGCGTGCCGACAAGGCCGCGCTGGAGCGCTACTACGAGGGCCATGTCTTCGGTGCCGAGGACTACTGGCAATACGAGTTCAGCGAGGCCGAGCGCAACTCGGCGGCCTTCCAGGCCAAGTACCTGGCCAAGGACCCGCAGAGCGGCAGGCTGCGCCCGCGCCAGTTCGTCGGCAAGGATTTCCTCGGCCAGGACTGGCTGGCCAACGACGAGCCGGTGCCGTTCAACATCATCGGCACCAACATGTGCCGCGCGATGCATGACAACCACAACGCCGGGCACATCTGGGAGCAGTTCGCTTCCGAGACCTTCCGCCAGCGGCCCTCGCCGGGCTCGGTGCCGCAGGTGCTCAACCGCATGGTCCCGGGGCTGGGCGGGCGCGTGATGGGCGAGAAGAAGATCGAGGG
>Ga0255097_1000615_pt1 | contig 14105 bp, 13 predicted proteins | sample Colum_Atlam_RepB_2_FD_188436 | JGI IMG/M metagenome (GOLD analysis project Ga0255097, IMG submission 188436) | Freshwater microbial communities from Columbia River, Oregon, United States - Colum_Atlam_RepB_8d | ecosystem: Environmental > Aquatic > Freshwater > River | place: USA: Oregon...
TAGCGAGGCGATCTTCATCACGCCGTAGATGCCCGGCACCTCGCAGGAGGAGTGATAGAAGAAGGCGAGGTCGCCCGGCTTCATGTCGTCGCGGAACATGTTGCGCACCTGGTAGTTGCGCACGCCGTCCCAGGGAGCGGTCTTCTTCGCCTTGAGATCGTCGATCGAGAAACAGTCGGGTTCCGACTTCATCAGCCAGTAGGCCACGGCATCAGCTCCTGAAAACGAATAGGGTCTTGTCGGTGACGACGGCATCCAGCCGCACGTCCCAGGGTTCGGTTGGCAGGGCGGGCGCCTGCTGCAGCGCGTAAGCGTAACCCACCAGCCGGGGGCGGCTGCCGCGCCGCGCGGCAAAGGCGCGGTCGTAGTAGCCGCCGCCGGCGCCCAGGCGATGACCCCTGGCGTCGAAGGCGGTCAGCGGTACCACCACCAGGTCCAGGCGCATCGGCCCGCAGCGCGCGCCGCGCAGCGCCGGCTCGAGGATGCCGTAGCGGTTGCGGCGCAGGCGGATGCCCGGCGCGTAGCGTTCGAAGCGCAGGCGGTGTCCGTCGAGCACGCGCGCCACCTGGCGCTGTGCGGGGGCCAGCGTCCGGCGCAGGCGGCGGAACTCGCGCCGCAGCTGCGTCTTGGAATCAGCGGTGTCTCCCGCCGGTGCCGTCATCGGCTTTTGACCTTGAGACTTAGTCTCAAGTGGGCGCCGCGCCGGGCATTGGGCTTCCCACTGCGGGGTGGGCCTGCACGCCAGCCACGGGTAAAGCTCCCTGGGTGTTTAAATAGGCTCAAGGGTACCAAGCCGACATCGAACACCGCAGGAGACACCTGGCACAAGGATACCATCGAATGCCTCCGCAGGCGGTCCGTCGTCGGCCTTACCGCACCGCGCGGCGGCTGTGCCGCCTTACTCCAGCGACAGCGTGGAGTCGATGTCGAGCGACATCTGGCGCAGCTTGGCCAGCGCCTCGGGGTTGACCTGCGTGACGCCCTCGACGCCTTTGAGTTCAAGCAGTTCGCGCGCGATGTTGAGGGCCGCCATGACGGCGATGCGCTCGCTGCCCAGGGCCTTGCCGCGCTTGCGGATGGTGCTCATGCGCTCGTTCAGGTAGTCGGCCGACTTGACCAGGGCCTCGTGCTCCTCGGGAGGGCAGGCCACGGCGTACTCCTTGCCCATGATGCGCACGGTGACGCTCAGGGGTTCCTCGCTGTTGCGGTCCTTGGGCGTCGGGCTCATTGGGACGACTCCTGCTCGGATTCCAGCATGCGCACTCTCTCGACGATGCCCTCGATGCGGCGGCGCAGCTCGGCGTTGAGCGCCAGCAGGCGGTCACGTTCCTGCAGCGCGCGCTTCTGCTCCAGCCGGGCCTGCCGATAGGCGGCCAGCAGGCGCTGCGTGCGTTCCTCGAGCTGTTGGACTTCTTCTTCGAGCATGCCGGTCACGGGCAGAAAAATGGGCGACGGACCGAAGTATAAGTCCGTCGCCCATCCTAAGACAGTTGGGGATTCCCTACAGCCGGAAACCCCTGTCCGGCACTAGCGGATCAGGATGAACAGGGCTCCCGGGCCGCGGCGGACGTGCAGCAGCAGTTCCGGCGCCTTGGGGTTGGCCAGCTTGGAGAAGTCCTCCAGGTCCTGGACCGGGCGGCGGTTGACCGCGATGACGATGTCGCCCGGGCGCAGGCCGGCGCGAGCGGCCGGGGAGCGCGGCTCCACTGCCTGCACCAGCACGCCGCGGGTGTCGCCGGCGTTCTGGCGCGCCGACTCGTCCAGCGGGGCAAAGGTGGCGCCCTTGAGCTGCGGGTGCAGGTTGTCGCTGTCGGCGGCGATCTCTTCTTCCTTGCCGATGCTGACGGTGACCTCGCGCGGCTTGCCGTCGCGCAGCAGCTTGAGCGTCACCTTGTCGCCGATGCGCATCAGGCCTACACGGTTGCGCAGCTGGGCGAAGTTCTCGACCGGGCGGCCGTTGGCCTCCAGGATCACGTCCTCGGACTTCAGGCCGGCCTTGTCGGCGGGGGACTTGGGCAGCACGCGGGTGATGACCGCGCCGCGGGTGCTGGTCAGGCCGAAGGCCTTGGCCAGGTCGGGGGTCAGGTCCTGGCCGTTGATGCCGATCCGGCCGCGCTGGATTTCGCCGTTGGACACCAGCTGGCTCATGACCTCGCGCGCCAGGTTGGTCGGGATCGCGAAGCCGATGCCGATGTTGCCGCCCGAGCGCGACAGGATGTTGCTGGGAATGCCGACCAGCTCGCCGCGCAGGTTGACCAGGGCGCCGCCGGAGTTGCCCGGATTGATCGAGGCATCGGTCTGGATGAAGTCCTCGTAGCCGCCCTCGCTGATGCCGGTCTGGCGCGACAGGCCCGAGACGATGCCCGAGGTCACCGTCTGGCGCAGGCCGAAGGGCGAGCCGATGGCGACGACGAAGTCCCCGACCTGCAGCTGGTCGGAATCCGCCATCTTCAGCGCGGTCAGGTTGTCCGCCTTGATCTGCAGCACGGCCACGTCGGTGTCCGGGTCCTTGCCGATCAGCTTGGCGTCGAACTCGCGGTCGTCGTTGAGGCGCACCGAGATGCTGTCAGCCTCGGCCACCACGTGGCTGTTGGTGATGACATAGCCCTTGGCGGCATCCACCACCACGCCCGAGCCGATGGCCTGGGACTCGCGTTCCTGCGGTTGCTGCTGCTCGGGCGCGCCGAAGAAGCGGCGGAAGAACGGATCCTGCATCAGCGGGTTCTGGATCTCGACCTTGGAGGTGACCGAGATGTTGACCACCGCCGGCATCACCGCCTTGAGCATCGGCGCCAGCGAAGGCACGCCCTGCACGGGGGGCACGGCCTGGACCACCGCGCCGACCGGCGGCAGGTCCGCGTGGGCCCGCTCCGGGTTGCCGGACAGTAGGGCCGCGGCGCCGATGATCGAGGCCGACACGGCCAGCGGCGCGAAAATCTTGATCGCAAAGTTGCGTGACATCGTGTGGTTCTCTGGGAAGAGCCGCCAACGGGCGGCGATCGCTATGACCTTGCAGCCTGCAGCGAGTTTCCTGCCGCGGCCTGCTTATTTCAGGCTGAAGCGCGGGTTCAGGCTGTAGCGCCCGGTCAGCCGGGCGTGGGCCAGCACATGGCCCTCCAGGGCCTTGCGCACCTCGGCCAGGCCGAAGGCGCCCTTCACCGGAGCCGCCTCCAGGTCGGTGGCATACAGCTCGAAGCGGTAGTGGTGGACCCGGGAATCGTTCCAGGGCGGGCAGGGGCCGTCGTAACCCAGGTAGCTGCCTTCCATGCCGGCGTCGCCCTTGAACCAGCCGGTATAGTCGTTCTGCCCCTGGCGGCTGCCCGCAGGGCCTTCCGGAGCGGCCTTGCCGCGGGCGGTCACGCCGGACGAGCAGCTGCCCTCGGCGATCTCGGAGACCGTCGCCGGGATATCGACCACCGCCCAATGCAGGAACTCGCCGCGCGGCAGGTCGAAGGGCACCTCGCGGCCGGGCTGGTTGACGTCGTCCGGGCGGGTCGGCACATCGCCGTCCACGCAGAGCAGCACGAAGGACCGGGTGCCCTCCGGGGCGCCGCTCCAGGCCAGCTGCGGATTCAGGTTCTTCGACAGGCGCACCCGCTGCTTCGGGTCCTTGACGCAGAAGGCGAGGCGTCCGGGGAGTACGCCGTTGTTGCGGAAGCTCGTGCTGGTCAGTTTCATGTCCTTCTCCAGGTTCTTGTGTTGCCAGTCGGGGTTCAGGTTGCGGCCGGCCGCGGCCGTTTCAAGGGGCCAGGGCCTTCTCCATGCCGCCGCGCAGGCCCGTTCCCAGGCGCACCAATCCCTGGGCCAGGCGCTCGGACAGCGGGTGGCGCCGCTTGAAGCTCAGTTCGTAGAGGTCGGCGTCGGCCTTGCGCTCCAGCAGGTAATCATCGCTGGTCTGCAGGTGATCGACCAGCTTCAGCTCCAGGGCCTGGCTGCCATACCAGTGCTCGCCGGTGGCGACGCGATCGATCTCCAGCTGTGGACGGTTGCCGGACACGAAGGACTTGAACAGCACGTGCGTGGCCTCCAGCTCCTCGCGGAACTTCTCGCGGCCGGCCTCGGTATTCTCGCCGAACAGCGTGAGGGTGCGCTTGAATTCGCCGGCGGTATGCAGTTCCACGTCGATCTCGTGCTTCTTCAGCACCCGGTGGAAGTTCGGCAACTGCGCCACCACGCCGATGGACCCGACGATGGCGAACGGCGCCGCCAGGATGCGGTCGGCGACGCAGGCCATCATGTAGCCGCCGCTGGCGGCCACCTTGTCGATCGCCACGGTCAGCTTCAGGCCGCGGCCGCGGATGCGCTGCAGCTGCGAGGCCGCCAGGCCGTAGGCGTGAACCATGCCGCCCTCGCTTTCCAGCCGCAGCAGCACCTCGTCATGGTCGCGCGCCACCTGCAGCAGGGCGCTGATCTCCTCCCGCAGGGAGTCCACCGCGTGGGCGGCGAGGTCGCCTTCGAAGCTGAGGGTGAAGATCCGCGGGCGCGGCGCCGGCTCGCCGCGCCTGGCGGCCTTGCGGCGGGCCTTCTCCTCGACCTTCTGCTGCTTGCGCAGCCGCTTGAACTCCTCTTCGGAGAGCAGGTCGGCATTGAGGATGTCCGCCATCTGCTCATAGCGCTCGTTGAGGTTGCGGACCTCGAGCCGGTCGGGGCCGTGGCCGGGGCGCGCATGGCGCAGGATGGCCGCCAAGCCGGCCGCCACGGCCAGCAGGGCCGCCGTCCAGGTCAGGGTCTTGGCCAGGAACAGACCATACTCAGCAAGGAATTCGGTCACAGGAAATCCGTTGGAAGATCATCAAAAGACTGGAAAAAGGACTGGTAAATCCGCCGGGGGGCAGGCAAAATCCGCAGACGGGGGAGCCTGAATGGGCATCCAAGTATATTTTCAGCCAGCCACGGTTTCGCAAGAACTGTTGCTGCGCTGCAACAAGCGAATGCATAATGCACTTGCTTGCGGGTCATTACCCCCACACTCTTGGCAGCTTTCATCTTCAGGTTGGAGATTCAAAATGAATAAGACAACCCGCGCAGCTCTGACCCTGGCCCTGGCGGCGATCGCGCTGCCGGCGGTCGCGGCCGACGAGACGCGCCCCTATATCTTCGGTGGTTACCAGACGGTGCTTGCCGATCAGGCCGACCGCGCGTCCGATTCCAGCAACGGTTATGCGTTCAGCGCCGGCAAGGCCCTGAGCAAGCATTGGGGCCTGGAATTCGGCGGCTTCTGGAACCAGTTCGAGGCCGACAACGGCGGTGCCAACGAGTTCCGCGAGCTGGGCGGCCACCTGGACGCGCTGTTCTTCTACTCGCGCGACCGCGCCTTCTCGCCCTACGTCAGCCTCGGCGTCGGCGCGATGAAGAACCAGAACAAGACCGTCGCCGGCCAGCCCGAGGACACCGATCCGTTCGGTACTCTGGGCGTCGGCTTCTTCAAGTACTTCGGCGACGAGAGCCGCTACGGCTTCCGCGCGGATGCCCGCTACCGCTATGTGGACACGGAGATCCCGGGCCTGGACGACTCGCTGCTCGAGCCGGTCATTAAGGTCGGCCTGGTCGCCGCCCTGGGCCCGAAGGGCTCGGGCCTGGGCGATGCCGGCGGTCCGGATGCGGACGGCGACGGCATTCCCGACGACGCCGACCTGTGCCCCAACACCCCGAAGGGCGTGAAGGTCGACTCCAAGGGCTGCCCGGTTGACTCCGACGGCGACGGCATTCCGGACGCGCTGGACAAGTGCCCGGGCACCGCCAAGGGCGTCAAGGTCGACTCCAGCGGCTGCGCGAAGGATGGCGCGGGCGAAGGTCCGAACCGCCGCTTCGAGGACGTGCACTTCGAGTTCGACCGTTCCGACCTGACCGACTACGCCCGCTCGATCCTGGACAATGCGTCCAAGGCCATCGGCGGTCTGTCGCAGCAGTACCCGAGCCTGAAGGTCGACGTCTCCGGCCACACCGACTGGATCGGCACCGACGCCTACAACCAGGCCCTGTCGGAGCGCCGCGCCAACTCGGTCAAGCAGTACCTGACCCGCAAGGGCGTGGACAGCAAGCGCATCAACACCTACGCCTACGGCGAGTCCAAGCCGGTCGCGACCAACGAGACCGACGAGGGCCGCGCCCAGAACCGTCGCGTCGAGGTTCGCACCCGCGGCGAGTAATCGCCCCGGTCGGCAGCAGAACGAAAACCCCCGCCAGCGATGGCGGGGGTTTTTCTTTGGGTGCCCGCGGGGATCGGCGCGCCTCGCGGCGGGACGTTCGCGAGCGCTCGCGCCGCGCTGTGAGGTCCTAGGCGCCGAGCCGGAAGAAGCGGCGCGCGTTGTCGCTGCTGACCGCGGCGACGTGCTGTTCGCTTTGCTGGCGTGCCTGTGCCAGCGCCTTCACCACCCAGCGCAGCGCCGCCGGCTCGTTGCGACGCTCGCCCTGCCTGGGGCGCCACTCCAGCGCGTCCTGCGCCCGCGGCACTCGCTCATCCCTGTGCAGCGGCCGCTCCAGCGCATCCTGCGCCTGCGGCACTCGCACATCCCTGTGCAGCGGCCGCTCCAGCGCATCCTGCACCTGCGGCACTCGCACATCCCTGTGCAGCGCGTTGCGCGGCAGCAGGTAGGGGGCATCGGTCTCGATCAGCAGGCGCTCGTCGGGGATGCCGGGCACCGCCTCGACCAGCGCCTTGCCGCGGCGCTCGTCGCAGACCCAGCCGGTGATGCCGATATGGCAATCCAGCGCCAGGTAGTCCTGCATCGCCTCCCGGGTGTCGGTGAAGCAGTGCACCACCACCGCGCCGAGCTGCGGACGGAACTCCCGCAGCATCGCCAGGAAATCGGCATGCGCGTCGCGCTGGTGCAGGAACAATGGCTTGCCCGTTTCCACGGCGATCCGCAGCTGGGCCTCGAAGGCGCGCCGCTGGTCCTCGTGGGGGGAATAGTTGCGGTTGTAGTCCAGGCCGCATTCGCCCAGCGAGACCACCTCGGGGTGTCCGGACAGTTCACGGATCTGGGCGGCCAGTTCGCCGCTCCATTCGCTGGCGTGGTGCGGGTGCAGGCCGGCGGTGGCGTAGAGCCGCCCAGGGTGCTGCCGCGCCAGGGCCAGGGCCCTGGCATTGCTGTCGAAGGAGCTGCCGGTGATCACGATCGCTTCCAGGCCGGCCTGCCAGGCCCGGTGAAGCATCGGTTCGAAGTCGGCGTCGAAGCTCTCGTGGGCGAGGTTCGCTCCAATGTCGATCAGGCCCATCTCAGCCTCGCGCGGCGCAATCCTGCTGCAGCAGGATGCGCTGCTCGGGCTGGGTGGCGGCGCCGCCGGGCGGCGGCGTGGGGCGCAGGACGTGCACCAGGCGGACGCTGCTCAAGGCTCCGTCCGCTTCGGCGTTCCAGCGGCGGCAGAGCCAGCGGGCATAGTAGGGTCGATGCGCGGCGTAGGCATCCAGTGCCAGCCGGTCGCGCAGGCGCTGCCAGCGCTGGCCATCGCCGTAGACGGCCGCCTGGCTGAAGTCGGGCGCGGCCCGCGGCCGCAGCAGGTCGATCTCGCGGCCCTGCGACGTGCGGCCCGCCGCGACGAACCAGCCGCCGTCACGCGAGGGCGAGGGGGCGTCCAGTCCCCAGGACTGATCCAGGCGCAGGGCCTGCAGCGGTGGAGCCAGCAGCCGCTTCACCGCGCCCGGCAGCCAGCCGACCGTGGTTGCGTTCCAGGCCAGGATCAGCAGCAGGAAGACGCCGGCGACGCGCTGCCAGCCCGGCGATGTTTCCCAGCGGATCTCGCGCCTGGGTCGCGCCGCGCCGGCCGGGCGGGCGGCGAGCCAGCCATGGAGGCGGTCGCCCAGGCGCTCCACCGCGGGGAGCTTCGCCAGGCGGTGGAGCCAGGACAGCAGCGGCGAATGGCGCAGCAGCGCCGCCAGCGCCGCCCAGCGCAGGTAGGCCTGGTCGTCGGTGTCGATCACCACCCAGGAGCGGTTGGCCTGCAGCAGGGCGCGGGCACGCGGCGCCTCCTGCGCGGCCCCGAGCTGCGCCTGCGGCAGCACCAGGAACTGTTGCAGCAGCAGGCTGTTGCGCAGGCTCGCCGGCCGGTCGCGGTCATGGTAGATGCGCAGCCCGGCGCCCGGCGCCCGGCGCCCGGCGATCCACCGCCAGAAGCCGGGGCCAAGCAGGACGGCCAGGCCGGCCAGGCCCAGCAGCGGCAGGGCCCCTTGCCGCAGGCTCAGCAGCAGGAACAGCTGCATCAACGCCAGCAGGGGCAGCAGCAGCTTGCGGCCGTAGCGGCTGATCCATGGCAGCAGGGCCAGCGGAGCAGCCAGCAGCGACAGCCACCAGAGTGCCGGCGTCAGGATTCCCAGCAGGCCCGGCGCGCCCAGCAGCCAGCGTCCCAGGGCCGTGGCCTGTCCATCCAGGGACAGCAGGTAGTAGAGCGCCGTGCCTTCCCCGTGCCATTCGGGGCCGCTGCGCAGCAGCGCCGAGAAGAAGTAGACCGACAGCACCTGCAGCAGCAGGCCGGCGCCGGCCCAGGATACATGCAGGTTTTCCTGCGGCGGCGGATTGGCCGCCAGTGCCGCGTCCACCGACCAGCGGCTGCCCAGCGGCAGGAAGACAGACCAGAACAGCAGGCAGGTCAGCAGCAGGTCGGCGGCGCCCGCCGCCAGCGGCGCGCGGCTGACCACCGAAGCCTGCAGCACGAAACCCAGCACTGCCGCCAGCCGCGTGCGCCAGCCCAGGGTCAGCATGGCCGCCAGCGCCACCTGGCCCAGCAGCAGCAGGCCGGAGAACAGGGCCGTGCCGTTGAGGAAGTAGAGCGACAGGCGCCAGGGGCTGTCCGAGGCCATGACCCAGCCCCGCGGCAGCACGCCGCCGTCGCTGTACAGGGCCGACAGATCGCAGAGGCTGCCGAGGCTCAGCCAGAACAGGATGCCGCCGAGAAGCGCGCGGAACAGCGCCAGGCTGCGCAGGTCGAGGCCGAACAGTTCGGCGAGGCGCGGGTGGCGGGCGGCGAAATCGGGGCTCATCGTCGGCGGTTTTCAGTCGGCGGAAACGACAAGGGGAGCCTGCGGCTCCCCTTGGGTGGAACGCATGCCTATTCTAGTGCGCCGAGAGCAGATCGCCCATGTGGCCGGTGCCGCCGTCGAGCCAGGCCTGATAGGCCGGGGTGTGGCGTTCGATCTCGGCCTTGAGGCGCGATTCGTCCGCCAGGCTGCTGCCCGGCAGGAACGGCAGCAGTTCGCGGACGACCGTGTCCAGGCCGCCGTCTACCAGATCCACGAGGCCTGCCAGCGGCGTGTTGGCGGGGAGCGAGAGGATCGTGTCGAGGCCGCCTTCGACGTAAGGAGCGAGGATATCGCCCAAGCCGGGAACCAGGCCGATCAGTTCGCCGACGGTGCCGGGAAGCTGCGGGCCACCCGTCGGCGGCGGATTTTCGGGGTCCGGCTTCGGCGGGCTCGGGCTCTCGTCGTTGTCGAAGGTCTCGTAGGCGATCCAGCCCACGCCCACCACGGCGGCGGCGATCAGGGCCCAGTCGATCGTGCCGTACTGGACTTCGCCGTCCTGGTTCAGCTCGGCCTTGCGCTCCACCAGCGGGGCGCCGTTGAGCTCGAACTTCTCCAGGCCGGCCTGCTTGCCGGCGCGGAAGTCGAGCTGCGCGATCGCCGGACGCGGCGCCTCGAGGAAGCGGCGGTCATGATCCATGCGCAGGCCGTAGTTCAGCTGCTGCGCATCGCGGCCGCGACCGTCGAACTTCAGGTCGAAGTAGGCCTTGAACTCGGGCTGCTTGTCGTTGTAGTCCGCGGCTGCGGCCGAGCCTGCGGTCGCAAACAGTGCGGCGGCAGCTGCCGAGATGATCCAGGTGCGCATGTGTAACTCCCCCGACGCGATATTTATTCAAGTGTCTTGAACTATAGCAGGCATACTCGCCGAGGCAAGAGTCGTGCAGAATCGCGGCCTTGGACCCATCAGAGGAATTGCCGGTGGAACTGCCGCAGCCCGGACAGAGCAGCGAGTGGCTGATCGATGGCCCTGCCGGGCGTATCGAGACCCTGTTGTCCGCACCCCGGGGCGCCGCGCCGCGGGGCTTCGCCGTGATCTGCCATCCGCACCCGCTGTTCGGCGGGGCCATGAGCAACAAGGTGGTCTACACCCTGTCGTCCGGCGCGCTGCAGGCGGGCCTGGCGACGCTGCGCTTCAACTTCCGCGGGGTGGGCCGCAGCGCCGGCCTGCATGACGAGGGCCGCGGCGAAACCGGCGACGTCCTGTTCCTGGCCGGCCTGATGCGGCAACTGCTGCCCGCCGGCCCGCGCGTGCTGGCGGGATTCTCCTTCGGTGCCTTCGTCGCGCTGAAGGCGGCGGCACATCTGCGGCCCGACGCGCTGGTCAGCATCGCGCCGCCCTTCGGCAAGTATTTCGGCGGCGAGGCGCCGCCACCGCATCCGGGTTGCCCCTGGCTGGTCGTGCACAGCCGCGACGACGATACGGTCAGCTACGAGGAGACGCGGGAGATCCTGGCGGCGTATTCGCCGCCGCCGCAACTGGTGACGGTGGACGGAGCCGGCCATTTCTTCCATGGCCGCCTGCAGGACATCAGCGCCGTGCTGCTGCCGTTCCTGCAGTCCGCCACCTAGGATTCGCGGCCAGGTTACCGATCGCCGCGTACCGCGGAATGGGCGACAGGCCCCTGAGCGATGCTATCCTCGGCGGCACTACGAAACGAACCGCATTGTTCCTGAGGAGATCGTCATGCGCCGTCTGCTTCTTGCCCTCGCACTCGCCACCGGCGCCACGCAGGCCTCCGCCTTCGACGCCGACTTCGACCTGACCTGCGTCGATCCGACCACCTGCCAGGCCGACTTCCGTTCCATCGCCGAGGACATCACGGCCGCGCTGAACTACAAGGCCCTGGGCCCGTCCGAAGCCACCGGCATCACCGGCATCGGCATCGGCGCCTTCGCGACCTATGTCGATGTCGATGACCCGGGCGCCTGGAACCGCCTGACCGGCGAGGATGTGGACGCCATCGGCATGGCCGGCGTGGTGCTGCGCAAGGGCCTGCCCTTCGGCATCGACCTTGGCGCCTTCTACGCCACCGTGCCGGGCGCAGATGCCGACCTCTACGGCGGCGAAGTGCGCTGGGCGATCCTAGAGGGCGGCGTCGCCGAGCCGGCGCTCGCCGTGCGCGGCACCTATACCCGCAGCAGCGGCATCGACGATCTCGACTACGAAGCCATGGGGCTGGACGTGTCGATCTCCAAGGGCTTCGCCTTCCTGACTCCTTATGCCGGCTACGGCTACGTCTGGTCCGAGCTCGACCCCAAGGGCGTGGCGCTGCTGGACAAGGAGGAAGTCGACGCCAGCCGCTTCTTCGTCGGCCTGCGCTTCGGCCTGCTGATCTTCGACATCACGCCGGAGTACGAGCACATCGAAGGCCGCGACAGCTTCAACCTGCTGCTCGGCGCCTCGTTCTGAGCGGCACCGGCTGAGCCGCACGGCCGTGTGGGACAAGCTGGCTAGAGCCCTGGGGGGGCGCCGCCCGGAAGCGGCGGCCCCGCGCCGCGAGCTGGCGATCGCCGTGCTGCTGGTGGAGACCCTGCGGGCGGATTTCGCCGACAGCGAAGCCGAGCGCCTCGCGGCGCGCGGCATCCTGCGCGATCTCTGCGCGCTGGAGGAGGCGGCCCTGGATGCCCTGCTGGCGGAAGCCGAGGGCGAAGTGCGCCGCAACGTCTCGCTGCATGCCTTCGTCGCCGAACTCAACGCGGCGCTGGATGCCGAGGACAAGCGCGACCTGATCGGCGGCATGTGGCGGGTGGCCCATGCCGATGGGCGCGTGCATCCGGAGGAGGAGCTGCTGATCCGGCGCGTCGCCGACCTGCTGTACGTTCCCCATCATGACTTCATCCGCCAGAAGCTGGCGGCGGGCCGGGCGTGAGCGGCGAACGCCGCCGCCTGCCTGCGCCGCTGCGGCGCGTTCTGGGCATCCAGGCGCGGCTGGGCCTGGCCTTCGCGGTGATCCTGCTGCTGTTCGCCGGCAGCGCCCTGATGTTCCGCGCGGCGCTGTCCGAGGTCGATCAGGCGCGCGCCGCCACCGACCGCTCGGAGAAGGTGCTGCAGGCCATCGATGCCCTGTTCGTGCTGGTGCTGGATCAGGAGACCGGGCTGCGCGGCTACCTGCTGTCCTCGAAGGACGAATTCCTGCAGCCCTATCGCCTCGGCGGCGAGCATTTCGAGCAATCCTGGCGCGATCTCCAGGAGCTGACCACCGACGATCCGCGGCAACAGGGTCTGCTGCAGCAGTGGCGCAGCGACATGCTGCGCTGGCGCGGCGAGTTCGCCGAGGTGGTCCTGGAGCACAAGCGCCGCGACGACGAGGATGCCGAACTGGCCCTGGTGCGCAGCGGCAAGGGCAAGCGCATCGTCGACGGCATCCGGGTACTGGTGGGACAGATGCAGAAGCACGAGCGCGACCTGCTGCAGGAGCGCGCCGCGCACCTGCAGGCGCGCCTTGAGCGGACCCGCGAGCTGATCGTCCTGATGCTGGCGGCGTGCATCGGCCTCGTGGTGCTGTCGCTGTGGGTCGTGGCGCGCACGGTGACGCGGCCGGTGACGCAGCTGACCGCGCTGATGTCGCGGCTGTCCGCCGGCGACACCAAGCTGGAGGTGCCCTACCGGGGCCATGCCGACGAGATCGGCGCGCTGGCGCGCGGCCTGGAGGTGTTCCGCCGCAGCACCGATGAACTGGCCGGCCGCGAGTGGCTGCAGACTCGTCTCGGCGAACTGTCGGTGGCCTTGCAGGCCTGCGGCACGCCGCAGGAGTTCGGCGAACGCCTGGCCGAGTGCCTCAGCACCAACAGCGGCGCCGTCTGCGCCGTGTTCTTCCGCTGGGACGAGGCGCACCAGCGCTACGAGCCCTCTGGGGCCTACAGCCTGCCGGGCGGCAGCGGCCAGCGCAGCTATGCGCGGGGCGAGGGGCTGGTCGGGCAGGTGGCCCAGGACGGGCAGCCGCGCGTGGTGCGCGAGTTGCCGGAATCCTACCTGCGCGTGCGCAGCGGCCTGGGCGAGATGGCGCCGCCATCCCTGCGCCTGTTGCCGCTGGCCGGCCGCGAGCGCGTCATCGGCGTGGTCGAGCTGGCTTACTTCACCGAGCCCGGCGCGCTGCAGGCGGACTTCCTGGGGCAGGCCACGGGCTTCGCCGCCCTGGTGTTGGAGACCCTGGAGCGCGGTCTGGCCACCATGGAGCTGCTGCGGCAGACGCAGTACCAGAAGGAGGAACTGCAGGCCTCCGAAGAGGCCTTGCGGGCGCAGCAGGAAGAGCTGCGCGCCACCAACGAGGCCCTGCGCGAGAAATCCCAGTTGCTGGAGGAGCAGGGCCAGCGCCTGCGCGCCAGCGAGGAGGAACTTCGGGTGCAGGCGGAGGAGCTGCGCGTCGCCAACAGCAACCTGGAAGAGCGCGGGCAGGCCCTGCAGTCGCAGAAGCAGGCGCTGGAGCAGGCCCAGGCCGAGCTGGAGGAGAAGGCCGTCGACCTGGAGCAGGCCAGCCGCTACAAGAGCGAGTTCCTGGCCAACATGTCGCACGAGCTGCGCACGCCGCTGAACAGCCTGCTGATCCTCTCCAAGGGACTGGCCGAGAACGAGGAAGGGAATCTCACGGCGGAGCAGGTGGAGAGCGCCAGCATCGTCCATGACAGCGGCCGCAACCTGCTCAACCTGATCAACGACATCCTCGACCTGTCCAAGGTCGAGGCGGGCAAGATGCAGGTGGTGGCCGAGGACGTGAACCTGGCGGCGCTGGCCGCCGGCGTCGAGCGCAACTTCCGTCCGGTGGCCGAGCAGCGGCAGCTCACGCTGGAGGTGTTCCGCGCGCCGGGATTGCCGGCATCGATCCGCTCCGACGGCACGCGCATCAACCAGATCCTGGCCAACCTGCTGTCCAATGCCTTCAAGTTCACCCACCAGGGCGGCGTGCGGCTCGAAATGCTGCCGGTCAGCGAAGGGGCGCATGCCGGCGGCGTGCTGCTGCGCGTGCGGGATACCGGCATCGGCATCCCGCAGGAGAAGCTGGCGCGCATCTTCCAGGCCTTCGAGCAGGCCGACTCCGGCACCAGCCGCCGCTACGGCGGCACCGGCCTGGGCCTGTCCATCGTCAAGGCGCTG
>Ga0255097_1000624_pt1 | contig 13991 bp, 13 predicted proteins | sample Colum_Atlam_RepB_2_FD_188436 | JGI IMG/M metagenome (GOLD analysis project Ga0255097, IMG submission 188436) | Freshwater microbial communities from Columbia River, Oregon, United States - Colum_Atlam_RepB_8d | ecosystem: Environmental > Aquatic > Freshwater > River | place: USA: Oregon...
CAACTGGTGCCGCGTCTGCGCCCCAAGGGCCGCGCGGCGGTGCTTGGCCCGACCTATAACGAACACGCCGCCTGTCTGAGTGCCGAGGGCTGGCAGGTCAGCGCCGTCACCGATCTGGCCGATTTGGTCGGGGCCGATCTTGCGATCATCGTCAACCCCAACAACCCGGATGGCCGGCACTTTGCCCCCGACACGCTTTTGGCGCTGGTCGGTCGCGTTGGCCTCTTGGTGGTTGATGAAAGCTTTGGCGATGTGACGCCCGATCTGTCGCTTTTACCCCATGCCGGGCGCGCAGGGCTTTTGGTGCTGCGCTCCTTCGGCAAGTTCTACGGGCTGGCCGGGGTGCGCTTGGGCTTTGCTTTCGGCACCGAGGGTGACATTGCCGCCCTGTCGCGGATGAGCGGGCCTTGGCCTGTTTCTGGCCCCGCCATTGAAATTGGCACCCACGCGCTGGCCGATGCGGCTTGGGCTGCGGCGATGCGCGCCCAGCTGGCCGCCGACGCCGCCCGCGCCGACGCGCTGGCGCAGCGCGCGGGCTGGCAGCTTGTCGGTGGATCGGATCTGTTCCGGCTCTACGACACCGGTTCGGCCAAGACCGCGCAAGACAAGCTTGCCCGGCACCAGATCTGGAGCCGGATTTTCCCGTGGTCGGAAACGCTGTTGCGGCTGGGCCTGCCGGGGCCAGAGCCGGAATGGCAGCGGCTGGACGCGGCGCTTACACCAAAGGTCTAACGCGCCAGCGCCAGCAATCCCGGCACATCAAGATGTGCCTCCAGATGATCGGCAAGCGCGTCCAGAACCGCCTCGATCCCGGCCGCATGCTGGCGCGGGTCGGCCTGAATTCCAAGGCCCGCCAGATAGGCCGCGCGGAAGCCGTCCATGTGGAAAAGCCCGTGCAAATAGCTGCCCACCACCCGGCCATCGGCACGGATCGCGCCCTCGGGCCTGCCGTCCACCATGGCAAAGGGACGCGCGCAATCGGCACCTTGGCTGCGGCCGATGTGGATCTCATAGCCCTCAACCGGCAGACCGCTGGCAACATGGGTCGCCCGCACCCGCGAAAGCCGCTTGTCCGGTGTCATCACGGTTTCGATGTCAAGATGCCCAAGCCCCGCGGTCTCTCCGGCCGGGCCTTCAATCCCCTCCGGGTCCGAGACGCGCTGCCCAAGCATCTGATACCCACCGCAAATGCCCAAGACATGTCCACCGCGCCGCAAATGGGCGGCAAGGTCAATGTCCCAGCCTTGGGCGCGCAGAAACGCCAGATCGCCGCGGGTCGATTTCGATCCCGGCAGAATGACCAGCCGAGCATCGCCCGGAATGGGCTCGCCCGCGCGCACCATCACAAGATTGACGCCCGGCTCGGCCTTCAAGGGATCCAGATCATCAAAATTGGCGATGCGCGAAAAGGTCAGGCAGGCGATGGTAATGCCATTGCCGCGCGGGCCTGAGGCGATGTCCAAGGCATCCTCGGCCGGCAAAAGATGTGCCTGCGGGAACCACGGCAACACACCAAAGCCGCGCCAGCCGGTATGGGTCTCGATCAGCCGATAGCCGTCGTCAAACAACCGAGGGTCGCCGCGAAATTTGTTGACGAGGAAACCCGCCACCATGGCGGCGTCGTCCGGATCAATCACCGCCTTGGTCCCGACGACCTGCGCAATCACCCCGCCGCGGTCAATGTCACCGGCCAGCACGACCGGCACATCCGCAGCCCGGGCAAACCCCATATTGGCAATGTCGCCGGCGCGCAGGTTGACCTCGGCCGGACTGCCTGCCCCTTCCACGATCACCAGATCATGGGCCGCCTTCAGCCGCTGAAAACTCTCCAGCACGGCACCCATCAACTGCGGCTTCAAGGCCGCATAATCCCGCGCGCGCGCCGTGGTCAGCCGCTTGCCCTGTACGATGACTTGCGCGCCGGTGTCAGATTCCGGCTTCAAAAGCACCGGGTTCATGTCGGTCATCGGCTCCAACCCGCACGCCAAAGCCTGCAAGGCCTGCGCCCGCCCGATCTCACCGCCATCGGCGGTGACGGCGGCATTGTTCGACATGTTTTGTGGCTTGAACGGTGCCACCGACAACCCCCGCCGCCGCGCGGCTCTACAAAGCCCCGCCACTAGCATCGACTTGCCAACGTTCGACCCACAGCCTTGGATCATCAGCGCCTTCATGACCACCCCTCGGATCGGTGGATAGGGCAGGAGCCTCCGGCGGGGATATTTGTCGCCAAGATAAAGGCAATACGCAAGGTCGGCAGCCGCGCCTCGGGCCGTTCGCACGGGGGAGACGCGGCGCCTTTACCTTGGACGGTCATCGGGATCCCTCCCTGTACCGTGGAATCAGGCTGACAGGAAAAGGTTAAGAAACCCTTGCCTTTATCTTGGGGGAAATATCCCCGCCGGAGGCTTCGACGGGTGCCGCCGCTTTGCCGCATCAGAACTCCACCCCCGGCTGCCCCTTGATGCCCGAACGGAAGGGATGTTTCAAAAGGGTCATCTCGGTGGCGAGATCCGCCGCCTCGATCAGTGCCTCTTTGGCGTTGCGGCCGGTCAGGCAGACATGGGTCAACGGCGGTTTTTCCTCGTGCAGGAAGGTCAGCACCTCGTCGATATCCAGATAGTCATAGCGCAGCGCGATGTTGATCTCATCCAGAAGGACAAAGCGGATGGACGGGTCGCGGATCAGCTCTTTGGCCTTTTCCCAGCCCGCGCGGGCGGCGGCGATGTCGCGGGTCTTGTCCTGGGTTTCCCAGGTGAAGCCTTCGCCCATGGCGTGGAACTGGCACAGGTCGCCGAAATGCCCCTCGATCAGGCGGCGTTCGCCGGTGTCCCAAGCGCCTTTGATGAATTGCACCACGGCGCAGGGCATTTCATGCGCGATGCAGCGCAGGATCATGCCGAAGCCGGAGGAGGATTTGCCCTTGCCCGCGCCGGTATGGACGATGATCAGCCCCTTTTCGCCCGACTTGCCAGCCATGATCTTGTCGCGCGCCGCTTTCTTCTTGGCCATCTTGGCGGCGTGGCGGGCGAGATCCTCCTCGGGGGTGCCGAGCGGCGTCACGTCCGGCGACTCTGGGGCCGTGTCGTTTGTTGTGACCATCGGGGCGTTTCCTTCTCCTTGACAGCGCCTGCTTTGTGCCACAGGAGAGGGGCATAGGCGCTGGTGTCTGTCTTAGGGCAGGCCAAGAGGGAATGCGACCGGAATTGCGACGTGTTTCGTCGTGGCTCCGAAGTGCAGCCGCCCCCGCGACCGTGACCGGAAAGGTCTGCTCAATGCCACTGGCCGCAAGGTTCGGGAAGGCGGGCAGAGCGCCGGGGTCGGGCTTCGCCCGTTGCCCCGATATCCGCAAGCCGGGAGACCTGCCAGAGCCGGAACTGAAACGTGCGGACGGGGTGTTCCGTGACCTTCGGATATTGGGTCCAATCTGCCCAAGCCGTCGGCCATTCCCCTGCGTATCATCTGGAGGGGCCATGGCCACCGTTTTGCATGTCTGCACCACCTGCCGCGCCGGTCAACCGGTGCCCGAGGGGGAGGTTTGCCCCGGCAAGCGTCTGCATGACAGCCTAGTGACCGCAGGCGCGCCCGAAGGTGTCACCATCCGCGCCGCGGAATGTTTGTCGGCTTGTGACCATGGCTGTTCCGTTGCCTTGTCCAAGCCCGGCAGTTGGTCTTACGTCTATGGGCGAATGACCGAGGCTGACGCCCCTGAAATTCTGCGCGGGGCCGGGCTATATGCTGCGACCGCCGATGGTCTTGTGCCATGGCGCGACCGCCCTGTGATCTTCCGCAAGCAAAGTCTTGCCCGAATTCCCCCGATGGAGATTTGAATGACCGATCTGACCAAGATCCCCGTGACCGTCATCACCGGCTTTCTGGGCGCGGGGAAAACCACGCTCATCCGGCACCTGATGCAGAACCCGCAAGGCAAGCGGTTGGCCATTTTGGTCAATGAGTTCGGCACGGTGGGCGTCGATGGCGATATCCTGAAATCCTGCGCTGATGCCAATTGCCCGGTGGAGAACATCGTCGAGCTGGCCAATGGTTGCATCTGCTGCACGGTGGCCGACGATTTCATCCCAACGATCGAGGCGCTGATGGCAATGCCGGAACGCCCCGATCACATCCTGATCGAAACCTCGGGTCTGGCGCTGCCGAAGCCCTTGCTCAAGGCCTTTGACTGGCCCGCCATCCGGTCGCGCATCACGGTCGACGGAGTGATTGCACTGGCGGATGCCGAGGCCGTGGCCGCGGGCCGTTTCGCCCCCGATGTGGCGGCGGTTGATGCACAGCGTGCTGCGGATGACAGTCTGGACCATGAGACGCCCCTGTCCGAGGTGTTCGAAGACCAGATTGCTTGCGCCGATATCATCCTTTTGACCAAGGCCGATCTTGCGGGCGATGCCGGTCTGGCCGCTGCCCGTTCGGTGATCGAGGCCGAATTGTCGCGCAAGCTGCCGATCCTGCCTGTCACCGATGGCACCATTGATCCGCGCGTCATTCTGGGCCTGAACGCCGCTGCCGAAGATGATCTTGCCGCGCGTCCCAGCCACCATGATGGCCATGACGACCACGAGCATGACGATTTTGAAAGCGTTGTGATCGACCTGCCCGAGGTGGGCGACGTCGAGGATCTTGTCACCCGCATCCAGCGCCTTGCGCGTGAGCAGCATATCCTGCGCGTCAAAGGCTATATTGCGGTTCAGGGCAAGCCGATGCGCCTTTTGGTGCAGGCCGTGGGCGAGCGGGTGCGCCATCAGTTTGACCGTCCTTGGGGGGCATCACCCCGGCAGTCGCAACTGGTCGTGATTGCCGAGCATCACGACATCGACGAAGCCGCAATTCGCGCGGTTCTGGGGGCATAAGACGACCCCATGCACGTTGTCTTTCGCGAAACCCAAGGCCTAGAGGCCGCCGAGGCGCCCTATGATCCCGCGCAGGATCCGGGTGATTTGGTGGTCTTGTCCCTTTCGGACAGTGATCTTGGGGCTTTCGCGGCGGGCTGGCATCGGAGTGCGGGAAAATTGCCCTCGCTTCGGCTGCAAAACATTGTGGCGCTGAAACATCCGATTTCGGTCGATACCTATGTCGAGCGGACGCTTTGCGGGGCAAAGGCCATCCTGATCCGCCTGATCGGCGGCGAGGCCTATTGGCCCTATGGCATTGCCTCAATTCAGGATCTGGCGCGGCGTAAGGGTATTGCGCTGGCGGTTCTACCCGCCGATGGGCGGCCTGATCCGGGGCTGGATGCGGTGTCAACGCTGCCCGTTTCAACCCTGCGGCGGTTGCAGGCGCTTTGTGATACCGGCGGCGCGGTGGCGGCGCAGGCCGCTTTGGCGCAGCTTGCGCTGGCGGCGGGGCTTTATGCCGGGCCGGTGCCGGGCGACAAGCGCCTGCCTGACATGGGGTTTTACGATCCTGATCTGGGGGTGATCGCGGCCCCACCCGCGGGGCCGCATGTTCTGGTCAGCTTTTACCGCAGCTATCTGACGGCTGCCGATACCGACCCGGTTGACGCCTTGATCCGCGCGTTCCGCGCCGAGGGCATCGCCGCCTGCGGTGTCTTTGCGGCCTCCTTGAAAGCGCCCGGTTTTGCCGATTGGCTGCAGCCTCATTTGGCTGCCACCCCGCCCCTTGCCGTCGTCAATGCCACTGCCTTTTCGGCGCGGGGCGAGGATGGGGCAACCCCCTTTGATACCGCTGAATGCCCGGTCTTTCAGGTGGCGCTTTCGACCGCCCGGCGCCGCGATTGGGCCTCATCCGATCGGGGGTTGTCGCCTGCGGATCTGGCGATGCATGTCGTACTGCCCGAGGTGGATGGGCGGCTCTTTACGGGGCTTGTGTCGTTCAAATCCCCCGGCATGCGGGACGAGGCGCTGCAATTTTCGCGCTTTGCCCATCGGGCTGATCCGGCCCATGTGGTGGCGGTTGTCGCGCGGGTGAAAGGCTGGCTGCGGCTGGCTGACACGCCGCGTGAGGCGCGGCGGCTGGCGGTCGTTTTGTCCACCTACCCGGGGCGCGACTGGCAGATGGCCCATGCCGTCGGTCTTGATGCGTTGGCCTCGACCGAGGCGCTTTTGGGCGATCTGGCAGCGGCGGGCTACCTTGCAGAGCATGCGTCGCTTGCCTCGGCGCTGGGCGTGGAAAAGCTGGTCTGGCCTGTGACGGCCTATCGCGCGGCCCTTGGTGGTTTGCCCGAAAAACTGCGCCAAGATCTGCATGCGGCTTGGGGCGCGCCCGAGGCCGATCCCGCCTGCGACGGCGATATGTTCCGATTTGTCGCCCTGTGGTGTGGCAACGTTCTGGTCGCGTTGCAGCCCGAACGCGGCGAGGTTGTCGCCCGCGACGGGGAGTATCACGATCTCGCCCGCGTGCCGCGCCATGGCTATGTGGCGTTTTACCTGATGTTGCAGGCGCTTGGGCTTCAGGCGCTGGTGCATATGGGCGCGCATGGCACCTTGGAATGGCTGCCGGGCAAATCCGTTGCCCTGTCTGGCACATGCTGGCCCGAGGCTTTGGCCCGCGATCTGCCGGTGATCTATCCCTTTATCGTCAATGACCCCGGTGAGGCGGCCCAGGCCAAACGGCGCATCGGGGCGCTGACGCTGGGCCATTTGCCACCGCCCTTGCGCGCCGCAGCCCTGCCCGAAGGGTTGCACCGGCTGGAGCGGCTGTTGGACGAATATTCCACCGCCGACGGGCTGGACCCGGCCCGGCGTGACCGGCTGATCGCGGCGATCCGCACCGAGGCGCAAAGTGCTGGCGTCGAGGAGGATCTTGGCCTGCCACCCGGCGCCAGTGCCGCCGAGGCAATCACCCGGATTGACCGTTTCGTGTGTGATATCAAGGAAAGCCAATACGGCGAAGGGCTGCATGTCTTTGGCAGCGGCGCCTGCGGGGCCGAAGAGCGCGCGGGGCTGCTGGCCGCACTGGACGGCAAGCGCGTCGCGGCGGGGCCGTCGGGCAGCCCGGCGCGTGGGCGGGCTGATGTGCTGCCGACGGGGCGGAACCTTTACGCAGTTGACCCCCGCGCGGTGCCAAGCCGGGCCGCCCATACCCAAGGCGTGAAGCTGGCCGAGGAATTGCTGCGCAAAGCCCTGCAAGATCAGGGCGACTGGCCGCAGGGCTTGGTGGTGGATCTTTGGGGCAGCGCCACCATGCGCACGGCGGGCGAAGAATTTGCCATGGCGCTGCATCTTGCGGGCCTTGCGCCGGTCTGGGATGCCGGTTCGGGCCGGGTCTCGGGGGTCGAGGTGGTGCCGCTGACGCTTTTGGGCCGTCCGCGCATTGATGTCACCTTGCGGGTGTCGGGCCTGTTCCGCGATGTGTTTCCGGGGCTGGCGACGCTGTTTGAAACCGGAGCGGCCATGCTGGCCGATCGCGACGAAACTGCCGCCGACAACCCCTATGTCACCCGCGCCGCGCGGGTGTTCGGGCCGAAGCCGGGGCAATATGGCCTTGGCATGGGCGTTGCCATGGATGACTTCACACCCGAGGCACGGGCGGCGGCAGGCGAGGCGTGGCTCGCGGCCTCATCTTGGGCAATTGGCATCGACGGCCAGTCGCGCGATGATCGGGCCGGGCTTGAGGCGCGGTTGAAAACCGCTGACAGCTTTGTCCACGCCCAAGATCTGCCCGAAAGCGATGTGCTTTTGGCCGGGGATTATGCCGCGCATGAGGCCGGGTTTGCGGCGGCCTTGGCGCGGCTTGGGGCTGCGAAGCCTGCGCTTTATCATCTGGATGCGACCCAACCTGACCGCCCGCGCGCCCGTAGCCTGTCTGAGGAGATTGCCCGTGTGGTGCGCGCCCGCGCCGCCAATCCGGCTTGGGCCGATGGCATGATGGCGCATGGTTTCCGGGGGGCGGCCGAAATTGCGGCCACCGCAGATCATATGGCGGCCTTTGCCCATCTGGCGGGCGTGGTGCCGCCGCATCTGTTCGATCTTTACCACGAGGCGACCCTTGGCCGCGAAGATCTGACCGCCTTCATGGCGCGGGAAAACCCGCAAGCCTTGGCCGCGCTGCGGGATTTGTTCCAGCGGTTGGCCGATGCCGGGCTTTGGCAAACCCGCCGCAATTCCATCGCGGCGGCCTTGGGGGGGGGCGCAGCATGACCGAACCGTCCTTTCAGGTGCAGGGCTGGTGTCCGGGTGCGCTGCGCCCGATGATGTCGGGCGACGGGCTGGTGGTGCGGGTGCGCCCGCAGGCTGGGCGTTTGACGCCCGATCAGGCCGCCGGAATTGCGGCGGCGGCGCGGGCGCATGGCAATGGGCTGATTGACCTTTCAGCGCGGGGCAATGTGCAGTTGCGCGGCGTCAGCGCAGCCGCGCATCCTGCCCTGATCGCCGATCTGCGCGCCCTTGGTTTGATTGACGCCGATGCGGGCGACGAGGCCCGGCGCAATATCCTTGTCACGCCCTTTGCCGATGCCGCCACCGACGCGTTGGCCGCCCGGCTTGGTGCGGCGCTGTCCCAGATGCCGCCCTTGCCCGGCAAGTTCGGCTTTGTCGTCGATACCGGGGCCGCGCCGGTCTTTGGTGGCATTGCGGGCGATATCCGATTTGAACGTGGGGCGGATGGGGCGCTTTTGATCCGGTGCGAGGGGGCCGCGCTTGGGGCCGTCGTGACCGAGGATGCAGCCCCCGAAGCCGCAGTGGCGCTGGCCCAGTGGTTCGTCGCCGCAGGCGGCGTGACGGATGGCCGGGGCCGGATGGCGGCGCTGATTGGGCGCGGGCTGACCCCCGAGGGCCGGCTGGCGCCTCAGATTGCACCCGGCCCCGCTGCCCCCGCTGCAGCGCCCGGTCTGGTGGCCGAAGGTGCCTTGGTGGGCTTTGCTTTTGGCCAGATGACGGCGGATACCTTGGCGGGCCTTGCCGCGCTTGGCCCCTTGCGCATCACCCCTTGGCGGATGGTTCTGGTCGAGGGGCTGCGCGTGCTGCCCGATCTGCCGGGCCTGATCCTGCGACCGGACGACCCGATCCGCCGGGTTGAGGCCTGCTCGGGTGCGCCGGCCTGTTTGCAGGCGCTGGCCCCGGTGCGGGACCTTGCGTCGCGGCTGGCCCGTGATGTGCCCGCGGGGCGGCTTTTGCATGTTTCGGCCTGCGCCAAAGGCTGCGCCCATCCGGGCCGCGCTGATCTGACCCTTGTTGCCACGGCGGAAGGCTTTGACCTGATCCGCAACGGCTCTGCCCATGATACCCCTGACCGGAGGGCGCTGGCCCCCGAGACGATTGACCTGAAAGGACTGTTCTGATGCCGCATGTCTATGAAACCGATGGTGCGGCGATCTACGTCCAGTCCTTCGCCACCATCCGGGCCGAGGCCGATCTGGCGCGCTTTACCCCCGAGGAAGAGGTCGTCGCAGTTCGCATGATCCATGCCGCGGGCATGGTCGGGCTGGAACGGCATGTACGCTTTACCCCCGGCATGGCGATTGCCGCACGGGCCGCGCTGGAGGCAGGGGCACCGATCCTGTGCGATGCGCGTATGGTCAGCGAAGGTATCACCCGGCCGCGTCTGCCTGCGAACAATGAGGTGATCTGCACCCTGCATGACCCATCGGTGCCAGCCCTTGCAGCCAAGATCGGCAACACCCGGTCGGCGGCAGCCGTGGAGTTGTGGCGTCCGCATCTGGCGGGGGCGGTGGTCGCCATCGGCAATGCGCCGACCGCGCTGTTTCACCTGTTGAACATGCTGGAAGACCCTGATTGCCCGCGTCCGGCCGCCATTATTGGCTGCCCGGTCGGCTTTATCGGGGCTGCGGAATCGAAAGAGGCGCTGATGGTTGCCCCCCCTTGCCCCGCCGTGATCGTCGAAGGACGGTTGGGGGGCTCGGCTATCACGGTCGCCGCTGTCAACGCGCTTGCAAGCCGGAAGGAATGACCATGGCCCCGATTGGACGCATTATCTGTGCCGGCCTTGGTCCGGGCGACCCGGATCTGATCTCGGTCCGTTCGGATCGCGCAATCCGTGCGGCCCGCCATATCGCCTATTTCCGCAAGATCGGGCGGCAGGGCCAAGCGCGCCGCATTGTCGAGGGCATGTTGGCCCCCGGCGCTGTCGAACATGCGATGGAATATCCTGTCACCACCGAAATTCCCTTTGACAGCCCCGAGTATAACGCGCTGCTCGCCGCCTTTTACGATGACTGGACGGCGCGGTTGCAGGCCTTGGCCGAGGCGGGCCAAGAGGTAGTTGTGCTGTGCGAGGGCGACCCCTTCTTCTACGGCTCTTTCATGCATCTTTATGTGCGGCTAAAGGATCTGGTGCAGGTCGATGTGATCCCCGGTATTCCCGGCATGGTGGGCTGCTGGAACGCCACGGGCCAGCCGATCACCTGGGGCGATGATGTGCTGACGGTGTTGATGGCGACCCTGCCCGAAGACGAGTTGACGCGCCACATGCAGGGCGCGGATGCGCTGGCCATCATGAAAACGGGCCGCAACCTGCCACGTGTGCGTCGGGCCTTGGCGGCCGCGGGGCGGCTGCAAGATGCGTGGCTGGTCGAGCGCGGCACCATGCCCGGCCAGCGGCTGGTGCCCTTGTCGGACGTTGACGTCGAAGACTGCCCGTATTTCGCCATTGTGCTGGTGCATGGCCATGGCCGCCGTCCGGTCGCGGAGGCCGCAGAATGAGCGCAGGTTGGATTGCCGTCGTGGGTCTTGGCCCCGGCGATGAGGATTTGGTCACGCCCGAGGTCACCGCGACCTTGGCCGAAGCGACCGATGTGGTCGGCTATATCCCTTACGTCGCCCGCGTCGCCCCGCGTGACGGGCTGGTGTTGCACCCGTCCGACAATCGGGTGGAGTTGGACCGCGCACAATTCGCGCTGGATCTGGCCGCAGCGGGGCGGCGGGTGGTCATCGTTTCGTCGGGCGATCCTGGGGTCTTTGCCATGGCCTCGGCCTTGTTCGAGGCGCTAGAGGCACGGCCCGACGCCCATGACACCGACATCCGCATCCTGCCCGGCATCACGGCCATGCTGGCGGCGGCCGCGCGGGCCGGGGCGCCCTTGGGGCATGATTTCTGCGCCATCAACCTGAGTGACAACCTCAAACCCTTTGCCGAGGTGGAACGCCGCTTGCGCCATGCCGCGCAGGGTGGCTTTGCCATGGCGTTTTACAACCCGCGCTCCAAATCGCGGCCGCATCAGTTCACCCGCGTGCTGGAGATCCTGCGCGAGGAGTGTGAGCCGGAACGCTTGGTTCTGTTCGCCCGCGCCGTGAGCCGCCCGGATGAGGCGATCGCTTGCGTCTCCCTGTCCGAGGCGACGCCCGAGATGGCCGATATGCAGACCGTGGTGATCGTCGGCAATCAGGCGACCCGCCGGGTCGGGCGTTGGGTTTACACCCCGCGGTCCGTTGCCGGATGAGACAGCCAGCCCATCACCTCTGGAACCGTTGCGACCACCTTGCGGGCGGGCAGCGTGGGCCGGTCGATCAGGATCACCGGCAGGTGCAGGGCGCGGGCGGCGATAAGCTTGGCCTCGGCCCCCGCTCCGCCGGCGTTCTTGGCGACGATATGGGTGATGGCATGGGCGCGCAGCAGCGCGGTATCGGTTTCCACATCAAACGGGCCACGGGCAATCACCACGCTGGCCTGTGGCAGGGGCAAGGCCGCCTCGGGGGGATCGACAAGGCGCAACAGGTAATGATGCTGCGGCTTGGCGGCAAAGGGGGCGAGCGTCTGCTTGCCGATGGCCAGAAACACCCGCGCGGGTGTGTCGGGCAGGGCAGCAACGGCGGCCCCGATATCGGCGACGCTTTGCCAGTCATCGCCGGGGCCTGCACGCCATGCCGGTCGCTCCAGTGTGAGCAGCGGCGTGCCGCTTGCCGCACAGGCCTCGATCGCGTTGCGGCTCATTTGCGCGGCGAAAGGGTGCGTTGCGTCGACCACATGGCTGATGCCTTCTCGGGCCAAATACTCCCTCAGTCCCGCCACACCGCCAAAGCCGCCAATGCGCATGGGCAGCGGCTGGGCGATCGGCGCCTCGGTGCGCCCGGCATAGGAAAACACTGCATCCATTCCCGCATCGGCCAAGGCGCGCGCCAGACGGCTGGCCTCGGTGGTGCCGCCAAGAAGAAGGATGCGTGTCATGTCTGAGCCTTGGCTTGCGATCATCGGTTTGGGCGAAGATGGACCGGCGGGGCTGGCAAGTGCAAGCCGCGATGCGCTGGCCGCGGCCGAGGTTGTCTTCGGCGCGCCGCGTCATCTGGAACTGGCCGGAGTTGGGACAAAGGGGCGGGAATGGCCGATCCCCTTTGATCTTGCACCGCTTTTGGCTTTGCGGGGGCAGGCACGGGTGGCGATGCTGGTGTCGGGCGATCCGTTCTGGTTCGGTGCGGGTGGGTCGGTTGCCGCGCATCTGTCGCCCGACGAATGGCGTGCCTTTCCGGTGGCCGGAGTTTTTTCTCTGATCGCCGCGCGCATGGGCTGGCGATTGGAAGACTGCCTTTGCCTTGGCCTGCATGCCGCGCCCTATGCGCGTCTGCGCCCGGTGCTGGCGCGGGGCGTTCGGGTGATTGCCACCTTGCGCGACGGGGTGGCGGTGGCGGAACTGACCGCTTGGCTGCAAGACAACGGCTTTGCCGAGGCGCAGGTGACGGTTTGCGAGGCCGTGGGCGGCCCGCGCGAACGGTTGCGGGCCAGGGCGGCATGGACAGATGTTCAAGCGCCGGTGGCCGTCGCGATCGACGGGGCCAACCTGCCGCGCAACGCCGGTCTGTCACGGGCGTCTGGCCTGCCGGACGCGCTGTTTCAAAGCGATGGGCAGATCACCAAATCCCCGATCCGCGCGCTGACGCTGTCCGCCCTTGCCCCGCGTCCGGGAGAGCTTTTGTGGGATATCGGCGGTGGGTCCGGGTCGGTTTCGGTGGAATGGTGTCTGGCGGGGGGGCTGTCGATCTGCCTTGAGACGCGGGCCGACCGGATTGCAAATATTCAGGCCAACGCCGCGGCTTTTGGCGTGGCCCATCGGCTGACCGTGCTGCATGCAACCGCGCCCGACGGGCTTGCCGCGCTGCCTGCCCCCGATGCGGTTTTTGTGGGTGGTGGGGGCGATGCCGCCCTTCATGCCGCCCTCTGGTCGCTTTTGCCCGAAGGCGCGCGCATCGTGGCCAATGGCGTGACGATTGAAACCGAGGCGGTTCTGGCCGACCAGCATGGCCGCCATGGTGGCACGCTGTTGCGGTTGGATATTGCCGAGGCGGCGGCTCTTGGCCGTTTCCGTGACTGGCGCGCCGCGCGGCCCGTTGTGCAATGGCGGGGCGTGAAATGAGGGTGGCTGGGATCGGATTTCGCAAGGGCGCGCCGTTGGACAGTCTGCGTGGCGTGTTAAGCGCCGCCGAGGCGCTGGGCGGCCCTGCCGAAGCCTTGGCAAGCCTGCCCGAAAAGGCAGCGGATGCACGCCTGCAAAGCCTTGCCGCCGAGCGGGGTTTGCCTTTATACCCCGTTGCCGTTGCGGGCCAACCCACCCCGACCCAATCGCCTCGCGTTCACGCGCTGCACGCCACCGGATCGGTGGCCGAGGCCGCCGCGCTGGCCGCTGCCGGGCCGGGGGCAAAGATCACCGTGGCGCGGATCACCGCGTCGGATGGCATGGCAACCTGCGCCATGGCCGAGACAAAGGAAGCCAAGACATGACCGTTCATTTCATTGGGGCCGGACCGGGTGCCGCCGACCTTATCACACTGCGCGGCCGCGACCTGATCGCCGCTTGCCCGGTCTGCCTTTATGCTGGCTCGCTGGTGCCCGAGGCGCTGCTGTCGCATTGCCCGCCCGGCGCAAAGATCATCAACACCGCCTCGATGAGCTTGGATGAGATCGTCGCGGAAATCGCTGCCGCCCATGCCGCAGGTCAGGATGTAGCGCGGCTGCATTCCGGGGATCTGTCGATCTGGTCGGCGATGGGCGAACAGCTGCGTCGCTTGCGCGCCTTGGACATTCCTTATGACGTTACGCCGGGGGTGCCGTCCTTTGCCGCCGCGGCCGCC
>Ga0255097_1000630_pt1 | contig 13899 bp, 15 predicted proteins | sample Colum_Atlam_RepB_2_FD_188436 | JGI IMG/M metagenome (GOLD analysis project Ga0255097, IMG submission 188436) | Freshwater microbial communities from Columbia River, Oregon, United States - Colum_Atlam_RepB_8d | ecosystem: Environmental > Aquatic > Freshwater > River | place: USA: Oregon...
CGGGCTTGTTGCAGCCGGCCAGCAGGACCGCGGACGCCAGCAGCGCGGCGCCGAGGGTGGTGAGGCGGGATTGGTTCATTGGCTGATTCTCCATTTGTCTTGCCGTCCTTGCGGGACGGTCTGGCTACAGAATACCCAGCAAAGCTGAACGGTAGATGTACTCGACGGCCAGCAGCGACAGGAAGCAGGCCCCGGTATAGAACAGGTTCACACCCAGGGCGGCAAACAGGCGCCCGGCAATCGGGCCGCGGCCGAAGTGACGATAGGCCCATAGCGCGGCGAGCGCCAGCAGCATTTCCGGGATCAGGGGGTAGAGCGCCATGCCGTCGATGGCGAGCACGTCGCGGTTGTACCAGATCTGCAGGGGACGGGCGGCCCACTCCCAGAAGGCGAACAGCGCCAGGGACAGCAGGCCGGTCACCAGGTAGGGGCTGCGGCTGGAATGGCCGATCAGCAGCACCGGGAACAACAGCATCATCCACAGGCCGAGGAAGTAGATGGGCACGTCGCCGCCGATGCGCGGCTGGCCCAGGTCGGGGAAGACCAGCACGCCGGCCACCCGCACCAAGGCCCAGTCGGGCAGCACCTGCCCGGCCGCCAGGGGCAGCAGGAACAGCCACAGGAACAGCCATTCGTGGTGGCGGCGGACCAGGCTGGCCAGGGGCAGGGCGCAGTGGTAGCCGAGGGTGAGCCAGAGCAGGTTCTCGCCGCGTGCGGTGCCCTCGGACAGCGCCACCAGCGGCAGGGCTGCCGCCAGGAACAGGACATGGAACCAGAGGGCGTCGCGCGTGGAGGGACTCATGGCCGCGATCTCATCCTTGAGAGCCGGCATCGGCCGGGCTTGTTGTTTTTTATTTGCAAAAACAGCGTTTACGTACTAATTGACACTAGCTGTTGTTCATCGCCGAGATGCGCGCGCTGGCCATGGACAGGCGGTAGATCAGGGTTTCGGTGAAGACCTTGTAGAAGCGCAGCTGGCAGCGTTCGGAGATGCGGCCGATGGCGCTGGCGTTGAGCTTGAGGGCCAGCACCTGGTTGAGCGCGACGACGTTGCCGGTGCGCTTGGCGCCGGAGACGAAGCCGATCTCGCCCATGCAGTCGCCCTTTTCCAGGCGGTAGATCGCGCGCCCGCCCTTCTGCACCTCGGCGGTGCCCAGGGCAATGATGAAGAAGGCCGCGTCGATGCCGTTCTCGGTGATCAGCGCCTCGCCCGGCTGGTACGTGGCCATGGAGCTGACGTTGAGGATCTCGTTGATGTCCTCGTCGGAGAAGCCGTCGAAGAAGTGCAGGCGGCGCAGCGAGTCGCGCGATTCGCGGCGGCCCACGGTGTGGCCGGCGAGCTTGAACTGGTCGTAGAGGCGGGCCAGGGCGCCGGCGAGGTCGCCGCCCTTCTGGTAGCGCTCTTCCGGGGTCTTCAGCAGCAGGCGCGAAACCAGGTTGGAGATTTCGGCCGGCACGTCGGGGCGCAGGTCGCGCACGCGCGGCGCCGGCTCGGTGGCGATGGCCTGCAGCAGTTCCTTCATATCCTTCATCGGGAACGGCGGCCGGCCGGTGAGCAGCTGGAACATCACGGCGCCCAGCGAGTAGAGGTCACTGGTGCCGTCGAGCTGCTCGTTGCGCGACTGCTCCGGCGACATGTACAGCGGCGAGCCCAGCAGGCCGGTGCCGCCGCCGGTGTGGCGCGTGCTGCTCATCTCGTGGCCGATCTCGGCGATGGAGAAGTCCATGAGCTTGGGCACGCCGTCGCGCGTCAGCATGATGTTGCTGGGCTTGATGTCGCGGTGGAGGATGCCCTTGTGGTGGGCATAGTCCAACGCCTTGGCGCACTTGAAGACGATGTCGATGACCTGGTCCAGCGGCAGGCGCTGGCCGCCGGGGCGGCAGAACGGCTGCAGGGTCTCGCCGTCGATGTATTCCATCACCAGGTAGCTGAGGTCGCCCTCCACGCCGGCGTCGTAGAGCGAGACGATGTGCTTGTGCGACAGCATGCCGGCGGCGCGGGCCTCGGCGAAGAAGGTGCGCTCGTGCGCGACATCGGCCTTGAACTCGGGGTCCTGCAGGGCGACCTTGATGGCGACGTCGCGCTGCACGAAGGGATCGAAGGCCTTGTAGACAACGCCGCAGGCGCCACGGCCGATCTCGCCGCGGATCTCGTACTTGGCGATGGTCTGCGGCGGCGAGTCGGGCAGGTCGGCCGGACGCCGGATGGCGCTGACCTCCGTATCTCCCGCGCGCCGGCGCGACTTGGTCGCCGGGTTGCTCTTGTCTAACTGCACATGATCCCCACGGCCGCGTGGAATCCCGCGGCTCCTATATGTTCCGCAGGATACCTGACGTGACGCTCAGCTTGCCACGAAGGCGGCCCGTGCAGGTCGCCCGGAATCCATGCAAGCCATTGATTTGCATGGAGTGGGAACATCAGCCTAACTGGTCAGGGCCGACAGCCGCGCGCTGGTGACCGACAGGCGATAGATCAGGGTTTGTGTGAAAACCTTGTAAAATCTGAGCTGGCAGTCGCGCGACACCTTCTCCATCAGGGTGGCGTTGATCTTCAGGGCCAGGACCTTGTTCAGCGCCACCACCGTGGCGGTGCGCTTGGTGGCGGAGAGGAAGCCGATCTCGCCGACGCAGTCGCCCTTCTCCAGCCGGTAGATCGCCTTGCCGCCCTTGCGCACCTCGGCGCTGCCCAGGGCGAGGATGTAGAAGGAGTCGTCGATGTCGCCCTCGGCGATGATGGTCTCGCCGGCCTGGTAGGTGGCCATGCTGCTGGCGTTGAGGATCTCGTCGATCTCCTCGTCGGAGAAGCCGTCGAAGAAATGCAGGCGCCGCAGGGAGTCGCGCGATTCGCGGCGGCTGATCACCAAGCCCTGCTGGCGCAGCTGGTCGAACAGGCGCGTCAGCGTGACGGCCAGCTCGCCGCCGCTCTGGAAGCGCTCGCCCGGCGTCTTCAGCAGCAGGCGCGAAACCACCTCCGACACGGCTTCCGGCACGTCCGGACGCAGCTCGCGCACGCGCGGCGCCGGCTGGGTCTTGATGGCGGTGAACAGGCGCGGAATCTCGGGGATCGGGAACGGCGGCACGCCGGTGAGCAGCTGGTACATCACCGCGCCCAGGGCGTAGAGGTCGGTGGCCGGCGTCAGCGGCTCGCGGCGGATCTGCTCGGGGGCCATGTACAGCGGCGAGCCCTGCACGCCCTGCTGCTCGGCGTCCTTCGCTTCGCCGGAGTTGATCTCGGCGATGGAGAAGTCCATCAGCTTGGGAATGCCCTCGCGCGTCAGCATGATGTTGCTGGGCTTGATGTCGCGGTGAAGCACGCCCTTGCCGTGGGCATAGTCCAGGGCCTTGGCGCATTTGAAGACGATGTCGATGACCTGGTCCAGCGGCGCGCGTGCGCCCTTGGCGCGGCACAGCGGCTGCAGGGTCTCGCCGTCGATGTACTCCATCACCAGGTAGCTGAGGTCGCCTTCCACGCCGGCGTCGTGCAGGGAGACGATGTGCGGGTGGGCCAGCATGCCGGCAGCGCGGGCCTCGGCGAAGAAGGCGCGCTCGTGGGCGGCGTCGGACTTGAACTCGGCGTCGTGCAGGGCGACCTTGATGGCGACGTCGCGCTGCACGAAGGGATCGAAGCCCTTGTAGACGACGCCGCAGGCGCCGCGGCCGATTTCGCCGCGAACCTCGTACTTGCCGATCTGCTCCGGTATCCCTTCCGGAAGGCGGCGCTCCTGGCCTTCGGTGACCTGGGTGTCGCTCATGTCCCTGGCGAACCCCGCGACCTGCTGTGATCTGTCCGCAAAACTGCTTCCCCCGTCCGCAAATCGCGGCTGGGGTCAGGATAGCGAGCGGGGGCGGTTTCCACTAGGCCCGGACAGGCGGTCGTGGAATTCGTGGAAGGCGCGCAGGACGCGGTCGGGCGCCTCGACCTGGGGATAGTGGCCGATGCCGGGAATGCTGACCGTGTCCGGTTCGGGGACCAGCTCACGGTAGCGCTCCAGCAGGTGTGCTCCGGAAACCGGGTCTTCCGGGCCGTTGATCAGGCGCAGCGGCACCGGCGAGCGCTGCAGCGCGGCGACCCAGCGCTCGCGGTTCATGCGCCGCTCGCGGATGTAGCGGATCAGGCGGTGCGAGAGGCGGTGGCCGTCCTGGTGCGAGATCAGCTGCCAGAAGTCGTGCAGCTCGATCATGCCGGGGCGGGTTTCCGGGCCGAAGACGCGGCCGAAGGTTTCGCCGAAGCGCTTTTCGTTCATCAGCTGCGCCAGCAGCGGCCCCAGGGGGCCGTTGAGCCAGCGCTGCTGCCAGATGGCGCGGTGTGTTTCCGGGAACAGCCCGCCGTTGAGGAACACCACCGAGAGCAGTTGCGCGCGGCGCTGCGGCTGGCTGATCTCGCGCGCCAGCAGCTCCTGCGCCACGCTGACGCCGTAGTCGTGGGCCAGCACGTGGACGCGCTCGATGCCGCGCTCGGCCAGCAGGGCATCGCAGAGGTCGGCCTGTTCGATCAGCGAGTAATGGTGGCGGCGCGGCTTGGCGGACCAGCCGAAGCCCAGGAGGTCGGGCGCCACGACATGGCCGAAGCGCTGGCGCAGCGAGGGCCAGACCGGTTCCCAGTCCCAGGAGGCGGTGGGGAAGCCATGGATGCACAGCAGGGCCTCGCGGCCGCGGCCTTCGGCGCGGTAGAAGATGTCGTGCCCGCCAAAGCGGAACTGCGAGCCGGCTTCTTTCCAGGTGCGGAGGGTCATGGCGGTAGTGTGACGGCAGGGCAAGGGGGCGACAAGGACGTGAGCGGGGCGTCAGGTCGCCATCGCCGGAGGGTGCGGGGCATCATGCTTCCCATGAAGAATGTCCTGTTCATCTGCAGCCGGAATCGGTTGCGCAGCCCTACGGCGGAGCAGTTGTTCTGTTCGCATCCGGGCATCGACGTGTCGTCGGCGGGTGTGGACCATGACGCCGACAATCCTGTGACTCCCGAGTTGCTGGAGTGGGCCGATCTGGTCTTCGTGATGGAGCCGATGCATCGGAGCAAGCTGCAGAGGCGGTTCCGTGCCTCGCTCAATGGCAAGCGGATCGTCTGCCTAGGCATTCCGGACGATTTCGAGTTCATGGATCCCGAACTGGTCCGGCTGCTGCGGGCCAAGGTGCCGCCGTTCCTGCCGGCGGGGGCGATGAGGTGAGGGATGTACGGATCGGCCACTTTCCCGAGACGGGCGTGGCGGCGGCGAGAAAGCGCAAGGCCACAGACGAGCCCGCGGACTGAACAACCTTCGAGTGGCCAGGAGGCTCGTGGCAGGGGCCGGCGCGGGGCTTCAGGCCGGGCCGGTGAGTGCTGTCTTTCCCGCTGCCATCAGCCCAGCGTTGCCCACACGCTGCGGTCGTTGCCGCAGCCGGGCGAGAGCTGCCGTATCCAGGCGCTGCCGATGAGCTGCACCAGGATCAGCACGATGTGCAGGATCATCAGCAGCAGTGCTGCGGCGGCCCCCTGCGGAAGCGGGACGAGCAGGACGGCACTGGCCAGCACCTCGACGAAGCTGATGTGCCGCCTGGCGATCAGGTGATGCAGCAGGTGCAGGGTCTGCACCGCCAGCAGCGCGGACCAGGTGATGTCAGGCGTGAGCAGCATGGGCGAGCTCCTTGAGTTCGGCGCGGGCCTGGAGGATCACGGAGCGGGCGGCGGTCAGGCCCAGGACGGCCATGAGGATGGCGACCAGCAGGTCCGGCCAGGCGGAGCCAAGGCCGAAGACGCCGGCGGCGGCGAGGATGACGGCGAGGTTGCCGATGGCGTCGTTGCGCGAGCAGAGCCAGACCGAGCGCATGTTGGCGTCGCCGTCGCGGAAGGCGTAGAGCATGACGGCCACGGACAGGTTGGCGACCAGCGCCAGGCTGCCGACGATGCCCATGGTATAGGCCTCCGGCACCACGCCGTTGATGGCGTTCCATGCCGCATGCCCGAGCACGAAGAGGCCGTAGAACCCCATGGTGATGCCCTTGACCAGCGCGGCCCGCGAGCGCCAGGCGATGGCCATGGACAGCACCATCAGGGAAACGCCGTAGTTCACCGCGTCGCCGAGGAAGTCGGCGGCGTCGGCGAGCAGGGACACGGAGCCGGCGTTCCAGCCGGCCCCGAGTTCCACGGCGAACATCAGTGCGTTGATGGCCAGGGCGATCCACAGTGCGCGGCGATAGCGCGGAGTGGCCTGGCTCTGGCAGGCATTGCTGGCGCAGCAGGAATCGCCCATGGCGGTCTCCGTTCGGTCTGATGCCATTGAACACCCTGTAGCCGCTACAGGGTCAAGTGCTTACGATGGAGCCGGGTTCCGGCGAGGGCGGCGGCGATGCGGATCGGCGAACTGGGTGAGGCGACGGGCGTGGACGTGGAGACCATCCGCTATTACGAGCGCTCCGGCCTGCTGCCGGAGCCGCGGCGGCAGCCCAACGGCTACCGTGCCTACGGCCCGCTGCACCTGGAGCGCCTGTCCTTCATCCGGCATTGCCGGGCACTCGACATGCCGCTGGCCGATATCCAGCGGCTGCTGGCGTTCTTCGAACGGCCGCAGGCCGATTGCGGCGACATCAACCGGGTGATCGACGAGCAGCTGGAGCGGGTACGTGCGCGGCTGGAGTCGATGCGCGCGCTGGAGAAGCAGCTGACGTCGCTGCGTTCGCATTGCGAGGCCGGACATACCGCGAAGGAATGCGGCATCCTGCAGGAGCTGGTGGCAGCGGCGCACGGAGAGGCCTGCGCCTGCCATCCGGAGCCGGCGCGATGAGCCGGTGCTACCAATAGGCCGGAGCGGGTTCCAGCGCGGCGCCGCAGGCCGAGCAGCTGTGGACCTTCTTGTGCGCGTTGTTCTTCTTGCCGCAGGCGGGGCAGGCGATCATCACCGGCTTGGCCCGCACCAGCTGGTACACGCGGGAATGCGTGCCGTAGGCCAGGCCTTCCTTCATGAACTGCTGGACCACCTGCTGGTGATCGGGGTTGGGCAGCAGGTTGGCTTCCAGCGCCTCCAGTGACTCCCAGGCGGACAGGGTGAAGCCGGAGGAGTGGCCGTCCGCGTCGGGCGGGCGCGCGCCGATGATGCCGGTGACGAAGCCGGGCTTGCCGGCGAAGCTTTCCAGCACGGCGTTGGTGACCTGCGCGGCCCGGTCGAACGGCGCGCGGCCGCCGCGCACCTGCAGCCAGGTGATGCCGATGGCTTCGGGCGGCGTCGGGTTGCCCTGGTGCAGCCGGTAGTAGGCGCCGAACTGGTAGTGCCCCTGCTGGCGCGGCATCAGCAGGGCGAGGAAGTCGAGCTGGGCGGCGAGTTCCTGCAGGTCGAAGTGGTTCTCCACCCGTACGGTTCCGTCCCCGTCGAAGGCGATGAACAGCGTCGCCTCCAGCGACAGCTCGCGGCCGGTGGGCGTGACGGTGTCGATGCCCATGTCGCCGGGCAGCGGGCCGGTGTGGCGGCCGGACAGGCGGTAGCGCGCGGAGACGGCGTTGCGCCCGGTCATGACCGGGCCGGCGAGGCCGAGCTGCAGGTCGGGGAAGGCGGTGAACAGCGCCTGCACGTGGCGCTGCAGGGCTTCGCCGGCGAGATGGGTCTGCGTCAGCGGATCGCGGTAGCGGCCGCCGCGCATGGAAGCGCAGATGCCGGCGACGTCATGCGCGTTCCACTGGCCGAGGAAGCGTTGCGCGAAGCCCAGGTGCCGCGGGGCCTGCAGCAGCCCGCGCAGCAGGCCGGAGATCACCGCCAGGGCGTTCATGCGGCGGATTTCCGCCGGGCGCGGGCGCCCTGCCAGAGCAGCCAGGACTGGGCGAAGGCGGTGGGTACGGCGGCCAGGAACAGCAGGTAGTTGAGCGCATTGGCCCAGGGCGCACCGAATTCCAGGCCGCGCACCCCGAACAGCGCGCCGACGAGGAAGCCGAGCGTGTTGGCCCAGCCGGTGATGCAGACACTGAGGATGTAGAGGCCGCGGGCCCTGGCGCCGAGCAGGATGCTGCCGCCGGCCAGGGCGAAGGCGATCATCGCCAGGGCATTGATGAGCGCGCCCAGGTGGGCGCGTCGCCAGGCGGCTTCGGTGCCGGGCATCTGGAAGTCCAGCACCGGCAGCAGCGGCCAGGCGGCGACGTGGCCGATGGCCTCGAAGGTGAAGACCAGGCCGATCACCAGGCCAAAGGCGAACAGGGCGGCGGCGGGCGCCAGGATGCGGGCCCGCTCCGGGGCGCTCAGGCTGTCTCTTGTCATGGGTCTCCCTCCCGATGCGCAGGCAGTCGACACGCCTGTCGCCGAAAGGTTGACACTATTAAATTAATACTGTCAACTTTATCCATGGCAAGGCAATCCTTCAGCGAGCAAGAGGTGGAGCAGCGGCGCTCCGGGATCCTGGAAGCGGCGATGACGCTGTTCGAGTCGGGGGGGCTGGAGGCGGTGAGCTTCCGCAAGGTGGCGGCGGTGCTGGGCTGCAGCTACGCGGCGCCCTACCGCTACTTTCCCGGCAAGGACGCGCTGCTGGTGGCGATGCGGGCGCAGGCTTTCCGCTGGATGGAGCGCGAGATGCTGGCGTCGATCCGGCCCCAGGACCCGCCGCGGCAGCGCCTGCGTTCGCTGGCCGAGGCCTTCATCCGCGCGGGTGTCGGGCGGCCGCAGCGCTACGCGCTGATGTTCTTCGGGCTGACGGAAGGTGCCGGCGGCCCGCGCTCGCTGGAACTCGCCGCGGCGAAGCGCGACGCGCTGGATGTCTGCACGCGCACGGTGGCGGCGGCTCAGGCGGCCGGAGAGCTGAAGCTGGCGGTGGATCCCCTGACCGCCAGCCACCTGTTCTGGGCCGGCGCCCACGGCCTGGTGTCGCTGGAGGTGGCCGGCCAGCTCGTGATGGGGCGCTCGCTGGACGAACTGGTGCCGCCGATGGTGCGCACGCTGATGCAGGGGCTGGAGGATCCGCAGGGACTCCTGCTCCGGCAGGGGCGCTCCTGAGCGGATTCCGGGGGGCTCAGAGGAGCCGGTCGTAGAACCCCGGCGTGCGGTCCACGCGCAGGCGCGTGAGCTTGCGGTAGCAGATCAGCCAGCGGCCTTCGACCTTGCGGTAGTGCTCGTGGTAGTGGCCGTAGCCGTGCAGGAATTCCCGGCGTTCTCCTTCTTCCCACCAGAGGTGATCCTCCATCGGCCAGATGCCGGTGGCGGTGGTGTCGGAGGTGATGTCGATCTCCGGCGTGTGCGCATGGTGCACGGAGGTGATCGGCGTGCGGTGCTCCATGAAGTGCCGGATCGCATCCGCCAGCGCCTGCGGGCCCACGACCTTGTTGCGCACGCCGCCGGACTGCGGCTGCAGTGCGGCGGGCAGGTCGCCGTAGGTTTCCGACCAGGCGTCATCGGTGTGCACGCTGCCGTACAGGTCCCACTGCTTGAGATCCATGTAGCGCAGGCGGCGGGCGAAGACGTTGCGGATCTCCTCGATGGCCAGCAGTTTCTCGGTCGCGTTCATGGCGGGCTCCGGACGGCGGTGACGCGGGAAGCCTGGGGCAGGCGGAGCGGGCGCGCCTCCGCCGGATGAAGGAGACGAATCTCTCTATGAGCGGTCCGGGATATCCGGGTGCCGCCACTCAGCGCAGGAGGAAGTGGTCCGCGGCGACCGGATCAGGCAGCCGGGTTTCGCCGAGCATCTCGAGCACCGTGGTCTCGATCATCACCGACATGGCGTCCAGCGCCAGGTCGTTGTGCTCCATGCCGAAGGGGTCCTGGATTTCCTCGGCCAGCGCTTCCAGCGCGAAGAAGGTGTAGGACACGAAGGCGACGATCAGCGGGGTGAGCGCGCCGACGGTGCCGACCAGGCCGAAGGGCAGCAGGAAGCTGTACAGGTAGGCGGTGCGGTGCAGGATCACCGAGTAGGCGAACGGAATGGGCGTGGAGGCGATGCGCTCGCAGCCGCCCAGCGATTCGTTGAGCCGCCCCAGGTGGCCGTCCATGGCGAGGAGGCGCACCGGCTCCTCGAAGCGCAGTTCGCGCAGCAAGCCGCCGAGCATCACCAGGATCACCGCCGGCTTGTAGCGCGCGGTTGCCACCCGGGGCAGCCATTCCGGCGGCAGCAGGCGGGCGAGGTCGGCGCCGGCCGGGGTTTCGCGCAGCTGGTGCTTCAGCGCATGGACGAAGGCGATGACGCCGAGGACAAAGCGCCGCCGCGTGGCCTCGTCGGTGTCGGCCAGGCTCTGGACCTGCCGCGCCAGGCTCCGGGCGTCGTTGAGCACGGCGCCCCAGAGCTTGCGGGCCTCCCACCAGCGGTCGTAGCTGACGCTGTTGCGGAAGCCCAGGAAGATGGCCAGGGCGATGCCCAGCAGGGTGAACGGGGCGACCGTCAGGTTGATCCGGAAGCCGAAGACGACGCCGTCCACGGCCGTGACCGCGGCGGCCAAGCCGGTGGTGAGCGCGAGCTGGGGGAGGATGCGGCCGAGCACGGAGCCGCGCCAGACGAACAGCATGCGCAGCCAGTGCAGGCGGGGGCGGACGATCATCGGAGCCCTGCGGGGTGGCGCCCGTGGTGGTCGCTATGGCGGTTGGGCATGGGGATGGCGCCGGCGCTTCGGCGCCGTCGTGGAGGGAAGAGGTCGTTACATACTTGGCCAGCTTGCCGGGAGCGTCAACTCCGGTGCCTGCTGCCGTTCAGGCGGGGCGCGCCGCTTCGGCGCCTTGCGCCAGAAGCCGGGCCGTCACGGCCTGGTCCTGCTCCGCCATGCGCAGCATGATTTCCTGGGCGAGCGATTCGATCCGGGGCCCCACGAGGGGCAAAGGGCAATGCACTTCCCACGCGACCGAGGCGACGCATCCCCCGGCACAGTCGGAAAGGCGCAGTTCGCCCTCGACCTTCACGGGCACGCCCCTGGCGTCGATCACGATGCGTCCCCTGCGCTGGCGGTGGTTCCATTCCAGGCTTTGCAGGATCTGCGTGCGCTTCTTGACGAGGCGCCGCGCAAAGGCCGGCAGGCCGGCCTGGGTGACCTGCATGAAGCTCAGCCGGACGCGCAGCCGCGCTCCCTCGGCGGAGTGTTCGAGAACGGCGACATCCTGATGGCCGAGCGCCCCGTGCCTGGAGGCCAGGAAGCGGGGATCGCAGTACTGCTTCAGGACATGGTCTGCGCTGTGGGGAAAGCGCTGCTGGTGCTTGAAGCTGCGCATGGCGCGGGAATCCTTCTTCCGGGCAGGGTGGCCATCGGCTTCTGCCACACAAGCGGCGTGCCAGCGATAAGCCCCTGTTTTACCGGAGCAGTGCCCCGCGTCTGTCCTGCGGCTTGCATGACTGACCCGCGCCGCCCTCCAGCTTGCAGGCCCCTCAGAGCCTGAAGCGGTAGCCGACCAGTACCGACATCGCCAGCGGATTCAGGTCCAGGTCGGTGCGGCTGCGCGCCAGCCGCGTACCGTCGGCGGCGAGGATGTCGATGGTCGATTCGGTTGACAGCATCAGGTAGGACACAGAGGCCGAGACGTTCCAGCGCTCGCTGAGCGACATGGCGATGCCGGCATTGAAGGCGGGCGCGAAGGAAGGCGAGGCATCGGCCTTGGCCTTGGTGGCTCCGGGCTTGCCGGCGGCCAGCGCCAGCGCGCGGCCGAACTGGTCGTTCAGCGCGGCATCGAAGTCTTCGTCCAGCTCCACATCGGTGAACCAGGTATAGGTAAGGCCGATGCCGACGTATGGGCGCACCGCATCGCGGGAGCGGCCGAAGCTGTATTGCAGCATCGCCACCGGACTCCACTGCGTGGCACTGGCCAGGGGATTGTTGACCGGCGCGCCGAGGTCGATGCTGATGACGGAGCCCGCGATGCCGGTGGGGCGCACCACACCCTCGCCGGCGATGTCGAAGCGCGCGGGGATGCCGCCCTCCAGCTTCAGGGACCAGCGGTCGGTGAAATAGTAGGAATAGATGAACAGCAGGGTTTCCGCGCTGCCCACCCTGGCGGCGGTGCCCTCGGAGACGAAGTCGCTGTCGATGCCGAGCACGCCGCCGAGCAGGCTCGGCCGCAGCTGCGTGCGCAGCGGCGTGCTGCTGTCCAGCGTATTGACGTGCACCAGTCCCAGCTGGAGGTGGTGGTCCCCGGCCTCGCGGGCCTGCGCTGCGCCGGCGCACAGGCCGAAGGCGAGGACCACCAGGCGGGGGATGCTCTTCATGCCGCTTTATCGGGGAAGAACGCTGACTGCCCGCTGAAGCCCTCCGAAGGCCGGCTCAGCATGCCTGAGCCGGCCCCGCCGCCAGGCTTTCCGCCTACAGGCTCCCCACTTCCACGCGGCGGTGCCGCAGTTCGGGCGGCAGCAGCTTGTACATCACCGGGGTGACCAGGCGGCCGATCATGGTCGAGGTGATCAGTCCGCCGATCAGCACCCAGGCCATCGGCGAGTACAGGGCGGACTGCTGGAAGGCCAGCGGACTGAGGCCGCCGATGGCGGTGACGGAGGTCAGCAGGATCGGCAGGAAGCGGATCTCGCCGGCCTTGGCGATGGCTTCGTCGAGGGGGACGCCTTCCTCGCGCAACTGGTTGGTGAAGTCCACCAGCAGGATCGAGTTCTTGATCTCGATACCGGTAAGGGCGATGAAGCCGACCATGGCGGTGAAGCTCAGGTTGTATCCGGTGAGGAACAACGCCAGAAGCCCTCCCATGATACCCAGCGGCACCACGGTGGCGACGATCAGGGTGGACTTGAAGCCGCCGAATTCCAGGACCAGGATCGCCATGATGCCGAACACGGTCACCAGGATCGCGGTGCCGAAGCCGGCGAAGCTCTCGCCGCGCGCCTTGACCTCTCCCGCGACGACATAGCGGTAGCCTTCGGGCCAATCGTAGGCGTCGAGTTTCTTGAGGATCTCGTGCGTCAGCTTCTCGGTGTTGTAGCCCTTCTGCGGATGCGCGGTGAGCAGCACGCAGCGCTCGCGCTGATACCGGTAGATCGCGTTGGGCGCATCGATCAGCCTGGGGCTTGTGAGCTGCGCCAGCGGCACCTGCGCCCCGGTAGCGGTGCCCACATGGAGGCCCTGCATGGCCTCGACAGTGGGGCGTGCCTGCAGCGGCCCGCGGACCACGATGGGGTAGGTGTCGCCGTCCTCTTCGCGGAATTCGCCGGCTGTAAGACCCGCGAATGCGGCACGTACGGACTGGTTCAGTTCCAGCGGGGAGATGCCCAGAAGGCCAGCCTTGACGGTGTCGATGCCGAGATCCATGTCGACGCGCGAGCGGCGCAGGGGGTTGCCGATATCGCGGGTTCCCTGGGTCTCGGCGAATATCCGCTCGACATCCGCGGCAACCTTGCGCAGCTGGGGTATGTCATCACCCACCACACGGATGGCGATGGGGGCATCCATCGGCGGGCCGTTCTCGAACTCGCGCAGGACGATCTCGGCGCCGGGGATCTTGTCGAACTCATGGCGCAGCCTGTCGAACAGGGCGTTGGTCTCCCCGGCGCGGTAGCGCTTGAGCTGCACGAACAGCTCGGCGTAGCTGGAGTCGAACTCCCTCGGGAAGAGGTTGTAGTAGATCTTGGGATTGCCATGGCCCAGGTTGGCCATGACATGATCGACCTCCGCCTGGCCGAGCAGCAGGGCCTCGACCTGGCGCATGACGCTTTCGGTCTTCGCGAGGCTGGATCCGTTGGGCAACTCCACTTCCACCAGGAACTGCGGCGTATTGGCCTTGGGGAACACGCTGAAGCCGATGGCCGGGACCAGCATGAAGCTGCCCACCACCAGTACGGCCGAGAGCGCGACGGTGGTCTTCGGACGGCCCAGGGCACGGCGCAGCCAGGGGGAGTAGACGCGATGGATCAGGCCCATCAGTGCGCGGAGCACGGCGTTGCCCTCGGCATGCTCATGCAGCGGCAGTACGCGGCTTGCCAGGAAGGGGATGATCGTCAGCGCCACGAACAGCGATGCCAGCACGGTGAAGATCACCG
>Ga0255097_1000632_pt1 | contig 13883 bp, 11 predicted proteins | sample Colum_Atlam_RepB_2_FD_188436 | JGI IMG/M metagenome (GOLD analysis project Ga0255097, IMG submission 188436) | Freshwater microbial communities from Columbia River, Oregon, United States - Colum_Atlam_RepB_8d | ecosystem: Environmental > Aquatic > Freshwater > River | place: USA: Oregon...
CGACTCGGCCGTCCGCACGCGCACGGCTGCCTTGGTCAGCCTGCTGGGCGACGATTCCGAGCAGGTGCGCGACACCGTGCGCAAGGAGCTCTTGGCCCTGCGCAAAGCGGCCTTGCCGGCGTTGAACGCGGCCACGCGCAGCACGGATGCGGCCACGCGCGGCCGGGCGCGCACCATTCGCGCCGAGTTGGGTCGCGAGCGCATTCTGCGCGGCCTGTACCGCCAGTTGCTGCGCCCGCAGCCGCGCCTGGAGCGTGGCCTGTTGGCTTTGGCGCGCTTGGAGGATCCGCACTTGGATCCGCGGCCGCTGTGGCAAGAGCTCGATGCGATGGCGCATGTGGTGGGCGCACGGGCGCGCCTATCAGGGGATGCGGCCGAGCGCGCGTTGGCGTTGTCCGATCACTTGGGCAAGACGCTGGGCTTTGGCGGCAGCAAGGGCAACTACCACGACGCGTGCAACATTCACCTGCACACAGCCCTCCGCGCGCGCCAAGGCATGCCGCTCACGATGTGCGCGATCTGGAGCTTTGTGGCCAAGCGCGCCGGGGTGCGGACGGGCCTCATTCCTTTGCCCGGCCATGTGATGTTGCGAGTGCATGGCGAAAGCAACTCGATCATCATCGATCCGTACCACAAAGGTGTGGTGCGCTCGGACCGCGACCTCAAGCGCTACCTGCGCGAGAACGGTGTGAACTTTGATCCGGCGTACCTGCGCGATGCACCCGAGGGCGTGTTCTTGCGCCGCCAAGTGGCCAATCTGGCGCGCAGCACAGAGCTGCGCGGACTCCACACACAATCACGCGAGCTGATGAAAGCGCTCGCGTTCTTGGAACGGCGCTCGGTGCGCGTTGCCAAGACGACTTGACAAGCACAGCATGGGCGAAGCACCTGCATCTCATGGTGGCACGCTCCAAGGGGCGATCGTGCCGGTGTTTCCGCTGCCGAATGTGCTGCTGTATCCGGGCTGTGTGATGCCGCTGCACATCTTCGAGCCGCGTTACCGGCAGATGATCGAGGACTTGCTCGACCGCAGCGGACGCATCGCCATGGGGTGCATCGTGGAAGGTGAACTTGACGAAGCCGGACGGCCGCAAGTGCATCCGATCGCAGGCTTGGGCGAGATCGCGCGCCACGAGCGGCTGCCCGACGGGCGCTACTTGGTGTGGTTGATTGGCTTGACACGCGCACGCTTGCACGAGGTGCCCAGCGAGCGCCTCTATCGCACGGCGCGCGTGGAAACACTCGAGGACTTTGTGGCTTCGGCCGAGTCGGAAACGCGCTTGCGGCCCAAGGTGCAAGCAGCACTCGTGACGCGTGTGCGCGAGCAGATCGAACTGCCGCGCCAGATGCCGTTCGGGCACCTCGTCGACCTGTTGTTGCAGCGCTTGCCGCTGGGAGGCCCCCAGATGCGCGCACTGTACTCGGAGCTGTCCGTTGAACGCCGTGCGGAAGGCGCGCTCGCAGCGCACGAGTTGCTGCCGCGCGTGTACCCCGAAGCTCCTGATGCCGGCTGACCACGAGGGCCAACACGGCGACCGAGAGCCTGCCGCCCGCGCGCCGGAGTTCCCGCAAGGACTCGCGTGGTTGAATGTGCCTGCTCCGTTGTCGCTGCAACAACTGCGTGGACAACCAGTCGTGGTGTCCTTCTTCAATGGTGGCGGCATCACCAGCCTGCACCATGCAGAACAGGTGCGGCGTGTGCACCAAAGCCTTCACGATCGCATCACGGTGATCGGGGTGCACACACCCAAGTTCCCCGGCGAAGCGGGGCTTGCGGCGGCGCGCGAAACGATCCTGCGCTTGGGGCTGGAGCATCCCGTGGTGGTCGATCCCGCGCGGGAGGCGTGGAATGCGTGGGCCGCGCGTGCATGGCCGACCACGATGGTGATCGATCCGCGCGGCGTCGTGGTCGCCAGAGCAACGGGTGCCATGGATGCGCCGCGCTTTGCCCAAGCCTTGTCCAAAGATCTTGACACATGGCAGGCGGAGGGCGTGCTGCGCGCAGTCGAGCGCCCGACACGCCTGGAAACCGCGCGAGAACACCCGCATCTGTTGCGCTACCCGTCCAAGTTGCTGCTGGTTTCGCAAGCGTTCTTGTATGTGACAGACAGCGGGCACCACCGTGTGGTGGAGCTGGAGCTGAATCCGCAACACACCGCCGAAGCACGCGTGCGACGCGTCTTTGGTTCCGGTGAGCGCGGGCTGTTAGATGGCGCACCTGAACAAGCACGCTGGGATAGTCCGCGCGGCATGGCTCTCGTTGGACGACGACTGATGGTGGCGGATGCTGGCAATCACTGCGTGCGCGCCATTGATCTCGATACGGGACATGTGACCACCGTCGCAGGCACGGGCGAAGCTGGCCAACAGATCGTGCGTCCCGGGCATCCGCTGCGCACAGCCCTGCGTTCGCCGTGGGCTTTGTGGTGGGATCGCCCAAGGCTGTACATCGCGCTCGCTGGTGGCCATCAACTGGCGTGGATTGAGAGTGATGAGCTCGTCCCCTTCCTCGGTCACGGACGCGAGGCGTGGAACGATGGTCCTGCGCCCGAGGCCGGCTTTGCCCAGCCCAGCGATCTGGCTGGAGACGGGCGCGGCTTGTATGTCGTCGATGCGCAGAGCTCGGCCGTGCGGCGCATCAACTTGATCGGTCGCCCGAGCGTCGAGACCTTGGTCGGCGCAGGCCTGGAGCACTGGGGCGATGAGGATGGCACGGGCGAGAGCGTGCGCCTCCAGCATCCGACCGGTTTGGTGTACGACGGCTTGCTGTATGCGTCCGACACCTACAATCACAAGATCAAGCAGATGGACCCTACATCGCGCCGCATGACGCGGCTGGCGGGAAGCGGCGAACGCGGTCACGCGGACGGACGCTTTGTGCACGCCAAGTTCCACGCACCGGATGGTCTCGCTGTGCGCGACAGGACTTTGTATGTCGCTGACTCCGGCAACCATGTGCTGCGCGTGCTCGACCTACGACACCTTGAAGTGCGCACCATGGTTGTGCACGACTGACAAGAAAACCAGACACATGCTCGCCGCCACAGCTACATTCAGCCTCGTTGCCATCGAACGCCTGCCGGACATGTGCGCCGCCGCCGAGTCCAAGACGCTGGCTGAATGGCGCAAGGCCAACGCGAAGACAGCCGCACAATACGCGCGCGATGGCTGGTTGGTGGCTGCGGCGCTGGGCTACTTGGATGAGGCGGGCGATGTAAACCTGACCTCCAGCGAGCATGACGAACACGCCGCGCGCTTGTCCGAAGCACTGGACGGCCAAAGCTTCATCCTGACTGCCGCACACAAGGCCGAGCATTACGAGGACCTCGACTTGGAGGCCTTCGACCGCGAGGAACTGCAAGCCTGGTATGAGGAACTGAACGGTGAAGCGACACCGGGCATCGGCGCGCATGTGCTCGACGCGATTCGGGCCTTGCGCGAAGCGTTGAGCAAGACCGATGCGGCCAAGGTGGTTGTCGTCACGATTACTTGACATGCTGCGGCGCGGGCTCACCTTCATCGCCGGCGCGCTGCTGCTGTGGTTCGTAGCGCAGCGTTTGATCTTGGCTCTGGCGTCGGATGAGACGCGCATTCGCTTGGCCCTATCGGAAGGCTGTGCGGCCTACGGGGAGGCGCGCGCCCGACCAATCATGGAGTTGCTGTCCCCGGCGTGGCGCGACCCGAGCGGGGCTACGCGCGACGATGTGCTGGCATGGTTGGGGGCTCAGTTCCTGACCGAGCACGACCGCGCCACGGGCCTGTTTCCGCGCATCGCCATCATCCCCGCAGAGTCGTTGACCGTGACCGTCGAGGAAGCCAGCGGCACGGCGCAGGCTGTGTTCGAGCTCCTGCTGGTGCGGCGGCGGGACCAAGCGCTCATGTGGCGCGTGCATGTGCAAAGCGACTGGCGCGAGGAGGATGGCGCTTGGGTGGTGACCGGCGCGGATTGGCGCACACTCGAGGGCCGCCGGCCCTGATAACCGGGCCCCAAGAAGGACCGGAGGCCGCGTTCGAGTCGGGGTCGAACACGGCCTCAAGCTGATTGCGGCTAACCCTGCAAGCTCCACGGGACCATTTCCCGCGAAGTCCGTTCCCATCGTTTTCTTCTCGTCTCCAGTTCCATGGAGCCTGAGGGTCAGCCGCATGTGCTATGCAGAAGGTATTCCAAGCACTTCTGCGCAATGCGTGTACTTAGGTTCACGATGTCGCAATCACAACTCCACCAGTGACTTACGCCAATCGCTACAAAATCGCAAATGAGATTCAGAACTCCGCTACCAGTCCCTTTCTTGCTGCCTCGTCCAGAGTCTGGATGGCCCATTCGCTAGGCTGTGCGCATGCCGACTCGCCGCCTCGACCCGCAAGCCTCCCATTCGCTCCTCACCCAAGGTTGGACCTACCTCGATGTGCGGACTGTCGAGGAGTACTCCGCCTGCCACCCGAGTGGCGCTTGGAACATTCCTGTGATGTTCCGCGGCGGTATGGGTATGGAACCCAACCCGACCTTCGTGGCCGCCGTACAGCGCCACTTCGCGCCTAGCACCAAGCTGGTGGTGGGCTGCGCCTCGGGCCGTCGCAGCACGCGTGCGTGCGAGCTGTTGGCTGCCGTCGGCTATGGCGAGTTGGTCGATGTGGCGGGAGGCTTCGCCGGCGGACAGCAGCCGGATGGTTCGCCGCAACCGGGCTGGCAAGAGTGCGGCCTGCCCTGCTCGACCAAGCCTGAACCCGAGCGTACATGGGATCGGCTGAAGTGCTGACACCGGCGGTCGAGCTGCGCGGCTTCACCAAGCGCTATGGCGAGCGATCGGTCGTCAACGCTGTGGACCTCGTGGTGCAGCGCGGACAGATCGTCGGGTACTTGGGGCGTAACGGTGCCGGGAAGTCGACCACCATCAAGGCGCTGATGGGCTTTCTCGATGCGTGGGAAGGCGAAGTCCGCGTGTTGGGGCTCGATCCGCGCACGCAGGCCAAGGAGATCAAGGCGCGGGTCGGGTATGTGCCCGAGAACGCGGCTCTCTACGAGCAGCTGACCGTGGCCGAGCATCTGTTGCTCGTGGCGCGCTTGTTCGCGCTCGATGCAACGGTGGCGCGCACGCGCGCCGAGTCGTTGCTCGCTGGTTTTGATCTGCTCGACCGCGTCGATGCGCGCATTGGCTCGCTCTCCAAGGGCATGCGTCAAAAGCTCTTGATCACCTCGGCGTTGCTGCACGCGCCGCAGGTGCTGTTCTTGGACGAGCCGCTGTCGGGACTGGACGCGCATGCAGCCGTGTTGGTCAAGAAACTCCTGCGGGCGCTGGCCGACCAAGGTTGGACCATCTTCTACTCCAGTCACGCCCTCGATGTGGTCCAGCAAGTCTGCGATCGCATCATCATCCTCGACGAGGGCAAGGTCGTGGCTGCGGGCACCTATGACGAGCTGGCGCGCACGAGCGGTGCGCGCAACTTGGAGGGCTTGTTCACGCAGTTGACCGATCGCGGCGACGAAGAGTCGCGCCTCGCCAGCATTCTGCAAGGCTTGCGCTGAGGCTCGCGGTGGGCACCAAGGCGCGCGATCCGTGGAGTCTGCCGCAAGCCCCCGGTGTGACCGCGTGGTTCGCGAACCTGGGCGTCACGGCAGGTCGTCCGCTGTGGCGGCTCATCGGAGTCGAGCACACGACCCTGGCCACACTCGTCCGCTTGCTCTGCACCATCGACACGCGTCGCTCCAGCGAGCAGCAGGCCGGATGGATGCAGTCCTTGATCGCCATTGGTGCCTTCAAGTCAGGGCTGTTTGTCTTCTTGATCGCCTGGTTGCTACGCACACAGGTTGGCACAGATGCCATCTACGCGCTCCAGTTCGTACAGACCTTCGCGCTGTGCGCGTTGGTGGTACTCAACTTCCACGCCGATGCGCTGGTCGACGGCGATGACATGCGCATCTTGGGCGCAACGCCGACGCCGGCGCGCACCGTGTATGCCTCGCGCTGCGTGTTCATGGGCGCGCATGCGGCCTTGCTCGCTGCTTTGTGCGCCTTTTGGCCGCTCGCCTTGGGCCCCATCCTCACGAAGGATGCATGGCCATTGGTGGCCGTGCCACTCATCGCGGGATGCGCCTTGGCGGCAGCGGTAGGCTTCGTTGCGCTCTCCCACACCTTGCTTGTCATGACGGTGGCCACCAAACGCTACGCCAGTGCAGCGCTGCTGGTGCGCACGGGGCTCGTGTGCGGTTTGTTGGGCGTGCTGCAGGTGCTGCCGCGCAAGCCCGAGTGGCTTCGCGCCTGGTGGGATCACCCGTTGCGCGAGTGGTTGCCGCCGACGAGCTTCATGCATTGGGGACCAGTCCTGCGCGGCGAGGCCAGCAGTGCGCAGGCGCAAGCACTCGTACTCGCCAGCGCATGTTGCGCAGTGCTCCTACCTCTGGCTGTCGCGCTCACCTCACGGCGCTACTTGCGCGCGCTGCACAGCACCGAGTTCCGCTCGTCCAACCTCGCGACCACGGTGGAGGACCGCGGCTGGCTCGCACGCATCGGTGATCGTCTGTGTCGTTCGGCCTCCGAGCGTGCGGGCTTCGGCTATGCCAGTGCACTCGCGCGCCGCGAAAAGCCTTTCTTGCGTCAAGCCCTCGTGATGTCTGCCGCAACGGTGGGCGGATCGATGCTGCCGCTGGTCGGCTTGCAGCACGAAGCCATGCCACAACTTGCGCGGGGTGCGCTGGCAGGACTCGTCTTCCTTGCCGTCGTCGCCGTGGGGATCTTCGATGTGGCGCGCTTCACGGCGACACCCCAAGCACGCTGGGTCTTCGCTGCAGCACCGTTGAGTGACTTGATCGCGGTGCATCGCGGCGCACTGTTAGGTGTGCTTGTCACCATCTGGCTGCCCTTGCAACTGCTAGCCGTGGCACTCGCAGTAGTCTTCTTCGGCACCGAGGTGTGGATCCACGCGGCCGTGGCGTTGCTGGGCTCGTGTGCCTTCACACTGTGGTGGACACCGCGCTTCCAGTACTACCTCCCCTTCACCGAACCCTTCAGCTGGCAGGACAACTCGCTGCGCAACATGCTGCCAGCTCTCGCCATGCTGGCCGGCGTGGGCCTGCTGACTTTGGCTGTGGGCTTGGTCTTTGCCTTCGTGCCGTACGGAGCGCTGGCCGTGCTGCCCTGCGCCGTAGCCGGGCTGTACTTTGCGTGGGGACGGTTCCGTAGCGTGCCCGGTCCCATCGCGGGCCCCACCAGCAAGTCAGAGACAAAGACTCCCCTGCGAGCGACAGCTAGGGCACACTAAGCGATCGCGATGCACCTTGCTGATCGACTGGGACGGCCTCTCGCCGACCTGCGGTTGTCTGTGACAGACCGCTGCAACTTGCGCTGCTCCTACTGCATGCCGGAGGAGGAGTATCGTTGGTTGCCGCGCAGCGACATTCTGCGCTTTGAAGAGCTCACGACTCTGGTGCGCGCGTTCGTCGGGTGTGGCGTGGAGGATGTGCGCCTCACCGGAGGCGAGCCGTTGCTGCGACGCGACATCGAGCAACTGGTGGGCATGCTGCGCAGCATCGGCGGTGTGCGCGATCTGTCAATGACCACGAACGGCCTGTTGTTCGCGCCCATGGCGGCCCGGCTCAAGGCCGCCGGACTCGATCGCATCACGATCAGCCTCGACACTCTGCAACCGGAGCGCTTCCGCACCTTGGCACGGCGCGACGGCCTGCCGCAAGTCTTGGAGGCTCTGGAGGCTGCGCAGCTGCACGGCTTCCGCCACACCAAGATCGACACCGTGCTGCTGCGCGGGATCAACGACGACGAGATCGTGCCCTTGTTCGAGCAGGCCCGCACAGTCGGGGCAGAGATTCGCTACATCGAGTACATGGATGTAGGCGGGGCCACGCAGTGGTCGCTCGACAAGGTCGTGCCTGCGAGCGAGATTCTGGCCGTGCTCGAGCGCGCGTACGGACCCGCGCGCCGCGTCGATGTCGAATCGCGCGCGCCCGCCAAGCGCTGGTTGTTGGCCGATGGCACTGTCTTCGGCATCGTGGCTTCTACGACGCAACCGTTCTGCGGCACATGTGACCGCAGCCGCGTGACAGCAGATGGCATGTGGTTCCACTGCTTGTATGCCACGCACGGCACCAACTTGCGCGCGCTACTGCGGGCCGGGGCTACGCAAGCAGAGCTGATGGACGCACTGCGCCAAGGCTGGCGCGCGCGCGAGGATCGCGGGGCACAACTGCGCTTGGAAGCGCAGGCGCAAGCCGCGCGCGGCTCGCTGGCCGAGCGCGCAACGCTGCGCGACAATCCACACCTAGAGATGCACACGCGCGGCGGATGAGCGAGCCCGTTGTGGTCGTGGGCGGTGGCCCGGCAGGTGCTTGCGCAGCATTGCACCTCGCGCGCGCTGGCCGGCGCGTGATCGTGCTGGAGGCCGCGCGTCCTCCGCGTCCGAAGGTCTGTGGAGGTGGCGTGGTGGCGCGCGCGTGGCGCGAGCTGCCGTCTGATGTGCGCTTGCCACAGCGCAGCGAAGCGCGCCGCATCGAGTTGCTGGATCACGCAGGACGCCTGCACACTGTCACACGCACGACGCCCTTGGTGACCTTGGTGATGCGCGCGGAATGGGACCAAGCGCTGCTGGATGCCGCGCGCGCCGCCGGTGCAGAGGTGCGCGTAGACACGCGCCTGCAAGGCTTGCGCGTGGCAGCTGACCGTGTGGTGGTCGAGTCCACAGCAGGCGAGCTTGTCGCCAGCGTGGTGCTGGGCTGCGACGGGGCACTCTCCACGACAGCACGACTCGCAGGCCTGCCTGCGCGCGCGAAGGGCACTCCTGCGCTGGAAGCAGAGCTGGTCGTGCCGTCCCGTACTTTTGACAGCGCGCCGTTTGACAGCGAGCGCGTGCTGTTCGACTTCCAAAGCGCGCCTCGCGGCTATGCCTGGGCGTTCAGCAAAGGCCTGCGTGCGGTTTCGGCAGGAGTGCTCACCGTCGACGGCCATCCCAGTCCCCGCTCGTTGCTGCCTGTGGTCCTGCGGCGCCATGCACTCGAGGACGCTGTGCAGTGCGAAGTGGACGGCTATGTGATTCCGGCTCGGCCACGCGCCCGCCTTGCGCGGGGGCGTGTGTTGTTGGCAGGCGATGCAGCCGGGCTGGCGGATCCACTGACGATGGAAGGCATCTCACTAGCCTTGCGCTCGGGCCGATTGGCCGCCGAGAGCGTCTTGAGCGGACCGACCGAACTGGCAGCCGCACGCTACCAGCGCGTGCTCGCAACAGAGCTCTTGCCCGAGCTGCGCTGCGCGCGTGTGCTTGCGCATGTCGTTTATGAACGACCGCGCCTCGCGCGAGCGTTGTTCGCTCGGCGAGGCGCAGAACTGTGCGCGGCCATGGCCGCCGTCATCGCGGGCGAACGCAGCTATCGTTCGTTCGTAGGCTCACCACGCGCTTGGTGGTCGCTGGTGAGCTCCTGCACGACAAAGCCGGCATCGATGTACTGACCGCCGCCTGTTTGCCGGCAAGTGATCGCCACCACATGCTGGCCCTTGGTGAAGAGCGCTTGTGCGTCAGCGCTCAGCGTCACGGTCTTGTAGGCGCTGGTGTAGCCCTTCAGATCCGCGATCAAGACACCATCGAGCCACACTTGTGCATCTTCGTCGTGATGAATCTGCAACTGCACCGGACCGCGCGGCGCGGTCTCCAGCGTGAAGCGGCGACGCAACCAGATCTGCGTTGTGGGCCATGTGGTCTGCACGACTGCCCCCGGCGTACCTGCAGTCCCAAAGCCACCTGGCGCGGTCACCCAGCCGCGATCATCGTAGGTGGCGGCAGTCCACTCGCCTTGCGGTGCATCGAAGCGCACCTTCCATTCCACAGGCGCCAAACGCGAGGTCGGCACCAATGGCACGAGCGTCGGGAAGCGGCCTTGGTTGGCAGCCCGCACACGCGCGGCATCCAACTTGACCACAGCACGATCATAGGTGAGTAGGCCGTTCGTCTCCGTCTCCACATCGGTGGTCTGCGTGTAGACGGCTGCTGCAAGCCCCGAGTTCACCTTCAAGTCATGCACAGCGGCGAGCAAGTCCACATAGCGACTGGTGAGTGCTTCGCGATCTGCCGCGCCCTCATAGCCCCAGTTCTCTGCTTGCCACATGTGTCCCTTCAGCGGCAGACCAATGCCACCGAACTCACCCAACACGCCGGCGCGGCGCGCTTCCACCTTCGGTGCACCCGGTCCGGGATAGACATGGATGTCCATCAGATCGCCCACGCGTTGGTCGACCCAGCCAGAAGCGTTCGAGACCAAGCGAGTCGTATCCAAGTGCTGGACCTGGGCCACCACGCGCGGCGTGTCGTACTGGCCCCAACCTTCGTTGAAGACCACCCAACACACGATGCTCGGGAAGGGCCGCAACCAGCGCACCATGGCCGCCAGTTCGCGCTCAAACTGGCGCTTGCCTTCGGCGCTTTGGTTGTTGCCGCTCGGCATGTCTTGCCAGACCAACAGACCTAGCTCGTCACAGTGCCTGTAGAAGCGCGCTGGCTCGACCTTCACGTGCTTGCGCAGCATGTTGAAGCCCAGCTCTTTGGTGCGCAGCAGGTCACTGCGCAAGGCCTCGTCGGTGGGCGCCGTGTAGAGACCGTCCGGCCAATAGCCTTGATCGAGCGGCCCAATCTGGAAGAGCTCGGTGCCATTCAAGTGCAGGCGTGGCGCACCACCGCTGCCCTTCGCCACCGTGATGGTGCGCAAGGCGCAATAGGAGCGCGCTTGATCGATGACGATGCCGCGGCGCACCAAGCGCACATCCAAGTCATACAAGTGCGGCGAGGCAGGCGACCATGCCTTCGGATTGGGCACCGTGAAGGCCAGGGCCGTGTTCGCGCGCCCCTTGGCTCGCTGGACCTCACGCACGCCATCACGCAGCGTCAGCTCCACTTCTAGATCCGTGATGTCCCCTGCGGCCTCGATCATGGCGCTTGCGTTGCCGTTGCGCGGATCACCATGCACGCTGACTTGGGTGATGTGCGCCTTGGGCACGGATTCGATCCAGACGGTCTGCCAAATGCCCGTGACGCTCGTGTAGTAGATGCCGCCGGGCTTGTTGACTTGCTTACCACGCGCCTGATCGCCCGCGTCCGTGGGGTCCCACACGCCCACGACCACCTCTTGAGTTTGTCCAGAATTCAGGACAGCTGTGATGTCGCACGTGAAGGGATCATAGCCGCCACGGTGTGCAGCAACCTCGACACCGTTGACCCACACGCGGGCATCCCAGTCGACCGCGCCGAAGTGCAGCAATGTGCGCTCATTGCGCCACTGTGTGGGCACAGTGAACTCGCGCCGGTACCAGACGCGCTCGTGTTTGCGACCGATGCCGGACAGCTGCGACTCCACCGGGAACGGCACCAAGATGTGCTCCGGCAACTCGCGACCGATGGGCGCCGCTTCGTGCTCGACAGCAGGTTGGAACTGCCACATCCCGTTGAGAGTGCGCCAACGCTCGCGTACCAACTGAGGGCGCGGATGCTCCGGCAACGGAGCGTCAGGATCTAGCTCTTTGGCGTAGATGGACTGCAGCGGACCTGCCGCAGACTTCCAATCGTGACTCGGTGTGGTACACGCCGTGAGGAGAGCGAGGATCGCAAGAGCGCGCTTCATGGCGTTGTCATACCATCTAGAGCTACGATCGCGACATGGGCACACCGCTGGAACGTTGGCACGAAGAGACCCAGTCGGCATGGTTGTATGACCGACTAGCCAGCTGTGAACCGCAACCGGCGCAAGCCGAGCTGTACAAGCAACTCGCGCATACGGCGCGTCAGCAAGCGGGCATCCTGGAAGGTGATGTCAAGCAAGCTGGCATGGTGCTGCCAGCCTTCCAACCGACGGCGCGCGCACGCATGGTGGCTGGGCTCGCACGCGCAAGCACTCCGGAGCGGATCAAGCCCATGCTCGCAGCGCTCAAAATCCGCGGCTTGTCGGCCTATGGTCGAGGCCATGCCATGCCCACCAAGGTGGATGGCATCGGTGCGCGACACAAGCGCGCAGGATCGGGTGGCACGCTGCGCGCCGCAGTCTTTGGCGTCAATGACGGTTTGGTCTCCAACGCGAGCTTGGTGCTGGGTGTCGCCGGTGCCACTGCCGGGGCAGCAACCACAGGCGGATCGAGTGCGGTGGTCATCGCAGGGATCGCGGGCATGCTGGCGGGCGCGTTCTCGATGGCCGCAGGCGAGTGGATCAGCGTGCGCACGCAAACCGAGTTGTGGGAGCACCAAATCGGCGAGGAGCGTGAGGAGCTCGAGCGCTATCCGGAGGCGGAAGCGGAGGAGCTGGCTCTGATCTACGCCGCGCGAGGCATGAAGCTCGACGCAGCGCGCGCTTTGGCGTTGGAGCTCGTGCAAGACAAAGAGCGTGCACTGGATGCACTGTCGCGCGAGGAGTTGGGGCTCGACCCCAACGAACTCGGCTCGCCGTGGGGGGCAGCGTTGTGGAGCTTCTTGTCGTTCACACTGGGCTCGTTGATTCCACTCGTGCCGTGGTTGTTGTGGGACGGCGCCCTCGCTCTGCGCGTCTCGATTGCAGCCGCTGCGGTCACACTATTTTTGGTAGGCGCTGCTACCAGCCTCTTCTCGGGGCGCAATCTGTACTACGGCGGACTACGCATGCTGACCATCGGTGCAGCCGCTGGCGCGGCTACATGGATGATCGGCAGCTTGCTGGGCGCCAGCGTCGGCTGAAGCTCCTGCACTTAGCGGTGCACGGGCATCTTCAAGGTGCCCAAGTACGCCACAAGATCTGCGAACTCTTGCTCGCTGAGCAAGAGCGCCAAGCCTTCGGGCATCAACGATACCTTGCTGGTCGCGCGGTCGACGATGGAGCGTTTGTCGACGCGCCGCGTCTCACCTGCGTTGTCGTACAACTCTAGGTTCTCGGCGTCTTCAGTCCGCACCATGCCAAAGAGAATGGTGCCGTCGTCCAACTCAAAGCTGGAACTGGTGTACCCCTCGGCCACTCGCGTGTTGGGTTGCAGGATCGAGCGCACCAGCTCCGCACGGTCGTACTTGAGAGCCAGATCCGTAAGCTCCGGGCCCACACGATCGCCATCGCCATTCACGACGTGGCAACGCAAGCACATCGGGCCAGAGTCGCGACGGAAGATCTCGCGGCCGCGACGCGGATCGCCCGTCAGCGTAGCCACAGCGCGTTCATAGCGTGCCAAGTCATCGGAGAGTGTAGGCGCTGAAGCGGGGCTGTCCTCATACAGCACACCACTCCCCTCGCCTTCTACCTTGACGCTGTACGACCATCCGCCGCCGTTCTGTCCCACGCGCAACCACAGCTGATTGCGGCCGGCTTGCAGGTCGATCACGAACTGGTCCGCATCGGCGCTCCAACCGCGATCCACGGAGTGATCGTGCACCAACGCACCGTTCACCCACAGAGCGACATCATCGTCACTACCGAGCACCACTTTGGCGCGGCGTGCGCGCGTGCTCTCGACCACAGTATGGGCCAAGGCCGCGACATCTTGACGCGAGGCCAGCACCTCTTCGAGATTGACGAAGCCATGCTCGCGGTCGCTGCGGTGATCCACCAAGCGCAGTTGCGCATCGGCCGCAGCCAGCTCGCTTGGTTGCTTGCCGGCAGGGTTCGGTGCCGCGCGGCGCGGATAGAGCCCAACGATGGTCCAATCACGCAAAGGTGCAAGATCAGCGTAGATGGCGCGCACGCTGCTCAAGGCGCGCGGATCCAACAGCCCGGCCCGATGACGCTCTTCCAGCGCTGGGCGCACGCTGGCTCGCAGGCTCTCCAACGCGCGGCGCGAGGCTTCGCGTGCGGTGGCATCGCGCTCCAGCAAGCCCAACAAGTACGCATCGAGTGCGCCGGTATCTGGGCGACGCGCCAGAGCCTCGACCGCTGTGGCTTGTAG
>Ga0255097_1000642_pt1 | contig 13747 bp, 14 predicted proteins | sample Colum_Atlam_RepB_2_FD_188436 | JGI IMG/M metagenome (GOLD analysis project Ga0255097, IMG submission 188436) | Freshwater microbial communities from Columbia River, Oregon, United States - Colum_Atlam_RepB_8d | ecosystem: Environmental > Aquatic > Freshwater > River | place: USA: Oregon...
ACCCGCATCAAGGAAGCCTTGCGGGAAGATGGCCTGGAAGCCCAGAGCACCAATAGCGCCCTGCTGATCGAGCCCTGGCAGATCCGGACCGGCGGCGGCGATCCCTACCGGGTCTTCACCCCCTACTGGAAGGCGGCCCAGGCCCTGCTGCCGGCCGGCCGCCTGGAGCCGGTGCCCGCCGCGCTGGTGCCGGCCGCGGAACCGCCGCAAAGCCTGCCGCTGGAGGCCTTGGAACTGCTGCCCCGGATCGCCTGGGCCGCGGCGTTTCCGGGCCGCTGGCAGCCCGGTGCCGGCGGCGCCCGCCAGCGCCTGGAGCGCTTCGCCGAGGGCGCCGTGCTGGACTACTCCGCCCGGCGCGACCAGCCGGCGCAGGATGCGACCTCCGGCCTGTCGCCGCACCTGCACTTCGGCGATATCGGCCCGCGCCAGGTGCTGATGCGGATGCAGCGCGCCCTGGCCGAGGATCGCGGCAGCGGCCGCATCGCCACCACCGAGCACTTCCTGCGCGAGATCGGCTGGCGCGAATTCGCCCACCACCTGCTGTTCCACTTTCCCAGGACGCCGACGGAACCGCTGTACGACAAGTTCGCCGCCTTTCCCTGGCGCAAGCCCAAGGACTACGCCGCCGACCTCGCCGCCTGGCAGCGCGGCCGCACCGGTGTTCCCATCGTCGATGCCGGCATGCGCGAGCTGTGGACCACCGGCATCATGCACAACCGCGTGCGCATGATCGTCGCCTCCTTCCTGACCAAGAACCTCCTGATCCCCTGGCAGGAGGGCGCGAAGTGGTTCTGGGACACGCTGGTGGACGCCGATCTGGCCAACAACACCCTGGGCTGGCAATGGACCGCCGGCTGCGGCGCGGATGCTGCGCCCTACTTCCGCGTGTTCAATCCGGTGCTGCAGTCGCAGAAGTTCGATCCGCAGGGTGAATACCTGCGGCGCTGGCTGCCGGAACTGGCGGCGCTGCCCACGGATCGCCTGCACATGCCGGGCGCGCATCGGCCCGCGATCGTGGACCTGGCGGAAACGCGGCAGCGCGCGCTGGATGCCTATGCCCGCATCAAGGGCGCATGAGCACCGATCTGCGTTCGGTTCCGGGCACGGTGCTGCGCCTGCGCTGCCAGGCCTGCGGCGCCGTGTTCCCGCATTTCCAGTTTTCCGGCGAGCGCGAGACGGCAAGCGGCGGCCTGTTTTCCGCCAGCAGCGGCAGGACGGACGAAGTGTTCGTGTTGGAGGCGACGCCGGAAGAGTGGAAGGACTTCGACCGCGCCGGAGCCACGCTGGCCGAGCAGCGCATTGCACGGGAGATGGGTCGCGACGACCTGCGCGTGATCCGGCTGCGGCGCATCGAGTCGGCGCTGGGCGCCGGCAAGGCAATGAGCCTGGCGCAGTTCAAGGCGGCGTACCGGGCGCCGGTGATGCTTTATTCCTGTGCGTGCTGCGAGGCCGGAGAGGCCAGCGCCATCGAGAGTCTCACCTGACGATGGCCCTGGACCCGTCGTAGGGTGAGCGGCGCGGTGCGCGGACCGTTCATGTTTCGACAGGCTCGGCACGAACGGCCGGGAAAACTCTAGGGGCGGCTCAGCCCCCGCCACATTCCCGATACTGCCCCGGCGGCATTCCCGTCCAGCGCTTGAACGCGCGCTGGAAGGAGCTTTGCTCCGAGAAGCCCAGCAGGAATGCGATCTCCGGCAGGTTCAGGCGCGGATCGGCGATGTACTTCAGCGCCTGCCGCCGCCGCACGTCGTCGACCAGGTCCTTGTAGCTGGTGCCGGCCTGGGACAGGCGGCGCTGCAGCGTGCGCGGCTGCACCTTGAGCTGTGCGGCCACCAGTTCGATCTCCGGCACGCCGTCGGCGAGCTGCTTCGCGATGGTTTCGCGGATTTCCTGGGTCAGTTCCGCTTCGCCCTGCACCCGCTGCGCCAGCAGCATCTCGGCGTGGCGGTCCATCAGGGCGCGCATCTCGGGGTTCTTGTCGCGCAGCGGCAGCTTCAGCAGGCCCGGCTCGAAGGCCACGGCGGTATAGGGCTGGCCGAAGCGCAGCGGGCAGCGGAACAGGCGCTGGTGCTCCGCGAGGTCGGCCGGGGCGGGGTGCTCGAACTGCACCTCCACCGGATCGCGGCCCGGTGCGCCGAGCATCCAGCGCGCGAAGGCGACCCAGCTCGCCACGTGCTCCTCGCCGACATGGCGCGAGCCGCGCGCCATGTCCGAATGCCAGCGCAATTCGCAGCGGTCGCCGCCCTGCACCAGCTCCGAGCGGCCGGACTTGCCGACCAGGTCCTGGTAGCGCAGTTGCCGCAGCAGGGATTCACCCAGGGTCTCGCAGCTCATCATGACGTAGCCCAGCACGCCGTACTTGCCGGGCCGCACCAATTCGCCGACATGCAGGCCCAGCTGCGGGTCGCCGCTGAGGCGCTCGGCCTCCGCCCACAGGCGCACGTAGGTGTCCGCGGGGATCGTGCGTGCCGGCTGGTCCAGCGCCGCCTCGTCCAGGCCGGCCAGCGCCAGCAGGGGAGCGATGTCGAGCTGCCGGTTGCGCAGGTGGTCGATCAGCCCGCGGGCATAGGCGACGAAGACGAGCTGCGGTTCAGTGCCCGCGAGGCTGTCGCCTGAAGACAATGTGCTCGTGCCTGCGGTCAATACGTCTCCCCTGGTTCGCGGCACCATGGCGTCATGGAACACCTGGTGCTCTATGCCATTCCCGCCTTCCTCGCGCTGGTCGCGATGGAGGCGGCGTGGCTGATCCGTCGCGGGCAAGCCTACGATGGGCCGGACGCCATTGCCAGCCTCGCGATGGGCGTCGGCAACGTCTTCATCAGCCTGTTGTGCAAGCTGTTCTGGGTGGCGGTGTACGTGGCGCTCTACGAGCACCGGCTATGGGACATCGACATGGGCGCGATCTGGGCCTGGCCGCTGCTGATCCTCGGGCATGACTTCTGCTTCTACTGGTACCACCGCTTCAGCCACCGCGTGCGCGCCGGCTGGGCGGCGCACGTCAACCACCATTCCAGCCAGGCCTTCAACCTGACCACGGCGCTGCGCCAGTCCTGGACCACGCCGCTGTATTCCTACGGGTTCTTCATGCCGCTGGCGCTGGCCGGCTACAGTCCGGCGCACGTGATCACGGCCGGCGCCATCAGCCTGATCTACCAGTTCTGGATCCACACCGAGGCCCTCGGCCGACTCGGGCCGCTGGAGTGGTTCCTCAACACGCCCTCGCACCACCGTGTGCACCATGGCGCCAACCCGCAGTACATCGACCGCAACTACGGCGGCATCTTCATCGTCTGGGACCGTCTGTTCGGGACTTTCGAGCCGGAAGGGGAGAAGGTGCGCTACGGGCTGACGCACAACGTCGGCAGCCATCACCCGCTGCGCATCGCCTTCCACGACTGGCAGGCGCTGTGGCAGGAGATGCGCGCGGCGCCGACGCTGCGCGAGGCGCTGCGCCGGCCCTGGCTGCCGCCGGACTTCGGCAAGGAGGCGTCGCCCCCTGATGCCCCTGCGGCGAGGGTGTCCTGAGATGCCGCTCGCCACCGTGGTGTCCGATGCCGCGCTCTGCGCCGCCGCGCTGGCGGCGCTGGTGCTGGCGCGTTCACGGCCCCTGGCCGTGGCCGGTTTCGCGCTGATCGCGCTGGCGGCGGCGGCGGGCAGCCTGCGCTACGGCCCGGTGCCGGCCCTGCAGCCGTGGCATCAGGGCCTGTCCTTCCTGGCCGGGACGCTCGGCCTGCCGCTGGTCCTGCTGGCCTATGCCGCCCTGGGCGCGCGCCGCACGGCGCCGGCGGTCGGCGCGCTGCTGCTGCTCAGCGCCGCCGCGTGGATGCAGCCCCAGGCCCGCCTGCTGGTGGGGTTGGCCACCGTGCTGGGCTGGGCGCTGCTGCTGTGGCGCGAGCGGCGGCTGCCGTCGCTGGCTGCGCTGATCGGGCTGGGGATCGTCGCCACCCTGGCCGCGGGTGCTTTCGCTCTGCAGGGGCGGTGGCCGCAGCTCGACGCCATGCACTATGCACTGGCGCTGGGGCAGCTCGGCTTCGGCGTGGCGCTGCGGCGGCGTGAGATGATGGACAACACAACGGCGCCGCCCAGGCAGGTGGCGCCCACGGGGGAGTCATGCGCAAACCGTCCAAGCGCCGCGCCGCCTGCGCCCTGATCGCGGCGGCGGCCGCCGCGCCGGCGCAGGCCTACGAGGCCCGGTTCGGCGACGCCACGCTGCAGGTCGACACGCTGCTGACGGCGGGCGTGGCGGTGCGCGTGCAGGATCGCGATCCCGGCCTGGTGAGCCGCGGCAACGGCGGCACCGGGCTGTCGTCCAACATCGACGACGGCAACCTCAACTACGACCGCGGCGATATCAGCTACGCACCGATCCAGTTCAACCAGGACCTCAACCTGAGCTGGGGCGACGCCGGCGCCTTCCTGCGGGTCTATGGCTACTACGATCCGGTCAACGCGGAGTTCGACGAGGCCGCGCTCGGCGGCCGCCGCCGGGCGGACCGCGTGGTGGAGGCCTACGCCGCCGACCTGCGGCTGCTCGACTGGTACGGCTATGCCAACGTCGAGCTGGCAGATATGCCGCTCACGCTGCGCCTGGGCAACCAGGTGATCAGCTGGGGCGAGAGCAGCTTCATCCAGTTCGGCATCAACTCGGTCAATACCTACGACCTGACCAAGCTGCGCTACCCCGGCTCGGAGCTGAAGAACGTGTTCGTGCCGGTGCCGCTGGCCTATGCGCAGCTCGGCGTCACAGACGAGATCAGCCTGGAAGCCTTCTACCAGCTCGGCAACGAGAAGGTGGTGGCCGATCCTCAGGGCAGCCTGTTCGGACAGGTGGACGGCCTGTCGATCGGCGGCGAATTCCTGATCCTGGAGAGTGCGTTCTTCGAGCAGAACGACCTGCCCGACGGCTACCGGATCTTCCGGCGCAAGGACAGGGACGCGCGTACGGACGGACAGTACGGCTTCGCGCTGACCCGCATCGTGCCGGACTGGAACAGCATGGAGTTCGGCCTGTTCTTCATGAACATCCACTCCAGCCTGCCGCTGACCAGCGGCTATGCGCTGAGCGAGGCCCAGTGGCAGCAGTACAACGAGATCGGCGCCACGGGGCTGCAGGACCCTACCGGCCTGACCGGCGTGCTGCTGGTGCGCGGCCTGCTGGAGCCGCAGTCGCTGACGCCGGGGCAGGTGGAGAAGCTGCGCGGCATCCATGGCGTCGGCGGATACCGCCTGGAGTATCCGGAGGATATCCAGGTCTACGGCATCAGCTTCAACACCGACACGCCGCTGGGCGTGGCCCTCCAGGGCGAGTTCAGCTGGCGCCATGGTCAGCCCTTCCAGATCGACGACTACGAGCTGGTCTACCACGGCCTGGCGCCGGTGGCGCAGCTCGCCGGCCCGGTGGGCGGCACGGCGTTCTCGATGTTCTTCCCCGGGAACCAGCTTGGCCAGGACGTGGCGCCCGGCAGCTACTTCCAGGGCTGGCGCCGCATGGACATGCTGCAATGGCAGCTCACCGGCACCTACCTCTGGGGGCCGGACAACCCCTTCTTCGCCGACCAGTGGACGATCCTGCTGGAAGTCGGCGCCACCCGGATCCTGGACATGCCGGGCAAGGACGAGCTGCGCTTCGAGGGGCCGGGCACCTTCCAGAAGGGCGGCACCGAGGGCGTGTCCAACGACTACTACTCCGAGGACTTCGGCTGGGGCTACCGGTTGCTGACCTTCCTCAACTACTCCAACTTCCTCGGCAGCAGCTGGAACTTCAGCCCGACGCTGACCTTCTTCCACGACGTCAACGGCACGCCGGCGGGCCCCGCGCGATCCTTCATCGAGGACAGCATGCAGGCGCAGCTGTCGCTGCGCTTCGACTACCTGGGCCGCTGGGCCTTCGATCTCAGCTACATCAGCTTCTTCGGCGTCGGCCCCGACTACCGCAACACCAACCTGATCCACGACCGCGACTCCGCGGCGTTCAGCGTCAAGTACGCGTTCTGAGGTGTCCCGCATGAAAGCCATCACGCTCGCCGCATTGTCGCTCGCGCTGCTGTCGCCGCCGCTGCTGGCCAAGGTTCCGCCGCAGGAGGCGGACCGCCTGGGCAAGGACCTGACGCCGATGGGCGCGCAGCGCGCCGGCAATGCCGACGGCAGCATCCCGGAGTGGACCGGGGGCCTGGCGCAGAAGCCCATCGACCCGCAGAAGGGCTATGCCGACCCCTATGCCGCCGACAAGCCGCTGTTCACGATCAGCGCGGCCAACTACCTGCAGTACAAGGACCGCCTGACTGCGGGCCAGATCGATACCTTCCGCCGCTACAAGACCTACACGATGAAGGTGTATCCCACGCGGCGCAGCGCGGCCTATCCCAGGGGCGTCTACGAGGCGGTGAGGAAGAATGCCCTGCGTGCGACGCTGGAGGGCACCGACTCGCTGCATGACGCGGTCACCGGGCCGGCCTTCCCGATCCCGAAGACCGGCGCCGAGGCGATCTGGAACCACAAGACCAAGTACGTGGCGCCGGCGCTGGAGGGCTACTACAACGCCGCCGTCGTCACCCGCAGCGGCGACTTCGAGGTCACGCGCGTGCTGCGCTACGTCAAGCTCAAGTACAACCAGATCGGCATCGAGCCGGCGGACCTGAAGGACAACATATTCCTGTACTACCTCACCTACGTGCTGTCGCCGCCGCGCCTGGCCGGCAACATCGTGCTGGTGCACCAGACCATCGACCAGCTGCGCGAGCCGAACATGGCCTGGTCCTACAACCCCGGCCAGCGCCGCGTCCGCCGCGCGCCGGAACTGGGCTACGACAACCCGACGCTGGCCACCGACTCGCTCGGCACCCACGACCAGATCGACATCTACAACGGCGCCATCGACCGCTACGACTGGAAGCTGATGGGCAAGCGCGAGGTCTACATCCCCTACAACAGCTACACGCTGGAGGCCCGCGGCCTGCCGCCGAAGGATGTGATCCGCCCGGCCCACCTCAACCAGGACCTGGCGCGCTACGAATTGCACCGCGTCTGGGTGGTGGAGGCCACGGTGCGCCAGGGCACCTCGCACCTCTACAAGCGCCGGACCTTCTACCTGGACGAGGACAGCTGGTACATCAGCTACGTCGACTGCTACGACCAGCGCGACCAGCTCTGGCGCGTGCAGGAGGGGCACCTTATGACGGCCTACGACCTGCCCGCGGTGGTGGCGGCGGTGGAGGCGGGCTACGACTTCGTCAACGGCCGCTACGTGGTGGGAGGCCTCGACAACCTGGAGAAGCCGACCAACTACCGCTGGCAGGGCGAGGACGGGTTCTTCACGCCGGCGGCGATGCGGCGCAGCGGGTTGCGGTAGTCCTGCGGTTCCCCTCTCCCTGCGGCAGAGGGGTTGGGGGTGAGGGACTCGGCTGGAAATCGAATGCCGCAGGGTCGGCAGGCGGGTACCCCGCCCGGCGCTGTCGCGCCGGCCTCTCCGGAGGAGAGGCAAGAAGCCCTGGGGAATCCGGTCAGCCGGGCAGCGGAAATGCCGCCGGAATCAGCTCGCCGGCCTTGCCGCGCAGCCGGTGCCGGTAGAGCGGGCTGGCCTCGTTGTCCTCGGGGTTGATCTCCACCATCAGGGCGCCGCTATCCTGCGCCAGCCGGGCGAAGCCCGCCGCCGGCCAGACCACGCCCGAGGTGCCCACGGACACGAACAGCCCGCAGCCCGCCACCAGCCGGCGCGCCGTGTCGAACACGGCCTCGTTGACCATGTCCTCGAACCAGGTGATGTCCGGGCGCAGCCAGGCGCCGCAGTCCGGACAGCGGCGGTGGCGGTAGGGCCCGGCGTCCAGGTCCTGCCGCAGGCCATGGCGCGGGCAGCGCTGGCGCCACAGCGAGCCGTGCAGTTCGGCGTCCACCCGGATGCCGGCCCGCTGCAGCAGGCCGTCGATGTTCTGGGTCACCACCCGGACCTGGGGAAACGCCGCCTGCAGCCGCGCCAGGTGGCGATGCCCGGCATGGGGCGGGCATTGCAGGACATGCGTCCTGCGGACCTCGTGGAAATCCAGCACCCGCGCCGGGTCGCGCTCGAAGGCGCGCTGGCAGGCGTAGTCCTCGTAGTTGTATTGCGCCCAGATGCCCCCATGTCCCCGATAGGTCGGCACCCCGGATTCGGCCGACAGCCCGGCTCCGGTGAAGAACAGGATGGAGCCGAAGGCGGCCGGATCGAAGGTCTGGATCACAGGTTCCGTCATGGTTGTCAGCTTATACTTACGCCCCTATGGATGCCGAAAAACTCAAAGCCATGGGCCGGCGCGCGCTGGAAATCGAGCGCGACGCCCTCAGTGCCCTCCTGCCCCGCGTCGACGACGCCTTCGCTGCTGCCTGCCGGCTGATGCTGGGCTGCACCGGCCGTATCGTCGTGACCGGCATGGGCAAGTCCGGCCATATCGGCGGCAAGCTGGCCGCCACCCTGGCCAGCACCGGTACGCCGGCCTTCTATGTGCACCCGGGCGAGGCCAGCCATGGCGACCTCGGCATGATCACCCGCCAGGACGTGGTGCTGGCGATCAGCTATTCCGGCGAAACCGGCGAGATCGTCACGATCCTGCCGCTGATCAAGCGCCTGGGCGTGCCGCTGGTCTCCATGACCGGCAAGCCCGGCTCGACCCTGGCCAAGGCCTCCAACGTCCATCTGGACGTGTCGGTGGCCCAGGAGGCCTGCCCGTTGAACCTGGCCCCCACCTCCAGCACCACGGCGACCCTGGCCATGGGCGACGCCCTGGCGGTGGCCCTGCTGGAAGCCCGCGGCTTCACGCCGGAGGATTTCGCGATGTCGCACCCCGGCGGCTCGCTGGGGCGGCGCCTGCTGCTGAAGATCGCCGACGTCATGCACGGCGGCGCCGAGCTGCCCAAGGTAGGCCCCGACGCCATGCTGACCGAGGCCCTGCTAGAGATGACCCGCAAGGGCCTGGGCGTGACCGCCATCGTCGGCCCGGACGATCGCGTCCTGGGCGTCTACACCGACGGCGACCTGCGCCGCACGCTGGACAAGGGCATCGACGTGCGCAGCGCCAAGATCCGCGAGGTGATGACCACCGGCGGCAAGTCGGTGCGCGCCGATCAGCTCGCCGCTGAAGCGGTGCAGATGATGGAGAAGCACAAGATCACCGCCCTGCTGGTGCTGGACGAGGCTGGCCGGCTGGAAGGCATCGTGCACATGCAGGATCTGCTGCGCGCGGGGGTGGTGTGATGGCGGCCCTGCCTTCAGCCGAAGTTCAGCGGCGCGCGGCCAAGATCCGCTGCGTGTTCCTCGATATCGACGGCGTCCTCACTGACGGCAAGCTGTACATCGGCCCCAACAGCGAGGAAACCAAGACCAACTACGTGCGCGACGGCTACGGCATCAAGCTGGCGCTCAAGCTTGGCCTGCAGGTCGCGGTGATCAGCGGCCGGCCTTCCGAGTCCATGCGCCGCCGCCTGGAGTGGCTGGGCGTGAAGCACATCGCCCTGGACACCGAGGACAAGGAGCCGGCCTACCTGCGCATGTGCGCGGAGATGGGCCTCGCCGACGAGCAGTGCGCCCACGTCGGCGACGACGTTCCGGACCTGCCGCTGTTCAAGCGCGTGGGCCTGGCCTGCACCGTGGCCGACGCCCATCCCAAGGCCCTGGCACTGGCCCACTGGACCAGCCGCTACACCGGCGGCCACGGCGCGGTGCGCGAGGCGCTCGACCTCGTGCTGGAAGCGCAGGGCAAGATCTGATGGCGCGCGGCTCCCTGTTCACTGACCATGCTGCGCGGCTTCCAGCCGGCGGGTCCGGAGCAGGCGGCCGGCGGCGATGCGCCGCCGCGCTACCAGCTCGAGGGCGTGGAATGGACGCGCCTGGATGCGCAAGGCAAGCCGCTGATCCAGGCGACGGCGGCCACCGCGCAGTACTACGACGACCGTTCGGCCCGGTTCGAGACGCTGCGGGTGCAGCGCCTGGGCGAGGGCGGACCCTGGAACCTGCAGTCGCCCAGCGGGCGCATGCCGGCCGGCGAGCAGCGCATCCGGCTGGACAAGCCCGTGGAGATGGTCGGCCGCATGAAGAGCGGCGAAAACGTGCGCGTGGATACCGATTCGCTGTGGGTGGACCTGGAGCGCAAGGAGATCGCCACGGAAGACCGCGTGCGCCTGAGCGGCGACAATCGCGCCGCGCGGGCCCGCGGCCTGCGCGCCGACTGGAACGGAACGCGGGTGCAGCTGCTCAATGAAGTCGAGGTGGATTATGTTCCGCAGCCCCGCGGCTAAGGTGGCCCTGGTGCTGATGCTGGGCCTGGTTTCGGGCCTGGCCCCGGCGCAGCAGAAGCGCGAGACCGCGGTGGACGCGCTGCGTCCCACCGGCCCGGTCACGGTCACGGCCGACCGCGCCGAGTGGGAACAGAACGGCGCGATGATCTACAGCGGCAACGTGCAGCTCAGTTCCGACACGCTCCGCCTCAAGGGCGACCGGCTGGAGCTGCGCCAACTGGCGGACGGGCAGTTCACCGCCAGCGTCACCGGCAAGCCGGCGCGGCTGGATCACCCCGGGCTCAAGGAAAAGAACGGCCAGGCCGGCCCGCCGGTCAGCGCCGAGGCGCGCACGCTGAACTACGACAGCCGCACCAGCATGGTCGACATCCTCGGCAACGCGCACCTCACGCGCGGCAAGGACCAGATCGACGGCGACAACATCGGCTACGACGCCGCCGCCCGCCGCATCAAGGCGGCCGGCGGCGAGGGCGGCCAGGTCAAGATCGTGATCCAGCCGCCGCCCAAGGCGGCGCCGGCCAGCGGCGGCCCCAAGGCCCCGCCGCCGCCGGCCGCCGAAGCCGGGGCCCAGCCGTGAGCGCTTCCTCCGTGCTGAGCGCGCACAACCTGGTCAAGCGCTACAAGAAGCGCACCGTGGTGCGGGACGTTTCGGTCAACGTGCGGGCCGGCGAGATCGTGGGCCTGCTCGGCCCCAACGGCGCCGGCAAGACCACCTCGTTCTACATGATCGTCGGGCTGGTAGCCGCCGACGGCGGCCGTATCGAGCTGGACGGCGAGGACCTGACCCGCTCCCCCATGCATACGCGCGCGCGGCGCGGCATCGGCTACCTGCCGCAGGAAGCCAGCGTGTTCCGCAAGCTGACCGTGGCGGAGAACATCCTGGCGATCCTGGAAACGCGCGAGGACCTGGACAAGGCGGGCCGCCAGCAGGAGCTGGAGCGGCTGCTGGGGGAGCTGCACATCGCGCACATCCGCGATGGCGAAGGGCAGTCCCTGTCCGGCGGCGAGCGCCGCCGCGTCGAGATCGCCCGTGCGCTGGCCGCCAATCCGCGGTTCATCCTGCTCGACGAGCCGTTCGCCGGCGTGGACCCGATCGCGGTGGGCGATATCCAGCACATCGTCCACCATCTCAAGCAGCGCGGCATCGGCGTGCTGATCACCGACCACAACGTGCGCGAGACGCTGTCGCTCTGCGAGCGCGCGTACATCCTCGCGGAGGGCGCGGTGATCGCCGAGGGCGCCCCGGCGACGCTGCTGGAGAACGAAACGGTGCGACGGGTGTACCTCGGCGAGCAGTTCAAGCTGTAAGAGCCTGTCCGTGGGCAAGGCACGCCGTCGCGGGCGTGTCTTCTTCACGGTTCGGCTCTAAGCTTGCAGGAGCCGTCGGGCCTTGGCGCCCACGGCTCCCGGCCGGGACGCTTCCCGGCCTCCGGCGGCAAGGCCGGCCCGCTGGGGCTCCTGCGGAGCCCTCCCATTCCAAGGACGGAATGCATCAAAAGTGAAGCAACTTTCGTACCGTTTCAGGCGTAGAATGAGAAACATGATTCACGCCGCAGCTTTCTCCGCATGAAGACCTCCCTGGGCCTCCGGCTGGGGCAGTCCCTGACCATGACCCCGGCGCTGCAGCAGGCGATCAAGCTGCTGCAGCTGTCCAGCCTCGACCTGCAGCAGGAAATCCAGCAGGTGCTGGAATCCAACGTCATGCTGGAGATGGATACCGACGCGCCGGCGGAGCCCGAAACCGAGACCTCGGCAGGCGAGGCCGACGAGGCTTCCGGCGCTCCCGAGGTGGCGGCGGTGGAGGTCAGCAGTGACGCCGATATCCCCCAGGAAATGCCGGTGGATGCCGACTGGGGCGACGTCTACGATGGCGCCGGCACCGGCAGCGCGACCGGCAAGAGTGGCGACGACGATGACCTGCAGGACTACCTCCAGGCCAACCTCCATGGCCAGGCCAGCCTGCGCGACCATCTCAACTGGCAGGCCGGGCTGGCGCCGTTCACGCCGACCGAATCCGAGATCGCGGCCCACCTGATCGACGCCATCAACGACGACGGCTACCTGGAGAACTGGGAGGACATCGCCCAGCGCCTGCAGGAGGCCTTGGGCGTGAGCCATGACCAGGTCGATACGGTCCTCAAGACCGTGCAGGAGTTCGACCCCAACGGCGTGGCGGCCCGCGACCTGGCCGAGTGCCTGCGCCTGCAGCTGCTGCAGTTCCCGGCGCGCGAGCCGGGCATCCAGGCCGCGCTGACCCTGGTGGACCACCATATCGGCCTGCTGGCCCGCAAGGACCCGGCGCTGATCGCCAAGGGCAGCGGTCTGCCCCAGCCCCAGGTGGAGCTGGCCCTGGCGCTGATCCAGTCGCTGCAGCCGCACCCGGGGCGGCCCTTCCAGGCGCACGAATCCGATTACGTGGCCCCGGATGTGTTCGTGGCCAAGAAGGAGGGGCGCTGGAAGGTCTCGCTGAACCCCGAGCATGCCCCCCGGCTGCGCATCAACGGGTTCTACCAATCCATGATTCGCCGCGCGGACAGTTCCCGCGACCAGCTCACCCTGAAGCAGCATTTGCAGGAAGCCCGCTATTTCATCAATAGCTTGGAAGCGCGCAACGAGACGCTTTTGCGCGTCGCACAATGCATAGTTGAAGAACAGCGCGCTTTTCTGGAATATGGGGAGGAAGCGATGAGGCCCCTCGTCCTGAGGGACATCGCCGAACAGCTCGGGATCCATGAATCGACGGTTTCACGCGCAACCGCGAACAAGTACATGCTCACGCCACGTGGGCTTTACGAGCTCAAGTTTTTCTTTTCCAGCCACGTGCAGACCACCCAGGGTGGCGTCTGCTCCGCCACCGCCATCCAGGCCATGATCAAGCGACTGATCACCGCCGAGGACCCGGCACGCCCGCTTTCCGACTCCACCCTGTCGGAAATGCTGCTGAAGGAAGGCATACAAGTTGCACGCAGAACCGTAGCGAAGTACCGCGAGGGTCTCGGCATTCCCCCCTCGCATGAGCGTAAACCGCCATCCTGAAGGCAGGATGGTCTACCAGAGGAGCGTCTAGATGAACCTGAACATTTCTGGTCACCATGTCGAAGTCACCCCGCCGCTGCGCGAATACGTCGTGGCGAAGCTCAAGAGGGTGGAACGCCACTTCGATCACCTGATCAGTGCGGAAGTGATTCTCACGGTAGACAAGCTCCAGCAGAAGGCGGAAGCCACGGTCCACGCCAGTGGCGCCAACCTCCACGCCGAGGCCGTCAACGGCGACATGTACGCCGCCATCGATCTGCTGATGGACAAGCTGGACCAGCAGACCCGCAAGCACAAGGAAAAGCTGCGCAATCACCATCACAAGGACGCCATCAAGCGCATGGATCTGCAGTGACCTTGTCCCGCTAGGGGCTTCATCCAACCGCATCAGCCGCCGGGCGCGCTGATACGCTAAAGTTAGGGCCGTCCCCACACCTCACGGGTGGGG
>Ga0255097_1000644_pt1 | contig 13733 bp, 13 predicted proteins | sample Colum_Atlam_RepB_2_FD_188436 | JGI IMG/M metagenome (GOLD analysis project Ga0255097, IMG submission 188436) | Freshwater microbial communities from Columbia River, Oregon, United States - Colum_Atlam_RepB_8d | ecosystem: Environmental > Aquatic > Freshwater > River | place: USA: Oregon...
GTCTTGCGCGGACTACCGCCGCTGCCGGTCAGGACGTAGCGCAGCGCGCTGCCGTCGCTCGCGGCGCCGCTCTCCTTGAAGCCGTCCACCGTGTAGAGCACGCCCGCGTTGGCGCCGTTGTAGCTGCAGCTGCGCTGCACGGTGCGGGAGTAGTCCACCGGACGGAGCTGCGTGTCGAAGTAATTGAAGCGGTAGTTGCCGGTCCCGGTGCCGTAGTCCTCCTCGCCGGAGACCTGGCAGGGCTGGGCCGCCTTGGGCGCCGTGCCGCCGCCGCCCAGGCCGCCCGGGCTGAAGCCCTCGAGCACGCCGCTCAGCTCCGCCACCACCGACAACTCGCGCAGCGCATCCGCCTTGGTCGCCAGCGGCACCGGATTTTCGCCGCCCGGCTCCTCGCCGTCGCTTATCCCGCCTCCGCAGGCTCCAAGCAGGAACAGGACTGCGCTACTGGCGGCGTATCGGAACGGTGCTTTCATGATCTGCGGGACTGCCTCTGTCGATGATGGGTCTGGCGGCGCGTAGATCAGCATTTCGCCCGCAGCGCGTCAAATCGGTGCAGCAGCGGTTTACAGCTTGAAACGTTTGCATACAAATCCGGCATGCGGCGCCCCGCAACGAAGAAGGCCCGGATCGCTCCGGGCCTTTCCTGATTCCCGCCGCCTGGCGTTTCAGCAGGGTTCGTCGTTGATCGCTGCCCGTATCTGGGCCTGCGACAGCGTCTCCGTGCGCCCGTTGATCGTCAGCGTGGCGCCGCCGCCGGCGTTGAAGGCGAACACCGCGGTCTTGCCGTCGGCGGCAAGGCGCAGGCGGCCGCCCACGGGGTAGTCGGCATCGCCGACCCGCTGAAGTTCGATCACCTCCTCGGTGGTGACCGTGACGTCGCTGCCCGGGCAATCGCTGGTCCTGTAGGAGTAGACGCCGGAGAACGTCAGCTCCTGGCCGTCGCGGAAGGCGCGATACGGTGCGAGCAGGTTCCGGCCGAGCTTCACGATGGCGAAGTAGTCCTCGCGGCGGTTGCCGACCCATTCGCTGCTGTCCAAGCTGTAGTCGTAGTCCGCGCGCACGTCGAGCGCTCCGTCCTCCGTCTGCAGGGACTCCACCGTGCCCAGGCTCCCCTGGATCTCGCTGTAGATCAGGTTGTTGTTGCTGTCGAACTCGCGATAGGTCGTGACGTAGGCCTGGTTGCTGCCGCCGTCGACGACATAGGCATAGCGCGATCCGTCTTCGAGCGTGCCGGAATCTCCTTGCTCGAACTGGCCGTTGTAGAGCTTGGTCGCGGTCAGCGGCGCCGGGGCCTGGACCGGGTAGAGGCACTGGTCGTCGATTTCCCGGTCGAAGGACACGTCCAGGTCCTCCACGTCGAAGGACAGGAAGTCGCGCTCCTTGGAGCCGGAAGTCACATCGCGGTCGCCGCCCTGCGGACAGGCCGTCTCGGCCTTGGCCGTGTTGCCCAGGCGCGCCGGCAGCGCGGCAGCGCCCCAGCCGCTGGCGCCGCCCAGGCGCTTCGCCGCGGTGGCCGTGCCGCCTTCGGGCTGCCCGTCCGGCACGCCGTTGAGCACCAGCCCGGCCAGGGACAACTCGCGCAGCGCATCCTGCGGCGAGTCCAGCGAGTAGCGCTCGCCACCGCTGCTGCCGCCTCCGCAGGCGGCCAGCAGGAACAGGGAGCCGCCGACGGCGCCCGCATGCAGGATTCTGGTCATGAATCTTCCTTGAGTGATGGAACCGGTAGGCCTTGGACCGGCCGCCAACGCAAGGCGTTGCACGGCAGGAGCGGCCCTGCCGAAAAACTGGCAAAAGACATGCCGGGTTTTGCCTGCCCGTTTCCGGGCGTCCGCTTCAGGCCGCGAGCGCGGGCAGGGCCTCGGGACCGGCTCGCGCCAGCCACTCCAGCTGCCAGCCGCCACGCTCCAGCCGCGTCAGCGCGGCGTTGGCGAGAGCGTCGGCGTAGCTGCGCCCGAAGGTGGAGCGCAGGCGGCGCTGCTCGCGCCAGGTCATCCAGCGGTCATCGGCGCCTTCGCAGAGGCGCAGCAGGTAATCGCCCCGGGAATCGCGGCTCAGGAAGACCGCACACATGCCGCCCCCGCCGCCCAGCAGGGCGCTGCTCAGCAGTTCTTCCCGGGTTTCGATCCAGGTGCTGAGTTCGGCGTGGGAGGCCATGGCGGGCAGATGCAGCATGGAAGCATTGTCCCGGGCATCGGCCCCCGCCACAGCCGGGCGGCAGCGATGCGCCTTGTAGGACGCGACAGCGAGACCTGTCGGGGCCTGAACCGACAGCCCTGGCGGGCGGTCATTGTGCAAGGAAAGCGGTCATCGTTCGAATCAGTCGAACGTTTCGTTCAGAACATTTTGCTTTTTTGAAGCGTCGGCGGGGGTCTAGGATGCCGGCAGTTCCAGGAGTCCCTCATGTCCCAGCCACTGCCGCAGCGCTACGGAGCCATCGCCCAGGCCGGGCACTGGCTGACGCTGCTGCTGATCGTGGGCGCCTTCGCCCTCGGCTGGATCATGGGCGACATGAAGATGTCGCCCACCCGGCTCAAGCTGTTCTCGTACCACAAGTGGATCGGCGTGACGGTGTTCGGCATCGCCCTGCTGCGCATTCTGTGGCGGCAGTGGGCCAAGGCCCCGCCGCTGCCCCCGGCGATGCCGGCCTGGGAACGCGTCGGCGCGCAGCTGAGCCATTGGGCGCTGTACGCCCTGCTGCTGGCCATCCCGCTGTCGGGCTGGCTGATGAGTTCGGCCAAGGGCTTCCAGACCGTCTACCTCGGCCAGTTCCCGATCCCCGACCTGATCGGCCGCGATCGCGAGCTGGGCAAGCTGCTGGAAGAGGTGCACGAACTGCTGACCACGATCCTGCTGTTCGTGGTGGGGCTGCACGCCGCCGCCGCGCTCAAGCATCACTACCACGACAAGGACGACGTGCTGACGCGGATGCTGCCGCGCCGGCGCAACAACGGAGCCGCCCGATGAAACTCTTCAGTGCCATCCTGCTGTCCCTGGCAACCCTCGGCGCGCAGGCCGCGCCGCGCGCGGTGGATGCCGCGCGCAGCGAGATCAGCTTCAGCGTCAAGCAGATGGGCGTGGCCGTGGACGGCCGCTTCAAGCGCTTCGAGGCGCAGGTGGACTTCGACGCCGCCAGGCCCGAGACCTCCAGCGCCGCCCTGTCCGTGGACATCGCCAGCGTCGATGCCGGCAGCGAGGAAGCCGACAGCACCGCGGTGGAGCGTGCCTGGCTCGACAAGGCCGGCTTCCCCAAGGCCACGTTCAAGAGCAGCAGCGTGCGCGCACTCGGCCCCGGCAAGTACGAGGCCAAGGGCCTGCTGACGATCAAGGGCAAGCCGCGCGAGATCACGGTGCCGTTCAGCGCCGCCGGGCAGGCCGGCGGCACCACCCTGCTCAGCGGACAGTTCTCGATCCGCCGCACCGACTTCGGCATCGGCGGCGGCGAGTGGAACGAGGGCGACCTCGTCTCCAACGACGTGCCCGTCAAGTTCAAGCTGCTGCTCGCACCGGCCAAGTAAGCCGCCACCACCCCATCCCCCAAGGAGTGATCCCATGAAGAAGTCCCTGCTCGCCGCCGTCCTGCTGTCCGCCGCCACGCTGTCGGCGCAGGCCGCCGAGTCCACCTACAAGATCGACCCGACGCATACCTTCCCGACCTTCGAGATCAGCCACCTCGGCTTCTCCACCTTCCGCGGCCGCTTCGACAAGACCGAGGGCAGCATCACGCTCGACATTGCCAAGAAGACCGGCAGCGTGGACGTCACGATCGACGCCAACTCCATCTCCACCGGCGTGGCCAAGCTCGACGAGCACCTCAAGAACGAGGATTTCTTCGACACCAAGAAGTACCCGACGATCAGCTTCAAGTCCACCAAGTTCAAGTTCGACGGCGACAAGCTGGACGAAGTCACCGGCGAGCTGACCATGCACGGCGTGACCAAGCCGGTGACGCTGGACGTGGACGACTTCGTCTGCAAGCAGCACCCTCTGGCCGGCGTCTGGGCCTGCGGCGCCAACCTGGAAACCAAGATCAAGCGCTCCGAGTGGGGCATCAGCAAGTACTCGCCCAACGTCGGCGAGGAGGTGGAGCTGAAGATCGAGGTGGAAGCCCACCAGCAGAAGGATGCGGCCGGCAGCAAGCGCTGAAGCCGTTTCGGTCCCCCAGCGCGGCCGCCATCCCCGAGCGGTCGTGTTTCCCCCGAGAGCCGGCGCAAGCCGGCTCTTTTTTTGAGGGAGCGGCTGTCCGCCGCGAACAAGCAAGATCATGACCACCAGCGGTCGCGGCTGTCCGCCGCTCCCGCGATGGTTATCTGAACTCCCCGCCGGAAATCCGCCCGCCCTCGTCGACCAGCGCATGGAAGCGGCTGCGATCCGCCCGGTAGTCCGCGGTCGCGACCTCGCCCGGCAGCACCAGCGTCACGTCCGGATAGCGCAGGCGGAATTCCGCCGGGTCCGGGCGCGTGTCGATGAAGTGGCGGAAGTCCACCATCTGCGCGTCGCTGACCTGGCCGCGGTAGGGCTCTTGCTTGGGCGCGTCCACGCCCATGCCGCGGCGCAGGCCCTTGCCCAGCACGCGGTTCACCAGGTTGATGGCGCCATAGACCGTGTCGGCGGTCTGGTCGTGGATCGCGCGGACCACGCGCGTGGTGTCGCGCGTCGCGGGAATCGCTTCCAGGATGCCGAAGGGGATGCTGGCGATGCCGTGGTGGATGCCGCGCACCGTGTCGGTGCCGATGCCCACGCCGCTCTCCGCCAGCTTCTGCACCTGCGCCAGCGTGCCGATGGCGCGGCTGGTGTAGCCATAGTCGCTGTGCCAGGCCTCGACGCGGCGCAGCTCGTGCCGCAGTTCCATGGTCTCGTCGTGCAGGCGCAGTCCCGCCACCAGCGTGCCCCCGAGGGCCGCGGTGCCGATCAGCGCCAGGACGAGTTCAAGGGGCATGGTGCTGGCGCACTTCGGCGGTGACGCCGTGGCCCTTGAGTTCCTCGCGCACCATCTGCGCGGCGCGCTGATACACCAGGCGGCGCACCAGCGTCGGCGTGACGCTGCCCAGCGCGCCGGCCACCCAGGATTCCTTGGCCGCCAGCTCCATGGGATTGAGGATCTCGATGGAGATCAGGCTGGGGCGCGAGGCGCTGACCAGCTCGAAGTTGCGCGCCGGGTCGCCGGCCAGGTTCGGCGCCAGCTGCTGCAGCCGGCCGTGCAGCCGGTGCTGCACGCGCCACAGGCGCAGGAACAGCAGGCCGAGCGCGGCCGACAGCAGGACATTGAACAGCAGCAGGATCGTGACGAAGGTACTCATTACATGAACCGGCCGCCGGTGATGCGGCCCTCGGAGTCGGTGTCGGCGAAGTACCGGCTGTTGTCGTGCCGGAACTCCTTGGTGGCGATGTCGCCGGGCAGCACCAGCTTCACGTCCGGATAGCGCGCGCGGAACTGCTCCGGCGTCGGACGGCTGGCGATGAAGCGCCCGAAGGCATCGAGGTCGCTGACCTTGCCGGGGACGGGAGCGGCAGCTTCGGACGGGTTCATGGTCTGGGCACAGGCGGAAAGCTGGACGCAGGCCCCCAGCAGCAGGCCGGACAGCAGGACGATCCGACGCATGGGTGTTCCCCCGGTAGGTGATGGACGCCAGTTTTAGCGCATTTCCGCGCCGCCGGCACTGGCGGGGGCGCCGGACGGCACTGACGCCGGGAACAGCGTCGCCTCCCGCCCCAGCTCCAGGGTCTGGACCTGGATTTCCGGCCGCTGCGCCATGCCGGCGAAGAAGCGGTCCAGGCGCACCACCAGCGGGAAGGGCCGCAGCGGCTGGTCCAGCGGCAGGGTGAAGTCGTCCCAGTGCACCGGAACGACGCGGCGGGCGCCGACCAGGTCCACGGTTTCGCGCAGGTAGGCAGGCAGGTCGTCCACCAGGGCCACGCCGAGGAACACCAAGTCGGCATGCAGGCCAGCCAGCGCTCCCGGCTCCCAGCCGGCGCTGCCATGGTGCAGCACCGAGCCCTGCGGGTGTTCCACCAGGATCGAGTAGGTGCCGCCCAGCTTGTAGTCCAGATAGTGCGCCGGCGTGCGCAGCGGCGCGGTGATGTCGCCGGTGGGACGCCCGCCGCTGGCGCCGGCATGGCGGCTGGCGATGAAGCGGATGCGGAAGCGGCCGACCGTGATCGGCTCGCCCGGCTCGACGCGGCGGATGCGCCCGTCGGGCAGGCCGGCGCCTCGGCCGATATTGGCGGTGCTGGCGGAGCCCAGCAGCATCGCGCCGGTGAGCTTCGCCACCACGCCGGCATCCATCGCGTGGTCGTAGTGCGAATGCGAGACCAGCACCGCGTCGAGCTTGTCGATGCGCGCCGCCAGCAGGGCGGCGGCAATGCGCGGCTCGTCCGGCTCGATGGCACGGTTCAGCACCAGCGGCAGCAGGCCCTCGGGGCGGGTGAAGAAGGGGTCGATCAGGATCGCGTGTTCGCCATCGCGCAGCAGCAGGGCGCTGACGCCGTACCAGGTCGCGGTCAGCGCACCCGGCCTCGGGGCGGCTTCATAGCGGTGTGCCCGGTATGCCTCCAGGCCCGGCGCCTGCGTACGCAGCCAGGCCACGGCCACGGCCAGCAGTCCCAGCAAGACCAGCACGGTGATCAGCAGCCCGCGCAGCAACTTCATGTCGTTCCCCTCGTCCCGAGGACAACAGCATTCCATTGCCGCCCGCGGGCGGCAACCGGTTCACCGGAGTGTCGCCTGCGGCCGCCTAGAAGTCGCCGTAGCGCCGCTTCTTGCGGCCGCTGCCCAGCCAGGGCAGCACCAGGCCCAGCAGCACGCCGGCGCCGACCAGGCTGGCGCCGGTGATCAGCGTCCTGCGCTTGGCGCGCTCCACGTCATAGCGCTGCTGCAGGGTCTCGGCGGAGCGCTGCAGCTCGCCGATGGTCGCCTTCAGCGACTCGTTCTCGCGCGCCAGCTCGAAGGCCGGCTTGGCCTGTCCCAGCTGCTGCTGCGCCGCGGTCAGCTCACGCTCCAGGTTCTGCGCGCGCTTCTGCGCCTCGTCGAGCTGCTGCTGCGCCTGCAGGTAGCGCTCCTTCGCGGCGGGCTGCGAAGAAACGAAGCGCGCCGTGACCCAGCCCTCGCGGCCGTCGGCGGTGCGGATGCGGGCAAAGCTCTCGGGGCCCAGCGACTCCAGCACGCTGACCTTGGCGCCGCTCTTGAGCACGCCCACCGGGGGAGCGTCGTTGCGCGGCTGCTGGCGCAGCGTCACGGTGATGTCGTCGGAGATGTATTGCGGGCGTCCCGCCGATTGGGCGGATGCCAGTGCCGGCGCCAGCAGCGCGGCGATGAGTAGTAACGTCCTTGTCATGGCCCGCCGAGTCTAGCAACGCAGCGGCGCGAAACAAACGGTTTTATTTCGCGCCGCTTCAGCGTTCGTTCAGCTTGACGTTGGCAGGCCCCTGGCCCTCAAAGCGCCAGCCGGCGCATGTCCGCCATCAGCTTGCCCAGCGACACCACGAAGCGCGCCGCGGCGGCACCGTCGATCACGCGGTGATCGTAGGACAGCGACAGCGGGCACATCAGGCGCGGCTGGAATTCCTTGCCGTTCCAGACCGGCTTCATCTGCGAGCGCGACACGCCGAGGATCGCCACCTCGGGTGCGTTCACGATCGGGGTGAAGTGGCTGCCGCCGATGCCGCCCAGCGAGGAGATGGAAAAGCATCCACCCTTCATCTCGTCGGGCTTGAGCTTGCCGTCGCGCGCCTTCTTCGCCAATTCGCCGCATTCGTTGGACAGCTGCACGATGCCCTTGGACCAGACGTCGCGCACCACCGGCACCACCAGCCCGTTGGGCGTGTCGGCGGCGAAGCCGATGTGGCAGTACTTCTTCAGGATCAGGCTTTCGCCGTCGGGCGACAGCGAGCTGTTGAACTCCGGGTACTGCTTCAGCACCGCGCCCACCGCCTTCATGATGAAGGGCAGCAGCGTCAGCTTGAGGTTCAGCTCCTCGCCCTGCGCCTTGCGGAAGGCCTCCAGCTCGGTGATGTCGGCCTCGTCGTTCTGCGTGACATGAGGCACGTTGAGCCAGCTGCGGTGCAAATGCGCGGCGGAGATCCTGCGGATGCGCGCCAGCGGCTTGTTCTCGATCTCGCCGAACAGCGAGAAGTCCTGCGCCGGGATCGGCGGGATCCCCACGCCGCCCGCGGCGGCAGCGGCGACGGACGCCGGAGCCGCGCCGAGCCTGGCCTTGACGAAGGCCTGCACGTCCTCGATGACGATGCGGCCGCGCGGGCCGGAGCCCTTCACCTGCGCCAGGTCCACGCCGAGCTTGCGCGCGAACTGGCGCGTGGCCGGGCCGGCATATGGCACGTCGCCCGACGCGCTTGCAGGAGCAGCCGTTGGCCGCGACGGTTCAGCCGCCGCAGCCGGGTCGCGGCCAACGGCTGCTCCGGCTGTTTTCGGTTCGGCGAGCACTTCAGGCTCGGTGCGCTTGGGCGCAGGCGCCGCCTCGGCCTTCTGCTCGGGCGCGACGCCTGCCGCGCCTTCCAGCGTACAGACCAGGTCACCCTTCGACAGCTTGTCGCCGAGCTTCACCTTGAGCGCCCGCACGGTGCCGGCGGCGGGTGCCGGCACTTCCATCGTCGCCTTGTCGGACTCCAGCACCAGCAGCGGCTGGTCCTTCTCGACCTTGTCGCCGTCCTGGATCAGCAACTCGATCACCGGCACATCCTTGCTGTCGCCGAGATCCGGGATGCGCACGTCCAGGCTGCCGCCACTCGCAGCGGGCGCGGCAGGAGCCGGCGCGTCCGCCTTCTTCGCGGGAGCGGCTTCAGCCGCGATCCTTTTCTCCGGTGCCGGCGCAGGCCTTGCTTCAGCCTTCGATGCCGGAGCCGCTGCACCCACGCCCTCCAGCTGGCAGATCGCCGAACCGGTATTGAGCTTGTCGCCCACCTTCACCTTCAACGCGCGCACGGTGCCGGCGGCGGGCGCCGGCACTTCCATCGTCGCCTTGTCGGACTCCAGCACCAGCAGCGGCTGGTCCTTCTCGACCGTGTCGCCGTCCTTCACCAGCAGCTCGATCACCGGCACGTCATGGCTGTCGCCGATGTCGGGAACCTTCACGTCAACGAGATTGCTCATCGATGGGCTCCTTTACACGGTCCAAGGGGCGGCGCGGTTCGGCTTGATGCCGTAGATCTTGATCGCCTGCGAGACGCGCTCGGCCGGCACCTGCTTGCGGTCGGCCAGGGCCTTGAGCGCCTTGACCACGATCCAGCGGCGGTCCACCTCGAAGAAGTCGCGCAGGGCGGGGCGGTTGTCGCTGCGGCCGAAGCCGTCGGTGCCGAGCACGTGGTAGGGCATCGGCACGTAGGGGCGGATCTGTTCGGCGTAGGCGCGCACCCAGTCGGTGCTGGCGATGGCCGGGCCGCTCATGCCCTTGAGGCATTCCTCGACGTAGCTGAGCCTGGGCTTGGCGTCCGGGTGCAGCAGGTTCCAGCGCTCGGTCTCCATGCCGTCTCGCGCCAGTTCGGTGAAGCTGGGCACGCTCCAGACATCCGACGTCACGCCCCATTCCTCCTTCAGCAGCTCGGCGGCGGCGATCACCTCCCGCAGGATGCTGCCGGAGCCCAGCAGCTGCACGTGGCGCTCCGAGGGTTTCTCCTCCGAGCGCAGCAGGTACATGCCGCGGATGATGCCGTTCTCGATGCCGGCCGGCATCGGCGGGTGCGTATGGTTCTCGTTGTAGAGGCTGACGTAGTAGTAGAAGTCCTTCTGCTCGACGTACATCTCCTCCATGCCGTGCTGAAGGATCACCGCCAGCTCGTAGGCAAAGGCCGGATCGTAGGAGCGGCAGTTGGGGATCACCGCAGAGTAGATGTGGCTATGGCCGTCCTCGTGCTGCAGGCCTTCGCCGTTGAGCGTGGTGCGCCCGGCGGTGGCACCCAGCAGGAAGCCGCGGGCGCGCAGGTCGCCCGCCGCCCAGGCCAGGTCGCCGATGCGCTGGAAGCCGAACATCGAGTAGTAGATGTAGAAGGGCAGCAGCGGCGTGCCGTGATTGGCGTAGGACGTCGCCGCGGCCACCCAGGACGACATGGCGCCGGCCTCGGTGATGCCCTCTTCCAGGATCTGGCCCTTGATGTCCTCCTTGTAGTACGCCAGCTGGTCCGCGTCCTCGGGCGCGTACTTCTGGCCCACCACCGAGTAGATGCCGAGCTGGCGGAACATGCCCTCCATGCCGAAGGTGCGCGCCTCGTCGGGGATGATCGGCACCACGCGCGGCCCCACGTTCTTGTCGCGCAGCAGCGTCTGCAGGAACTGCACGTAGGCCATGGTGGTGCTGATCTCGCGCTCGCCGGTGCCTTCCAGCAGGCGCTGGAAGCTGATCAGCGGCGGAATCTCCAGCTTGTCCTTGGTCGGGCGGCGCTGCGGCAGGTAGCCGCCCAGGGCCTCGCGGCGCTGCTTGAGGTACTGGATCTCGGGCGAGTCCTCGGCCGGACGGTAGAAGGGGATGTCGGCGAGCAGATCGTCGGAGATGGGAATCTGGAAGCGGTCGCGGAACTTGCGCAGTGCGTCCTCGCCCATCTTCTTCTGCGAGTGCGTGATGTTCTGGCCCTCGCCGGCCTCGCCCATGCCATAGCCCTTCACGGTCTTGGCCAGGATCACGGTGGGCGAGCCCTGGTGCTTCACCGCCGCGGCGTAGGCGGCGAAGACCTTGTGCGGATCGTGGCCGCCGCGGTTCAGGCGCGCGACGTCGTCGTCCGACATGTTCTCGACCAGGCGCAGCGTCTCCGGCGTCTTGCCGAAGAAATGCTCGCGCGTATACGCGCCGCCCTTGGCCTTGTAGTTCTGGTACTCGCCGTCCACCGTGGACTGCATGATCTCCAGCAGCTTGCCGCTGCGGTCCTGCGCCAGCAGCGCGTCCCAGGCCGCGCCCCAGACCACCTTGATCACGTTCCAGCCCGAGCCGCGGAAGATGCCCTCCAGTTCCTGGATGATCTTGCCGTTGCCGCGCACCGGCCCGTCGAGGCGCTGCAGGTTGCAGTTGACCACGAAGATCAGGTTGTCGAGCTTCTCGCGCTCGGCGATGTCGATGGCACCCAGGCTTTCCGGCTCGTCCATCTCGCCGTCGCCGCAGAAGCACCAGACCTTGCGGCCGGTCATGTCGGCGATGCCGCGGTTGTGGAGGTACTTCATCAGCCGCGCCTGGTAGATCGCCATGATCGGGCCCAAGCCCATGCTGACGGTAGGCATCTGCCAGAAGTCCGGCATCAGCCAGGGATGCGGATAGGACGACAGGCCCTTTTCCAGCGCCTCCATGCGGAAGCGCTTCAGGTCCTGCTCGGACAGGCGGCCCTCGAGGAAGGCGCGCGCATAGATGCCCGGCGTGACGTGGCCCTGGATGTAGACCAGGTCGCCGCCCTGCGGATGGTCGGGACCCTTCCAGAAGTGGTTGAAGCCGACGTCGTAGAGCGTCGCGGACGAGGCGAAGCTGGCGATGTGTCCGCCGATGCCGGCGTGCTCGCGGTTGGCGTTGACCACCATGGCCATCGCGTTCCAGCGGATGATCGAGCGGATGCGCCATTCCAGCGCGTGATCGCCGGGGGAGCGCTCCTCCAGCCCGGGCGGGATCGTGTTGAGGTACGGCGTGTTGGCCGAGTACGGCAGGTACACGCCGCTGCGGCGCGCCTTCTGCTGCAGCGCCTCCAGCAGCTGGTGCGCCCGCTCCGGGCCGGCGTGCTTGAGCACCGCCTCCAGGGATTCCAGCCACTCGGCGGTTTCGAGGGCGTCGATGTCTTCGTTCTGTGCCACGGCCTGCTCCTCGCCTGCGTGGAATGTCTGTTTTACCGAATCGAGGGGACTGTAGACAGTGCCCCATGCATATGTCCAATATATGAATCAGTCGCTTGCCATACTTTCTACATATACCGCATGGAACTGCGCCACCTGCGCTACTTCGTCGCCGTCGCCGAAGAGCTGCACTTCACCCGTGCGGCGGCGCGCCTGGGCATCGGCCAGCCGCCGCTGAGCCAGCAGATCCAGCAGCTGGAGCTGGAGCTGGGCCTGCCGCGCGGCGTCGCGCTGACCGAGGCCGGGCAGAGCTACTTCGACGACGCACGCGCGATCCTCGCCAGCGTCGAACGCGCCGGCGAGCATGCGCGGCGCGTGGGCCGCGGCGAGCAGGGCCGCCTGCGCGTGGGCATGATCAACTCCGCGCCCTTCCATCCCTTTGTCCCCAGGGTGATCCGCGAGTTCGGCCAGCGCTACCCGGAGGTGGCGCTGGCCATCGACGAGAACAGCACGCCGGCCCTGGCCGCCGCCGTGCTCGGCAACACCGTCGACCTCGCCTTCGTGCGCCCGCTGCTGGGTGACAGCGCCGGGCTCACCACGGAGCAGCTGTTCGACGAGGAAGTGCTGGTGGCGCTGCCGCAGGGCCATCCGCTGGCGCGCTTCCGCACGCTGTCACTATGGGCGCTGGCCTCGGAGAACTTCGTGCTGTTCCCGCGCCTGGTCGGCTCCGGCCTCTACGACGAGATCATCGCCGCCTGCCAGCGCAGCGGCTTCAGCCCGCGCGTCACGCAGGAGGCCTCGCAGGTCACCTCCATCGTGAATCTCGTCGCTGCTGGCCTGGGTGTCTCGCTGGTGCCGGCCTCGATGCAGCAGATCAGCACCGAGGGCGTGACCTATCGCGCCATCGCCGGCGACGCGCCCAGCGCGCGCATGAGCATGATCTATCGCGAGGGGGATGATTCGCCGACGGTGGCGAACATGGTGGCGCTGGCGCGGGAAAGAGTCGGGCGGGGGAAAGGGAAGAAGAAGAGCTGACGTCGCTCCCACTTGGCGCAGCTAACGGATGTAGGAACGGCTGTTAGCCGCGACATCGCCGTCGCGGCCAGCAGCCGCTCCTACATCCGTTACCTAAATGAGCCCCTCCCGCTCCATCCATTCCAGCGAAGCCTCCAGCACCGGCTTCAGGCGCTCCGGTGCCGCGCCGCGGATATGCCCTCCGGGCTGGGTCAGCACATCGATCTCCGCCTCCGATTCCTGCAGCGCCTGCTCCAGCGCGTCGCTGCCGGCCTTGGGCACGAAATCATCCTGCTGCGCACGGATCACCAGCACGCGCTGCGAGGCATGCAGCGAGCGGGCGGACTGCTCGATGCTGGGCAGCCGCAGCAAGCCATGCAGCAGGCGCGAGCAGAACCAGGCACTCATGCGCCCCGCCCAGCCGTACTTCTTCTCCCAGCGCCGCGCGAACTGGTGTTCGATCACCTCCGGCAGGTCCGCAAAGCCATGCACCAGGATCACGGCGGGGATGCGTGCGTCGGCCGCCGCCAGCGTCGCGAAGGGCGCGCCGGCGCTGACGCCGACCAGGGTGATGCGGCGTGGATCGACATCCGGCCGCCGGCTCAGCTCGCGGTGCAGCGCGGCGATGCCGCCGCGGGTGTCGGCGATCGCGCGGCGCGTCTTCGGCAGCAGCTCAGGGACATCGCGCACGCGCAGCTTGCGCGGCAGTTCCACCGGGTAGTCGAAGCCCGCCAGCAGCACCGGCTTGTCCGTGCTCACCAGGTCCAGCGCGCCGGCGCCGCGCTGGTAGCCGCCCAGGACGATGATGGCGGGGAGTTTCTCCACGGCCTGGGCCGGGCGCAGCAGCCGCACCGGCAGCGATGCCCCGGAGGGCAGCTTCAGCGGCAGGGTTTCCTCGATGCGCTCCGCCGCGGTGGCGGTGGGCAGCAGCAGCGCGAGCAGGATCAGCCAGCGCCGCGCCTTCATG
>Ga0255097_1000645_pt1 | contig 13732 bp, 9 predicted proteins | sample Colum_Atlam_RepB_2_FD_188436 | JGI IMG/M metagenome (GOLD analysis project Ga0255097, IMG submission 188436) | Freshwater microbial communities from Columbia River, Oregon, United States - Colum_Atlam_RepB_8d | ecosystem: Environmental > Aquatic > Freshwater > River | place: USA: Oregon...
GTCCCTCAATTGCGCCGGAACCGGCACGATGGCGGTGCCCGACGCGGCGAAGGGGATGTTCGGCACGGCGGTCGCCCATGATGCGGTCACCCTCAGCCTGTGGGTGTATGGCGGCGCGACGCAACCGGCGCAGGACAGCGTGTTCTGGGCCGGCAGCCAACCCGACGGCGGCGGCACGCGTTCCCTGAATGCCCACCTGCCTTGGAGCGATTCGGTCATCTATTGGGACACCGGGTGCTGCGATCCCGGCCTGCACCGGATCTCGGTGGGAGTGCCTGATGCCACCCGATGGAAAGGTCGCTGGAACCACTACGCCTTCCTCAAACAGGGCGACTCGAAGCGGATCTTCTGGAACGGCACGATGCTCGCGGAGGGAAAAAACACGGAGAACCTCAATGCGATCCGGAGCTTCTTCCTCGGCAGCGGAGCTGGCGGCACGAGCACCTATCATGGGCGGATCGATGATGTGGCGATCTGGGACGAGGCTCTCAACGCCGCACAAATCCAGGCACTCGCCTCGGGCGCGTCGCCGCTGGAAATCCGTCGGTACGGTCCGCTGATCGCCACCGATCTCGGAACGGCGATGCGTGGGGTCAACGCCTCGGCTCTGGTGCGGATTCCGTTCACGGTGACGGATCCCTCGACCTTCGACTTGCTGTTGCTGCGGGTGCAATACGACGACGGCTTGGTGGCCTGGCTCAACGGAACCGAGGTGGCCCGACGCAATGCCCCGGGAGGGACAGGCTCGGCAGTCCCATTCGACGCCACCTCAACGGCCGTCCGGCCCGAAGGAGCCGCGCTGACCGCTGAGGACATCGAGATCCGCGGTTCAGGATCGCTCCTGCGCGCCGGACGCAACGTGCTGGCGATCCAGGCGCTCAACCGCAGCCGCGACGATGCCACCCTGCTCCTCAGACCGGAATTGTTCGGCGGCAAATCCCTGGGGCTTCGCTGGTTTGCGGAACCCACGCCCGGTGAACCCAATGGCCCCGGGGTCGCGGGCTTCGTCGGCGACACGCGGTTCGAACCGGACCGCGGGCTCTACTTCCAACCGTTCGAAGTGCGGATCTGGACCGAAACACCCGGCGCGACCCTGGTGTACACGACCAACGGCAGCGTGCCCTCGCTCACCAACGGCAAGCGGGCGGCGGGCTCCAACGCGCTGGTGCGGGTGACCAGCACGACCGTGCTGCGGGCGGCGGCATTCCTCGACGACCACGCCCCGAGCGACGTCGACACCCAGACCTACCTGTTCCCGGCCAGCGTGGCGGCGCAGAAACGCCCATCCAGCATCGGCGCCACCTGGCCCGGCGGGGCTCCGGCCGATTTTGGCGTGGATGCCCGCGTGGTGTCCGGAGCCATCCCCGGGTATGGGTTCACCAACGCCCTCGCGAGCCTCCCAACACTGAGCTTGGTGCTGCCTGAAGCCGACATCTTCGGACCGGCAGGACTCTATGCAAACCCCGGCGGGCGCGAAGACGCCTGGGAGCGCGAGGCGAGTCTCGAATGGATCCACCCCGACGGCCGCCGCGGGTTCCATCGACGCGCCGGTCTGCGCATCCATGGGAACGTCTCACGCGACAAAGGATTCACCCCCAAGCACAGCTTCGGCGTGGTGTTCCGCAGTGACTACGGCAGCTCACGCCTGAATGTCCCGCTGTTCCCCGACACACCGGCCCGCGGGTTCAATCGGTTGGTCCTCCGGGCGGGCTCCACCGACACCTGGCCGGTCGCGGAATGGGACACCTTGGTCGACGGGGTGAAGCGCTGGTACCGCAAGGATGCCAGCTACATCCGCGATCAGTGGGTGCGCGATAGCCAACTCGCTCTGGGGCACGCCTCGTCCCACGGCACCTTTGCGCACCTGTACCTCAACGGGATTTACTGGGGCCTCTACAACGTGTGCGAACGACCGGATGCCGAGTTCGCCGCACTGCACCTCGGTGGCGATGCCGACGAGTACGATGTGCTGGCCGACTTCGCGGAAGTCCGCGCCGGCGATGCGACCGCGTGGCGGCAATTGATGACGGCCGCCGGAGCCGGGCTTACCGGCCAAGCCAACTACCAGCGCCTGATGGGCAACAACGCCGACGGCACGCGCAACCCCGCTTACCCGGTGCTGCTCGACGTGAACAATTTGGTCGATTACATGATCCTCTCGATCTTCATCGGCTCGGACGACTGGCCCAACCACAACTGGTGGGCCGCACGTCGACGGGGCGACGCGAGCGGCGGATTTCGGTTCTTCGTCTGGGATCAGGAAATCTCCATCAATTCGCTCATCAAGCAGCGCAGCTCGTGGGGACCGATTTATGCCGAGGCCGACGTGGCCGACACGCCCACCTATGTGTACGCACGGGCCCGTGCCAACCCCGAGTTCCGGATGCTCTTCGCCGACCGCATCCAGAAGCACCTCTTCAATGGCGGTGCCCTGAGCCTCCCGCGCAACCTGGCGCGCTGGTCGACGCGGATCGCCGAGATCGACCGGGCCGTCGTGGCAGAGAGCGCGCGGTGGGGCGATTACCAACGATCGTCGCAACCGTTCCTGCGCGAACGCGAGTGGCTGACCAACGACCTCTGGATGCGGAACACATTCTTCCCCAGCAATCATGTCGTGGCGCTGAAACGGTTCCGCTCGGCCAACTTGTACCCCACGATGGATGCCCCGTTGGCGAGTCCGCCCGGCGGAGCAGTAACTGCCGGCACGCGCGTGAAGCTGGTGAACCCCAATGCCACGGGCACGCTGTACTTCACCACCGACGGTTCTGATCCCCGCCTGGTCGGCGGCGGAATTTCGACCAAAGCCCAAGCCTACACCGATCCGGTGACGATCAACCGCCGGACCTCCCTGCGCCTTCGGGTGCGCAACGGGACAACCTGGAGCGCGCTGGTCGAGGCGGAGTTCTTCGTCGCCCAAGACTACGCCGCCCTGCAACCGACAGAACTCTTCTATCACCCGCCCGACTCGCTCGAGCGCGACGGCGACGATTTCGAATTCGTCGAACTGCAGAACACCGGTGCCGATCGCTTGGATCTCTCAGGCTTGCGGTTCACCGACGGGGTCGAATTCGGGTTCGCAGACGGCGCGGTCCTTGAACCCGGCGGTTTTGCAGTGCTGACAAGGGATCCCGACTCCTTCGCAGGGCGGTTCCCCGGGGTGCCGGTGACCGGCACCTATACGGGGCGACTCGACAACGGAGGGGAAACGCTGACGCTCGGGCACACGCTGGGGTTCCGGGTTTTCACAATGGCTTACGGAGATTCGTCTCCGTGGCCGGCGGCTGCGGACGGCCTGGGGCCATCGCTGCAACGGGCCAGCCTGACCTTGGCTTCCGACGATCCGACCGCGTGGGTGGCCGCAGAGCCAACACCCGGCGCAGCGTTCGACACGCAGGCGTCCGACACCGACGGAGACGGAGTTCCCGACACCTGGGAGCGGGAGCACGGAACCGACCCGCTGCAACCGGACGCTTCGGCCGATCCGGACGGCGACGGATTCACCAACGCGGCCGAATTCCTTGCCGGGACGGATCCCCGCGACGCCGCCAGCGCCTTGCGACTCGAGTGGGTCGGAATGAATGCAGTCCCAGCACCCGGCGAGCTGCGGTTGAAGTTCCTAGCTTCAGCCGGCCGTACCTACGCGATCCAGAAGCGGAGCGATTTGACCCAGGGCCCGTGGACCACGCTCCTGCGCGTGGAATCCAATGCCAACCCGCGCCCAATCACCGTCACCGATCCGGCATCCGGCGCTTCCGGCCTCTATCGCGTCATCACTCCGGCACCTTGATGAGGGAGGAGAATCGCCAACTCAACGCCACCGATTGGCCTATCGACGTCCTCGACTCCAGATCCCAGTCTTATCTCATTCAGACACCTTGGTTTTCTCACCCATGAAGACGTTGCAACAACTCCGACTGCTCCCTTCCGACGGCCTCCGTTTCGGATTCTGGCGGAGTTTGCTCGTCAGTCTGCTGACCGGGCTGGTTCTGAGCTCTATCGTGATCTTGGTGTCCGAGGAGGATTCGTTCTCCACCCGCCTCGGTCTGTGTTTCGCCTTGTCACTGCCAGGTTGGTTGGCGCCGCTCGTCTGGAACCGCCGGGCCGTAGCGCTTGGCGCACCCGGGTTCTGGACGGTCTGGGGGCGATTTCTGAAACGACTGGGATTGGCCGCCGTGGCACTGATTGCGCTGATCTCGCTGGCCTTCGCCATTGAGGGCATTCGGGCGGCCTGGGCTTGGCAGGAGGTCGAGGCTCACCTCAAACAACGCGGCGAACCGTTGACCTTCGAGGACCTGGTGGGCCCGCGCGTGCCGGATGCTCAGAACTTCGCCCGTCACCCGCTCATGGACGGCCTTCTGAGCCATACTGCGACGAACGATGCGAAGGGGCGCCCCACCTTCCAGTGGACTGGCCAGCGGAAAATCGCGGAACTCCAGGAAGCATTGCGGTTTCCGGAGCCGCGTTCCGACGAACCCAAAGGCGGCAATCGATTGCGCCGCACCGGACCCGACCTTGAGGCGCTGGCCAGCTTGCTGAAGTCCGGCACCCACCGGGAGAAGCGGACGGTGTACGATCCGGGTCGCACCGAACCGCGAGAGACCAACGACCTCGTTCACCTGCCCATCCCACCGGCCGGGATGCCCACCGCGCAGGCGGTCCTCTACGCCTTCGAGGGTCGACGCGCGGTGCTCGACCAGGTCACCGAGGCGACCCGACGCCCGCGGGCCCAGTACGACCTCCGCTATGCCGACGGTCCCTTCGCGCTGCTACCCCACTTGGCCATACACAAATCCATAGCCATGAAGCTGCGCACGCGATCTGCGGCGCGGGTGGCCGCCGGCGACACGGCGGGCGCCGCCGAAGACATCGATACCCTGCTTCGGCTCGCGGAACTCACCGGTGAGGATCCCACTCTGATCGGCTACTTGGTCCGGGTGGCCATCCAAAGCATTGCCTTCAGCGCCTTCTGGGACGGCACCGCGCAGCACGCGTGGTCCGACGCGCAGTTGGCCGCGTTCCAGCAGCGCTTCGAAGGACTCAAGCAGCGGGACAGCCTCGTGAAGGCTTTTCGCGGCGAGCGCCTCTTCGGCAAGACCACCTTTGAGTTGATGCGAGAGGGCCGGCTCGATCCGGACACCCTCGGAGCCATGGAGAGCGACGAAAGTGGGAACTCGATTGGATGGGGGCTCGTTCCGAGGGCGTGGTTGTTGCAGAACCAAGCCTACCACTCGAAGGTGCTGGATCAGGTCGTGGGTGCGCTGCAGCGCTGCGACCCAGAACGCGGCATTGCCGCCAAGGGCTCAATTTGGGAGACCGAGCGCGTCGAACAGACGGTCTTCAACACGGCAGGCCGACGGTTTCATCCGTACCGGATCTTTACGCACTTGCTGTTGCCGGGCCTGGCCAAGGTACATGCCAAGGCCGACCGGAGCCTCACGACGAGTCGCCTGGCCATCACCGTGGCCGGGTTGGAACGCCATCGCCTCGCGACGGGCCGCTATCCCAAGTCGCTCGACGACCTCGTGCCAAAATGGGTGCCAACCGTGCCGCTCGACCCCATGGACGGACAACCGCTGCGCTACCGCCTCAATGCCGATGGAACATTCACGGTGTACGGCATCGGCCCGAATCAGACGGACGACAACGGCGTCTTCGAGTCTAAGCAAGGCCAGGACCTCGACTGGGTCTGGCCCCCCAACCACCCCACCGAGGAACGCCGGTTGTTTTGAGGGGACGAACCTCGAGGCGCCTGAACGATGGTTTCAAAGCCTGAGTCGCATTTGTGGCCATTCAATGGGCGCGGCAGGATGGAACCGCCACCACCCTTCGATGGGCTTGTGGTCGCCCCACATCCTCGGCAACCGCCGGCACTGAAACCAGAGCCGTAAGCTTGATGTCCGTCGTTCAGAAGTTTCTGGGATCAGAGGTTCACCTGCAACTACGGGGGTAGCTGAAACCGGCCGGCGACGACACCGGGAACCGTGAGATCCTCGTCCAATTCCTCCCAACGGAGAGCGTATCCATCCAATTCCAGCCGGACCTGCGCCAACTGATCGTCCGTGGCGGCAGCGAGAATCCTGAACCTGTTCGCGGGGAATCCGACGATCCGTCCGTCGTGCAGTTCGACGAACACGATGCGTCCTTGGGCCTACGCGCGCACGGCCGTGGGCTCCGTCGCCTGCACACTCTCAGCGGTTGTGATGCTCATGGAAGGAGTTCCTCAGCAGGGTTTCGTTCTCGAAAACCCATCGTTCGATTTACCGCAATTCGTGCGAACGCACACCACGGTTGCTTGCCCAACGGATGATCGGCTCGAGCCAGATCTTGCACTCGCCCTCAGGTGTCCGGACATGGACATACGGCGGTTCGAGCCGTTCATCCGAGTAAAAGTGAAAACGGAAGCGTCCGATGCACAACACCGCCGCCTTTACTTCAGTTTATCGTCTGCCTGGCCTGCGTCCACCCCCGACTGGTTCGACCGCTGTGAACCAGCATCACAGGAAGTCGACGTTTCATGAGGTTTCCATGCGATGACTGATCACGGTGCCGGAAGCCTCCCGATCAACGACTGGCTCCATCGGACGGTGGTTTGGTTTTGGATTTGGCACGGGGTGGTTTCCCGACAACAGCCAAAGCGGGCGGTTGACCGCGACGCCTGCCATGCAAAGGGCAGTAGAGGTGGGCCAGACCGAGACGCAGATGGCGACGACAGGTGCACGCAACCCCTTCCATCCCGGACGCGATATCCTCCAAAAGGCGCTGGGCGACCGGGTAGTCACCGTCGACGTTTGATGCCTTCAGCAGCTTCAGCGCCTCACGGCGGGAGGCATCGGACTCATCCCGGAGCAAGATCACCGAGAGCAAATACAAGGCCTCCTCGCGGCCGTTCTCGCAGATGTGATCGGACTGAATAGCGCGACGATACATTTCTTTGGCCAGAGTCAGATCACGTCTGACTCCCGCTCCATGCTGCAGGCAATAGGCGTAATCCACCATGGCGTCGCCATCCCCAGCCATCGCCGCCTTTTGGAACCATCGAGCTGACAAGCCAGAGCGCCCCAGAACCCGATAGGCCACCGCAATATTGGAAATGGCCGCACCGTCGCCTCGCGCGGCTTTGCGACGCCACTTCCGAATATCACAATGCCAACGTTCCTCAGTGGTCATGGCCACGATGGAGCCTGCCATAACTTCTCAGGTCAATTGTCGACACTGCTGATGCCCGAAGGGTTCCTTGGCCATGGGCCATCAGTCATAGGCCATCAGTTTGACATAAAATCACCATCATGGCATTTTGCCATCATGATCAAAACGCAGGTTCAAATCCCGGATGACTTGTTCCGTCGGGCCAAAGCCGTAGCCGCCGAGCGGGAGTGGTCGTTCGCCGAGGTGGTGCGCCGGGGGCTCGAATACATCACCGCAGTAAATCCATCAGGCCGCACCCCCGGCAGTGAGTGGAAACTCCCGCCGCCAGAAGACTTGGGACGCTTTCTCGCGCCCGAAGAACAGTGGACGGAACTGTCCCACGACCAGCCATGATCTCGTTCGACACCAACCTGGTGATTTACGCGGCCAGCGCCAGCGCACCGGAACAACCGGCGGCGGCGGCGTTCCTTCAATCGCTGGGCAGGCGACGGGATGTGGTGGTCTGTGAGCTCATGCTCGTGGAGGTCTACCTCAAGCTGCGGAATGCGCGGATCTTGAGCCAACCCCTGAACGCCGCGAGGGCTGCGGCCTACTGCACCGCGCTAAGAGCCAATAACAACTGGGCTGTGGTCGAGTCGGCCCCGGTGATGGAATCCGTGTGGGCCATGGCCGGAACGGCGGAGTTCGCCATTCGCCGCATCGTGGATGCCCGACTGGCATTGACGCTGCGCCATCACGGCGTCACCGAATTCGCCACATCCAACGTGAAGGATTTCGAGGGCTTCGGCTTCAACCGAGTCTGGAATCCGTTGGTCCCGGCGTGACACGGACAACGATTGAACCACAGAAACCGACACTCGCGCGCCTGAGCCGGAACGATTCAATTGGATCGGTTGTGCTGGCTGCGTCTTCTTCCGCAAGAGCTTCGTTGTTCACTCGTTACGGGCCTTCAATCGGCCCGCGCCTCGCTCTCGCCTCGTCTTGCGAAAGAATCCGCGACGCCATCCCTTTCCTCCCAACTGAATCGTTCCGCCTGAGTCCAATTCGGAAATCGTCCCCTAACCTCGTTACTCTGACCCCGTTCCCGTCTTCGCTAAAACCGCCTGATACCGGTCCGCTGAACCCTCTGCCTCGCCATCGATCGCTTGGGCCCTTTCCACCTGCGCACGACGTCGGGACATCTTCTCCCGATGCACAACGCCCGCCTGCAAATCTACGATGATCAAGACCACCGCGACACCCGCGGCAAGCAGACCCGCGATTCGATACCCAAGTGGTCCCACAACCACCGCAACGACTGCGCATGCGCCGGTGACGGCGTGCCAAGGCCAAGAGTCCCCGGGAGTCGACAAAAGCGTGCCGCTGAGCAGGAGCAGGATGCCGTAGGCAATGAGGAACATTCGGGAGATCCGTGCTTTCATGTCGACAAGAACCTTCATGCTGATTCCAGGAGAACCTCCATCTCCTGAGACCTCCAGGAAGCGTACATGAGCGCTGCACGAATATCTGCTTCTTCAAGATAGGGATACTCCGCCAATATCTCCTGATGCGTCATGCCCGAAGCCAAGAGGCTGGTGACCGTCCCCACCGTAACCCGCATGCCTCGAATGCACGGCTTACCACCCATGAGGTCGGGATTCAGCGTGATGCGATGGATGTCTGGGAACTGCATGGTGAAGCGGTAAGCCAAGGTGCGGCCTGTGTCGAGGCAACACCAGCGGCTGCGATCAAACCAGACCGAACAGCTTTCGGAGAATGCGGTTTGGCCACCCCTACTGGAGGGGAAACTGTGGACCGGACGGTGGGACACCTTCCCTACCAAAGGGAGTGGGCCTGTCCGAGCCTCCGTCACTTCGGCGCGACGAGAACACGAAGGCCGGACGCAGCGTTGGCGGCGCGGTACACGCGCTGGGTGGCGGGGCGGTAGTCCGCAGGCTTGGCGCGGTAGATGTCGCAGAAGGTCTGGGGGTTGCGGTCGATGTAGGGGAACCAACTGCTCTGCACCTGGATCATGATGCGGTGCCCAGTGCGGAAGGTGTGGCAGACGTCGGGCATGACCCATTCGAGCCGGGTCACGCGGCCGGGCTCCAGGGGCTTCGGCCGATCCAAGCCGTCCCGGAACTTGGCGCGCAGCGGTTCGCCCCGGACCAATTGCTGGTAATGGCCCATCTCAGCCTGCGTGGGGTTGGGCTGCGGGTCCGGATGGTCGGCGGTGTACACGTCAATCAGCTTTACGATGAAGTCGGAGTCGGTGCCCGTGCTCGAAATGTGCAGGCTGGCGGTGATCGGGCCGGCCAGAATGATGTCCTCGGTCAACGGTTCGGTTTGGAACACCAGCACATCGGGCCGGCGCGCGGCAAACCGTTGATCCTCCACCATGTAGGAGCCCGGCATGCCCGTGGTGATGCGCTGGGTGAAGGGCACGGGCCGGGCCGGATCGCTCACGTACGCGTCGAAGGCACTGGCAACATCGCCTCCCGGCGGCGGCTCGAACGACAAGCGCCCGCCCGGGTGGAAATACAACGTCTTGGACACGGCATTCGTCGGGGGCCAGGTGGCCTCCTTGCGCCATTCGCACGTGCCGGTCTCGAAGACGTGGGCCTCCGCCAACGCGATGTTGGTCTGTCCCTTGAGGAAGCGCCGCCAGAAGGGTAGTTCGATTTCGTTGCGATAGAACTCAGCCGTCTTGGAGTGGAACGGCACCGGGCCGAGCGAGGACCCCTCGCCGCCATGCCAGCCGCCGTGCGACCACGGCCCCATCACCAACGTGTTGAAGATGCCCGGGTTCTGCCGCTCGGTGGCGCGGTAGGTCTTGAGCGCTCCGGAGAGATCCTCGGCATCGAACCATCCGCCCACAGTCATCACCGCGGCGCGGACATTCTTCAGGTGGGGCGTGATGTCGTGACGGGCGCACCACTGGGCATTGGTGATGTGGCCGATGAGGTTGTCCCAGAAGTCGATCTTGCCCTTGTAATACCGATCGCCCAAGTCGCCCACCGCCCCGCCCCGCAGGAAGAACTCGTATCCGTCGGGCGTGCCGTAGTCGAAGGGCACGGGCTCCTGACTCAGCGGGTTCTGGAGTTTCTGCCCGAAGAAGTTGAAGAAGCCGAAGTTGTGGGCCAGCAGGAATGCCCCGCCATGCAACGTGTCGTCGCCGTCGAACATGTCGGCCACAGGGGCCTGCGGCGAAACGGCCTTCAACGCCGGATGCGAATCGATCATACCCATGGCCGCGAAGAAGCCCGGGTACGAGATGCCGTCCATGCCCACGTTGCCGTTGTTGTGGCGCACGTTCTGGACCAACCACTCGATGGTGTCCCAGGTGTCGGTGCTCTCGTCGGTGTCCTTCGGGCCGTTCTTGGTCGGCTTGTGCGGGCGGACGTCAACAAAGGTGCCCTCGGAGGCAAAGCGACCACGCACATCCTGGCACACGAAGATGAACTTCTCGCGGACCAACCCGTCACCGAAACCCGGATTGCGACCGGCATCGACCGTGTACGGCTTGAGGTTGTACGGGGTCCGCCGCAGCAGGATCGGGTACTGGCCGGGCTCCTTCGGGGTGTACACCACGGTGAACAAGTTCACGCCGTCGCGCATGGGGATCCTCACCTCGCGCTTGGTGTAATTGGCTTCGAACCCGCCGGAGTCGTCGGCCTTCGCCCAGGCACCGGATAGGAGCAGCAGGAGCAGGCAGAACACTCTGGTCCACACAACACGGCATTGGACACCCATGGACCGAAGACTGGCCTGCCCCCCAGGCCGAGTCCATAACGAGAGATCGCGAGGGCTCTATCGAGGACTTCGGGGGATCACCGGGAATTACTGACTCTGGAGCACCCGGCACCAGCATCCGACGGATCCAAAGCCCAGACTCAGGGCAGGAAGGCGTTGACCAGGGCGTTGCCGATGCCGATGAGGGCCGCGCCCGAGATCAGGCCAGCGCAAATGGGTTCACAGCCCTCCACCCAGAGGTCGTGCTGGGGAGTGCCCGCGACGGCCTTGCGGCCCATCCACCAGAACACAAAGGCCCCGATCCACATGGCTAGCGTGGACTCCGGCGGCAGCACCACACCGAGCCCGATGGACACCGCCGACAACGGAAAGCGCCCACGCGAGCGAATTCGCAGCACTTCAAAAACCAATGCCACGATGGCTGCGATCGCCATGGCCACCATGGCCGAGGCCGGCAGGCTGCCCAACCCCTTGGCAATGAGGTCGGCCACACCCTTCCACTGGACGGCCGCCGGCATCGCAAACTGCTCGGTGACCAGCGTGGCCGTGGAGCGGACGCCGGACGCATTGGGAGGCAGGAACAGCAGATAGAACAACGGGGTGGCCGCGAGTGCGCCAGCCACGATGCCGATCACATGACCGATGGCCTGTTGGCGCGGTTTGGCCCCCAGCATGTAGCCGGGCTTGATGTCGGAGAGCAGATTCGCCGCGTTCGACGCCACCTCGGCCGTCATGCCTGCCGGAATCAAATTGCTGGCTGGATTGGAGCGATCCAGCGACCCGATGGTGAACTGGGTGATCTTGGAGAGCGCGCCGGTGGGAGTCCATGAGGTCAACGCCATGGAGTTGGTGCAAATGACCGACAGCACCAGAATCAGCGGCAACGACAGAAACCCTGCCAACCAAGGCACCCCAAAGAAGGCATTGCCCATCCACACGCCGAGGAATCCGAAGACCGGCACACCGACAGACGACAACCAGAGCGGCAGTTCGATCTCCCGAAGCGGATCCACTTCACGGGAGCTTGGGGTGCGTCGTTGGCGCAGCATACGCCACAAACCGCTGAAGAGATCCGGGCGGGCGAAGAGCGACACCAGCGAACCAACGACCATCATGGAGACGCCCCACCACAGCGCCCATTGGTTGACGATCTCTGCCCTCGAGATGGCCACCACCGCGCCCGCGGCATTGGTGTAACTGCGAATCTCGCCGCGCTGGATCATGATCGGAGCCAGCACGACAAAGTTGAGAATGGCCCCGATGAGGCACGAGCTCGCCACGCGAATGCCAATGAGCCCGCCCACGCCCATGAGCGCGGCATCGACCGTGAAGCGCAGTCCCAGTTGACGGATGTCCGTGCCCAAGATGCGCGGAATGGCCCCCGAGGCCTTGGCGGCCCAAGTGTAATAGTAGGTGTCGAGGCGCTCTTGCAGATGCCAGGGCTCGCGCAAGCCCGCCCACCGATCCATGCGAAAAACGCCGAATTGGAGAAGCTTCATCCAACCATCGCTCATGAGCAACTGGAGGAAGGCGGTGAGCCCCGTGGTGATGGCCAGAAGGCGGGTCTTGAACAGGCCCGCTTCGGCCGATCCAGTGTAGAGGGCATCGAGCACCACGCCGCAGGCCCTGCCTTCGGGAAAGGGCAATTGCTCCTCGTTGATGAAGCGGCGCTTCAGAGGAAAGGCAACGAGCACGCCCAGGATGGAGATGACGATGGTCCAAAGAATCATCTGCCACGCCGGCAGGATCCGCCCGGTCACCAGCATGTAGGCGGCAAAGCTGGTGGTCAGCGGTGTCACCACATAGCCCGCGGCCGTGGTGATGGATTGGGTGCAGTTGTTCTCGAGGATCGTGAACCCACCGCCCATCGGCGTTTTCCCCAACAGGCGGAACAAGGCGAAGGTGATGAGCACCGAGGTGAGTCCCACGCCGATGGAAATGCCCGTCTTGGCACCGATGTAGAGCGAGGTGGCCGCGAGCACGCCGCCCAGCAAGAATCCCGTGAGGGCCGACCGGACCGTGAGTTGGGGCATATCTCCCCGGAAGACGTGCTCCAACCACCATTGGTCCTTCTGGGATCGACTCAGGGTACGGACCTGCTCGTCGGAGAGCGTGGGGAGTGCCATGACGCAACGGTGCCCCAGCCACCGATGGGCATTCAACCCTTGAGCTCAGCGGGCCTGCTCCGCGGAGAGTCACCGCGCAAAAGAACCCGGCCTGCTGAATCTTCAACTGCGATCGATCCAGACCGCGTCAACGAAACCTCGGGGAGGGATTCGCCCCTTCAGCGCTTCTTTAGCCACTCGATCACCTCGCGCTGCCAAGTGTCCCACGAAGCCCCCTGATAACCATGAAGGCCATGGCCGCCATCCGGCAATTCGATGAGCTTGCTGGCAACTCCCTGAGCTTGGAGCGCCTTGTGATAAAGGCGGCTGTTGTCGATGAGTACCGCCTGATCATCCACGGCATGAGCCAGGAATGCGGGAGGCGTCTGGCGGGTGACTTGCCGTTCGCAGGAGAACCGCTGGATCTCCTCCAAGGTGGGTTTCTTGCCCAAGAGATTGTCGCGAGAACCTCCGTGACCGAGTTCTCCCAAGGACACCACCGGATAGATCAGGATTGTGAAATCGGGCCGAGAACTCTGGCCCGCGATCGTCTCGGCCGCGTCGGCCTTACCCAGGTCAAATTGGGTGCTGGCCGTGGCCGCCAAATGACCGCCCGCCGAGAACCCGATGATACCCACCCGCTTCGGATCGACCTGCCAATTCCGGGCGTTCAGTCGAACGGTGCGTATGGCCTGTTGCGCGTCCAAGAGTGGCACCTTAGATCGGCCCGCGGGCAATCGATATTCCAG
>Ga0255097_1000648_pt1 | contig 13710 bp, 11 predicted proteins | sample Colum_Atlam_RepB_2_FD_188436 | JGI IMG/M metagenome (GOLD analysis project Ga0255097, IMG submission 188436) | Freshwater microbial communities from Columbia River, Oregon, United States - Colum_Atlam_RepB_8d | ecosystem: Environmental > Aquatic > Freshwater > River | place: USA: Oregon...
GGCTTTCTGCGCCAGGCCGCCCCAGTGGCCCTCGCCCACGCCCCAGCCGTTGAGCACGACGCGGTCGCCGGCCTTCCAGTCGGCGTGCGAGCTGGCGCTGACCGTGCCGGCCAGGTCGATGCCCGGCACCATCGGGAACTTGCGCACCACCGGCGACTTGCCGGTGATGGCCAGGCCATCCTTGTAGTTCAGGGTGGAGTACTCGACGTCGACCGTGACGTCGCCCTCGGGCAGCTGGGCCTCGTCGAGCTTCGTCAGTTCCACGGTCTGGCCGGCGTCGGTCTTGTTGATCAGGATTGCGGAGAACATGTTGTGGGGTCTCTTGGGTACGGGCTCATGTTAGGGAGGGGGACAGCTTTCCGCGCCGCAGCATCTGCGAAGCGGTGGACATTTCACGCAGGCGGCTCAGGGGACCGCCAGCAGGGCCTCGGCCAGGTCCAGATCGTAGCGGTTGCCGCCACGGCCCAGGTGTTCGTTGAGCAGGGCCCGCTTCAGGTACAAATGGCAGAGGTGCTCGGCGGTCATGCCGATGCCGCCGTGCAGCTGCAGGGCTTCCTCCGCCACCCGGGCATAGACCGTGCAGGCCTGCAGCTTCGCCGCCTGCCCGGCCCTTTCCGCCGCCGGGCTGGCCAGGTCGTCTCCGGCCCGCGACAGGGTCTCGGCCAGCAGCGCCTCGGCACCCGCGACCTGGGCCTTCAGGTCCGCGCAGCGGTGCTTCAGGGCCTGGAACAGGGCCAGCGGACGGCCGAACTGGCGGCGCGTCCTGAGGTACTCCACGGTGCTGTCCAGCAGGGCCGCGGCGCCGCCGACGGCGTCGGCAGCCAGGGCGAAGTCGCGCTGCGCCGCCAGGCGCCGGGCCAGGGCCCGCGCGGCCTCGCCGCGCGCCAGGACGAGCCCGGGGTCCAGTTCCACGCCGGAGAGGCGCAGGTCGAACAGGCGCCGGGTGGCGTCCCAGGTGGGCCGCTCCCGCCGCTCCACGCCGGCCTGCTTCAGCGAAACCAGGGCCACGCAGTCATCGGCGCAGAGCAGCACATGGCCGGCGAGGTCCGCCGAGGGCACGGCGCTGGCGGTGCCGCCCAGTTTCCCGTCCGAGAGCGTCAGCGCGGGATCGGCCAGCGGCGCGGTGACGAAGTCCCGGGTGGCGAATCTCTCCACCCAGTCCGCCTTGCCCGCGGCGCAGGCCGCGTCGATGGCCAGCATCGCCGGCAGGTAGGGCGCCGCCGCGAGGCTGCGCCCGAACTCCTCGTGGAAGGCACAGGCGCCGGCCAGTCCCTGGCCCAGGCCGCCCAGCTCCTCCGGCACGGCCACCAGCAGCCAGCCGAGCTCCAGCACCAGCGGCCAGGTTTTCGATTCGCTCGCAGCCAGGCCTGCTTCGCCCAGCACCTGGCGGGCGGAATCACGCAGCTCGATCAGTTCGGCAGTGCTCACGCCAGCACCCAGTTCTTCGGCTCGCGCGGCATGCCCAGCAGGCGCTCGGCGATGATGTTGCGCTGGATTTCGTCGCTGCCGCCGGCAATCGACCAGTTGTAGGAATTCATGAAATCAAAGGGCCAGTTGCCGGTTTCCATGCCGCCGCCGCGGATGAAGTCCTCGCGGTACTGGCCCTGCAGGCCGGCGATGCGCTGGCCCAGCAGGGTGAACTCGCGCAGCGTGCGCGCATAGGCCAGCTTGACGATGGAGGCATCGCCCGCCGCCTCGGTGCCCTCGATGCGCTTGAGCAGGTAGCGGTCGGCCAGCGCGCAGGCGGCATCCACCTTCGGGATCAGCCGGCCCAGTTCGCGGCGCAGCGCCGGGTCGTCGGCCACGCCGCGCTCGCGCATGATCGCGGCGATGCGCGGCAGCGAGTAGCGCATGCGCTGCGTCAGCTCCACCAGGGTCAGGCCGCGCTCGGAAGCCAGCGTGGACTGCGCCACCGCCCAGCCCTGCCCTTCTTCACCGACGCGATCGCTCACCGGCACCTCGACGTCGTCGAAGAAGATCTCGGAGAACTCGTCGTCGCCGGTGATCTGCGCGATCGGCCGCACCGTCACGCCCTTGGTCTTCATGTCGAGCAGCAGGTAGGTCAGGCCCGCCTGCGGCGCGCCGGAGCCGTCGGTGCGCACCAGCAGCAGGCAGCGGTCGGCAAACTGCGCCAGCGTCGACCAGGTCTTCTGGCCGTTGATCACGTAGACGTCGCCGCGGCGCTCGGCGCGCGTGCGCACCGAGGCCAGGTCGGAGCCGGCATTCGGCTCGGAAAAGCCCTGGCACCAGACGCGGCCTTCGAGGATGCCCGGCAGGTGCTGGCGCTTCTGCGCCTCGGAGCCCCATTCCATCACCGTGCAGGCGGCATGGTAGAGCGCCACGAAGAACAGGATCAGGCGCGGCGCGTCGGCGCGCGCCACTTCCTCGTAGATCACCTTCTGCTCGGCCAGAGAGCGACCGCCGCCGGGCCACTCGGCGCTCCAGTGCGGCGTGGCATAGCCGGCCTTCACCAGCTTCGTGAACCAGTCGCGCTGGGAGCGCACGAACACGTCCTGGCCAGTGCCGGTCTGGGCCGCGCGCCAGCCTGGCGGAACGTTCTGTTGCAGCCAGGCGCGGACCTCCGCGCGCAGGGCCTCGGGATTGCCGCCGGTGGTGGTCGTATGGGTCAAGGTCTGGTGACGGGGCCGCTGGGAGGCCCGTACTCCGAAGGGTGGTCCAGGGCAGCAAAGGCCGCCAGTTTCAAACCATTATGGCGCCCGCTCCCGGGGGACGGATGTCCTCGCACGCAGCCAGTTTTGCCTGTCGCCGCCAGCACCGTCCGGGGTGGGGTGGCGCCTCGCTAAACTGCGGCAGAAGCCTTGCTGCTTTCAATCTCCCGACTGGTCGAATCCGGCGGCCATCGCCGCGGGCCCTGCGGCCCGAATCCACGGTATTTCCATGCTGCTCACCTCCACCCAGCAAGCCATCGCCGACACCGTGCGCGAGTTCGCGCAGGAGCGCATCCGCCCGCAGGCCGCGCAGTACGAGGCCGCCCGCGCCTATCCGCCGGAACTGTTCCAGGAACTGGCCGCGCTCGGCCTGCTGGGCATGACCGCGCCGGAGGAGCACGGCGGGGCCGGTGCCGACTACGTGTCCTACGCCCTGTCGCTGATGGAGATCGCGGCGGCCGACGGCGCGCTGTCCACGATCCTGTCGATCCAGAACAGCCTGGTCGTCTCCGCGCTGCTCAAGGACGGCAGCGCAGCCCAGCAACAGCGCTTCCTGCCGGAGCTCACTTCCGGTCGCATGATCGGCGCCTTCGCGCTGACCGAGGCCGACGCCGGTTCCGACGCCTCGGCCATCCGCAGCCGCGCCACGCGCGTCGAGGGCGGCTGGGAGATCAACGGCAGCAAGCAGTTCATCAGTTCGGGCCGCATCGCCGGCCTGGCCATCGTCTTCGCGGTGACCGACCCGGCCGCTGGCCGCAAGGGCATCTCGGCCTTCCTGGTGCCCACCGGCACGCCGGGCTACGCGGTCGACAAGGTCGAGCACAAGCTGGGGCAACTGGCCTCCGACACCTGCAGCCTGCGCTTCGATGGCCTGCGCCTGCCGGAGGGCCTGCTGCTGGGCGCCGAAGGCCAGGGCTACCGCATCGCGCTGGCCAATCTCGAGGCCGGACGCATCGGCATCGCCGCGCAGTCCATCGGCATGGCGCGCGCCGCCCTGGACGTGGCCGTCGGCTACGCCCGCGAGCGGCGCTCGATGGGCAAGGCCATCATCGAGCACCAGGCCGTGGGCTTCCGCCTGGCCGACCTGGCCGCACGCCTGGAGGCGGCGCGCCAGATGGTGCTGCACGCCGCGGCGGTCAAGGACAGCGGCGCGCCCTGCCTCACCGAGGCCTCCATGGCCAAGCTGGTCGCCTCCGAGACCGCCGAGGCGGTGTGCTCCGGCGCCATCCAGACGCTGGGCGGCTACGGCTACCTCGAGGATTTCGCGCTGGCCAAGATCTACCGCGACGTGCGCGTCTGCCAGATCTACGAGGGCACCTCGGACATCCAGCGGATGGTCATCGCCCGCGCGCTGTAAGCTGCGGGATTCTTCATCTACAAGCGAGAACATCGACATGAATCTGCAGGGAGTAGCGGCGGTCGTCACCGGCGGAGCCTCGGGCCTGGGTGCCGCGACGGCGGAAATGCTGGCCGGCCAGGGCGCCAAGGTCGCGATCTTCGACATGAACGAGGAGATCGGCCAGGCACAGGCCGCCAAGGTCGGCGGCGCCTTCTTCAAGGTCAACGTCACCGACGAGGCCAGTGTCGCTGCGGCCCTGGACGCGGCCGAGCAGAAGCACGGCGTCGCGCGCGTGCTGGTCAACTGCGCCGGCATCGCCGTCGGCGTCAAGACCGTGGGCCGCGACCATGTCCCGCACCCGCTGCAGAAGTTCCGTCAGGTGATCGAGGTCAACCTGATCGGCAGCTTCAACGCCATCGCCCAGTTCGCGGCCCGGCTGTCCAAGGCCGACCCTCTGGGCGAGGAGCGTGGCGTGATCATCAACACCGCCAGCGTCGCCGCCTTCGAGGGCCAGGTCGGCCAGGCGGCCTACTCCGCCTCCAAGGGCGGCGTCGTCGGCATGACCCTGCCGATCGCGCGCGACCTGGCGCCGCTGGGCATCCGCGTGGTCACCATCGCCCCGGGCATCTTCTGGACGCCGATGATGGCCGGCATGTCGCCGGAGGTGCAGGCCTCCCTCGGCAAGCAGGTGCCCTTCCCCAGCCGCCTGGGCAAGCCCGAGGAGTACGCGCTGCTGGCGCAGGGCATCATCGCCAACCCGATGCTCAACGGCGAAACCATCCGCCTCGACGGCGCTATCCGGATGAGCCCGAAATGAGCCACGACGATTCCCGCAGCCCCATCGGGAGCCTGAAGCTCCGGACCCGTTTCACCGACCTGGTGGGCATCGACTACCCGATCGTTCAGGGCGGCATGATGTGGGTGGGCCGTGCCGAGCTGGCCGCCGCCGTGTCCAATGCCGGCGGCCTTGGCATCCTCACCGCGCTGACCCAGCCCTCGCCCGATGCCCTACGCGCCGAGATCGAGCGCTGCCGCCGGATGACGGACAAGCCCTTCGGCGTGAACCTGACGATCCTGCCCTCGGTCAGCCCGCCGCCCTACGCCGAATACCGCAAGGCCATCATCGACAGCGGCATCAAGGTCGTGGAAACCGCCGGACACAACCCGCGCGAGCATGTCGAGGACTTCAAGGCCCACGGCATCACCGTGGTCCACAAGTGCACCGCCGTGCGCCACGCGCTCTCGGCCGAACGCATGGGCGTGGACGCGATCTCCATCGACGGCTTCGAATGCGCCGGCCATCCCGGCGAGGACGACATCCCCGGTCTGGTGCTGATCCCCGCGGCGGCCGACAAGGTGAAGATCCCGATGATCGCCTCCGGCGGCTTCGGCGACGGCCGCGGCCTGGTGGCGGCCCTGGCGCTGGGCGCCGAGGGCATCAACATGGGCACGCGCTTCTGCGCCACCGTGGAAGCGCCGATCCACGACAAGGCCAAGCAGCTGCTGGTGGACAACGACGAGCGGGGCACCAACCTGATCTTCCGCTCGCTGAAGAACACCGCGCGCGTCGGCAAGAACAGCGTCTCGGACAAGGTCGTGGAGATCCTGAAGCAGCCGGGTGCCCAATTCGAGGACGTGGCGCCGCTGGTGCGCGGCGCCGCCGGCCGGATGCTGCTGGAAACCGGCGACCTCGACGCCGGCCTGGTCTGGGCCGGCCAGGTGCAGGGCCTGATCCACGATATTCCCACCGTGGCGGAGTTGATGGACCGCATCATGCGCGAGGCCCACCAGATCATCCGGCGGAGGCTGCCGGGCCTGGCGGGATAAGCAGCAAACCCGTGGGAGCGGCTGCAGCCGCGATGGGGCTCGCTGATGCCCTCCATGGCGAGGCCTCATCTCCCGGCCTTCCCCCGGGCCGGCCATCCATGGCCGGCTGTCCGGCAGGGCGGATGTCCACTGGACATCCGCCTATTCCGCGTCACCCTTCCCGAACACCGGCTTGCGCTTCTCGATCAGCGCCTGGATGCCCTCGCGGTGGTCCGGCGAACGCTGCGCCACCGCCTCGTAGGCGATGCCGGCATCCATCACCGCCGTCGCCACGCGCTTCAGCTCCAGGTTGAGCAGCACCTTGGTCCAGCGGATGGCGTTGCGGGAGCCGTTGAGCAGCTTGTCGCAGAACGCGTCCACCGCGGCATCCAGCTCGGCCATCGGCAGGCAATGGTTGATCAGGCCGATCTCCTCGGCCTTCTTCGCGCCGAGCAGTTCGCCGGTCAGCAGGTATTCCTTGGCGCGGCAGAGGCCGACGCGCGCCGGCCAGACCACGGCGCCGCCATCGCCCGCCACCAGGCCGATGGCCACGTGCGGATCGCCAATCCTGGCGGTATCCGCCGCGAAGATCACGTCGCAGAGCAGGGCCATCGACGCGCCCAGGCCCACGGCATGGCCGTTGAGCCGGCAGACCAGCGGCTTGTCGAGGTCCAGCATCGCGAAGACGATGCGCTTGGCCAGGCGCACCTCGTTGTCGAACAGCTGCGGGTTGGCCGCGTTGTGGGCGACATGATCGAGATCGCCGCCCGCGGAAAAGGCGCGGCCGGCGCCGGTCAGCACCACCACGTCCGAATGCTCGTCCTGGGCGGCGTAGTGGAACACCTCCGCCAGCTCCTCGTGCATGCGCAGGTTGACGCCGTTGAGCGCCTCCGGCCGGTTGAGCGTGATGGTGAGCAGGCGTCCCTTTCGGGCAAGGGCCAAGGTGTCGAAGCGGCGCAGCGGTGCGCCGGAGGATGCGTTCATGTCCTGGCCTTGGCCGGGTTGTCGTGGGCGGGGGCATCCCGGCGGATGCCCCCGCGATGGGGTCTCAGTGCCGCGATTCGCCGCCGTCCACGACCAGCGACTGCGGTTCCTGCGCGCCCATGGCGGCGCGGTACTGCCGCGGCGTGAGCTTGAACTCGCGCTTGAACATGCGGCTGAAGTGCGCCGGGCTCTTGAAGCCCACGCGATAGGCGATCTCGCTGATCGAGGCCTCGCCGGTCTTGGAGGCCGACAGCCACTGGCCGGCGGTCTGCAGGCGCTTCTCCCAGATCAGCGTCGAGAACGGCGTGCCGTGCAGCTTCAGCAGCAGGGACAGGTAGCGCGGCGAGATGCCGCAGCCCCGGGCGACGCTGGCCACGCTGAGCTTGGCGTCGGACAGGTGGGTCTCGATGTAGCGCAGCACGTCCTGCACCCGCTTGTCGGCCAGCTTCTGGCGCTGCGGCACGCAGGAGTCGTGCTCCCGGATGGCCTCGCCCAGCACCGACAGCACGGTCTCGACCAGCATCTGGGCGACATGCTCGCGGATCTCGCCGGCATCCTCGAACAGGTCACCGAGGATGTTCTCGGCCATGCCGAACTTGCGGCCGCTGGCCGGCACGCAGAAGCCGCTCTTGAAGTCGTGGCAGCCGAGGCGCCGCAGCAGGTGCATCGGCACGGTCAGGTGCATAACCTCGTGCACGCCGTCCTCGCCGGGCAGGCACTCGACCGCGAACGGCGTCATGGAGCGGGTGAACACGAAGTCGCCGGGGCCCGCCACGCTGTCGCCACCCGGATGGGACAGGCTGATGCGCCCGCGCTTGACGAAGGCGAAGGTGGCGACGTCGGTGGCATCCTCGCGGATGTGGTTCCAAGTGCGGCGGAAGAACTGCCGGGTCCGGGAGCGCAGGCGGATGATGGAGGAGGATCCGACGGCCTTGCGCTCGGCACGCACGTCGATCACCGAGCCGGGCTCGACCGTGTAGTCGCCGGTGTAGTACTCGCGGTTGCGCGGTCCCCGGAAAGCACTCTGGCAATCCTGATAGTTGCGCTTGTCGATCACGAACAGCGTTTCCATCTTCCACCTCCTCCTGTCGCCCGCACGTTCCCCGGCTGCGTTTCGCGCCGGGGTTTCTCCATGGGACAAATGCTACCGGGCAGCCGGCAAGGCGATCCCGCCCGTAGACGCAGGGGCCTGGACATTTCGCGCAGGGACAAGCGCGCATGTCCCGGAGGGACAACGGCCGGCGGCCGGCGCGCCGCCGGTCAGTTCTGCAGCTTCCAGGTGAAGCGCACCTGGGCCGTGGCCGCCTTGGCCACCCCGTCCTCCGTGGCCGGGGAGAAGCGGCACTTGCCCACGGCTTCCAGCGTGACCCGGTCCAGGGCCTCGTGGCCGCTGGACTGCGCCACCCGGGTCTGGCGGACCTTGGCCGAGGCATCGAGGTCCGCGGCGATCACCACCACCCCCTCCTCGCCGCGGCGTACCGATCCGGCGGGATAGCTGGGCCGCCGGCAGGACGACCAATCGATGGCGGCATCGACGATCTCGGCGGGACGGCGTGCCACCGGGACCGGAGCCGGCGCGGGAACCGCCGGGGCCGCGGGGCGCACGGCGGCCTGCTGTTCCCTGGCCCGGGCCTCGGCCTGCAGGCGCGCCCGGTCCGCCTCGCGCCGGGCATCGGCCGCCGCCGCCGCTTCCGTCCGCTGGCGCTCGCGGCGCGCCTCGTCATCGGCGGCACGGCGGCGCTGCTGCTCGTCGAGTTCGCTGAAGCGCTCCCCCAGGCGGCGCCTGGCCTGGTCCAGCGCCTCGCGCTCGTCCGCCGCCGGTGCCGCTGCGCCGGTGGTGGACACCGCGGCGGTTTCCGTCGCCTCGGGCTCCTGGGGCTGCAGCCACCACAGCGAAGCCCCCACCACGACGCAGACCAGCAGCAGGGCCGCGGCGATGGAGTACTCGGCGGACTGGGCGATGCGTGCCAGCAGGCCCGGAGGCGAAGACGGAGACTCGGCCATGTTCAGCTCCGGCGCAGGAATTTGGTCAGGCGGGCCAGCAGGCCGGTGCGCTCGGCCGCCTGCAGCATGGGCGCCGTATCGGCCACCACGCGCTGCGCCTGGTCCGGATGCTGGCGCAGCATTTCATGGCGCCGGCTGGCGATATTGGCCGTGCCGCGCAGCACGCTGGAAGCCACCGGCTTCTGCAGCAGGCGGAACACCTGGCCATGGTTGATCAGGGAGATGCTGTGGCTGGCGTCGGCGCGCCCGGTGAAGGCGATCACGACCAGCGCCGGGTGATGCTGGCGCAGGGCACCGAGCAGCGGGCCCACGCCCTGGCCGGCAATGGCCAGTTCCGTGAAGATCACGCCGATCTTTTGCTGCCCGAGGATCTCCAGGGCTGCATCGATGGTCGCCGCGGCATGCACCTCGCGCTCGCCGCCCAGGGCGGCGCGCAGCGCCGCCCCGGTCTGGGGATCGTCGTCCAGCACCAGCACCCCGACCTCGCGGTACACCGCGTTCTGCGCCGGTCCCGGCGGCGGCTCCGGCGGTAGCTGCACGTGTTCCACCGAGGCCGCGCGCACCGCCGCCGCCATCGTCTCGCGCAGTTCGCCGTTGACCCAGGGCTTGGGGATGAAGCGGAAGATCTCACCCTCGTTGATCGAGGCGATGATGGCATTGAGATCGGAGTAGCCGGTCAGCAGCATGCGCACGGCCTGCGGCTGGACCTCGCGGGCCGTGCGCAGCACCTCGACGCCGGTGATGCCGGGCATGCGCTGGTCGCTGACGATGACCTCGAAGCGCTCTTTCTTCAGGATCTCCAGCGCCGCCGCTCCGCCTTCGGCCGTGGTGACGTCGTAGTCGGCGCGGAAGATCGCCTTCAGCGACATCAGGATGCGGCTCTCGTCGTCGACGAACAGCAGGCGCGGACGGGCAGGGGTTGTAGCCATGGTCAAGCGAAGGCCTCCTTCAGCACGATCTCGCCGGCCGGCTCGATCGTGGAGGTGGATGTGGCCGCCGCGGCCTTCAGGGGCAACCGCAGGCGGAAGGTCGTGCCCTGGCCGGGCCGGGAATCCACCTCGATGCGGCCGCGATGGTCCTCGACGATGCGGAAGACGATCGACAGGCCCAGGCCGGTGCCCTTGCCGACCGGCTTGGTGGTGAAGAAGGGCTCGAAGATGTGCGCCAGGGTGTCGGCGTCCATGCCGCAGCCGCTGTCCTGCACCTCGACCACCGCCTCGTCGTCCTCGGCGTAGGTCCGCAGCATGATCAGACCCTCCCCCTCGATGGCCTGGCCGGCGTTGCTGATCAGGTTCAGGAAGACCTGGTTGATCTGCGAGGGTGCGCAGGGCACCAGGGGCAGCTCGCCGTACTCGCGCTGCACCTCGACGCGGCCCTTGAGCTGGCTCTGGCAGATCTTCAGCGCCGTATCGAGGCCGTCGTTGAGACTGAACAGCTCGGTCAGCGAGCGATCGACGCGCGAGAAGTCCTTCAGGCCCAGTACCAGCTCCGCGATCTGCCCGAGGCCATGCTCCGCATCCTTGAGCAGGATTTCGAGCTCGGCCAGCCCCTCATCCGCCGGCCAGCGCCGCTGCGCCTCCTCGCGTCGCCGCGCATCTCCGGACTGCTCGGCCTCGATCAGCTCGCGGACAAAAGGCAGGGATTCGCGCACGGTCTCGACGTTGCCGCGGGCATAGCCCAGCGGCGTGTTGATCTCGTGCGCCACGCCCGCCACCATCTGGCCGAGGGCCGCCATCTTCTCCGACTGCACCAGTTGCGCCTGCTGGAAGCGCAGGTCGTCCAGGGCCTTGCGCAGCTCTCCGGTCCGTGCATGGACGGTTTCTTCCAGGCTGGCGTTGAGGTTCTGCAGTTCGTCATGGCTGCGGTCCAGCTCGCCGTAGCTGCGGCGCAGGCGCCAGCCGACGAGACCGAATACCGCGAGCAGCGCCGCCGCATAGATCGCCAGCACCTGCCGGTAGCGCGCCAGGTTGGCCTCGTCCTTGGCATAGTGCGCGATGTAGTTCTTCTGCAGCCGGTCGAGCGTCGCAGCCACCGGCACCTCGCCGAGCTTTCCGGCGATGGTCGTCAGCTGGTCCTTGTCGCCGACCACCCGGGCCGCGGCATTGCTCAGGGCGATCAGGCGGCTGCGCAGCGCGGGTGCCGAACCCGCACCGACCGTCACCTGGGTCATCAGGCCATCGAGGGTGTCCTGGTTGGTCGGCGCCGACTGCAGGCTGTAGGTCGTCACCTCCTCGAGCAGGCGCCGCACGGCACTGCGCAGGCCGGCATCGCCGGCCAGTGCGGGATCGGCCAGCACGAGGTCGCTCTCCTGTCCGAACTTCGCATAGGAGCCGGCGAACTCGCCGACCTGGCTGCGATAGGAACCCAGCAGGGCCTGCTTGTCGTCCAGCTGCTGCAGCAGGCCCGACACCGCGTTGCCGACATCGCGGGAGACCGCGCGCAGGCCGTCGCGATGCAGGGCCAGGGCAGTACGGGCCGCCTCGAGACGCCGCATCGCATCCTCCAGTCCCTGGGCATCGGACTCCAGGCTCAGGCGCGCCCGCATGACCTGGGTATCGGCCTCGACGTTCGCCGCGCTGAGCTGCGCCAGCGCCGTCATGCGTCCGAGGTGTCCTTCGAGCGTCTGCGGCTCGCCCTGCGTGCGGACGACCAGCACGGCCAGCATGGCCAGCGCTGCGCCGATGGATAGCACCATCAACAGTCTTTGCAGCATCGCCTTCCCCCTGTTCCTGCACCTGCCAGGCTGACGCTGGCTTGGATCATACTGAAAGCAAACTGACCCTTACCCCACCCTGCCCCGAGCCCTTCTCCGGAAAAAAAGAACGGCGCCAGCGATATTCCGCGCTGGCGCCGTGAGTTCCTGACTTTCCGGGTCAGGGGAGGAGACATCGGCGGCCATCGCCGCCCTGTTGATTCCTGGCCCGCGCCTCACTGCCCCGGCACGGAAATCTGCGTCAGCACCCGCGGCCGTCCTGCGGCCGCCACCTGGCCGCCGGGACTTCCTTTTCCCTTCCACGAGCACTGTCCCCATCAGACCACCCTCCCGCCTGCGGCGGGCTACAAATCCTTCACCGCGTCACGCCGCGCGATTTCCTGATCCACGAACTTGATCCAGTTGCCGGCAGCCTGCGCCAGTGCCGGAGAGGCCGCGGCCGCCACGAACTGTCCCCGGGCCTCGGCGAACTTGTTGGCATTGAACAGCGCGGTGCCCAGCGCCATGTGCGCATCGGCGGGCTTGTCGAGGTTGCGCGACTTCAGGGCCGTGCGGAAAGCCTCCGCCGCGTTGTTCCAGTCGCCGGTCTCGTTGTAGGCCTGGCCCAGGTAGACGTAGTGCCGCGCCTCGCCGGTCATGGTCGCCAGCTTCTGCAGCACCGGGATCTGCTGCTTGTATTCCTTGGACATCGCCAGGGCCTGCGCGTACAGCTGCAGGTTCTCGGCGCTCACCTTGATGCTCTTGTTCTTCATGCCCTGCGCCAGCAGGCGCACGGCCGGATAGGGTACCTCGCTGACCATGTAGAGACGCGCGAGGTTCAGCAGGTCGGACTCGTTGCTCAGCAGCTGCGCGCGGTAGGCCGCGTGCATCAGCCGGACCTGCTCGCGCTGCTGGTCCATCAGCCCGCGCATGCCGGCGAGCTGTTGCCAGTAGGTGCTCTTGCCCGGCTGCATGCTCACCAGCATCTCCAGCACCCTGGCGGCCTTGGCGTATTCCTTGCGCTCGTAGTAGATCGCGCGCAGAAGCGCCAGCGCCGCCTCTTTCGGGGCCTGGCCGCGCTGCTTGGAGATCTGCAGCGAAGTCACCAGCGCCTTCTCCGCCTCGGCGAACTTCTGCGTCTGGTAGTAGGCCTGCGCCATCAGGGCATAGCCCTCGGGGCTGGGCTCCGCCACCACCGACAGCCACTTCTTCACCACCGCGATGGCCTTGGGATAGTCCTCGGCGATGAAGTAGATCTGCGCCAGCGCATAGAGGCTGCTGTCGCGCAGGCCGTCCGGCAGGTTGGGCTGCTTCAGCACCGCGACATAGGATTCGATGGTCTTGGGCAACTGCTCCTGCGCGTAGTAGACGGCGGCATAGAGGCTGTAGAGCGTGGCGCGTTCGTAGTCGTTGAGCTTGGCCTCCGTGGCCTTGAGCCCATCCAGCGCGGCCAGCGCACCCTTGTAGTCCTTGGCCTCGAAGGCCTTCTGCGCGACCTCCATCTTCTTGTAGGTCTCCGCGCGGATCACCTGGGTCTGCTTGGTCGGCGGCGGGGTCGGCTTCTTGCCGTCCTTGTCCTTGGCGAACGAATGCCCGGCCGAGCCCGCGGCGGCGACCATGGCGATGACCAGCAGTACGCGCAGCAACAGGTTTCTGGATCTCACTGCGGACCTCATCACTTTTCCAGCTCGAAGCGGATCAGGTGCTGCACGTTGGGCACGGCGATCGGCCTGCCATTCTCCACGCGCGGCTTGTACTTGAACTTGGTCACCGCCTTCTTGGCGGCCTCGTCGAAGATGCCCGGCGGCTGCGCCTCGACCACCACCGGGTTGATGACGCTGCCGGACTCGGTGACGGTGAACTGCACCAGCACCCAGCCCTCGATGCCCTGGCTCTGCGCGCGGGCCGGGTACATCGGCGCCACCTTCACGATCGGCAGGTACTCGCCGTCGGTGGAGGACAGGCCGAAGCTGGACTTCACCTGCGTGCTGTTCTCCAGCTTCATGTTGATGGCGACGTTGGTGTTCGTCGGCCCCTGGATCTGGGTCTGCTGCACCGGCACCTCGGGCGGCGCCTCGGGGCGGTCCGGCATCTCCGGCGGCGGCTTGCGGTCGCGGCTCTCGATCTCGAAGTTCTTGGCCAGGCGCACGAAGTCCACGGTCGGCAGCAGCTCGCCGTTGGTGGTGGCTCCGGTGGTGGCGTGGATCAGGCCATAG
>Ga0255097_1000652_pt1 | contig 13694 bp, 7 predicted proteins | sample Colum_Atlam_RepB_2_FD_188436 | JGI IMG/M metagenome (GOLD analysis project Ga0255097, IMG submission 188436) | Freshwater microbial communities from Columbia River, Oregon, United States - Colum_Atlam_RepB_8d | ecosystem: Environmental > Aquatic > Freshwater > River | place: USA: Oregon...
GCTTGGCACTTGCATTTCGGGATCGGCAGCGCGACATCCAGTCTTCGGGCCTGTAGCTCAGGGGTTAGAGCGTCCGCCTGATAAGCGGGAGGTCAGTGGTTCAATTCCACTCAGGCCCACCAGCATGGCGGGACGTCGCTCGGAGCTGCCGAGGAGGTTTGATGCCTCTGAGGGGTCGGATCTGCGACACGCCTAGATCGCTGCGGCGGTCATCAAAGGGGGCGTAGCTCAATTGGTAGAGCACCTGCTTTGCAAGCAGGGGGTCGTGGGTTCGAGTCCCATCGCCTCCACCATCTGACCGCCTGAGCAGTCTGTCTGTAGTATCAAGTTGGGTCACCCAGAAACACATCCTGATGACGGCTGCGGCCGCGATCCTTGAACACTTTTAAGGGACGCGCCGCCGGCCAGAAGGATGCGATCTTTGACAACCAGGTGAATGGCTGAGAACGTGGTAGATATGATCAAGAATGTGTTCAAGCTATGAAGTGCGTATGGTGGATGCCTTGGCGTCCAGAGCCTTTGAAGGACGTAGCACAGCTGCGATAAGCCTCGGGGAGCCGCTAGCAGGCTTTGATCCGGGGATCTCCGAGATCCGGAAACGGTCACAGGTTCATACCTGTGAGTCAGCAATGACGGGAACGTGGAGAACTGAAACATCTCAGTACCCACAGGAAAAGAAAGAAAACTCGAATCTCCTAGTAGCGGCGAGCGAACGGGGAGCAGCCTAAACCGGTGCCGTGCCAAGGTCGCGGCCGTTGCGGCACCGGTGTCGTGGGACCTGCAGGACCCTCCGCAAGGGTTCAGGTAGTTACAAAGTGTATCGATAGCAGAACGGCGTGGGAAAGCCGGCCGCAGAGGGTGACAGCCCCGTAAGCGAAATCGATGCACCTACCGCAGTCATCCCAAGTATCGCCAGACACGTGAAACCTGGCGTGAATCTGGGGGGACCACCCCCTAAGGCTAATTACTCCTGGACGACCGATAGTGCAATAGTAGCGCGAGCGAAAGGCGAAAAGAACCCCGGTTAGGGGAGTGAAATAGAACCTGAAACCGTACGCATACAAGCTGTCGGAGGCCTATGACTCTTCGGAGTAACGGCTGACGGCGTGCCTTTTGCATAATGATCCTGCGAGTTACTCTATCTGGCAAGGTTAAGGGTCTAAGGCCCGGAGCCGAAGCGAAAGCGAGTGTGAATAGCGCGATATAAGTCAGGTGGAGTAGACCCGAAAGCCAGCGATCTATCCATGAGCAGGCTGAAGCGGATGTAACAGTCCGTGGAGGGCCGAACGAGTATGGGTTGAAAACCGTTTCGATGACTTGTGGATAGGAGTGAAAGGCTAATCAAGCTGGCAAATAGCTGGTTCTCCCCGAAATAGCTTTCGGGCTAGTCTCTGGTCATTAGTCGACGGGGGTAGAGCTACTGAATGGGATAGGGGCCTTTCGGGGTACCCTACCTAATCAAACTCCGAATACCGTTGACCGTATCCAGGGAATCAGTCTACGAGCGATAAGGTTCGTGGTCGAGAGGGAAACAACCCAGACCGCCGGCTAAGGTCCCCAATATAAGCTAAGTGCAGAAAAGGAAGTGGAATCTCTAAGACAGCCAGGATGTTGGCTTAGAAGCAGCCATCATTTAAAGAGTGCGTAATAGCTCACTGGTCGAGAGGTTCTGCGCCGAAAATGAACGGGGCTAAGCTTATAACCGAGGCCGCGGATTCAAGAGTTCTGTGAACTCTTGTCTGGTAGGGGAGCGTTCCGGTCGAGTGAAGGTGGACGGTGACGACCACTGGACGACTTGGAAGTGATTATGCAGGAATAAGTAGCGAGAAAGCGGGTGAGAATCCCGCTCGCCGTAAACCCAAGGGTTCCTGGGCACGGTAAATCCGCCCAGGGTTAGTCGGACCCTAAGACGAGGCCGAAAGGCGTAGTCGATGGAAGACGGGTTAATATTCCCGTACCACTAGGCCGCGTTATCATCTATGGAGGGACGCGGGAGGAAATGCGATCGCACTGACAGTGTGCGTATAAGCGTGAGGCCGGCTGGCAGGGAAATCCACCAGCGTAACGCCGATCGTGATGTCGAGGCGCAAGCCGAAGTCGCAGGACTGACCGCCGCGAAAATCTTCTATGAGAGTGGTTCTAGTGTCCGTACCAAAACCGACACAGGTGGGTGAGGTGAATATCCTAAGGCGCTCGAGAGAAATGCTGTTAAGGAACTCGGCAAATTAGTCCCGTAACTTCGGGATAAGGGACGCCCCTGGTGGTCACAAGCTGCTGGGGGCCGCAGAGAAATGGCCCATGCAACTGTTTATTAAAAACACAGGTCTGTGCTAACTCTAAACGAGGACGTATACAGACTGACGCCTGCCCAATGCTGGAAGGTTAAGAGGAGGGGTTAGCGCAAGCGAAGCTCCGAGTTGAAGCCCCAGTGAATGGCGGCCGTAACTATGACGGTCCTAAGGTAGCGAAATTCCTTGTCGGGTAAGTTCCGACCCGCACGAAAGGCGTAATGATATGGGCACTGTCTCAACAGCATGCTCGGCGAACTTGTAGCTGTGGTGAAGATGCCACGTTCCCGCATCAAGACGGAAAGACCCCGTGAACCTTTACTATAGCCTGATATTGAGGCTTGTTCTGTAGTGCGTAGCATAGGTGGGAGACGTCGATGCCTGGCTCTCGGGTCAGGTGGAGTCATCAGTGAAATACCACTCTCTGCTGGATAGGTCTCTAACACGACGCAGTAATCCTGGTCGTAGACAGTGTCAGGTGGGTAGTTTGGCTGGGGCGGTCTCCTCCAAAAAGGTAACGGAGGAGCACGATGGTGCACTCAGTGCGGTTAGCAATCGCACGTAGAGCGTAAGGGTATAAGTGCGCCTGACTGCAAGTGATATAGCACAAGCAGGTACGAAAGTAGGTCCTAGTGATCCGGCGGATTCCGAGTGGAAGGGCCGTCGCTCATCAGATAAAAGGTACTCCGGGGATAACAGGCTGATCTCCCCCAAGAGTTCATATCGACGGGGAGGTTTGGCACCTCGATGTCGGCTCATCGCATCCTGGGGCTGAAGGAGGTCCCAAGGGTTTGGCTGTTCGCCAATTAAAGCGGTACGCGAGCTGGGTTTAGACCGTCGTGAGACAGGTCGGTCCCTATCTGATGTGGGTGTAGGATGATTGCGGAGGTTTGCCCCTAGTACGAGAGGATTGGGGTGGACGGTCCTCTGGTGTTCCAGTTGTAACGCTAGTTGCAGCGCTGGGTAGCTAAGACCGGAACGGATAAGCGCTGAATGCATCTAAGCGCGAAGCCTTCTCCAAAACTAGTCATCCCAACGAGTCCCCTGGTAGACCACCAGGTTGATAGGCCGGCGGTGTAAGCGTGGTAACACGTTTAGCTTACCGGTACTAATCGGACCATCGGCTTGATCACCTTCCTCCAATCTTCGGCGCATCGCAGATGCGGCCGTGGATCGGGAGAGGGTTCTTCTGATCCTCAACAATGTTCTCTAGCCATTCACCTGAACCTAACTCGCCTTCGCGGCTCCGCGATGGCGAGCCCCGTATTCCGGGTGATCATAGGTTCCTGGCCATACCCGTTCCCATTCCGAACACGGTCGTCAAGCAGGAACCGCCGATGATATTGCTACGCGAGAAAGTAGGTCATCGCCCGGTCCTCACATGCAGCCCGCGCCTTCCAAGGCGTGGGCTGCTCTCATTTCCAGACTTGCTTTTCCAGCTCGGCCGATCCCAGCTCGGCTGGTTCCTGCACCTGCGCGCGTGCCCCGCTATCCCAAATGACAACTGCCCCGGACCTACGTCCAGGGCAGTTCTTCAGGTGACTTGATCCTGTTGTTGGACCGGTGAGCTCAGTAACGACGCACGACACCGACAACAACGCCGCGGATGTCGAGCTTGTCGACATAGATAGGTTGAAGCATGGCGTTGGCTGGCTGTAGACGGACGCGGTTGCCCTCGCGGTAGTAGCGCTTCAAGGTGGCCTCTTCTCCCTCGAGAATGGCCACCACTGTCTCGCCGTTGCGGGCCGTGTCCCGGCGTTCCACCAGCACGATGTCTCCGTCGCGGATGCCGTCTTCGATCATCGAGGTGCCTTTGACGCGCAGCGCGTAGCAGTCGCGGCCCGGAGGTACCAAGTCCGAAAGATCGAGCTCTTCAGGGTACTCCACCGCCTCAATGGGCGAGCCGGCGGCAATGCTCCCTACGAGAGGGAGCCTAGGTGCCAAGCGCCCAGCGTTACCTTGTGGCGAGCTGCTGGGCTGTCCCACCGGTGCACTAATCACCATCGAGCGGCTCTTGTTCTTGGCGAAGCGTTCGAGTGCGCCCTTTTTGCGCAGCTCTTCTACGTGGCCAAACACAGTGACCTTGTTGATGCCGAAGTGACTGGCCGTTTCCTCAAGCGTGGGGGACACACTATGGGCGCGGGTGTACTGCTCGTAGAAGTCGAGGATTTCGCGCTGGCGCTTGGTAAGCGGGATCGTGCTCATGCTGGTCGTGTCCTCAGGCTACGGCAATTGTCGTCTTGGTTCGAGTGGTGCTGCGGCGAGCCACGCTCAGAACAGGAAGGTCGACGCGAGCAACACGGCGACAACCAGGTAGCCGTAGGAATCGGAGCGCACGTCATCGATGAGTTTGGTCATGGGAGATCCTCGTGGTTGGCCTTCGCGGTTGGCCTTCGTTTTGGTCTTGCTTGGAACTGTCTTGCTTGTTCTGCCCCGGGGTAACCGAGGCCGTTGGTCCCTTGCCTGTTGGAGCTTCGGGACACAACTCTCGTCCTGAACGGCACTCTCCAGAATGGAAGGGTTGCCCATCAGGCGGCGGTGTCAGAGAGCAAGCGTTCGCGTGCAGCCGTTTTGGGTTGCACCCGAATGAATGCCTAACATAGGGCTAGTGTTGTTAGGTGTCAAGGTGTCAGAGGCTAGGGGCAGGCCGGGCGGCGCATTGAATGATGGAAAAGGCTGCAAGACAGTACTTTAGGTCCACTGTGGTGCAATGAGACCTAGGCTTGCCTGGCCCGCTCCAAGGTTGCCGGTCGCCCCGGAACCCAAACAAATCCCGTCTCCCCACTCCACACGCATTCTTCGGCAGAAACCGCATTCGCTGCCGGAACTCGCCCTAGCCACCACTTCCGACCATCCCCTCACCGTCCCATCGACTAAGATGCTGGACGCCTTGCACTGGGCGACATCGTGTCAGGAACCGTCGAACTCTTTGATCAGCCGCGCTCCTTGCTGCCCTTCGGCTTGCGGCAAGTTCCTCTCTACCGCTTCGATGTGGTCGTGGTCGGAGGTGGTATTGCAGGCGGCGCTGCAGCTCTGGCGGCAGCCAACGCCGGCGCAACGGTCGCCGTGCTGTTGAAGGGCGACACGCGCGACAGCAACACGCACTGGGCTCAAGGCGGCATCGCTTCCGTGCTGGAACAGCCCGATACCTTCGAAGCACACGAGCAAGACACGCTAACCGTGGGCTGCGGTTTGTCGGAGCGCGAAGTGGTCGAGCGTGTGGTGCGCGGCGGCCCTGCCGCGATTCAGTGGCTCATGGACTTGGGCGCGCGCTTTGATCGGCGCGCAGATGGTGCTCTTGCCGTTGCGCGCGAAGGCGGCCACAGCCATCCTCGCATCGTGCATGCCAATGGTGATGCCACCGGCATGGAGATCCAGCGGGCCGTGGCGACCGCACTGGCAGCTCATCCGCTCATCGAAGTCTTCCCGCGCATGTACGCGGTCGATGTGCTCACCGAGCGCGATGGCCGCGCTGGTGGAGTCCTCGCGTTGGATGCTCGCGGTACACGCTTGGCGTTCAGCGCTGCGCAGACCATCCTGGCCACGGGCGGCGCGGGGCAGCTGTACCGCGAGACCACGAATCCGGACATCGCCACAGGCGATGGGGTGGCCCTAGGCCTGCGCGCAGGAGCCTCCGTGCGCGACATGGAGTTCGTGCAGTTCCATCCCACTTGCTTGTACATCGCAGGTGCTGCACGCGTGCTGATTAGTGAGATCGTGCGCGGGCACGGCGGAGTGCTCGTCGATCGCCACGGTCAGCGCTTCATGCCTGACTTCCATCCTGACGCCGAGCTGGCTCCGCGCGATGTCGTGTCGCGTGGTGTGGCGACGCGCATGGCCGCGACGGGCGATACCAGCGTCTACCTCGACCTCAAGCAGGTGGATGGCGATCCGCACACCCTCTTCCCCGGCATCTCGCGCATCTGCCGGTACTTTGGCATCGATATCGCGCGCGATCCGGTGCCGGTGCGCCCAGGTTGCCATTACATGGTGGGCGGCCTGGCGGTGGATCTCGATGGTCGCACGCATGTGCGCGGCTTGTGGGCCGTGGGCGAGTGCGCGTCGACGGGTTTGCATGGTGCCAATCGCATGGGTTCGAACTCGCTGCTCGAAGGCTTGGTGCTCGGCATGCATGCAGGCCGGGCAGCCGGCAGCGATGCGCGCGATGTGGATCCGCGCGCGCTGATGACCTCCGACGCTGGCTCGCGTGAAGTCCCGCCGGGCGTGCAGTTCAACGTGCAGGACGTGGTCTACTCGCTCAAGTCGCTGATGTGGCGCGCTGCGGGTGTCGAGCGTGAAGCCGCTACGCTCACCGATGCGCTGCAGAAGATTCGCTTTTGGACGCACGCTGCTGCACGCGCCAGTGATGGCAGCATCCAATCGCTGGAGTTGCAGAACATGCTGTCGGTGGCGCGCTTGATTGTGCTGGGGGCTCTCCAGCGCCAAGAGTCGCGCGGCACGCACTACCGGCGTGATTTCCCGCAGCAAACTGCGCCGTACCACACACTCTTCTTGCCCGCGGTCGAGGGCAGCAAACTTGCACGCGTGTACCTCACGCATGAACCTGTGCGCGATCCCGCATCCAGCCTCGCATGACTCGTCTTCCCCAGCCGACCTCACCGCCGAAGGAGCGCGTGCTCATCGTCGGGTTGCGCCACGCCGATGCTGGTGACCTTGATGAAGATCTCTCCGAAGCCGAAGGCCTGGTTGCAGCTGCCGAAGCCGAAGCTGTCGGGCCGCGCATCCTGCAAAAGAAGCAGTGGCCCGATCCGGCCACGCTCTTTGGTCGCGGCAAAGTGGAAGAGATCAAGCACGAGATCGATCTCTTCCAGCCCAGTGCCGTGGTCATCGACAATGACCTCTCACCGGCGCAGGGCCGCAACCTTGAGAAGGCTTGGGGCGTACGCATCATCGATCGCTCCGAGTTGATCCTCGACATCTTTGCGCGTCGTGCGCGCACGCGTCAGGCGCGCTTGCAGGTCGAGTTGGCGCAGACCGAGTACCTCGCGCCGCGCTTGCGGCGCATGTGGACACACTTGGAGCGCATGGAAGGCGCGATCGGTACGCGCGGTCCGGGTGAGACCCAGCTGGAAACCGACAAGCGCTTGATGAAGCGGCGCTTGCAAGACCTGCGCGCAGAGCTCGCCGAGATCGAGCGTCGCAAGCAACGCCAAGTGCGTTCGCGCACCGATGTCTACACCGTAGGACTCGTCGGCTACACCAACGCGGGCAAGTCGACGCTGTTGAATGCGCTCACGGGCGCCGAGGAATTCGTCGCGGACATGTTGTTCGCGACCTTGGACACGCGCACACGTCAGTGGCGCCTCAAAGACGGGCGCACGGTGCTCTTGTCGGACACCGTGGGCTTCTTGCGGCGCTTGCCGCACCACCTCGTGGCCTCCTTTCACGCGACCTTGGAAGAGACGCTCGAGGCGGACCTGCTGTTGCATGTCGTCGATGCCTCGCATCCCGAGGCTGCCTTGCAGATGGAAGCCGTCGACAAGGTGCTGCGCACCTTGTCTGCGCACACGCGCGCGGACCTGATTGTGCTGAACAAGATTGACCGCGTGCCTGAGCCGCTGGCCTTGCACTGGTTGGTCGCGGAACGCAGCACGGAGAGCGTCTGGGTGAGCGCCGCCACCGGTGAAGGTCTCGAGCGTTTGGATGCTGCAGTCGCTGCGCGTTTGGATCGGCGCAGTGTCACAGTCGACATCACCATGCCGGCCGGCGAGGGTCGCTTGGATGCGGCGGTGCGCAAGCTCTGCAAGCCCTTGTCCGAAACATTTGACGAAGACCACTCGCTGCGCACTCTGCGTGTGCGCTTGACCGATGGCGCGCTCGGCAACTTGCGTCGCGGAGCTCCAGCCGAGGTGCGCTTCGCCGTGGTGCAACGCGCGCTCGAAGGCGCGCCGCTCGACTAGGGCAGTTGTGCGCGGTCCGGTAGGACCAGCGTTTGGCCTACACGGATGGCATTGGGGCTAGTCAGGCCATTGGCCTTGGCAACGGCTTCCACCAAACGCTTGTCGCTGGTGCCGTACACCTGGGCGCAAATGCGGCCTAAGTTCTCGCCAGGTTGCACGACATGCGTGGCTTGTGCTGGCTTGGGCTTCGGCTCTGGCTTCGGGGCCAATGGTGCGGCCGCCGGAGGGGTAGGGCGGACCTCTTCGGGTGCTGCAGGCGCGACGCCGCTCTGCACGCCTACGATTGCACGGCCCCAACCTTCCTCAATCGGCGCGAGCTTGAGCTCGCCCGAACCCCAAGCGCGTTCCGAGGCTGAGCGCGCCTCGGTCGTGAAGCTGTGGCGCAGCCACGCGGCTCCCAAGAACAACCCGATCAAGACAAGAACCCCGAGGACGATGCGCATGTGCTTCGTTCCTCGGGGTCCTTCTGTGCCTCAGATGTACTCAGGCCTTGGCTGCGACTTCCGCCGCCGTGCTGGCTTCGGCGCGACCGGCGCGCTTCTCCAACCACAACAGCACCGGGCTCGCGATGTAGATCGTGCTGTACGTACCAGAGATCACACCGATGAGCATGGCGAAGGAGAAGCCTTCGAGCACATTGCGTGAGCCGTAGTTCGCCACGAACAACACCACGATGGTCAGGAACACCGTCACCGAGGTGAGGATCGTGCGTCCCAGCGTCTCGTTGACCGAGTCGTTGAGGATGTCACGCAAGGGCTTCTTGCTCTTGCCAATGTTCTCGCGCACGCGGTCAAAGATGACGATCGTGTCGTTCTGCGAGTAACCGATGATCGTCAAGAACGCGGCGACCATCGAGAGGTCGATTTCGCTTTGGACGAAGCCGAACTGGTTCGCGACGGCCAGCGCACCCAAGGTGATCAGGACGTCGTGCGCCAAGGCCGCGACGACCGCGATGCCGTAGCTCCATTGATCGAAGCGGAAGCGCAAGTAGAGGATCGTGGCGAAGAGAGCCAGCAACATGGCACGGATGGCCTTGTCGCGCAGCTCGCCGCCCACCTGCGGACCAACCACGGTCGATTCCGGGATCGGCGACATGAGTGTGTAGGGGACACCCTTCGTGTCGAGCGTCGCGGTGAAGCGACGCGTGACCAAGGTGCTCAACTCGGCCTGCGTTGCGCTCGCACCGGCCTTCGCTGTGAACGAGTAGGCGTTGGCCGGCGTGGCCATCGCTTGCACAGTCACCGCGGTCAAGCCGTCCTTGGTCAACGAGGCCGAGATGTCTTCGATCGCATGCGGCGATTCAAAGTAGATCTCGCCGCTGACCGCGCCATCGGCGAGCTTCAAGTCAACCGGACCACGCTGGAGCATGGTGGCCAGTGCGCGGCGCACTTCGACTTCGGCCGACTTCGCGCTTTCTTCGCTGTTCTGCTCACCGAGCTTGGCGGTGATGCGGAACTCGGTGTAGCCCGAGCCCTGCGACGAGTCCGTGATGGCCTGCACCGTCGCGCTGGCCACGCTGCCGCCGGCGGCGCGCAAGGCATCGTTGATGGACTGGACCGACTGCGGCTCTTGCGTGCGCGCCGAGATCGAGTAGCCACCCAGGAAGTCGATGCCGAGCTTCTCCTTCTCCGGCTGCCACAAGAACAAGCCCACCGTGCCCACGATCAGGATCGTCGACACCGTCAGAGCTGCGCGCGTCTTGCCCAAGAAGTCGATGCCCTGACCCTTGATGAGCTCGCGCATTTCGTAGCCGCTGCGGCCCGCGTTGAGGTCACGGAACAACAGCAACTTCGACACGACGATGACCGTGAAGAGCGTGGTCAAGATGCCGATGCACAAGGTCGTCGCGAAGCCGCGAATCGGACCCGTACCAGCCCAGTACAAGATCGCGCCGGCGATCAAGGTGGTCAGGTTGGCATCCAAGATCGTGACGGCGGCGCGCTCGAAGCCCGCGCGCGCGGCGTCCTTCAGCTTCAAGCCGCGCGCGAGTTCTTCACGCAAGCGCTCGAAGATCAGGATGTTGCCGTCAACGGCCATACCCACGGTCAACACGATGCCTGCGATACCCGGCAGCGTGAGGGTGGCGCGCAAGAACGCCAACGCACCCATCAACAACACCAAGTTCACCAACAGTCCGAGCACTGCGAACATGCCCAGACGCTTGTAGGTGTACACCATGAACACGATCACGACCACTAGCGCAAACAGCGCGCTGATCATGCCCTTGTTCACATAGTCGTCGCCGAGGCTGGCGCCCACGCGGCTCTTGTCCAACAGCACCGGCTTGATCTTCAACGAACCGGAGCGCAGCACCGTGATGAGGTCTTGCACTTCCTTTTGCGTGAAACCGCCCGCGCCACCAGAGATCTGTCCGCCACCCGGCAGCTTGCTGCGGATGGTGGCGAGCGTGGCGATCTCACCGTTCAGCACGATTGCCATGCCGCGACCGATCGACGCTTGCGTGAAGTCACCGAACGCAACGCGCTTTTCCGGCGTCATTTCGAACGCGACCGCGGGATAGCCGTACTCGTCTTGCGAGTAGGTCACGCTTTCAAGATCAGAACCGCTGAAGCTCCACGTGTTGGCATCACCACCCGTGGTCGGGCGCGGCACCACCAACGGAATCATCGGACGCTGCGTCAGCGCGACTTCGAGTTCTTCACGGCCCAGACGCATCGGGTGCCAGCGCAGTCCATCGATCGGACCGCTTTGGTCGCGCGCCAGGCGGTTGAAGTCTTCGATCGGCGCCGTCGGATTGGCCGCACGCCAAGTCTGCATGCGCGACAGTTCGCTGGCTTCGTCGCTGCCCGCGCGGCTGAAGTCCGCGGCGTTGGCTTGCACGAGGAACTGCATGTCGCCGACGTTCTCGATGCGCTTCTGCAAGTCATCGGACGACAACAACTCGACCGCTGCATTCACTTCATGCGGCGACGGAGCGGTCTTCTCTGCACCGCGCTTTAGGCCCGCGAGCGTGGTGCCGCTACGCGTGGCGTAGAGGATGCGCTCACCACCGATGCGCACCAAACCACCCGACTGCGGGAAGAGCTTGACGAGGGCCACATCACTGCCATCGAGCTCGAGCGACTGTGCCGTCGCATCCAGCGCCGTGCGCAACTTGCCTGTGGTCTCCGTAGTCGCGAGCTCGGCGGCACCAGGCAACTCGATCACGATGCGATCGGTGCCCTCGGGGCGAATCGACATTTCCAGCACGCCCTGTGGGTCGATACGGCCACGCATGATCGTGGCGGTCGCCTGCAACAAGGCCGGCTTGTCAGCGAGTTCATCTGCTGTGATCTGGCCGGTTTCGACGGCCTTCTCAAACGGCAACTGGTAGACGAGTCGCGTTCCTCCTTGCAGGTCGAGGCCCAAGCGGAAGGGCGATTCGCCAAAGAGGATCGGGCCGACCATGCTCGCAACAGCGGCGATGAGGACGGCGATGGTAAGGGCAGTGATCTTGCCGAGGTTCTCGGTCATAAGGCGCAGATCGTAGTGGACGGCGAGGTGGTCTGGAATCAGTAGGTCTGGAAACGACGAAACGGAGCCCGGTCACACCGGACACCGCCTCGCGTGCTGTGCGCTCCCTGTAGGAGGGGGAGCAGCACCGTTCAGGAGCCTTCGGTAGCGCTACCGTCGGCGGCGCGCATGGCCTTGTTCAGCTCGCGCTCCTTGCGCGCCTTCTCGCCGAGCAGCTCCTTGAGGCGGGTCTGCTTGCCGACGCGATCGCGCAGGAAGTACAGCTTGGCGCGGCGGGTTTCGCCACGGCGCGTGACGACGATGTCCTTCACGCGCGGCGAGTGCATCGGGAAGGTGCGTTCGACACCTTCGCCCTGCACGATGCGGCGCACGACAACGTTGCGGCGGATGCCGCGGTTCTTCATCGCGATCACGGTGCCGATGAAGAGCTGCACGCGCTCCTTATCGCCTTCCTTGATGAGGTAGTGCACCTCGACGGTGTCACCAATGTGCACCGGGGGGAGGGTCTTCTTGCCGTTTTCGCGTTCGAGCTGTCCGATCAAGTCCATCTTCGTGGTCCGGCCGCTAAAGGCGACCGTCTCCTGTACGTTCAGGTTGTCTACCTGCCTAGTTGTTCCTGTTCAGCCCCGAAGGACCACACAGGTGTGTGGGGGAGTGCCTGCCGCGAGGGAGGTACTCAATCGACTGTCCGCTGCATGCTCTTTAGGCGCGCTTGCAGTGCTTGGTCCGCCTGGCGGGCGCGCCAGCGGGCGATGGCGGCGTGGTCGCCACTCATCAGCACCTCAGGCACCTCGGCACCGCGCCAGACGCGCGGGCGCGTCCAGTGGGGGTGGTCGAGGCCGCGCGCGCCATCCGGCGCAGCGCCAACCAGACCGGTGCTCGAGTAGCTGTCCTCGATGGCCGAACGCTCGTCTCCAAGCACTCCGGGCACCAGGCGCGCTACGGCCTCAATCGCGCAAAGGGCCGGCAGCTCGCCTCCAGCGAGCACAAACTCGCCCAGAGACAGCTTTTCAAAGCCCAAAACGCTGAAGATGCGCTCGTCAAAGCCCTCGTAGCGCCCACACAGAAAAAGGATGCGCTCTGGGCCGAGGAACTCCTCCGCCACGGCTTGGCGGAAGGTGCGTCCCGACGGACACAGCGCAATCTTTCGGCAGGCTCCGTGGCGTGCTTCCACCCATTCGACTGCCTCAGCAATCGGTTCAGGCTTCAACACCATGCCGGGGCCACCGCCGAAGGGGCGGTCATCCACCGTGCGATGACGGTCGCGCGCAAAGTCGCGGAAGTCGATGAATTCAGTCCGTACCAAGCCCTTGGCGCGGGCCACGCCGAGGATCGACGTAGACGCGTAGGCTTCCATAGCCTCGGGGAACAGGGTCAGGACAACAAAGAGCTTCACGGGACTCGTGGTGGAGGGGGCCGTGCCGGTCCCCGCCGGTGGCAGGGATTTGGGGGAAACACAGTACGCGATCGGGGTGGAACGGTCAAGGGGCGCCAGCAAGGATGATACTGGTCCAGACGAGTGTGCACGAGTTAGACGGGGCTCGGTGCCTTAGGGTGTTAGGGCCGCCTTACAGGGGGCCGCCCGCGAGAAACATGTCGAAAAACTGCACCCAGCCCGTGGCCGGGCGCACATGGTTTCCGTCTGGAGCCACTGGGCGTTTCGCTCCTCCAGGGCCAGCCCGGGCGTTGGGGATGCCCCGAATGTTCGCCTCAGGACTTGCTTGTTAATGGACCAAATGTAGCCAGACGACGGCTGCTCTCACGACGGGACAAAAAACGGGTTCTTTGACATGCAAACAACACTGCCGCTGCGAGATCGTGCACAACCACCCATGCCAGTATCCACCTGAGCTAGTATGCGCCCCTCATGTTCACCGGCCTCGTCGAAGCCACCGTCCCCCTCGTCTCCTACACCCCCGTCGGCACCGGCGCCCGCCTAGTCCTCGGCGTCCCCCCTCCTGACTGGCTCGTCCAGCGCGGAGCCTCCATCAGCGTCCTCGGCGCCTGTCTA
>Ga0255097_1000653_pt1 | contig 13661 bp, 12 predicted proteins | sample Colum_Atlam_RepB_2_FD_188436 | JGI IMG/M metagenome (GOLD analysis project Ga0255097, IMG submission 188436) | Freshwater microbial communities from Columbia River, Oregon, United States - Colum_Atlam_RepB_8d | ecosystem: Environmental > Aquatic > Freshwater > River | place: USA: Oregon...
ATGGGCGCCGGCGAGGGGGCGATCCCGGAAAGCTGGCTGCGGCGCATCGCCGAAGCTGCCGACGGCGACGCAAGGCGCTCGCTGATCCTGCTGGAGACGGCGGTGGAGCTGTCACGCGCCGAGGCTTCCCGCGATGACGCGCTGCTGGAGCGGCTGATCGGCAGGGGCTTCCGCCGCTTCGACAAGCAGGGCGAGAATTTCTACGACCAGATCTCGGCCCTGCACAAGTCCGTGCGCGGCAGCGATCCGGACGGCGCGCTGTACTGGCTGGCCCGCATGCTCGACGGCGGCGCCGATCCCGGCTACCTGATGCGGCGGGTGACGCGCATGGCGGTGGAGGACGTGGGGCTGGCCGACCTGCGTGCCCAGGGGCTCTGCCTGGAAGCCTGGGATACCTACGAGCGGCTCGGCAGCCCCGAGGGCGAGCTGGCCATCGCGCAGGCCGTGGTCTACCTGGCCGTGGCTCCCAAGAGCAACGCCGTCTACACCGCCTACAACGCGGCGCGCGCGGTTGTGGAGCAGACAGGATCGCTGGAGGTGCCCATGCACATCCGCAACGCGCCCACCCGGATGATGAAGGACCTCGGCTACGGCGACGGCTATCGCTACGACCACGACGAAGCGGGCGGCCATGCGGCAGGCCAGCAGTACCTGCCGGACCGCTTGCGCGGCACCGAGTTCTACCAGCCGGTGCGACGTGGCTTCGAGATCAGGATCGCCGAGAAGCTGGAGCAGCTGCGGGCGGCGAAGAAGGGTTCCGGATCATGAACACCTGGCTTGCCGTGGCACTCGGCGGCGGACTCGGCTCGATCTGCCGTTTTGCGGTGGCGCGCTGGGCGGCGGCGCTCGGCGCCGCGAGTCTTCCCTGGGGAACCTTGGCGGTCAATGTCTGCGGCTCGCTGCTGGCCGGGATCGCTTATGCCCTGCTGGTGGAGCGCTTCGACGCGGCCGCCGGGTGGCGTGCCCTGTTCATGACCGGCTTCCTCGGCGGATTCACCACATTCTCGGCCTTCTCGCTGGAAACGGTGCGCCTGGCGGAAGAGGGGCAGGTGCTGGCGGCATTCTCCAACGCGGCGCTGAACCTCGTGCTGTGCCTGGCGGCCTGCGCCCTGGGCCTGCTGCTGGCGCGCCGCTACGGCTGAGACTCCGGCCTGTCGCCCGGACAGGCCCCGGCGCCTACAATACGCGCCACAAGAATCACGGACTTCTCCCATGCTCGACCCCAAGCTTCTCCGCAGCCAGACGGAGCAGGTCGCCGCGCAGCTCGCGCGCCGCGGCTTCGTCTTCGACCTTGAACGCTTCAACGGCCTGGAAGCCCGCCGCAAGCAGCTCCAGACCGAGACCGAGCGCCTGCAGTCCGAGCGCAATGCCGGCTCCAAGCGCATCGGCCAGGCCAAGGCCAAGGGCGAGGACGTGGCGCCGATCCTGGAAAGCATGGATGCGCTCAAGCGCCAGCTCGCCGACAACGAGCAGGCCCTGGCGGCCCTGCAGGTCGAGTTCGAGGACTTCGCGCTGCGCCTGCCGAACCTGCCCCATGCCTCGGTGCCGGACGGCCAGGACGAGAACGGCAATGTCGAGGTCCGCCGCTGGGGTACGCCGCGAGATATCGCGAACCCCAAGGATCATGCCGACCTGGGCGAGGCGCTGGGGCAGATGGATTTCGCCGCGGGCGCCAAGCTGACCGGCGCCCGCTTCACCGTGCTGCGCGGCGGCCTGGCGCGCCTGCATCGCGCCCTGGTGCAGTTCATGCTCGACGTGCACACGCGGGAGCATGGCTACGAGGAGCTCTACGTTCCCTACATCGTCAACAGTGCCTCGCTGCGCGGTACCGGCCAGCTGCCGAAGTTCGGCGAGGACCTGTTCGCGCTCAAGGGCGAGCAGGAATGGATGCTGATACCGACGGCGGAGGTGCCGGTCACCAACCTGCTGCGCGACGAGATCGTCGGGGCGGAGACGCTGCCGCGGCGCTGGGTGGCGCATACGCCCTGCTTCCGCTCGGAGGCCGGCTCGGCGGGCCGCGACACCAAGGGCATGATCCGGCAGCACCAGTTCGAGAAGGTGGAACTGGTGCACGCTGTCGAGCCCTCGCAGTCCTACGAGGCGCTGGAACAGCTCACCGGCCATGCGGAGAAAATCCTGCAGAAGCTGGAGCTGCCTTACCGGGTGATGGCGCTGTGCACCGGCGACATGGGCTTTGGTGCGGCCAAGACCTACGACATCGAGGTCTGGCTGCCCTCGCAGCAGCGTTACCGCGAGATCAGCTCCTGCTCCAATTGCGAGGACTTCCAGGCCCGTCGCATGCTGGCCCGCTACCGCGGTGCCAACGGCAAGCCGGAACTGCTGCACACCCTCAACGGTTCCGGCCTTGCGGTGGGCCGCACGCTGGTGGCGATCCTGGAGAACTACCAGCAGCCGGATGGTTCCATCGAGGTGCCGGCCGCGCTGCGCCCGTACGCCGGCGGCGTCGAATCCGTGCAGGCCTGAGCGGGCGCCTGCCGTCCTGCGCCGGTTCTGCCGGGCGGGAGCTTCAGCCGTAACGGTCATCCGAAAACAGAAAAGCCCCCGATTCCGGGGGCTCTTCATTGCTGGCCAAGGCCAGCGGGCTGCTGACTATACGCCAGAGCTTAGTTCGACTTGCTGCTGCCCCACTTGATCAGGGCCACGATCGGGCCCAGGTTCTGGGTGGTGATGTAGGGGTTGGCGGTCACCGAGACGGTGATGCCCGCCAGGTCGATGCCCAAGCCAGCGCTGCCGCTGGTGCCGCTGGTGCCGCTCTGGGCGAAGCCGGGAGCGGAAAAGCCCATCGCCGCCAGCGCAACAACCGTGATCATTTTACGCATGAGAGTGACTCCTGGGCCTTGCGGCCTTACTTGAAGTTGATGCCGTAACCGACGGCGACGGCGACTTCGGCATCGGCGCCATAGCGCTCGCCGAGGTTGGTGCCGCCGACCGTGAGCGTGAGCGGGAAGGCCTTGAAGGGAGCGAACGACACGCCGGCATTGGTGAAGCGGCCGGTGTGCTCGGCGATCAGCGCGATCTGCGGGGTGAAGTACAGGGACGCGGAGCCGAACACGTTGGCACCGGTGTCGCCCGGCTCGTTGAAGATGCCGTCGCCGATGCCGATGTTCACGATCGAGGCCACCGGGCCCAGGTCGAAGAACTTGGCCGCGGCAGCGTAGACGCTGGAGCGGTTCGGGTTGTTGTCGCCCCAGCGGCCGGTGCCGGTCACACCGACGGCGAAGGAGGCATTGCCCGGCAGGTTGGTGTGCAGCTTCAGGCCGAAGGCGCCGACTTCGCCGAAGCTGTCTCCGCTGCCCTTGTCACCGAACAGCGAGGACGAGGCGGCGGCCACTTCCAGGCCGACGTACTTGTCCGCGTCACCCAGGCCGACCGCAACGCCGAAGGAGCCGTCCGCATCGTCATTGTTGCAATCGCAGGTCTGGCCGTAGACGCCAAAGCCCACGCCGCCCCAGCTGGCGCCGAACGCCGTCGGGACCTGCAGGGAGGGGGAGGCAATGCCCTTGAACGCTGCCGAGGCGCTGGCCGATTCGACCTGAGCGAGGGCGGGCGTGCTGGCGGCCATCAGTGCGCTGGCTGCGAAGAAAAACTTTTTATTGAAATTCATAAGCATAAATCCCCGTGATAATGGCTCGAGGCTACGATTGCAGCCGGTTTTGTGCACCGCGACAGCACAACTCTAGAGGCTTATCCCACTGATTACAAGCCCTAAATTGGCTGTTTTGAATGCTTGCTCGCTGAGCTCCTCGCAGGCTCAACAGCGAAGACCGCCAAGCCGATGAAGAATGTAGATCGACTGCCGGGTCCGCCGCTGTGCGGCAGCTCACGTTTTGCAGCGTGTTCCGGCACTACCGCCGGCCGCGCAGGCGCAGGACCGGCGTGACATGGTCCGCGGCCGGCTGGTAGGCCAGGCCGAAGTCCTCGAAGGCGCCGAGGCAGACCTGCGGGTCCTGGTCCGGGCGCAGTTCGAAGGCGTTGATGCCGCAGCGGGCCATGCCGTGCAGCTGGTCGCGCACCACGGCGCCGCCGCTAGCGCGGATTTCACCGCGGTAGCCGTAGCGGTCACGCAGCACGCGGGCCTGCGAGTAGGCGCGGCCGTCGGCGAAGCCCGGGAACTCCAGGTTGATCATGGGGCGGTCGGAGATCTCGGCCCAGATGTCCGCCACGTCCACCGTGTTGGGGATGCGCACCCCGACTTCCAGGCCCGGAGCCCGCAGGGCTTCGCCGTCCTGGCGCCAGCGTGCCAGCGTCACGGTGAGCTTGCCGGAGGCGGGCAGGGCGGCGTCATCCGCCAGCAGGGGATAGTCGTGGGCGACCAGCTGGCGGTCGCGGATCAGGTTGAGGCTCATGCCGCCACCGCTTCGTCGGCGTACAGGCGGGCCTTGAAGGGCGCCATGCCGATACGGCGATAGGTCTTCAGGAAGGTTTCATCCTCGCTGCTGCGCTGCTCGAGGTAGACCTCGATGATGCGTTCCACCGCCTGCACGATGTGCGCGCGGTCGAAGGAAGGGCCGGTGCGGTCGCCCAGCGAGGCGTCGTTCTCGGCGGAGCCGCCGAGCGTCACCTGGTACCACTCCTCGCCCTTCTTGTCGACGCCGAGGATGCCGATGTGGCCTACGGTGTGGTGGCCACAGCCGTTCATGCAGCCCGACATCTTGATCTTCATCTCGCCGATGTCGTAGAGGTCGTCCATCGACTCGAAGGCGTCCGTGATCTCGTCGGACACGCCGATCGAACCGGCGTTGGCCAGCGAGCAGAAATCCAGGCCAGGGCAGCAGATCAGGTCGGTCAGGAGGCCGATGTTCGGCGTGGCCAGGTTGTGCGCCTTGAGCGCCTTCCACACTGCGTAGACGTCCTGCTGGCGCACCTCGGCCAGGACCAGGTTCTGGTCGTGCGTGGAGCGGATCTCGCTGAAGCTGTAGTCGTCGGCCAGCTGCGCCACCAGCTCCATCTGCTCGGCGGTGATGTCGCCCGGAGCGACGCCGGGCGCCTTCAGCGACACGAACACGGCCTTGTATCCGGGTACCCTGTGGGCCTTGACGTTGCGCTTCACGAAGGCGGCAAAGGCCGAGTCGGCCGCCACCGCGGCGTCGAAGCTGGCATCGGCAGCGGCGTCGGCCGCATACGGATGCTCGTCGAAGTGCTGGCGGATCCGGTCGAAGTCGGCGGGCGTGAGCTTGAGCTCACCGTCGCGGATCTTGGCCCACTCGGCCTCCACCAGTTCGGTGAACTTCGCCGGCCCGGTTTCCTTGACCAGGATCTTGATGCGCGCCTTGTACATGTTGTCGCGCCGGCCCAGGCGGTTGTACACGCGCAGGATCGCCTCGAGATAGGACAGCAGGTCCAGTTCGGGCAGGAAGTCGCGGATCTTCGGCGCCACGATCGGCGTGCGGCCGAGGCCGCCGCCGGCGTAGATCGCGTAGCCCAGCTCGCCTTGCGCATTGCGCACGATGAACACGCCGATGTCGTGAAGGCGCGTGGCGGCGCGGTCGGTCTCGGTGGCGCAGAAGGCGATCTTGAACTTGCGCGGCAGCCAGTTGAACTCGGGATGGAACGTGGCCCACTGGCGGGTGATCTCGCAGTAGGGGCGCGGGTCCACCAGCTCGTCGGCCGCGGCGCCGGCCAGGTGATCCGTGGTGATGTTGCGGATGCAGTTGCCGGAGGTCTGGATCGCGTGCATCTGCACGCTGGCCAGGTCCGCCAGGATGTCGGGCACCTGTTCCAGCTTCGGCCAGTTGTACTGGATGTTCTGGCGGGTGGTGAAGTGGCCGTAGTTCTTGTCGTACTTGCGGGCGATATGGCCCAGCATGCGCATCTGCTTCGACGAGATCAGGCCATAGGGGATGCTGACGCGCAGCATCGGCGCAAAGCGCTGGATGTACAGGCCGTTGCGCAGGCGCAGGCTGCGGAACTCGTCCTCGGGGAGCTGGCCGGCGAGGAAACGCTGGGTCTGGCCGCGGAACTGCGCGACGCGGTCATCCACCAGCTGCTGGTCGAAAGAATCGTAACGGTACATGCCTGCCTCAAAAAGCGCGGTAGCGAGCCCAAAATTATAACAGGCCCGGCGATATAACCGGACATGGCGGGCATCGCCGCCGGCGCTCAGGATTCGGGCAGGGCGGCCGGGTCGATCAACTGCTGGGTGCGCTGCATGCGCGCCTCGTGGTCGGCGATGCCGGTCAGCTCGTCGACCAGGTCATGCGTCAGGTGCTCAGCAAAAACGGACATGAAATCATACATGTAGCGGCGCAGGAACATGCCGCGCCGGAAGCCGATGTGGGTCACGCTGGGCTCGAACAGATGGTTTGCCGAAAGCCGCTTCAGATCCTTGTCTGCCCGCTCGTCGTAGGCCATGTTGGCGATGATGCCGACGCCCATGTCGAGACGGACGTAGGTCTTGATGACGTCGGCGTCCACCGCGGTCAGCACCACGTCGGGCTTCAGGCCGCGCGCCGCGAAGGCCTGGTCCAGCTTGGAGCGGCCGGTGAAGCCGAAGGTATAGGTGACGATGGGGTACTGCGCCACATCCCTGAGGGTCAGCTTGCGGATCGCGGCCAGCGGGTGATTGGGTTTGACCAGCACGCAGCGGTTCCACTGGTAGCAGGGCAGCATCACCAGGCTGTCGAAGTGGTGCATCGCCTCGGTGGCGATGGCGAAGTCCGCCTGGCCCTCGGCCGCCATCTTCGCGATCTGCGGCGGCGAGCCCTGGTGCAGGTGCAGGGTGACCTTGGGATACAGCTTGCGGAAGCGCTGGATCACCTGGGGCAGGGCATACCGCGCTTGTGTGTGCGTGGTGGCGATGGACAGGTCGCCGCGGTCGGTGTCGCGGAACTCCTCGGCCACGTTCTTGATGTTCTCCGCCTCCGCCAGCAGGCGGGCGGTATAGTCCAGGATGCGCTTGCCGGCCGGGGTCACCTCGGACAGGTGCTTGCCGTTGCGGACGAAGACGTCGACCCCCAATTCCTCCTCCAGCAGCTTGATCTGCTTGCTGACGCCCGGCTGCGAGGTGAAGAGGGCCTCGGCCGCGGCGGTCACGTTGAGGCCGCGGCGGGCGACTTCATGGATGTAGTGGAGCTGGCGGAGCTTCATCGGCGCACCCATATTCAATTGGGAAATAACACTATATCCAATAATTCTTTCATGGGCTAAGAAGCCACTGTTAGCTTGCCGCTCCTTTTGGTGGCGATAGCATGCAGGATTGGGCCTTTTCCCTGGCGGGACTCGTGGTGGGCACGGCGGTCGGCGCGACCGGCGTCGGCGGCGGTTCGCTGATGACGCCGATCCTGATCCTGTTCTACGGCATCAGCCCTGCGGTCGCGGTCGGGACCGACCTGCTCTATGCCAGCATCAGCAAGGCCTTCGGCGTGATGCTGCACGGCCGCAACGGCTCGCTGGACTGGAAGATCGTCGGCTGGCTTTCGGCCGGCAGCGTGCCGGCGGCACTGCTGACCCTGCTGTTCCTGCACGGCCACGGGGCCGACAAGGAGCTGGACCAGCTGATCAAGCTGGTGCTGGCCATCGCGGTGCTGGTCACGGCGACGGTCTCGCTGTTCCAGGACCGGCTGTGGCGTGCCCTGCAGGGCCGCCATGGCGGCTTCGTGGACTGGCTGCACGGCGATGGACAGCGAGCCATGACCGTGGTGTGCGGCGTCCTGATCGGTGCGCTGGTGACGATCTCCTCGGTCGGCGCCGGCGTGATCGGCATGATGCTGCTGCTGATCCTGTATCCGCGTCATGCGCCGATCAGCCTGGTCGGCAGCGACCTGGCGCACGCGGTGCTGATCACCGGCATCGCCGGCATCGGCCATGCCGGCATCGGCACGGTCAACTACAGCATGCTCGGCTTCCTGCTGGTCGGTGCCATCCCCGGCATCTGGATCGGCAGCCGCATCGGCTTCAGGCTGTCCGACAAGGCACTCAAGAAGACCATTGCCGGCCTGCTGATTTTCATTGCGCTGACCATGCTCTGGAAGCTGCTCGCGCATTAGACTGGGCGGATGGAACATTTCCCGATATTCCTGCGCCTGAAAGAGGCACGGGTGCTGGTCGTCGGCGGCGGCGAAGTCGCCGCCCGCAAGATCCGCCTGCTGCGCAAGGCCGGGGCCCGGATCGAGGTCGCCGCGCGCGAGCTGAACCCCGAGCTGGCTGTCATGGCGGCGGAAGGCGGGTTGACCCACGGCGCCCTGGAATTCGAGCCTGCCGGCATCGCCGGCTGCCGGCTGGTGGTGGCGGCCACCGACGACCTGGCTCTCAACGCCCGCGTTGCCGCCGCGGCAATGGCCGCCAATGTCCCGGTCAACGTGGTCGATAACCCGGAGCTGTCCACCTACATCACGCCGTCGATCGTCGAGCGCGCACCGGTGACGGTGGCCATCGGCACCGGCGGCGCGGCCCCGGTGCTGGCGCGGCGCCTGCGCGAGCGTATCGAGACCCTGCTGCCGGTGGCCTATGGCCGGCTCGGCGAGTTCATGGGCCGCCAGCGCCCGAAGGTCAAGGCGCTGCCGCCGGAAGCACGGCGCAAGCTCTGGGAGGATTTCCTCGACGGCCCGGGCCCGGAACGCCTGTTCGTCGGCGACGAGAGCGCCGCGGCGATCGAGCTGGAGAGCCTGCTGCGGGGCGAGCCGCCGCGCGGCGAGGTCTACCTGGTAGGCGCCGGTCCGGGCGACCCGGACCTGCTGACCTTCCGAGCGCTGCGCCTGATGCAGCAGGCCGACGTGGTGCTCTACGACCGCCTGGTGTCGCCGGCGATCCTGGACCTGGTGCGCCGCGATGCGGAGCGCCTGTTCGTCGGCAAGAAGCGCAACCTGCATACCGTGCCGCAGGACGAGATCAACGCCGAACTGGTGCGGCTGGCGGAGCAGGGCAAGCGCGTGCTGCGCCTCAAGGGCGGCGACCCCTTCATCTTCGGCCGCGGCGGCGAGGAGATCGACCAGATCGCGGCGCGCGGCATCCCCTTCCAGGTCGTGCCGGGCGTTACCGCCGCCAGCGGTTGCGCCGCCTACGCCGGCATTCCGCTGACGCACCGCGACTACGCCCAGTCCTGCATCTTCGTCACCGGCCATGCCCGCGCCGACGGTACGCTGAACCTGCACTGGGACCAGCTGGCGCGGCGCGGCCAGACCGTCGTGATCTACATGGGCCTGGCCACGCTACCGGAACTCTGCCGCCAGTTCATCGCGAACGGCCTGCCGCCGGACTGGCCAGCGGCGATCGTGGAGGACGGCACCTCGCGCCAGCAGCGCGTGCTGACGGCCACGCTGGCCGACCTGCCCGGGCTGGTGGCGCGCTCCGACGTCAAGGGCGCCACGCTGGTGATCGTCGGCGAGGTGGTGCGGCTGCGCGAGCGCCTGCAGTGGTTCAGGGCGGGGCGTTGAGGTCCGGCGACGAGGTCTTGCGATAGCGCTGCGGCGACACCGCCTTCCAGCGCTTGAAGGCGCGGATGAAGGTGGAGGGCTCGGAGTAGCCCAGGCGCTCCGCCACCTCCGAGATCGCCAGGTTGGTGCCGCGCAGCAGTTCCTCCGCCAGCGCGCTGCGGGTTTCGTCCACCAGGTTCTCGAAGCGCGTGCCGGCTGCCTCCAGGCGGCGGCGCAGCGTGCGGGCGGTTTCCTTGAACTCCGCCGCCACCATGTCCATCGTCGGCATGCGGTGGGGATCGCGCAGCAGCCTTTCGCGCACGCGACCGGCGATGCCTGCCAGGGCCTGGTGGCGCGCCAGCAGGCGCTCGCACTCCGCCTCGAACATGCGGCGCATCGGCAGGTCGGCCTGCGGCAGCTTCCAGTCCAGCATCGAGCGGTGGATGCCCACGCGGTTCTGCGGCTGGCCGTAGGCGACAGGGCGCCCGAACAGCGCCTCCGCGCGCTTGTGGTAGGCCGGCATGGACAGGCGGGTGTCGACGCGCGTCAGCGTGAACCGCGAGGGCAGGATGTCCTTGGCGAGGTTCATCAGCGTTCCCCCGTCGCGCTCCAGCAGGAAGTCGCGCACGTCCGCCGGCAGTTCCGAATCGTCGGCGATGATCTGCAGCTCGTCGCCGGCCTGCGACAGGCGGATGCGGCAGTAGAACGAGGTCAGGCGCAGGTAGCGCAGTCCGACGTCCACCGCGTGCTGCAGCGTGGAGCTGGACAGGATCATGAAGCCCCAGACGCCGAAGGTCGTCGGGTGGTAGCGCAACCCGGCATCGAGGCCCAGCGGCAGCGCGGTGCCCAGCCGCGCCTGCAGGTTGCGGATCACCTGCAGCTCGTCGTGGGCCGAGACCATGGCGGAATGATCGTGCAGGGACGCCGCATCCACGCGCGTGCCCTGCAGGCAGTCGGCGACGGTCATGCCGTGCTCCGCCGCCACCTCGGTGAGCACGCGCACGCTGCAGCTGTTCCGCGGGTAGTCCCAGTAGGCCGACATCGTTGTCCCCAAATGCCTATTTCTGGCTCATTGTGCCATTATCCGCTGGAAGAATTGTCGCTAAGTTTGGTGGCCATGGCGCCGCAGCTTCCGGCCGGCGCCTGAAAGAATCTTCAGTTCCTTTCCCAAGGATCTGAAAATAAATAAAAAAACCAGGGTGCGGGCGGAGACATGGGGTTGGACAGACAGACCGAAGACGAGTCTGGCCGGGGCGATTCCGGCTGGCAGGCAGCCCGCCTCGGGCTCGCCGACATCCTGCGTGGGCTGGCCGACTGGCAGCTGCGGCAGATCATCACCACCGCCATGGCGCCTGCGATCTACGTCGTCTGCGTCGGCGCCGTGCTGGCGCTCAACCTGTTCGTGGCGCTCCAGGCCTTCCAGCAGTCGCTCGCGGCCGGCCTGGTCTGGCTGCTGCTGATCATGCCGATCACCTCCATCGCCGGCATCGTCATCGTGCGCGTGGTGCTGGAATCCCTGCTGTCGCTGTTCCGCATCGTCGTGCACATGGAATCGCTGATGGAGCAGCTCCATACCCTGCGCGGCCAGACCGAATCGATCGCCGACCGCGTCGAGGACCTGCCGCTGCCCCGCATCCAGTTCTGGCGCAGCCGCCGGCGCGACTCCGAGGAGAAGAAGCCGTGAGCGCGATCGAACGCTGCCTGCTGCTGGCGCTGCTGCTCCCGGGCCTCGCGGCCGCCGAGGACTGGGAATCGCAGTGGAGCAACCGCCTCACGCTCGGCGCCGCGGTGCGCACCGAGGTGCGCGACCCGGCGCTGGTCGGCAAGTCCAACCTGGACCCGCAGCTCTGCGCCAGCGACGATTGCCTCTCGGCCAGCCCCAGCAACACCGCGCCCAACGAGCGCTACATGGCGGCTCCCGGCGCCTTCAACTCGGTCTACGACGAGGGCAACCTCAACTATGACCGCGGCGACCTGATCGCCGCGCCGGTGAAGTGGACCTCGCGCTACCAGCTGCGCCGCGGCGACCTGCTGATGGAGGTCGGCGGGTTGGCGTTCTACGACCCGGTCAATACCGATCTCAAGGAGCGCCGCCCCAACCAGATCGTCACGCCGGGCCCGCAGCCCGGACAGCCCGTGCGCAGCCGGCGCCCCAGCGAGACCCGCGAGGAGATCGGCTACGGCTTCCAGCTGCTGGATACCTATGTCCAGGACACCTTCGACATCCTCGGCCAGCCGGTGGACATCGGCATCGGCCGCCAGCGCATCGTCTGGGGCGAGTCGAGCTTCGTCACGCAGGGCAGCCTCAATGTCATCAACCCGCCGGACGTGAACAACCTGACGCGCCCCGGCCAGGAGCTCGACGAGGTCTACCGGCCGGTCGGCATGCTGCTGGTGCGCGGGCCGGTCAACGACGACCTGAGCCTAGAGGGCTTCTACCAGTTCGAATGGCGCCCGGCCGGCATTCCGCCGCGCGGTTCGTACTTCTCGTTCTTCAACGCCGGCAACGAGCTGACGGACAACGAGGGCATCATCGCCCCCTTCGGCAAGGCGCCCTACGATCCGCAGCAGATCGGCACCCCGGCCAACGACGTCTTCGCATTGGTGACGCAGACCAGCTACACGCTGCGCCGCGCCCCCAACCGCGAGCCCGACGACCTGGGCCAGTATGGGCTGGCGGTGTACTTCCACCCGGAATGGCTGGGCGGTTCGGAGCTGGGCCTCTACTTCGCCAACTACCATTCGCGCATTCCGGCGGCCAGCGCCTACGCCGCCGAGCCCAGCTGTACGCGCCGCGAGGGCAATCCCTCGGGGATCGACGCGGTGGACCTGACCAGCTTCATGGCGGCCTGCGGCGTGCCCGGCACCCACCTGCGCGAGGCGGTGCCGCTGGACACGGCGCGCTACTTCCTGGACTACCCCGAGGACATCCACCTGTTCGGCCTGAGCTTCAGCAGCCTGGTGGGCGGCGTCGCGGTGCGCGGCGAATTGGCCTACCGTCCCAACCAGCCGGTGCAGGTGGACCTGGAGGACGTCCTGTTCGCGGCGCTGCAGCCGGCGCTGCCGCGCCAGGACATCCCGCTGTTCGGTACCGCCGATACCCTGCCGGGCCTGCTGGCGGCGATCCAGGATCCGGGCAACATCCTCAACGTGGCGGCCGGTGCCACCGGCAACCTGGCGGGCGTCATCAGCGCACTGCAGGGCCTGCTGACCGCACCGAACCTGCTGGGCACCACCGTTCCGGGCTCGCGCACGGCCATCCCCGACTTCGTCACCGCCTACCGCGGCGGCACGCCGGGCGAGATCGAGGCGGGCCAGTACATTCGTGGCTACGAGCGCCTGCAGGTGATGCAGGGCTCGCTGGGACTCACCAGCATCTTCGGCAACAGCGCCTTCCTGGGCACCAGGGATGCGCTGCTGCTGGCCGAGTTCACCGCCATCGGCGTGCTGGACCTGCCGTCGCGCTCGAAGCTGCAGTTCGAGGGGCCGGGCACCGACACGCACGCGGGTCCGGGCGCGGCCGACACGGGCAATGCGCTGCACATCAACCCGGTGCGCAACACCGGCGGCTACGTCGATGATTTCTCCTGGGGCTACCGCCTCGGCACGATGCTGCACTACGCCGATGTCGGCATCCGCGGCTTCGACGTCAGGCCCTTCCTGGTCTTCACCCACGACGTGTCCGGCGTCTCGCCGGGCCTCGGCGAGAATTTCCTGGAGGGGCGCAAGCTCGCCGTGCTCGACGTTCGCCTCAGCTACGGCGACTTCGACGCCAGCCTGGCCCAGGCCTTCATGTTCGGCGGCGGCAGGCGCAACACGCTGCACGACCGCGACTTCTTCTCCGCCAGCATCGGCATGCGCTTCTAGGAATCGACCAGTGAGCAAAACCACGATCTTCTTCCTCGCGATCCTGCTGGGCGCCGTTGCCGGCGGTGCCGTTGCCGGCTGGTGGGTGTTCCGCAACGTCGATGCCCGCCTGGTGCTCAAGGACCAGCCGGCCACCGTGCTGCTGCCAGAACCGCTGAACATCAGTGCCGACGTGCTCAACGACCTGTCGATCGAGATCGACACCGCCATCACCACCACGGTGCCGGTGGACCAGCGCGTCAGGATTCCGGTGGAGGAGACGCTGCGCGTCAATGCCAGCTTCGACAGCGAGATCCCCATCAAGATGAATGTCCCGGTCAAGGACTACATCGTGATCGACCAGCTGCTGGACGTGAATACGGTGGTCAAGGCCGATCTGCTCGGCGATACGCACGACCTGCCGCTGCGCGGCAAGATTCCGGT
>Ga0255097_1000659_pt1 | contig 13599 bp, 19 predicted proteins | sample Colum_Atlam_RepB_2_FD_188436 | JGI IMG/M metagenome (GOLD analysis project Ga0255097, IMG submission 188436) | Freshwater microbial communities from Columbia River, Oregon, United States - Colum_Atlam_RepB_8d | ecosystem: Environmental > Aquatic > Freshwater > River | place: USA: Oregon...
GATCACTGAACTCTTCACCCATACAACCATATGATGCTCGGCGCAGTAGCGGGTGCGAACATCACGTCTTGGTTTGGCGCAGAAGAAATGCCCTCGTGAAGTCTCTCCAATAGACCATCGGCAGTCACCTTCGTTGAGATCGAGCAGGTGTACGCCACCTATGTTCTCTTCCTCTGTCTCCTCCTGTACGCGCCGCTTGATGATCGACGCTTTTATGTTTCGATGTGTTTCACGGTCTAATGGGCTCTCGACTACGGCTCGTGGGGCTACTGGCCTGTGCAGTTTATCTATCTCCCCCCGCTCCTGCATCCGGTACACCTGCCCCGCAATCGTGTTGCGCGAGACGCCCAGCTCCTCTCCCATCTTCTTGAATGTCATGCCAGTGGGAAGAAGCTCTTTTATTCTCTGTGCAATGTCCATTATTCGCCCTCCAAGAATGCCGCCAGCGATGTGCCAGCCAGATGGATTTCGATGAGGTACTCGTTACTGGCGACGGCGTACTGGGTTCCGCCTCCGATACGACCAACAATGTTCTTGCTACTAAAGTCCTTCTCAAGCGCCCGCGTAAACATGTGCCGCGAGTATCCCTTTTCTTTCAGCCAGTCCGAGAAGTGCGTCGATGATATCCGCATGATCTTGCTGTTGACCGCGATGTGGACGTAGACGTCTTCAAGTTTACTGGCGTCCCGCACCACCTTGACTGCGTCCTTGGCGGGGCGACCCTTGGCGATGAGGATAATATCCGTCCAGAGGGTATGTCTAGCGCGCATGGCGTTGAGGTACTGGGCCAGCACGTTCTCGACGTTGGTGACGTTGGCCATGTCGTTAGGCTGCGCCTTGATCTGCTCCCGCATACCCTGCAGGGTACGCAGCATGAACTGCTTCAGCTCGTCCTCGTCGATGGCGGTGAACCCCAGCCGGTTGGCGTAGCGAGCCCCCATGCAGATGATGGTGATGGCGGCGGTCCAGAACCGCTCATCGTTCTGCGCCTTGACCTCGATGCTGATCTGCTTGCGGAACTCCGCGACGTCGATCTCGACCTGCTCGAAGTTCTCCCCGAGGAACTGCGCATACTGGAGCCCTACGTGCCCGTAGTTATCGTGCAGCTTGGACAGTATCTGGTCCGCCTCAGCCCCCTCGATCTGCCCCTTCATCCCGCGCTCCACCTCGTATTCGAAGGTGCGGAACACGCCAGCGGTGGTCATCTTCGTGCGGTTAACCACATAGTCTATGATACTTTCGTTGGATGCGGAGACGAGCATCGTCTGCCATGTGCCGACGCTGCGCTGCGTCACATCCGACGACATGCGGGAGCGCTCCTTACCCGAGGTGAGTTGGAACATCAGGTTGACGAACTTCCTCGTATCGTCTTCCGTCTTCAACTCGTCCCAATACAGCGGCAGGGACCTGATCTGTCCGATCTTGTTGAGCACCGACAACTGGGTGTCAGAGAGCCCCTGCATGGCCTTTATAGGGTCACCCCACACCGCCTGCGCCACCTTGAGGGCGGTTGTCTTGCCGATACCTGATGCTGCCGAGTATGTTGACATCATCAGACCGGACTGGCCTGTGAACCGCACGAGAGGCGCTCCAAACGCTGATGCGATGATTGCATTCAGGGCTGGTCGCTCTTGGTCGGTGATCAGCTCCGCAGCATTCTTCCAAGCGTCCGCGTCACCCGTTGGGGTATAACTCGCTGCGATGACTTGGTCGCCCACGGCGGATGGTCTGGCCCCAGCGGGGGTCCATATCTGACCGCCGTAGATGAAACCCTCGATCTTGCCTGACTTGATGTTCCACCCAAACGGGGCGGAGTTGACGATGCTGCTCTGTGCCGCCTGCAGTTTCTGTATCCAGCTCACGATAAACTCCTCAAACATCTGTGATGCACGTCCCGGCAGTAGCGCCAGCCCTTGCCTGCTCAGTGTCGATCTGCATCCACCCTGTGTCAGTGCGTCTGCGAACGGCATGGCGATCTGCTGGCTGCTGCCCTTGTGTGCTGTCGTTGTGAAATTCAAAATCCATGGGTTCTTCTGGAGCCATGGGTCTGTCATGGGGTAGGTCAGTACTGGGATAAGTTCGTTCGACCCGTCCTGCTGCACGATGATCTTATGCACGATGCCATCGGGGTCACGCATGTACCCGTTGGGTATGTCCCAGTTCTGGGGTTGTGGTGTTGTTATGGTTTTATGGGGCTTGGCCACGAAGTGGAATGGCGTCTTACCCTTGCCAGCGTGCGGACATGTAGAGCAGGCTGATGCACCCGTGGCGGAGATCGTGCGACACCCCGGCCACCCCAGTCCCTTCTCATCCTTGTCCTTCTGCTTGCGCTCGAACAGTTCGTTGGTGCTCTCGAACGAGTATCCGGGATGCTGGTTCGCCATGCGGTGGGCGTTGGCGTTGTCGTCTTCGCAGAACGTGGCGATGAGCGTCGTCAGGTTCCACAGAGGGTTTGTGAAGTCCTTACCTCCCGTGGCAAGGGCTTCGCTGACGAAGGGACAAGCCTCGGCCAGACGGGCGATATTCGCTGGCTCTGCGCGGGTGCTCTCGATACCTGCGGACAATTCGTCGTTCACATTTACGAGAGGTGTGCGAAGCGGCAGTGGAGGTGCCTCAGCCGCGTCGATGAACGGCGACAGGGCTGCGGTGATGCGCTCCACCGAGTAGTCGAAGTCCAGCCGTGACCCAGCCAGCCGCACGGGGCGAGGCTTATCCTGCTTGCGGTTGAAGGTGTCTGGGATACGCAGGATGCGGGCGCTGTCTATCGTGCATTGTGTATCGCACTTGAGCCCGTGCTTCTTAGTGGCTTCCGCCAGCGCCATCGCGAGCGGCTTCCATTCGAGCGGCATGAGTGCGCGATCAAGCGTCCAGTAGACATGCAGACCACCACCGGACGCGACGTGCATCGTCGGCCTCGGCATACCAGACGCGGTAAGGAACTCTGACAGGGCTGCCACGGCGGCTTTCTGGTCAGGGTATCCGTTCGGACCAGCCTTGCAGTCTATGTCCAGAAACAGCGCCTTGAGGGCCACGGCGTTCGCCTGCGAGCGGATGGGTATGTAGAAGGTAAAGCCCTTGGCCTTGGAAGTCTTCTGCTGCGCCTGTGCCTGCGACGACATACATACGTAGATATCGCGTGTGTCCTCGCCTTTCAGAGCGAACTCTATCGCCTTGATCGCTTCGTTGAGGGACTTACATGCACGACCGCCCCAGCCGGGGCGATCATATTTCTCTGATACGAACGTCCAGTGGACGTTGATGTACGCGGGCGCGTCACCCTCAAGGGGCCACGGAACGACACGCGCTAGGTATTCGCGGGCATGGTCAAATGTCACGGCAGGCTCATCGGGTGGGTGGGTCGAGCTTTCGCCCGACCCGTTGCTACAACTTATTTAGGAAGCAGGCTATCGAGCTGAGCATCAAGCTCGTCGTCGAAGCTAGACGGTGCCTCTCCTTCGTCCTCGTCCTCAACAGGCGGCGGGGGCGGGGCTGCAGCTTTCTTCTTGTACTCACGCTTGGGAGCGGGCTCCTTGATCTCGCCCGTCTCTGGATCGTGGGCCGGAGCTTTAACCTCAGCAGGCTTGGCGATCTGCGGCGGCTGCTCAAACACCGCTGCAGGGGTAGGTGCGGGTTGGTCCGTAGCAACCTCCGACTCAGAGAGAATACGCCCGACACGGGGGTCTTCGCGCAATGCGATGATCTGGTCAGCCTCGGCGTCTGTGAGCGGACGGATGGCGTTGAACACAAACTTCGGGAACGCCTCCTTGGTGTCGAAGGAGATGCGTGTACCAATCGCATAGTATGGGTAACCCATCGACCCCATCTTCTGACCGTACTGCGCCAAGTCTTGGAGGGATGCTGCAGGGATACGCAGCAGCATGGGTCCGCCATAGACCTCGTTGGTCAGATCAGCCAACGGCACAACAACCGCACGCTTGCTGTCAGAGCACGCCTTGCCGGGCTTACCAGCCGGAGTAATGCGCGACCCCCAAGCATTCATGGGGCAGGCTGCGCAGGTGTTGGACTGCTTGGCCTTGGAGTTGATATCCGGCGTGACGCCATTATTCGAGTAGCAGTCGGGGCTCTCGGTCGATCCCTCCTTGTACCCGTCCTTGTAGAATATCTTGCTGAGGTGCCCCGCAGCTTTGAGGATGACGACCTCGATGGATGAGCGCGGACCATCTCCGTCCTCGCGCATGAGGTTGGTCTCCTCACCACGGAACTTGGTGCGCCACACCTTGCCGCGATAGCTGATGATGCCGTAGCCAGTCGAGACGCCAGCCGAGAGATCATCTTCAACTTTTTGATTGGCGAAGCGGGTGGACACTGCGCCGAAGTTATTGGGTACTACGATATTAGACATGTGTGCTCCTTACTTGCGGCGAACGCCGACGACATAGGTAGTTGAGAAATTAACTCCGGGAGGCGGAGCGTTGTTCTCTTCGATAAAGTCAGAAACGGCAGTGACGTTGGCTTTGCGGTCCAACAAGTCCCAAGCTTCGCTCCCGATCACGTACCGCATGAAAGCGTCAGGGTCAGCGAGGGACGCCGCCTTCTTCTCGGTGCGGTACACGGTGCCAGTGTCAGTGCGGACACTTTCTCCGTTGATTGTGTTGAGGTGGTCGAGGAGCACGGAGTTAAGCTTATCAAGCATCTCCTTGTATGGCTTCATCGCCGCCTTGTGTTCATCCTCCTTGGTCTTAATCAAATCACGAAGTCGCACATATTGGTCTACGCGCTTACTAATGTCTACAGTGGGTGGGTGTTCCATTGGTTACTCCTTGCTTGCTTCCTCGAACAGTTCGAGAAACTTCTCCTGCACGCGCTGTTTCTTTTGGAGCAGCGCGTAGATTTTCTTCTCCACCGGGGTGGACTGCAGATGCAGCAAGAGCTGCTTGTGCTTCTGTCCAACGCGGCGGATGCGGTGGTTCGCCTGATCGTAAATCTCAAGAGAGGTGACGGGTGCGAACCATATAATCGTATCAGCAGCGGTCAGCGTAATACCGTGCGCCAAGCACTGCGGATGAGCGACTATAACTCTGTATTTGTTGGTGTTCTGGAACAGGTTAAACACCTGCGCCCGGTCATTGGCTGGGGTGTCGCCAGACACTACAGCGTGCTCGATACCCTCTTGGGTAAGCGCATCGCTGATGCCACCCAGAGCATGTTTAAATGGTGCGAAGACAAGCACCTTGCGGTCTGTGGCGTTGATGGCGTCCAGCAAGGCTGTGACGCGGCTGTCGTTATCCAGCGAGACGGTCGAACCGTCCGATGAGTAGACCCAGCCAGTCGAGACCTGCAGCAGCTTCATCATGACCGCGCCAGCATTTGCTGCCGTGATCTCCTTGGCCAGCACGGCTGCGTGGGCATGATCCAGCAGCGCCTTGTAGACCTTGGCCTGCTTGGAGCCTAGCTCAACATCTACGAAACGCTCTACGCATTCGGGTAACTCGACAACGTCATCGAGGGTGTACCGCACCGCTGGCTGCATGGCGGCGAAGGCTCTTTCTACCGCATCCGGTTTGGGAGCCCATTTGAACTGGGTGATCCTGTGCATGAGTTCTTCGCGAAACCTGCTGAAAAACTTAGGCACGTTGTTGGGCGTGACGATGGTGCATTGCGCCCACGCATCCGTTGGCTCGTTGGGGATGGGCGATCCAGTCATCCCCCATACCCATGTCATGCGCTGAGCCAGCTTGCGGGTGATCTTGGTGCGTTGCGATCCACCATTACGGTAGACGGCAAGCTCGTCGATGACCATGGTGTCAATGTCTTTGCGCGCCGTGATCTCGTCGATCAGCACCTTCAACCCATCGTGGTTGATGATGAACACATCAGCGTCCGGGTCTTTAAGTATCTCCAACCGCTTCTCGCGTGACCCATGGAGCACCACGGCTTTGACGTGCGGCAGCGTCTGGAATATCTCCTTGCTCCACGTAAACTTCAACGTGGACAGCGGTGCGACCACAAGAAGCTTATGGGCCAGCCCAGCTTTGTGCAGATAGTCCCACGACCACAATGCAGCTTTCGTCTTGCCGGTGCCCATGCCGTTGAGCACATAGGCTCGCTGGTTCATGGTCAGCATCGAGCAGGTTTTTATCTGTACATCGAATGGCTTGCCCTCGCACCAATCATAGTGCGTTGTGATGGGCGATGGCACATCGAACCCTAGTTTACGCAGCAGGTATGTTTCTGTCGGACCATGATTGACGGCAAGCGCTGGCCTACCCTTCATGGTAATTGGCGGTGCGGACGGAAATAAGTTCTGCACATCCGCGCGCAGTGGTACTCCGATGATTTTATGTTTCTGGCTCACTTGGACGGGGAGCATGGTGGTTGCGCTCCAAAAACGCTTTGAGTTCGTGGGTGGAGTCTACCGAGTCGATGACGAATACAGCGCCACCGGCACGAGTGATCTGGCCGATGACCATCTTTTGTCGGTCAGTCGGTTTTTTACCGGGGGCCTTAGTCTCGATGGCGACGAACTTGCCGCCGACGCACAACAGATAATCGAGACTAGACGCGCCAAACCCACCCGGCACAGGCATGAACTTATACACACTCTTGTACTGATCTATGACGCGGTTGACCGCAGCTTTGACCTTGCCTTCAGGCGTCATGTCCCACCTATATCTGCTTGTATTATGAGGGTTGCAAGCCCCCATTATACATATTTTTAGTCTACGCCATAGGTGGTGGTGACCCTACAGCATAGTACTATTACTAGCCTGCGAGCATCATGAGTTGCGCCATCAGTGTATCATCCGGGAACTTCTCCAACTCGTCTGGGCGTACTTCTACATGTATGTCCGAATGCAGTGTCCAATCTTGCTTCAGGATGCGGATGCGGATGATAAACACATCTAACTCGACGCTCCGCATGATATCTACTCTCGGAAGTAACTTCGGGTCGATGATGTTTCGTATTCTAGCCTCAGCCATACTCGTGACTACTTGCAGTTGGCGAGATGGTTTCTCGTCGTAAAAAGGTGGCGGGCTGGGTCTGCTCATGCCTCCCATGTCACTCTCCGTGATGCGGGCACACCGTTACCGGGCACCAGCGTTTGCATAGAGGTCCGGGCTTGGCTGGATATGTCATGGTGTTATGGGCGTACTCAAGGGACTCGACACGAGGCCAGATGCCTCTCCAGATTTCAGCCATACCCTCACGAGTAAAGTCGGCACGAGTGGTGGCGTCCTCTTTGAGCCAGATAAACTCGCTGCGGACTTTCTTAACCTCGGGGTGATGAGCGAAGACACACGCAGCCATTAGCGCGAGCTGCGATCCGTCTTCTAGGATTTTACCAGTCTTGTAATCGACGATGAGCGCCACGGGTCCAACGATCTTGATGACGTCGCCGATACCGCGATACCACGCCTTGTCTCCGAACCAGCTTTCAGGTCCGAACTCCTTGTTGATGGCAAGCTTCTGCTCAACGAGTATGGTCCCGCCACCATGCAGTATGCGCTCCGCCCACTTCTCGTATTCAGCCATGGACTTCGGCAGCGCCACGTTCTTGTCTACACGCTCAGCCAACGCCTTATGGACTGCGTTGCCCCACAACAGCGCCTCACCTTCCTCTTCTTTAATGTCACGCTGGATATCGACATGCCAGTATCTCTTCGGACAGGTCTCGTAGTTCTTCAGCTTCGAATAACTCCAAGCGAAGGGCTTCGGTTTGTTGCGGACTGTTGTGACCTGCATGTTACCGTGCTTTCTTCTTTTCGACGATGGTGACCGTCGCAGGTGAGACTTGGTCGTTAAGTGCTTCAGCTATGAGCTTCGCGTAGTCCAGTGTCGGACACGTCGCGATGACGTAATAGCTTTCTCCGATGGCGCAGCGAGCGACATAGTACTTACCGCGATTTTGTGATGATGTGATGGTTATATATTTCATTTCTGGATCATCCTCAGTTGGGTGATTAGGGCGTCGGATGGGAACATATTTGCATCGTCTTCGAGCACCACATACGCGCCATTATTGCAGACAAACACAGCCACACGCTCAGGTGAGATGCGGTAGGACGAAATGAAATCAATCCCTTTGTCTGGGCTGACATACTGTTGCCCATTGTACAGACGCATAAAGATCATCTGGTCATCAGAAATGCCGCCTGTATTATAATTGTGCTTTACCCAGTGCGGTATTTGATTAGGTGCAGTTCCTGATGATATGTATCCGCTACTGCCGCCACTCCCGACTATTACACTGCTGTCAAATACCGCTTTACCGACTGCATCTTGCATTTCTTTTACTTCGTCTGATCGCCTAAAGATGCTCATGTTATCTCCATGGGTGGAAAGACCCCCGGCACCGTGGGAGCAACACCGGGGGCAAGTAGGGGAGGAACACTGAGGAAGCTACCTCAGCCTTCAGCCGTGGATGCGGCGTGAAGCTCTGTGTATTCAGCAATCGCGGCGTTGATGCGGGCTTTATCTACACCGTCAATCCAATACCCTGTGCTGCGACGAGAGCGTATGGTGATGCCCCACGGCTCCAAGTCCTTGCGCATCATGCAGACGGCGACACGCATATTGGTGACGATGCCCAGCGTCTTCTCAACGAGATGGCTGTCAACGAATTGCGAAGAGATGAGAAGAGACAGGATGCGCGTGCGGGCTTCGGACAGACCGAACACAGCCTGCAGCGGGTCTACCTTGATATAGAGTGCAGCCTCAAGCTCATCTATGCGAGCACGCAGGTCGTTAAGTTCTTCTGACATGCGTAAACTCCTTCTGTTAGTACGATAATACTACGCTTACCTTGACAGGTCAAGCGCCTTCCGAGCGATGATGGCGCAGCTCGTACCGTGGTACGTGGCGGTGGCGATCTTACGCAGCGCGATGAGGAACCGTCTGTGTTCCTTGCGTAGCTGTTCATCATCTGGTTCTCGGCTCTGCGCCATCAGTTTCTTCGATTGGTATCCGGGCATGGTAGTTCCTAATAGACGGGATCATCAGCAAGCGACTCACACAGCACAGCAGCTTCTTTAAACATCTGCGCTGCAGCTTCGAACTCTTCATCCGGCATGGACGTTGTGCCGGGTCCATAGATAACTTCTCTGACACCCGCTTGGATAAGGGTGCGGGCGCAACTGGCGCAGGGGTGGTGCGTGACGAACACCGTGCATCCCTCAGTTGTTATACCTGCACGGGCAGCGAAGGCGACGAGATTAGCCTCGGCATGAGATGCGAACAGATACTTACGCGGACGCTCAAGTCGGTCACTGGTGTCGCGTACCCCACGAGGTGGACCGTTATATGCTGTTAGGCGAACTTCTAACTTTGGTCCGACAAGAACAGCACCTACTTTAGTAGTATCCTTGGAGCCAATCGCAGCCCAGCGGGCGAACCCATAAAGGTAAGTTTTCCATTTACCCGTCATTTTTAGCTCCTTTATAACTAGGGTCTGGGTTGTAGATATAAGAAGGGAACCAGTACCCCATTACTTTTTTACGTCCCATGTACTCCCACCAAACGGTAACTGTTTCACCTGTCTTCTGATTAGTTATGCTCTTTGGATACCAAGCAAACCAAGAATGCCATTCTGTTTCTGGTCCGTCTGTCCATCTCATTCCTTCCTCCATAATCTCAAAATAGTATTCGCTGCGATCATGATGGCCCCAGCCAGTACGACGCACATGAGAATACCCAGCATTAGTTCGATGATTGCGAACATCATTTATCCTCCAGCGCTTTGCGGGTTTCATCTTTCAGATAATGCCAATCAGCGCGGGAAACATATTGCAGCGCATCGTCCAACGCCGCCCTTAGCTTTTTAATCCGGCTTGCTGCTTCGATAAGCACTGGCTCTTCGCCAATTCTACCCCAATCGAGCAGCCATTCGATAAGTTCATCGTCAGTCATCTTTCCCCTCCAGTGCTTTGCGGGCGATGCTTTGGCGGCGAATTACTTGCCCGGCGTAGTATTCCGCTCTGGCTTCTGGCGTGTCTGTGCCATCCTCCATCATGCTCTGTAATCCATAATTGTTTTGAGCCACCGACCGCAGCGCCGCCTCCAGCTTCTCGATGCGAGACAAGTGATCTACCGTAATGATCGACTGCTGCAAGTTTGCAGCCTGCAGCTTCTCAATGCGGTCGGCGGCGGTTTCAAGCCTGTCGCACAAGTCCCACACATGCCGATGCTTTTTATCTTGCCACTGATAGGCAAGTGTAAACATGTCGTGTGAGGTGGGTGCGGCGAGGCTCTGTCGGTAGGCTTCCGCATCCGTGCGGAGTTGTTTTGCAAGATCATCGCTCATTTCGCATCTCCATAGGATTTGCCGTAACTCGCCTCTGCAGCGAGTGGCAGGGTGGGTGCCCAACTGGGGCGGACAGACATTTCTTCGAGTGTGATCTTCTCGCAGACTTTAGCTACCTCCTCAGGTACGACATAGACCAACTCGTCATGCACCTGCAGGGCGAGGTCGAACGGGTCGTCGAAGCCCAGCTTGGCGAAGCGCTTGCGCACCCGGATGGCGGCGTCCATGACGCAGATGCGCGCCAACGCCTGCACAATATTCTCCAGCAGCGCTCCACCATAGAGACGCTTGGGCTTACCCGCATAAGTATATGTCCACTCGTTGTTGTCGAACTTAAGGTCGTGGTAGTTAAGTCTCAGACCGTTAGGTAGTGTTATGTGTTTATGTCTGAACTCGCATGGACCGATGGCGAACGAGCCATTGCCAGACGATATGACGTTGATGTTGTCATTCAGGATGCGCCACAGTGCGGGGATCGCACTATACGCGGTGCGGTAAGTCTGCACGATGTTGATGGCTTCTTCATCTGTCAGATCAATGAGCTTGCCAGTCTGCGCTTTAGACTGCATCTTCACCGTGCGCTGGAACTTGGTCCACCCAAGCCCGTATCCCAGACCGAGAATAGCTGTCTTACCTATGAAGCGCTCGGCAGGATCGGTCTTCTTGTTAATCTCCCGCCCGAACACCTTGGATGCGAACGACGAGTAGACGTCCTCTCCGCGAGCGAACTGCTCAATAAGATCGAGTTGCCCCGATATCCAAGCGACGACGCGCGCCTCGATCTGCGAGGAGTCAGCAGCGAGCACGACGTGGCCGGGCGGAGCTATGAGTGCGCGCCTCAGCTCACCACCGCGCGGCATGTTCTGCACGTTGAGGCTCCAGTCACCAGACAGTCGGTGGGTGTGCGCCCCTGAGTATCGCAGCGGCATGGGCATGAGCCCCTGCTTCTTACCCGGCCAAGTCAAGCGAGCGATGGATGTGAAGCGTTCCGTCCGTGTCTCCTCCAACGTAGACTTAAGTCCAAGCCTAGCGGACGCCAGCACCTGCACCTGCGGGTTATCATGGTCGAGCAGCTCCATGAACGCAGGGTCCGTCTTGGCGAAGGCATATGACTCCTTGCCAGTCAGCAGGGACATTTTAGTTGGTGGCTCGACACCGAGGTTACGCAGGGCTTGGGCGAACTTATCGTTGGACATGAGTTCGGATTTGTCGATGCCTACCCGTGCGAGTAACTCTTGTTTACGTGTCTTGATGTTGTGAAGGTGCAAGGCGAGCACGTTCTGATCGAGTTGCATCTGCGGCTTGATGGCGCAACGGATGACCATATCCATCACAGCCAACTCCTTGACGGGGAACAAGCGTTTCTCAACCACCAGCGTGCGGTAGATCGCAGCGCACAACTCCACGTCATTCAGTGCGTACTGGATGTACTCATCATAGAGACCCGCAGCCTTGATAGCTGCAGCGCCCATCCCCTCCACCTTATGGACCGTGCCGCCCTTCACACCGATACCCAGTTTAAGTGCGACGTTGGCCAGCGACAGGGACTTGGTCTCATGCCCGATGGTGGCTCTCGCGATACTCAGTGTGTCGGTGGTGAGGCGAGGGTGGAAGCTAAACCTCCATGCAGTTATGCACGCATCGAACAATGCGTTGTGGCTTACCAGCATGGTATCCTTGGGGTCGAGATCAGCGAAGAACAGCGGCAGGTCTACGCCATCCACCCAGTAGGACTCACCGTCCAGACCTTCCTTAACTGCACAACCGATGCACTCGAACCGATGATCGAGAACATACTCGACAGGCGTCATCTTACGCAGCGAGTACTCATTGTCGTAGTAAGTTTCATAGTCGATGAATACTGTTTTCATAATACCTCCATGGGTAGGGGCTTGACGTTTGGATAAACAATCTCTATGTGAGGAGCGTCACGAGAGTGATGCTCCTGTGGGTGGGAGGTTTGAGCGGCGAGGGTGGTGGTATCCCCTCGTCGCTCTTTTTATACGTGGTACACCATGCCAATAGGCGTATCGCGGTAGTGCAGCCTGTTACCAGTGATGTGTATCGTGAACGCATAGTTGCGCTTTGGCGGTTCACCGAGCATGTGTGCGGCAGTGACGATCTCTGATGTGTCCTTACAGGCAGCCCGCAGATGTGGTGGCAGCGATGGCAACATCGCTCTTGTCTTCTTGTCGAAGGACTTGATGAGCTTACCGTCATTGGTAATGTCAGCCAGCATACGCACGACCGGCCAGAAAAAAGCAACTTGGTGTGCGGACTGGCACATCTCATCTAACCTACGCAGCACTGTCTTCACGTAGTTAAAAGAGATGGAGTTGTTAATGCACTCCACCAGATAATCCTCCATGCGCTTGTCTACTTTGATTGGCTCAGTCGAATAGCCAGAGATGGCATAGGACGGCACGAGATACATGGGTCTGCCATCAGGCTTTGCGCCAGCAAGCCGTATGGATATCCGCACAGGAGACGAGAAAGCTTCTGTCTGAATAGATGCTTGGATCAAGCGATCCAAATATCTGGAGTCTATAAGCTCGCCAGCACGCTGCAGGGCGGGCATGTCTTCTGGCTTGATGAAGATGTTGGCGATATCTTCGTGATCGAATGGTGGAATATCAAAGTCTATACGCCTGTCACGCATCGTATCGATAGCTCGCTCTAGCATGTCCAAGTGGTTACCCGAGAACGCCATACCTAATCTCCTTGGTTTGATGGTTTGATGGTGTAGTCAGACATATGGAAGGCGCGCGGCATGTTACCCGAGTGAGTATCGGGGTAGTTCTCCATGCCTAGCTTGGTCGCTATGCGGTCCACGAACTCTTTGGGTGACTCGCCAGCGTAGAACGCATCATATGCTTCGTTGATATTTGAACTGGCGATCATGCCGTCCCACATCCAATAGGACTCGGCATACTCGTCAGCGAGCACAGCCCATAATGAGAAGCGCATCGTTACCTCCGTGGGTTAGTGGAGTGCAGGATTTGTATGGTTTCACCGATGGGTCTGTCTGTGAGGGGTCGGAACCATACCTTGTTGTCGCCTAGTTCAATGAAGCCCATGAGTTCTTCATCGCGTTCACGTTCGCCCGTGTCCTGCTCCGGCTGCGGGAGTGCGTTCCCCTCAAGCTGCTTTGGTGACTGGCACGTTGACCACCTCACCGAAAGGATAATGTTTCTCAGATAGTTGCTCTGTCACGTTGCCCCACAGCACAGGATAGTTAGGTGCGTGTGAGGGGAATGTGCCGTATCCATCAGTCAGATAGATGAGCGCATCTGGTGTGATGTGATTGTCGCCCAGCCATTTGAACGCAGGGGTAAAG
>Ga0255097_1000660_pt1 | contig 13591 bp, 12 predicted proteins | sample Colum_Atlam_RepB_2_FD_188436 | JGI IMG/M metagenome (GOLD analysis project Ga0255097, IMG submission 188436) | Freshwater microbial communities from Columbia River, Oregon, United States - Colum_Atlam_RepB_8d | ecosystem: Environmental > Aquatic > Freshwater > River | place: USA: Oregon...
CGCCTCGTCCCAGGCCTTGGCCAGCGCCTTGACCGCCTCGCCGGGGCGAACGCGACGGTTCACGGTGCGGGCGGGCTTGCGGGCTGCCGGATCTGGGGCATCCTTGCCGCCGCCTTCGCCCAGCTGTTCGCGCAGAATTTTCTGACGCACTTCCTCTACCGCGCCGGGTTTCAATTCGCCCAGCCGGAAGGGGCCATAACTGACCCGGATCAGCCGGTTCACGGTCAGATCAATTGCGGCCATGGCACGGCGGATTTCGCGGTTCTTGCCTTCGCGCAGGCCGACAGTCAGCCAAGCATTTGCCCCTTGGTGGCGATCCAGCACCACGGACATCGGCTGGAACTTCTCGCCCTCAACCTCGATCCCCTTGCGCAGGGGTTCCAGATCGGGATCGGTCGGATTGCCGTTCACCCGCACCCGGTATTTGCGCAGCCAGCCGGTGGAGGGCAGCTCCAGCCGCCGCTTCAACTCGCCGTCATTGGTCAGCAGCAGAAGACCTTCGGAATTCAGGTCCAGCCGCCCGATAGACATCACGCGGGGCATGTCTTCGGGCAGGTGGTCAAAGACCGTATCGCGGCCCTTTTCATCCGAGGCCGAAGTCACCAACCCATCGGGTTTATAGTAAAGCCAGAGCCGCGCCGGTTCCAGCGCAGGCAGGGGGTGGCCGGAAATCGTGATCGTGTCCGCGTCCGTCACGTTCAACGCCGGCGACGTGATGATCTTGCCGTTGACCGTCACTTCGCCCGCTTCGATCAGCCGTTCCGCCTCACGGCGCGAGGCGACGCCCCGGCGCGACAGCACCTTGGCGATGCGTTCGCCTTCAGGGCTGGCGGCTTTCGAGCTTGTGTTCTCGGCCATTTGGGGAAACCTTTGCGCGTGAGTGAAACGTCCGGGGGGCTTGTCCCTCGGGCCCCCTAGGGTATTTGAGCCAAGATGAAAGAGCAACGTGGGTTCCGGTCCTATATGGAGGTCGCGCTGGAGGAGGCGCGGGCGGCGGGCGCGCGGGGCGAAGTGCCGGTCGGGGCCTGTGTGGTGATGGGCGGCGCCGTTGTCGCGCGGGCCGGAAATCGGACACGCGAGTTGAACGATCCCACAGCCCATGCCGAGGTGCTGGCGATTCGGGCAGCCTGTGCGGGGCTTGGGTCTGAACGGCTGGTCGGGGCCGATCTATATGTGACGCTGGAGCCTTGTCCGATGTGTGCGGCGGCGATTTCGGCCGCACGGGTGGCGCGGCTTTATTATGGGGCAGCGGACCCGAAATCGGGTGGGGTTGCGGTGGGCGCGCGGGTGTTTAGTCACGCCCAATGCCACCATGTGCCAGAGGTCTATGACGGGATTTCCGCCGCCAACGCCGAGGCCTTGCTGAAAGATTTCTTCGCGGCCAAGCGTGGTTAGCGCTGCGACTGCAACAAAAGCCCAACGCCAAGCACGATCAACCCCATGCCAAGCGCTTGGCGCCGCGTGAGTTTCTGACCGAAATGCACCCGCGCCACGATTTGGGCAAAGATCACTTCGGCCAAGGCAAGCGTACGGATATTGGCGGCAGATGTCAGGGCAAAGCCCAAGAACCAGAACTGCGAGGCAAAGGCGCCGAGAAAGCCAGCCCCAAGCGAGCCACGCCAATGGGTGAGACTGGCGACCAGAGCCTTGCGATCAAAAAGCCCCATCCAGACAAGCAGCGTTCCAGTTTGGAGCGTCAGCGACAAAACCAGTGTGGCGGTGGACCGGATGAGCGTGCCGCCGCTCTCCAATCCCGTCACGCCACCACGAAAGCCGATGGCCGACAGGCCAAACAGGGCCGCCGCGGCAAGCCCGGTCAGCGCGGGGCCGGGCGTCAGCCAATCGCGCGGATCGCGCGCCGGTTTGACCGACATCACCAAAACGCCCGATGTGGCAATGGCGATGGCGCCCAGTGCGGGCCAACTCAAAGGATCACGCAGCAGCGCCGCAGCGCCCAAGGCGACAATGACGGGTTCGATCTTGAGCCACGCGGTGGTCACCGAAAAGCTTTGGCTTTTCATCGTGACCAGCATCAGCGCTGTGGCCCCGATCTGCGCCATGGCCCCCATGATGGTATAGGCCAAACTGCGGGAGGTGAGGCTTGGCAGCGCCTCACCCGTCGTGATCATGACAAGCGCCAGAAAGACCACGGCAAAGGGCAGGCCAAACAGAAAGCGCACCTGTGTCGCCCCCACCGTGCCGATGGTGGCGGTCAGGCTGGCTTGGGCGGCGTTCCGTGCCGTCTGGGTTGCGGCGGCGACCAGCGCAACCAGCGCCCAAAGCGGCATCAGTGGTTGGCCCGGATCAGCCGGCCAAGGCGCTTCATGCCCTCGTCGATCTGGGCTTCATTGGCGCAAGAGAACGACAGCCGCAGCGTGTTGCCGTTCGATCCATCGGCATAGAAGGCCCGGCCCGGCACAAAGGCGACGCGTTCCGTTTGCAGCGATTGGGCCAGAAGGTCGGCGCCGTCCATGCCCTTTGGCAAGGTGACCCAGACGAACATCCCGCCTTCGGGTTTGGTCCATTCGACGCCTTCGGGCATTTCGCGGGACAAAGCCGCCAAAAGGTGATCGCGCCGCGCCATATAGGTCGCGCGCAGTTTGGCGACATGCGGCTCAAACATGGTCGAGGCGACTTTGTGGGTCACGATCTGGTTGACGGTCGAGGAATGAAGATCTGCCGCCTGTTTCATCAGCACCAACCGGCTGATGATCTCATGCGCGCCACAGATCCAGCCAACGCGCAGGCCGGGGGCCAGCGATTTCGAGAACGATCCGCAATACAGCGTCCGGCAGTTTTCGATGCTGCCTTTGCGCGCGATTTCCAGCGCAAGGATCGGCGGAATCGGTTCGCCGTCAAAGCGCAGGGTCTGATAGGCCGCGTCTTCGATGATGGCGATATCCATCTCATCGGCCAGATCAATCACCGCTTCGCGCGCCGCGCGGTCCAGCGTTTCGCCGGTGGGGTTGGCAAAATCGACCGAAAGATAGGCGAATTTCACGCGCCCCCCGGCGGCCTCTGCGGTGGCCGTGAAATCGGCGGCAGAGCGGTTGCCCTTTGGGTCCAGCCGATCATAGGCGGGTTCATAGGCATTGAAGGCGCCCAAAGCGCCCAGATAGGTGGGCCAGCCGACCAGTGCGGTGTCTTTGGGCGACAGCATCAGTTTGCCCAAATAATCAAGCGCCTGCTGCGAGCCCGAGGTGATGAGGATGTTATCGGCGGCGCAAGGAATACCGATCTTACCCATCTCGCCAGCGATCCAGTCCCGCAACGGCTTGTAGCCCTCGGACACCGAATATTGCAGCGCCGCACTCGCTTGTGTGGTCAGCGCCTCGGAAAAAGCGTCCTTAAAGGCCTCGGCCGGGAATAGGGCAGGGTCGGGGATGCCGCCGGCAAAGGAAATGATGTCGGGCTGGTCCAAGAGCTTCAAAAGCTCGCGGATTTCCGAGGCATTCATCCGGCTTGACCGGGTTGCCAGCACATTGTTCCAGTCCATCAGAATCCCCTCCACCATTCGGGCGGAAACCTGCGGGGTTCTGCGGGGTATGTCAATATTGGTGACCTAACCCGCGAGGAGGGTATCAAACCCGGTCGCGGTGGCGAAATCCACCTCGGACAGCCCGCCGATTTCGTGGGTGGTATAGGTCAGACGGCAATAGCCCCAGCCAAAGGCGATATCGGGGTGGTGGCCGGTCTTCTCGGCATACCAGACCGCCAGATTGGCCAGTTGCGCGGCTTTGGCAAAGCCTTTGAACGCAAAGGCGCGGGTGATCTGGGTGGCGGTGGCATCCAGTTGCCAGTCAGGGTGCAGACCCGTCATGGCGCGCTGGCAGGCGTCGGCGGGCAGGCGCGGCGTGGCGGTGGAACAGGGCAGGCAAATCGCATCGCTCATGGGTCAGGCACTTTTCTGTTTCGGGGGGTATTTCGGGGCATGCAAGCCCATGGCCCGCGCGGTGGCCACATCGGCCAGAAGATCGCGGTGCGCGGCGTCAAACAGATCGTCCAGCCGGTCCAGCACGAAATAGACTGGCTGATGAATGTCGATCCGGTAGGGCGTGCGCAGAATGTCGATCACGTCAAAGGGGCGGCGTTCGGGCTGGCCATCCCCCATCCCTACCGACCACAAAAGTTCAGTGGGCGAGGAGGCAAGGCCAGAGCCAAGCGCCTTGATCTTGCCCGCCTCAACCGTCAGTCCGAACTCGATGGTGAACCAGTAAAGCCTTATCAACCAAGCGTAATCCTCTTTCGCAGCCTTGAGGCCCGCAGCCCCGATGGCTTGGGAAAACCCCGCGAAACGCGGGTCGGTCAACAGGGGCGTATGGCCGAACACCTCATGGAAGATGTCGGGCTCCTCGATATAGTCAAAGTCCTTGCGGGACCGGATGAAGCTCGCGGCGGGAAAGCAGCGATCGGCCAGCATCGCAAAGAACCGCCCGAACGAGATCAGCGCCGGAACCGGTTCCACCCGCCAGCCAGTCAGCTCGCGCAACCGATCCGAAATATCCGGGCACTGCGGCACGCGGGTTTTCGGCATGTCCAAAAGCGCCAGCCCCTCTAGGTAGGGCCGCGCCGCCAGGCGCTGCACATTCGGCCATTGCCGCGCAATCAGGTCACGCCAGACGGCATCCTCGTTGGGCGTATAGGCGATGAAGCCTTTGGCGTCGGGGATCTTCGCAGTGTAGCTGGTGGGCATCTGGTCCTCCGCAGGGGCTGAGATCAGAATTCGGTGCTACGGTGGAAAAATCTGTTTCTATCTTACAAGATTTCGCCGAAGATTTGGAAAATGAATCCCGGACTTGACCAATTTGTGAAAAATCTCACCTCCATTGCTCTTGATGAGGCCGACTGCCGCATCCTTGCCGCTTTGCAGCGCGACAGCACATTGTCGATGCAGGATCTGGCCGAGAAGGTCGGCATGTCGGCCTCGCCCTGCTGGCGGCGGGTCAAGGCGCTGCGCGATCTGGGGGTTATCCGGGGAGAGGTGGCGCTGGTGGACCGCAAGCGGGTGGATATGGGCACGATGGCCTATCTGCATCTGTCGCTGGTCGATCATGCCGAGGCGACGATCCGGCGGTTGGACGATTTTGTGCAGCGCCATGATCGGGTGGTGGAATGTGCCACGATCACTGGTTCGGATGACTATGTGCTCAAGGTTCTGGCGCGTGATCCCGAAGATCTGGAGCGTTTTTTGATGCGCGAACTTCTGGCGCTGGGCGTCGTGCGGTCGTCCACCACGCATTTCGTTTTGCGCCAGACCAAATACTCGACTGCCGTTCCCTTGGAGTGACCCCATGCGCAGCATCAAGACCATCCATGTCATCTCTGCCCATGCCGAAGGCGAGGTGGGCGATGTGATCGTCGGCGGCGTGGCACCGCCCCCCGGCGAGACGATTTGGGAACAAAGCCGCTTCATCGCCCGCGACCAGACGCTGCGAAATTTCGTGCTGAACGAACCCCGTGGCGGGGTATTTCGGCATGTGAACCTGTTGGTGCCGCCGAAGAACCCCTTGGCGCAGGCCGCCTTTATCATCATGGAGCCCGAGGACACCCCGCCGATGTCGGGGTCAAACTCGATTTGTGTCTCTACCGTGCTTTTGGATGGGGGCATCTTGCCGATGGTGGAGCCCGTCACCGAATTTGTGCTTGAGGCCCCCGGCGGGTTGGTGAAGGTTCGGGCCGAATGTGCCAACGGCAAGGCAGAGCGGATTTTCGTGCAGAACCTGCCCAGTTTTGCGCAGAAACTCGCCGTACCGTTGGAGGTGGAAGGCCTTGGCACCCTGATCGTCGACACCGCCTTTGGCGGCGACAGTTTTGTGATGGTCGATGCCAAGGCTTTGGGCTTTGCCCTGACCCCCGACGAGGCGCATGACATTGCCGTGCTCGGTGCCCGGATCACCAAGGCTGGAACCGAGGCCTTGGGTTTTCATCACCCCACCAATCCTGATTGGCGGCATTTCTCGTTCTGCCTTTTCGCAGGCGAGGTCACGCGGCAGGGCCATGAACTGACCGCCGGGTCCGCCGTGGCGATCCAACCCGGCAAGGTGGATCGCTCACCGACGGGCACGGCCCTGTCGGCCCGGATGGCGGTCTTGTATGCGCGGGGGCAGATGGGGCTCGGGGATCGGCTGACCACCCGGTCGTTGATCGGCTCCACTTTTGCGGGGCGCATCCTTGGTACGACAACCGTGGGCGATATCCCCGCCATCCAGCCCGAAATCTCGGGCCGGGGCTGGATTACCGGTATCCATCAGCACATGTTGGACCCGTCTGACCCTTGGCCCACCGGCTACCGGCTGTCCGATACTTGGGGCGCGCGCGGGTAGCCGGAATTTTGCAAATTCCGGTCCGATTTCTTGCAAGAAATCGGCTTACCCCTTGCGTACTGTTTCAATCATCAAGGCCACGTTGTCGGGATTGGCATCCGGCGTGATCCCATGTCCAAGGTTGAAGATGTGCGGCCCGCCCTTGAAGGCATCGACCACCCGACGCGTGGCATCGATCAAGGCTTGGCCGCCGGTCACCATATGGTCGGGTGCAAGATTGCCCTGCACGCAGCCCGACACCTGCACATGTTCCGCCGCCCATTCCGGTGAAACCGAATTGTCGATGGCGACACAATCGGCCCCCGTGGCCTTGGCAAAGCCGATATAGCCCGCCCCCGCCTCACGCGGGAAGGCGATGACCGGCAGGCCGGGGTGGCGGGCTTTCAACTCGGCGATGATCCGGGCAGCAGGGGCCACGGCAAAATCAAGGAAGTCCTGCCCTTTCAGGCTGCCTGCCCAAGAATCAAACAGTTTCACCACTTCGGCCCCGGCTTTGACTTGCTCGGACAGGTAATCAATCGTCGCCTCGGTGATGATGTCGATCAGCGCAACAAAGGTCGCGCGGTCCGCAGCCTTCAGCGCATGGGCTGGACCTTGGTCTTTGGTGCCACGCCCGGCGATCATATAGGTGGCCACTGTCCACGGCGCCCCGGCAAAGCCGATCAGCGCGGTTTCCTTTGGCAGTTCCCGCGCCAAGATCCGCACCGTCTGATAAATCGGCGCCAGCGTCTCGTGGATCAATTCCTTTGGCTTCAGCGCCTTCACGCCATCCATCGTGGTGATGGTGGACAGTCGCGGCCCTTCGCCGGTTTCAAACCACAGATCGGCCCCAAGGGCCTGCGGCAACAGCAGGATATCGGCAAAAAGGATCGCCGCATCAAAGCCATAGCGGCGAATGGGTTGCAGCGTCACTTCGGCGGCGAGGTCCGAGTTGTAGCACAAGGACAGAAAATCCCCGGCCTCGGCGCGGGTCGCGCGGTATTCCGGCAGATAGCGTCCCGCCTGCCGCATCATCCAGATTGGCGGGGTGGGCAGGGTTTCCCCAGCAAGGGCGCGCAGGATCAGCTTGGTCATCGTCGTCTCCATCGTTGACCCTGCCTTGCCTGCCTGCGACCGCGTGTCAAGAAGCCTGCGGTTGAAAGCCGCATCTGTCGCAGGTAAGTCTTGCCCATGACACAGGATCTTCCCACACCCGACCGCCCCCTGAAAATCGGCACCCGAGGCTCGCCCTTGGCTTTGGCGCAGGCTCATGAGACGCGCGACCGATTGGCTGCAGCGTTTTCCTTGGCTGCCGAGGCGTTCGAGATCGTGGTCATCAAGGTGACGGGCGACCAGATCCTTGACCGGGCTCTGAAAGAGATCGGTGGCAAAGGTCTGTTCACCCGCGAGATCGAAGAGGCGCTGCTGGCGGGCGATATTGATATCGCTGTACATTCGATGAAGGACATGCCGACGATCCAGCCTGAGGGGCTGATCCTTGATTGCTACCTGCCGCGCGAAGATGTGCGCGACGCTTTCGTCTCGCCCGGCGTGGCGCGTCTGATGGACCTGCCGCAAGGCGCGGTTGTCGGTTCGTCGTCTTTGCGGCGGCGGGCGCAACTGGCGCACCGTCGTCCCGATCTGCAACTGGTCGAGTTTCGGGGCAATGTGCAGACCCGGATGAAAAAGCTGGCGGACGGCGTGGCGGCGGCGACCTTCCTTGCCATGGCGGGGCTGAACCGGTTGGGGTTGGCCGACGTCGCACGGTCGGCGATCGATCCCGAAGAAATGCTGCCTGCCGTGGCGCAGGGCGCCATTGGCATCGAGCGCCGCGCGGCGGATGGCCGGGTTGCGGCGCTATTGGCGGCAATTCACCACCGCGACACAGGTCTGCGGCTTGCCGCCGAGCGGGCCTTCCTTTTGCGGCTGGATGGGTCTTGCGAAACACCGATTGCCGGGTTGGCGCTTTTGGATGGCGACAGTCTTTGGCTGCGTGGCGAGGTGCTGCGCCCTGATGGCACGCAGGTCATCACGGGCGAACGCCGCGGGCTGGCCGCCGATGGGGCCGCCATGGGCACCGACCTTGCGGCAGAACTGTTGACCCGCGCGGGCCCCGGCTTTTTCGCCTGACGGTCAGGCGCTGACGGTCGGGCGCTGACGGTCGGGCGCGGCGCGGCCTCAGTCCGGAATGACCTTGCCGGGGTTCATGCGGTTGTCGGGGTCAAGCGCCTGTTTGACCGCGCGCATCACCTGCAACGCAACCGGGTCTTTGCGCCGCTTCATCGAGGCCTTCTTGGACAGGCCCACGCCGTGTTCGGCACTGAAAGAACCGCCCAAGGCCTGCACCTCATCCTCAACCGCTTCGACCACCGCATCTGAAAGGGTCGCGTCGTCGCGGGTCGGGAAGACCGTGAAATGGATGTTGCCATCGCCCAAATGGGCAATCGACAGGGTTTCGGCCCCGGCATCATAGGCGGGCAGGCGGGCATCGATGCGGTCAAGGAAAACGGCAACCTTGTCCAGCGGCAGGCAGATATCTGTATCAATGGTGGGCTGGCGCGCGACGGTGATCTCTGCCGCCAATTCCCGGCGCTGCCACATCGCACGGCGCTGCGCCTCGGTCTGGGCGATCTCGGCATCCAAGACCGCGCCTTCCTCCATCAGGGTCGCCAGCGTTTCTTGCAACAGCCGCGTCAATGGCACCTCGCCCGAGTCATCGGCCAGCGCATCGCGGGGCGCGGTGGCGGCGATTTCGACAAGGATGTTTGTCTCATAGCGCGTGCCGCCAAAGGGAAGAGCCACATCCGGCCGGGCCTCGGACAGCCGCGTCATATAGCTGTGCGACATGTATTCAAACGCCTCGACCAGCCCGCCTGTGGCCTCGCGCAAGCGGTTCAAAAGCACCAGCGCATCGGGCAGGGATCGGGCCGCCAGCGTCGCGGTGGCATAGGCGCGCGGGCGGGGGACCAGTTTCATCACCGCCGCCGTGATGACGCCAAGCGTGCCTTCGGCCCCGATGAACATCTGTTTCAGATCATAGCCCGAATTGTCCTTGTGAAGTTCCGACATCAGGTTCAGCACCCGGCCATCAGCCAGAACCACCTCCAACCCCAGACACAAAGACCGGGTGGAGCCATAGCGTACCACGTTCGAGCCGCCCGCATTGGTCGAAAGAACACCGCCAATCATCGCCGAGCCACGCGCGCCGAACCACAGCGGGAAATAGAGATCTGCTGCCTCGGCCGCCTCGTGCAAGCGGTCTAGCACCACGCCCGCCTCGACAATCGCGATCCGGGCATCGGGGCGCAGTTCCCGGATGCGGTTCAGCCGTTCGACCGACAGCATCAGCCCGCCGTCCGTATAGGCCCCACCGACAAGCCCGGTCAGCCCCGACACCGGCACCACCGGCACGCCATGGGCTGCGGCGATGCGCAAGACCTCGGCCACCTCTGCCGTCGATCCGGGCCGGGCTACAGCGCAGGGGTTTGACGGGTAATGCTGCGTCCATTCGTGGCGGTATTTCGCGAGATCATCGCCGGTCAGTACATGCGTGGGGCCAAGGGCGGCGGAAAGATCGGCAAGCAGGGTCATTCTGGGCCATCCGGGTTGTTCCGGGCGTATTGATCGGCCAATCCCTGCCTGTCTTCAAGGGTGATCTGCGGCCAGAAACGCCTGCACGGCCGGGCCAAGGTCGGCCACGATGCGGGCCACCCCTTCGGCATTGGGGTGAATGGCGTCCGCCTGCATGAAGGGTTGCAGGGCCGCCGGGTCGGATTTGCCCGCCGCCAGTCCCTGAAAGAAGAACGGATAAAGCGTCGCGCCATATTCGGCGGCAAGTTCGGGATAGATCGCATCAAAGGCGGTCTTGTACTCTGCGCCATAATTTCCCGGTGCCTGCATGCCCACCAGCAAGACCGGCACCCCCTTGGCCTTGGCGCCTGCCAAGATTGCCGCCAGATTGCCGCGCGCCTCCTCGGGCGGCAGTCCGCGCAGCATGTCATTGCCTCCCAGCGTCACCATCAACGCGTCCACATCTGGCGTCAGCGACCAGTCCAACCGCGACAACCCGCCCGCCGTGGTGTCCCCCGACACGCCGGCATTGACCACTGCCACCTCTGTTCCATGTGCGGTCAACCAGCCCTGCAGTTGCGGAACCAAGCCTTGATCGGGAGGCAGTCCGTAGCCTGCCGTCAAGCTGTCACCCAGCGCCAGCAGCGTCGTCGGTTCGGCAAAGGCCGGAAAAATCGTGAAAATCAGCAAGGCCGCGGCATTGCGGAAGCGGCGGGCCGCTGCATATGTGAAGGCAGGCAATTGCAGGTGGATCATGTCGAATACCGTTCTGGCGCTTTCGGATGTGGGGCTGACCCTGCAAGGCAATGCGGGCCCTGTCGAGATACTGAAGGGCATTTCTCTCAATGTGAAGCAAGGCGAAAGTGTCGGTCTGGTCGGGCCTTCAGGGTCAGGCAAATCCTCGCTGCTGATGCTGATGGGTGGGTTGGAGCGGGCCAGCGCGGGCCAGATCACCGTTTTGGGGCAGGATCTGACGGCGATGGAGGAGGATGGTTTGGCCCGTTTCCGCCGAGGCCGCATGGGGGTGGTGTTCCAGAGCTTTCATCTGATCCCGACAATGACGGCTTTGGAAAACGTGGCCCTGCCGATGGAAATCGCCGGGCAGCCCGACGCGTTTCCCCGCGCCGAGGCGGAACTTGCCGCCGTGGGCTTGGCCGCGCGGATGCATCATTATCCGGCACAAATGTCGGGCGGCGAACAACAGCGCGTGGCGCTTGCCCGCGCCGCCGCGCCGCGTCCGGCGATCCTTTTGGCGGATGAGCCGACGGGCAACCTCGATAGTGCCAATGGGGCCGCGATCATGGAGTTGATCTTTGCGCTGCGCGACCGCCACGGCGCGACATTGGTGCTTGTCACCCACGCGCCGGAATTGGCGGCGCGCTGCGACAGGGTGGTGCGGTTGGTCGATGGCCGCATTGACGGGGCCACGGCATGAAGATGGCCCCCAAATTGGCCCCGAAGTTGGCATGGGCCATCGCACGACGTGAATTGCGCGGCGGTTTGCGCGGGTTTTGGGTGTTCTTGGCCTGTCTGTCGCTGGGGGTTGCCGCGATTGCCGGGGTGGGCATGGTGCGCGCGGCGATTGAGGCGGGGCTGGCCGAACAGGGTGCGGTCTTGCTGGGGGGCGATGCGCAGGTGGAATTCACCTATCGCTTCGCCAACGCCGAGGAACGTGCCTACCTCGACCGTATCGCGGACAAGGTATCTGAGATTGCCGATTTCCGCTCTATGGCCGTGGCGGGAGAGGCGCGCGTGCTGACGCAGGTGAAGGCGGTGGACGGCGCCTACCCTTTGGTTGGCAACGTGCAGTTGGAAACGGAGATCGGGCTGGATCAGGCCTTGGCCGATCAGGGTGCCGTGATGGACCCGGTTCTGGCGGGCCAGATGGGTCTGGTGCCCGGCGACCGTTTCACGCTGGGCCGTGCCGAATTCACCCTGCGGGCACTTTTACAGCGCGAACCCGACAGTGCGACGGGCGGATTTGCCCTTGCCCCCCGCACGCTGGTGCGACTGTCTGATCTGGCCACCTCGGGCCTTTTGGCACCCGGAACGCTTTACGACAGCGCCTATCGGCTGGATTTGCCGCAAGGAGCCGATCTGGAAGCGTTGGAGGTTGCCACAAAGGCGGCGTTGCCGGATTCCGGGCTGCGTTGGACAGACAGCCGCCGCGCGGCACCGGGGGTCGAACAATTCGTTGAACGAATTGCGGCCTTCCTGATCCTTGTCGGGCTGGCAGGACTTGCTGTGGGCGGGGTTGGCGTGGCCTCGGCCGTGCGCGCCTATCTGGAGGGCAAGATCGCCACCATCGCCACCCTGCGGACGCTGGGGGCCAGCGGTGGGCTGATCTTTACCACGTATCTTTTGCAAATTGCCGTGCTGGTCGGCCTTGGCGTGACGCTGGGGTTGGCCTTGGGTATTGGCCTGCCCTTGGCCCTGTCGGGTGTGATCGAGGCCGCGCTGCCCTTCCCCGCGGACATCGCCCTGTCCTTGCGCCCCGTGGCCGAGGCCACGTTTTACGGCACAGTTTCTGCCTTCCTTTTCGCCCTTTGGCCCTTGGCGCAGAGCGAACGCATCCGTGCTGCAGCGCTTTATCGTGGGGGGGCGGCGGGGCAATGGCCGCGCAAACGGTTCATGGCGGCAACCCTTTCCCTTGCCGCGCTGTTGGTTGGTGGTGCTGTGATGTTTTCCGGTGTGCCGTCCTTGGCCTTGGGCACAGCGGGCGGTGTGGTCGGGGCGTTATCGTTGCTGTCGCTATCGGCTTATGGCTTGGCACGGGCGGCCCGCCGCTTGGCACGGTCGCGGCTGATGCGGGGACGGGTGGCGCTGCGTCTGGCGCTGGCTGCGGTCGGCGCACCACGGGCGGAAACCCTTCAGGTGGTTATGGCGCTGGGCCTTGGGCTTTCGGTTCTGGCCGCTGTGGGGCAGATCGACAGCAACCTGCGCAGCGCCATCGCACGCGATCTGCCACAAAAGGCGCCCTCGTTCTTTTTCGTCGATATCCAGCCTGACCAGATCGACCCCTTCCTTGCCGCCGTCAAAGCCAACCCCGCTGTGACCGAGGTGGAAAGCGCGCCGATGATGCGGGGCGTGGTGGCGCGGATCAATGGCGAAGAAGCAATGAAGGTTGCGGGCAATCACTGGGTGGTGCGGGGCGACCGTGGCATCACCTATGCCGACGCCATGCCTGCGGGCACCAAACTGACGGCGGGGGCGTGGTGGCCCACGGGGTATGACGGTCCGCCGCAGGTGTCATTTGCGGCAAAAGAGGCCGAGGAAATCGGGCTGAAGCTGGGCGATACCATCACCGTCAATGTTCTTGGCCGCGATATCGATGCCCGCATCACCAGTTTCCGGGAGGTTGATTTTTCGACCGGCGGCATGGGGTTCGTGCTGACCTTGAACAAGGCCGCCATCGCTGGCGCGCCGCACAGTCATATTGCCACCGTCTATGCCGGGGCAGAAGATGAGGCCGCGCTGTTGCGCCATCTGGCATCGGCCTTTCCGAATGTCACCGCCATCGGCGTCAAGGCCGCCATTGGCCGCGTGACCGAGGCGCTGACAGCCATTGCACAGGCCACGACACTGGCCGCGCTGGTGACGCTGGTGACCGGCTTTGTCGTGCTGATCGGGGCGGCGGCGGCGGGGGAACCTGCGCGGGTCTATGAGGCGGCCATTTTGAAGGTGATCGGCGCGGAACGGCGGCGGATATTGACCAGTTT